>JAABUQ010005845.1_pt1 | contig 19199 bp, 14 predicted proteins | sample 5560001 | NCBI WGS metagenome assembly JAABUQ01 (sample SAMN10711888, study PRJNA513371) | rock metagenome | isolation source: Antarctica rocks | place: Antarctica: Victoria Land, Finger Mt nord | collected 2015-12-18
CCACTCCCAGCGCCCGACTTAGCCACGGCCTCAAACGAACCAAGGAACAACGGCGTCAGCGGGCAGCCGGCCCCCTCATTTTCAGCCCGGAACGGGCCGCCCCGCCAGGGGCGAACGGAGACTTAGCCGAGGAACGTGTCGGCTGCGAGGACGCCCTGAGCCTGGGATGGCACCAGCGCCGCCGGCTCCGGCGTCCGCAGCTCGTCGAGCCGGACCAGGGCGATGCCCGCGAGCACCAGTACGCCACCGGCTAGCTGCACCGGGGTGAGTACCTGGCCGAGTAGGAGCCATGCGAACAGCGCGGCGAAGAGCACCTCGGTCAGGCCGACGAACGCGGCGACCTTCGCCCCGAGCAGCCGCACGCCGAAGATCCCGGCGACGTAGGCGACAACGGCGGCGACAAGCGATAGCCCGAGCACCGGCACCAGTCAGCTCACAGTGGCGTGAAGCAGCGTGACGTTGGTTCGGGGTGCGGCGAAGGGAAGCACGCCGAGGCCTCCCGCGGCCGCGAGGACGGCGCCGCCCACGCCGAGCCCGCCCCACGCGACGAGAAGTGGTGGCAGCGCGTCGTGCGTCTCCGCGGATAGTACGAAGAAGGTCGCCAGACCGACTGCGGCACCGAGCCCCCACAGGACACCGACAAGATCGAGGTTGGTGTTGCCGACCAGGTCGAGCACCAGGACGAGCCCCGCGACTGCGACCGCTGCCCCGACCACGGTCAGGCGATGCGGCCGGTGGCCGTGCCGGAGCCAGAGCCAGCCCACGACGAGCAGTGCCGCCGAGTACTCCAGCAGCAGCGCCACCGCGACGGACAGGTGCACGACGGCGTTGAAGTAGCACAGCTGTGCTCCGGCGACCGCCGCGATGCCGTAGACGGCGATGGTGCCGGCTCCGCGGCGCAACTGTCCGAGGCGGCCGCGCAGCATCAGCAGCGCGGGCACGGTCAGCACCAGCGCCGCGATCACTACCCGCACCGTGACCGCTGCGTCCGGTGTCCAGCCGGCTCGGAGCAGGCTGGTGCCAAAGGCGCCGGAGGTGCCGAAGGTTGCCGCTGAGAGCACCGCCAGGCCGAGCCCCGCGCGTCCGGCGCCGCCGGGGAACCGCTCAACCATTCAAGACCCCTTCAGGACCCAACGCTCATACACTCCTTACAAACCTAGGTATGGCCCCGTAAGGAGTCAAGGTGGTATTCGCTCATGACACCGAGCAGGCGCTCGCCGCCGCCGCCGCCCTGGTCAACACCGACCAGCCCGACGGTGACCAGCTGGCCGACGTCGAAGAGCTCGTGACCTTTCTGGAGCGGTGGGGCTGGACCGGTTCGCGCCGCGGCGACCGGGCCGAGCTCGACGAGGTCCGGGCCTTACGACCGCGGCTGCGTGAGCTGTGGCTGTCTGACGAGGAGCGCGTCGCCGAGCACGTCAACCGCATGCTGCAGGAGAACGGAGCGCTCCCGCAGCTCGTGGCGCATGACGACTGGGGATATCACCTGCACGCGACGCCGCCCGGTGCGCCGCTCGCCGATCGGATGGCCGTCGAGGCGGCAATGGCCTTCGTCGACGTCGTGCGCCAGCACGAGCTGAGCCGGCTGCGTGCCTGCGACGCTGAAGAGTGCGGGGACCTGCTCGTCGACCTGTCCAAGAACCGTTCGAGGCGCTACTGCAGCACCTCGTGCGGAAACAGGGTCAACGTAGCCGCCTTCCGCTCACGCAAGGCGCGAGTAGCGGGTGCGGGCAGCCGCTGACCGATCACAGTGAGCCACGTACGCCCGGCGGCGTGAGCGTCGTGCCGCCAGCGTCGTCCCGCTCGAGGGCCGGCTCGCCGCGAGCTTGCAGAGCTAGTTGTTCCCCGGCGGGCTGAGGAGGTTCATGACCCGCGGCTGCTCGTGCTCAGCCTGCTCCCGAAGAGCCACGTCGACTACGCGGTGATCCTTCGTGGGCTCAGACCTGAAGGCAGCGTTCAACATCAAGACTGTGAAGGACCTGGGGACCAACAAGTTCTTCCGTGGCGCAGGCGGTCGGCAAGCTCGCCGAGTAGCACAGCCCGCGCTCCGGCCGATTTACGGCTCGCTCTGTCAGTGGCCGGCGAGTCCTGTTAGGGCGCCGCCACGGGATGGCAGGTGGATCCATCCTTCCTCTGCTGCAAGGTCTTGGTCCTGGGTAGGGATCTGGTCGGTGGCACCTTGGGCCACGGCCCGGGCGGTGAGGGCTGCAATGAGCGCGTCGAAGACGTGCTCGCTGGCGAGCTGTGCCTGGTGGGCGGGTGGTACGGCCAGGGGTAGCTGGTGGAGCAGTCCGTCGAGGTCGCGGACCTTGGCTGGGAGTCCCCAGGCGACCCGGCTGGCTGCGGGGTAGACCTCGCAGACCAGGCCTGCGCCGGCCCTGTCCACGGGCATGCCGACGTCGCGCAGCGCCGAAAGGATGCGCGCGGCGCGCAGGGCGGTTACTCCGAGCATGTTGGTGCTGACCGACAGGGGGGCTCGGCCGAGTCGGCGCTGTACTGCGAGGTCGGTGGTCCTCATGCGTAACGCCTGGGTGTCGGTCCCGGTCACCGGTAGCGGCTGGTTGGCTGCGTGGGCTGCGAGGTAAGCGACGAAGGGCCGGGGCCAGCCAAGTGGGCAGTCGATGCCGACGCGTCCTTGCCTGGCCGCGACTTTGCTGCACAGCGCGAGGATCTGCTCGTCTGTGACTTTCACTGTCGCATCGACGATAGCCGGGGGGTGAGCTGCCCAGTCCACGACGACGGCACCTGTGCGACTTGGTTGGGCTGCTAGGTCGATTCCGGCGGTCAGCATTTGTCGAGCCTTCCCGCAACGGCCTCGGAGAAGGCAGGACCCGGTGGCTGGCGCGAGCGTGCGCCTGGGCGGGGGACGCGAGTGCCCGGCGGAGACCCGTCACCCCGGCGGTGCGTTGATCACCTGACGCCGCCGGCTGCGGATGAGAGCGGGAGACCTTCCTCGCTTACCGCAGCCCAGCGCTGCTGCTCAGGCAGCCAGGTGCCGGCGGACAGGGCACCGGAGAGCACCGGGTCGAGGAACTGGCCGACGAGCTCGACCGCCTGGGGGTGGGTGCGGTAGCCCTCGCACAGGGCGACGTTTCGTGCCTGCGCGGGGTAGGTGTTGGCCCATCTTGGTGGTGTGGCGAAGCGTCCGAATGCTGGCAGGCGGCGGTGGGTCTGCTCGGCCTCGATCGCCTGGTGCAGCCCGGCCGCGTGCACGGTCTGCGTGCGGGCGATGACGACGAGGTCTACCAGGTCGCGTACCCGGCTGGAGGGGGCTTGGGCTGCTCCGAACCGCTCGAAGGTGGCGCAGAGCTTGTCGGCGATGTGGTCGACCAGCGGGTAGAGCCGGTAGTCCGGCGATGGCAGGCCCGCAACGGCGACGACTGGCACGGGGCGCATCGGTTCGGGTTCGGCGGTGATGACGCTTCCCACCACGATGTCGACGCTGAACATTGCTACTTGCCGGACTCCGGCGTAGCCCTCGACCTTGACCGTGGCGACCTGGGTCCCGGGCTGGCCGGGGCGCTGCTGGCGAACCGAGTCCAGCCGGGTGACGAACCGGAAGTGGTCCTTCTGGTCGCGGGCGGCTGCCTGGCGCAGTTCGGCGACGGCGGCATCGACGGTTCCCGCTTGGCGGAACAGGTCGACGTCTTGGCTGTGCCGCGCTGAGCGCACTCTGGCCAGCAGCGCGGTGCCGCCTTTGAGGACCCAGCGGTCGTCATCGCCGTCAAAGACGCGGCACAGCAGCCGGTCGTAGACGAACTGGCGTTGCAGGTTGCTCACTGTCAGCAGCGGATCGGCTGCTACCCGTCTCCTGATCCGGTCGTTCACCGCTGTCCACAGCGCCTCGGGTGTCTGGTAGCCGCTCGGGTGAGGGTCGGCGGCGCCGGTGGTCACTGCTGGTCTCCAGGGTGTCCTGAGCTCGGTGTCAGGAGTGCTTCAGCGAACAGTTGCGCTAGCCGCAGGTTGGGTGTCTGCAGGCTTGTCGCAGACTTCGCCTGCTCAATCGCCCGGGCGTTGAGCGGCTGCATCGCGGCAACGAACTCGGGTGATCGGGTGAAGACGGCGATCTGTTCGGCGACCGGGGACAGGAGAGCTGCGTTCAGCCAGCCGGTCACGCTGGTGTTGTTGGCGCGGGCTGCGCCGACCAGCTCTTCGGCGGTGAGTTGGTCTGAGACGCCGCCGAGCTCGAGCAGGTGCTCGAGCAGGCTGCGCCCGTCCCGCGCTGGGAAGCCGGCCCGTCCCGCGTAGGGAGCCAGGCGGGCAGCGAGCGGGGCCAGGTCGATGGCTCTGGCTCGGACCGCGCCGGCAAGTACGCCGGCGACGTGCTCCCCATCGTGACCGGCTGCGAGCAGGTCGACGACGGTGCGCTCTGCTGTGGTGACCGGCAGGCCCTGGACGAGGGTGATCTCGGCTTCGTTGAGTGTCCCTCGGTGCAGCCGCAGGTCCGGGCGGCGGGTCTGCTTACGGACGTGGGTGGTGAACTCGTGCCGGTCGGCGTCCAGGTCGCCATAGCCGGACAGGTTCGCTGCAGAGGAGTGCGACACCACCGCGCCGGCGGGCACGTCGCCGATCCGTTCGTGGGCGAAGCGAGTGGGATCGAGTCCTAGCCAGGCCGCCCGCAGCTCGAGATGCTCGCCGGAGCCGGCCCCGCGCAGGACGTAAACGCCGTGCACCAGCCTGACCAGCACCCCGGCCTGGGTCAGTCGGGCCAGCCGGACCCGGCTCACCCCGGCCACCTGGGCCTGCTGCGCCGTGAACAGCCCCCACTGACCGGCTGCCACGTCGGCCAGCGCGGCCTCTACCTGCACTGCCCGCATACTGCGAGAGTATCACCCAGGTGATACGGATGAAGTAGCAAGGCTAGGGACCGGGGCCCGGATACTTCGAGTGTTCCACGAATCGTGCGGCCGGCTCGGCGGGTTGGCAGCCGTCGTTCACTCTCACCGTGACACGAGGTGGTAAATCCACACGCGCTACGCCGGAACCGCGGCGACACACAGCAGACCCAGCAGCAGTCGGTTCATGGCCACGCTCCTTAGAGCATGGCAAGCAGGCTGCCCAGAGGCGATGCCCAACCCCAAACGAGCTCCTGACCAGCACATATGCTATCGCCGATAACTGTTGTTATGTCAAGTAGAAGCCGTCAATGTCGTCGACGGGCCTCCCCCGAGCGCCATACGGTGCGTCATCAGGTCGCTCCTGGCCGGCTGGCGAGCACGTCCGGCAGCCGGTTGCCAGCTGCGAGCCAGGCCTTCAGGTGGGGATCGACGGCGGCGACGACGAACAGCATGTCCTCGTAGCGAGCCGACAGCGGCTCGGCGATCAGCGGCTCGTGGTGGGCAACCCGGTTGCGCAGCTGGTGCAGCCGGGTCACTGGCGCCTCCAGCCCAGGCGGTCGGCGCTGGGCAGGTACGGGAAGCCCGGCCTGAGTGCCGGCCAGAGGGTGGCGGTGTAGCGCCTGGCGAGCATGAACCGCCAGAACCCGAACGGCAGCTCAGCGACGACTTTCCCGGGCAGCACCGGCGCCCCCGCACGTCGCAGCCTTCGCCTCGCCTTAGCGATGTCGTCGCGCGCGTGCGTCTCGAGCTCGCCAGCCGGGTCGTCATACCACTCCCCCACCCGGCCGAGGCGTCGGTGCCGGGCGGTGAGCTCGTCGTGCAATGCGTTGCGCAGTACCACCTCGACGTGCCCGAGCACCTCCCACAGCACGCCGGCAACGGAGGCGTTCCACTGGTAGAGCTCGACGGCGGCTTCCACGCTGCCGCCGCTGGCCCGGACGTAGGTCGCCAGCCTCGGTGTCGACACGTGACGCTGCACCAGCAGCGCGGTGGCGCCGGGCGCAGCCACCGGCTGCGGTTCCGGCTCGGCGCCAGGTTCCGAGGGTGTGGACACCGCACCCATCCTCCCGTGACTTCAATATCGAAGACCCCGGAACGATCCCTGGCCCAGGCCACATCGCCGGGGTTTCGTCTTCCCCTTGGGCGTCGGCAGCGGGTAAGACTGGCCTGGTGACAGCCTGGCCGCCCCTGATAGGCGCAGCCGCTGGGTGTGTTGCCGCAGCTGTGGGCACAGCGACCCTTCTCAGCAGTTGGCGTCAACGCCTTCGGGACAGCCGCCTGCACGCCTGGTTGCAGCGGCAGCCTGGCAGCGACCTGTACCTGGTAATGGCCCGTAACGAAGGTCCGGCGCCGCTGTTGCGGCCCCTCGTGGGGCGAGCTGCACCGGACGGCGAACAAGGGACAGCCTGCCCATCGTCGACTGACATACCCGCCCGGAGCGGGGACCTCGACATGCAGTTCCCCTTCCACTGCCAGGAACGCATAGGTGACCCGCCGGTCGCCTTCATCTCCCATCAGGACCAGGCAGGCCGACACCACCGAGTGACGACCCGCGGGGAGCACACCTCGCTCCCCCAGCGTCACTGGCTGCCATGGGGTGCCTTCCGAGGCGCCCGGCGCTGAGCCGTCGTCAAGCCGTTCCCGGCACTCAACACCTGGGATTCCGTGCATTATCCCGTGTGATGTAGCCGCCCGGGAAAGGGGCTTGGGATCGAGGCGGTCGCGCTCCGGATCCGGCAGGGGGCACTGCCGTGTGAAGCTCAGCGGCCAGCTGTCGCCTGGGCCCACTGGCTCAGCCGGGGAAGGTCGGTGAGCACAACCGAGCGGCGTTCCTGGCGAAGCCAGCCGCGAAAGGCGAAGTCGGACAGGGCTTTGTTGACCCCCTCGCGGGACGCTCCGACAAGCTGGGCGAGCTGGACCTGGGTCAGCCCGTGCGCCACCGGCACAGCGTTTCCGGCCGGTTCACCGAACCGGGCGGCGAAGTCGAGCAGCGCATTGGCCACCCGGCCTTGCACGTCAACACCCACGCCCCGCCCATCGGCCGTGAGTCCAGCACCTCGATCTCGGCGCCGGACGCCGCCGCTACCGCCTCCTGCGGCGTCAGGAACCGCGAGATCGAGCTCACCAGACGGGCCAGCGCCGCGCGATCGACCAACTCCGCCCGACCGAACGAGTGGATCACCTTCGCGACCGACGCCCCCGAGACCGGGTGGCGCTCGTTGTGGGCCAGCTGCAGATAGCGCACCACCGAGCCGTCCCGGTTGGTGCGGCGCGACTCCCGCAGGTACATGAACCCAGCCCACCATGCCCTGCACGCCAAGTCGAGCCGACACGCACCAGTCGTGTGCCTACATGAAACCGGGCTTCACAGCCAATTACACGGGCTTGACCAGCACGTTGTACTTTTCAAGGCCGCCCATGTGCCCGTGATCTTCGGAAGTCGGGCCTGGGCCGTCAAGAGCAGGCACCTGCCCGCGTTGCGCTTTCCCCACCGCCAAGCCCGCAGCACACCCATGCTCAGCCAGGAAGAGCGGCTGGACCTGCTGCGCCGCTTTCTGCACCGCGAGGAACAGCCACCCGCCTGCCGCCTCGCGGCAGTGCTGCTGCTGCTCTACGCCCAGCCCCTGACCCGAATAGCGCGGCTGCGCCTCGAGGATGTCGACCTCACCGAAGCCCTGCCAAGACTGCGGCTCGGCGCCGAACCCGCCGAGCTTCCGCCACCGGTCGCCGACCTGCTCCAGCGCCATCTCGAACGAAGGCCCAACACGAACACCGCCGCGAACGCCGGCTCACCGTGGCTGTTTCCGGGCTACTCACCCGGTCAGCCGCTGCACCCCAGCCACCTGATGAAGCAGGTCCGCCAGGCAGGCGTCCCCCTGCTCGGCGCCCGCAACGGTGCACTGCGCCAACTCGTCCTGGACATGCCGCCGGCGGTCGCCGCACAAGCACTCGGCTACAGCCCGCAAGTGGCCGAAAGCCACGCCCGCAACGCCGGCGCAACCTGGAGCACCTATGTCTCCTACCGATCCTCACGCCCCGCGCCTCCCTCCGAGGCGCCCTGAGGTTCTACGCCGTCGGGGCTGAGCCGAACGAACGTCGAGCTGACCCAGCAGTCCGACCGCTGGGTCGCGACTTCCAACCCGCAGCCCGCACACACTAAGTTCGGCCCGTTCAACCCGTCGAGGTCGCAACAGCCACTGAGCCTTGAACGGTCCGGGTGACGACCCACGCCGCGGACATCGCCGAGGTGAACAAGGACGCTTCTCGGCAGCCCTGCCGACACGCTGTCACCACCAGCAGACTCGGCAGGCGTGCCCAAGTGACTGGCTGGCTCCGCGTCGAGGGCAAAGGTGCCACGTCGCATAAACGACCTCGGCTCGGCCCGCGTGTCGCCTGCAACTTCCTGGTCTGCGCGCAACACCTGATCAAGACGACCAGTCAACCGTTCGCCGCACCGGCGGCATGCGAAGACCGTCACGTGATCAGAATGTCCCGTCCCAGGCGGCATACGCACCCTTCGCATACGCACCGCCACCAGTAAACCGGCGCGTATGGCATCTCATGCACGGTCTGCGCCTTGTTCTACGGCCTTGTCGCTGTGCCCTCAGCCAGTGGAAGGGGCCGCGCGTCGGGTAGGTGCCATCGGTGTGGCCGCGACAGCCAGCAGGCTTGCGACCGGCGGTGAGAGCGCCGCTCGGGTCCGCCGTGGCTCACCGCTACGGTTCGTGTACCCGCACGGTGCGATGCTGGCGCGGTGCCCTGGTGGTCGGCTGTGCGGCGCTGGGCGACCTCGACGACCTCGACGACCTCGACCGAGCCGTCCCGCTATGAGATCTTCCACTGCCCGGTGTGCGGCCGCAGGGTCAGTAGGTATGCGATAGCACCCGGTCCCAACCGCATGGGTCTGTCCACCCGCTGGACCGAGCGGGAGATCACGGCCAGGTGCCCGGTCGACGGCTGGCACCCCTGGAACTCCCCTGCGGTGCGCAAACTCGTACGACCCGTTCGTTGAGCGCTTCGGTTCCGGTAACGGGGGGCTATGCGGTCCTGCGCAGGTCGGTTCGGACCTGGTTGACGAAGCGGGGTACGGCTTTGCTGAGCATGTCGAGCAGTTCGGGAAGCTCTACGGGCGGGCTGGTGAGGTCGCCGGCCTGCTCGCGCAGGGTGCGTCGGAGCTGTTCAGGTCTCTTGTCGTAGAGGACGAGCAGGAACTCGTCGGGGTGCAGCGCCTTGATGCCGAGCGGTTCGCAGTCCTCGGGGGCGAAGTCGGAAAGGTTGTGGGTGACGACGGCTTGGGCGTGGGCGGCAACGGCGGCGGCGAGGACGTGCCGGTCTTTGGGATGGTTGGTCATGGCGGGCTCAAGTTGCACGATGGCCAGTTCGGGCACTTCGGCAGCGTCGAACGCAGCCCGCATTGTTGCGGCCAGCCGTTCGGCCTTGTGCGCCGGCATGGCCTCGTTATCGACGAGGTTGCGGGTCACCTCCTCGAGGATGCGCTGGCTCCAGTACGGGTCGTACAGCTCGATGTCGGCCAGGCGCAGCAGCAGGTCGCGCAGGCTGAACGGGTAAAGCACGCACGCGTCGAGCACCGCCCTGAACGCCACGTCCTCACGGTAGCCAGCGGCTCGCCGCCGGGGGTGCTACCAAGACGTGTTACCGGTAGCCGCCGGGGACGTCCTGGGACAGCTGGGTGAGCTCTTTGAGCCGCGCGCGGCGGTCCTGGCGCCGGTGCTGGCGGTAGTCCAGGACGTGGCGGAGCAGGACCCGCCGGTGGGCGCGCGGGTCGTCGCTGGTGCGGTGGTAGGTCAGGTCGCCCCGTTCCAGGAGCTTGATCAGGTGGGGCCGGGAGACGTGCAGCAGGTCGGCAGCTTCCTGTGTGGTGAGTATCAGGTCGTGCGGCGCGACGGTGACCGCCTGTCCGGCGGCCACGGCCGCAGCGACCCGGCGCAGGCCGTCCAGTACCGAGGCGGGGATCTGCAGTTCATCGCCGCCCGGGCCGACGAGACGGCCCGGTCGCGCGTCGCCGAGCAGCGTGTCAAGGCGTGCGACCAGCGCGCTGGCTGCCTCGGCCTCGCCGGGACCAGGACGCAGCAGGGTGTCCCCCGCCGCGTCGGCGGACGCGGGCGCCGCTTCGTCCGGGCCTGAAGGCCTCGAGGGACTGTGACCGCTCGTGATCGTTGACATGCCACACACCTTTCGCACCTGAAACAACCGTAGCGCACTACCGCAATTAACGCAACGAGGGCAGCCGTGGCCGAAGATGGCGACGGGCCGGCTTGGTCGGTCGGCACGATCCAGACCGTGAGCTTCGTGCCGGGTGAGGTTCGCACGATCGTCGCCCTTCGAGGTGGAGCAGCGACGCAGGTAGGCAGCAGGAGGGCTCCGGGTCATGCCACGGTCGCCAGTCAGCCTGAGCTGTCGCGGTCTTCTTGACGGCCGGGGCCGCCGGGGCCGCCGGGGCCGCCGGGGCCGCCGGGCCGCCGGGCCGCCGGGGCCGCCGGGCCGCCGGGGTTGCCGGGGTTGCCGGGGGGCACCGCCGTCCCGCTGGTCACCGCAGACCCGCCGGTGTCCCGCACGAGCGCACAGGGCCTTCCTGGCGGGCAGGACTTGGCCAAGGCGAGTGCCCGAGCGGTCCCGGGCTGGATCCCGGCAGCGGCTTGGCTGTGCAGCACCAACCCCGAGTTGCTGCGCCAGGGGGAAGGCCGGCTGGCCCGCGGACGCCGCGGCCCCGGCGGGCGTGTTGCGGAAGGTGAGTCGCCTGAGGCGTTGCGTACGGTGGCGTTGCTGGCGACGCGGGAGGAGAAAGTTGTCGGTCTCTGTCGTGACCGGAGCTGTCATGACCGCGATCGTCAAGGACGAGCTGAGCGGGCTGCCCGCGGGCCGGGTGTGCTGCCGCCGGGCGGAGCTGGCCGCGCTGCTTCGCTTCGCCGGGGGTTTGCACCTGACCGGCGGGCGGGTGGTCATCGAGGCCGAGCTTGACAGTGGACTTGCCGCCCGCCGGCTGCGGCGGGAGATCGGCGAGCTGCACGGCCGGTCCGCCCGGGTCCGGACGCTGCCGGCTGCGGGTTTGCGTGCCGGGCCGCGGTATGTGGTGTGGGTGGAGCGCGGCGGCGGGGTGCTGGCCCGCTGCACCGGTCTGGTCGACCGGGCCGGCAGGCCGGTGCGGGGATTGCCGCCGGAGGTTGTCGCGGGGGGCAGTTGTGATGCTGCGGCGGCGTGGCGGGGTGCGTTCCTGGCGCGGGGCTCGCTGAGCGAGTCCCGCGGGTTGTCCATGCTGGAGGTCGCTGCTCCCGGGCCGGAGGCTGCGCTGGCGCTGGTGGGTGCTGCCCGCCGCCTGGGTGTTGCGGCCAGGTCCCGGCAGGTACGCGGCGGGGAACTGGTTGTGGTCCGCGACGACGCCTCGATCGAGGCGCTGCTGAACCAGCTGGGAGCAGCTCAGGGTGTGCTGGCCTGGCAGCAGCGCCAGCAGCGGCGAGAGGTTCGCGTGTCGGCGAGCACCATCTCGAACTTTGACAGTGCCAACCAGCGCCGCTCGGCGTACGCGTCAGCTGCCGCGGTCGCCCGGGTGAGGGCGGCGCTGGGGCTGCTGGCAGGCCAGGCACCGGAGCACCTGCTGGCCGCGGGACGGCTGCGGCTGGAGCATCCGCGGGCCTCGCTGGAAGAGCTCGGCACGTTCGTCGACCCGCCGATGACCAAAGACGCCGTCGCCGGCCGGCTGCGCCGGCTGCTGTCCCACGCTGAGCGGTACACGACCTCCAAGGATCTGCCGGCAACCCAGCCGGCCGTCGGCCCCGAGCGGCGCGGAGCCGGTAGCGGATGACGCCGGTGTGCCGGGGGCCGCCAGCTTGCACGAGCAGCAAGAGCCAGCCGGCGCCGCGGTGACGGCGGGGGTCGCGTGGCTCGACCGCGACTTGCCTTGCGTCGTGACCGAGTCACGGCAACGGCGTCACCGCCCGGCCGACGTGCTCCCGGTGTTGCGAGCTCGCCCCTCCCCCGCTGCTACCGGGCGCGCCGCAGCGCCACGATGACCGCAAGCAGCGGGTCCAGAACGGTCAGCCCGACTTGCGTCGGCTGCGCTTCGGCTTGTCCGCCCGCTCGGCTGGTACCGGTTCGGCTGGTGCCGGCTCGGCTGCCGCCGACTCCGCTGGCACTGGTTCGGCCACTGGTGACTGCTGGGCGCTGGTGTACCGGTCCACCACGGCTTGAGGCACTCGGCCCCGCGGCGAGACCGGTATCCCGTTCTCTCTTGCCCACGCCCTGACCGCCGAGGAGTCAGCACCCTGTGGCCGCCTGTGGCGGCTCTGGCCACGTCTGGAGCTCGCGTTCACCCGGCCTGCGGGGCGTGCAGCGGCGACGAACCGGGCCAGGCTGTGCCGCAGGTCGTCGGCGTGCTCGGTGGACAGGTCGATCTCATAGCTGCGGCCGTCGATGGCGAAGCTGACTGTCTCCGCTGCCTGCGAGCCGTCGATGTCGTCGGTGAGCTGGACGGTGGTGGTGCGTACCAACAGATGCCCCCTCGGGTCGTCGTTGCTCGCGATGCGGCCAGCTGCTCGACCTCGAGCGGGTCGCCGGTCGCTACGAGGACGTGCGTGCGCGATGGTGTTCGCAGCGCCCGTCAGCCTGAGTCTTTCAACCGTCGTCTGCGGCCGCCCGGTGCCGGCGGTGCCGTGTTGCTCGCCCGGCTGCCCGGGAACAGCTGCAAGGGAACAGTGAGCCTGGCTGGGAACCGGCTGGGGCGGGCAGCGAGTCAGCCGAGGAGGCGGCCGGTGCGCCGCGGGACGTCGTTCCGCCCAGCGGACTCCTCAGCCGGCGGCGCGGGCTCGTTGGGCGAGCCGGGGCAGGTCGAGCAGGACGACAGCGCGGTTCTCCAGCCGCGGCCGGCGAAGTCAGCCAGAACCTTGTTGACAGTCTCCCGGGAGCGCCGACGAGCTGGCCGAGTTCGGTTTGGGTCAGCCCGTGCGGTACCCACACTTCAGGGGCCGTGCCGTTCGCCGAACCGGGCGGCGAGCTCGAGCAGCGCGTGGGCTATCCGGCCGGCGACGTCGACGAACATCAGGTCGACGAGGGTGCTGTTCCACCGAAGCCTCAGGGGGCCGAAGGTCTGATGCGCGAATGTGGGCGCCGCGCGCGGCCGGCGGCACCGTCAGTCGGTACCCGGCCGACGACGGTCTGCGGTGGCACGGGTGGGTCGGGGTCGCCACATGGTGGCTCGGGTGCAGAGGTCTGCTTGCCAGCGCGCACGAGTCGGCGTAGCTCGGCGATGGGCACTCCGGCCAGTGCCGCCAGGTCGGGCAGAGGCAGCTGCTCGGTGGCGGCTGTGACGGTGGCGCTGGCGCGGCGTTCGGCCGCGGTCAGGCGGTCCCGGGCTTTCTCGATCGTGTCCCAGGCTGCGGCGACCGACAGTGCCGCGTCCTGTCGCCCCTTTACCTGCTGAGCGTGTTGTGCTCGTACTGCGGCTCGTACCTCACGCGCGCTTGCCAACGACCCGCTCCCATCACGTCGACCTCGAGCTAACGAAGAGAACACTCCCCTGCCGAGGGCCGAGTCTCTACCAGGCGTTCAGCCATGAGGATCTCACTGCCTCAACTGCTGCCATCTCGTGCATTAAGGTATCTCCTGCCGGAGATACGAGCTTGTCAAGCCCGGCGCTAGGCGCCGAGGGGGTGGGTCGGGTGGCGTATGTGACGCCGATCGGGTCTGCTGCGGCGCAGGTGGAGTACCGGCTGACGCAGGCACACGGCTGCGGCCGGGCCGAGGCATCGGAGACCCGGTTCAGTTACCACACGGACGGCTCGGAGCGGCCGCTGGTGTGGACGGGGCGGGGGCTGGCCGAGGTCGGCATCGCCGCCGGGTCGGTGCTGGACGAGGGCCAGTTCGACGCGGCGCGGGCGTTGATGGCGGGCCTGGACCCGCGGACGGGTGAGCGGCTGGTGGAGCCCAAGCTGGCGGTGTTCGAGGACGCGAAGGTGCCACTCGCGCCGCTGGTCCATGCGGTCGAGGCGGCGGCGGTCGTGCGGGGGGTGCACCCCGAGGCGCTGTTCGCGTCAGTCAAGGTCGGCAAGGCGTACGGCCGGGCGTTGCGCGCGGTGGTCAACGACGGCGATGCGGCAATGCTGCGCGCCGACGACGCCGGCCGGATCGCCGACGCGGTAGATCTGGACGTCGAGAGCGTGTGGGGCGCCGGGGTGTACGCCACGGCGGTCGGCAACCTGACCGAGACCCGGACGGTCACCGGCCCGGACGGCAAGACCGTCGAGCGGCTGGTGGCCCGGCGGCGGGTGGTCGGAAACATGGGGTATGACGTGTCGTTCACGCTGCCCAAGTCGCACAGCCTGCTGCTGGCGTTCGCCGACGAGAGCACCGCCGCCGCCGTCGAGGCTGTCTACACCGCGGGTGTCGGGGCGACGTTTGACTGGCTGGAGGCGCAGACGGCGTACGGGATGCGGGGCCACCACGGCGAGGGCAAGAGCGCCCAGACGGTGCGGGGTTCGGGGTTTTTGGGCTGGTCGATGGTGCACCGCGCCGCCCGGCCGGTCGGCGACCGGGTGGTGGGCGACCCGCACTGGCATGTCCACGTGACCATCGCGAACATGACCCGCGGGACGGACGGGGGTTGGTCGACGGTGGCGGCCGGCGGCCGGGATTTGATGCGCCACGCCCCGGCGGCGGACCATGTGCTCAAGGCGCTGGTCCGCCGGCGGCTGTCTGTCGAGTTCGGAGTGAGCTTCGCCCGCTCGGAGCGGACCGGGGCGTGGGAGGTCGCCGCCATCCCCGACGCCACGCTGCGGGCGTTCTCCAAGCGGGGCGCGAGCATTGAGGCGATGCTGCGCGACCTGGGGTTTGACCCGGCTTTGGCGACCCGGCGGGCGGAGGACCTGGCGGCGGCGCAGACCCGGCACGACAAGACCGAGCACACCGCAGCCCCCGACGCGACGCTGCGGTCGATCTGGCAGGCCGAAGCCCGCACCCTGGGCGCCGACCCCGACAGGCTCGCCGCCGCCGCACTGCCGCTGGCTGCAAGCCGAGCCGCCGCGGCCGGGGGCCAGCCAGCCAGTGACGACGAGCAGGCCGAGCTGCTCGCCCACGTGGTGGGGCGGCTGACCGACCCCGAGCACGGCCTGACCTCGGGGCGGCGCCGGTTCACCCGGGTCGACGCCCTGGCCGCGGTCGCCGACGCGCTCCCCGCCGGCGCGGCCGACGCGGCGGAGATCGAGACCATCACCGACCGGGCGTTGGCGGCGGCGGCGATCGTGGCGCTGCCCGACCCACCCGGCACCAGGCAGACGCTCGCGCCGGCGTCCGGGCTCGAGCCGGCCGCCGGACAGCAGCAGCAGGACCAGGACGGGCAGGTGCTGGCGGCGGCGGGCAACGCCGCGCGGCGGCAGATCGGCGCCGGGCACATGGCGAACGCGGCCCGGTTCACCACCGCCGACGTGATCGCCGCCGAATGGGTCGTCCTGACCGCCGCTGCCGCTGCCGCTGCCGGTTCCGGGCCTGGGCAGGGCGGGCCGCGGGTGATGACCTCGACGGCGGAGCTGGCCCGGCAGGCGGTCGAGGCAGGGCAGGGGTTCGCCCTGTCAGAAGAGCAGGCAACCGTCGCGCTGCGGCTGGTCACCAGCGACCGGATGCTCGACGCGGTGCTCGGGCCGCCCGGGACCGGCAAGACCACGCTGATGCGCGCCGCCCGCACCGCCTGGGAAGGCGAGGGTTTGGTCGTGGCGGGGGCGGCGACGGCGGCGGTGGCGGCGCAGAACCTGCAGATTGAGTCCGGGATCGAAGCCAGGACGGTGGCGCAGTGGGTCCGGGAGATCCGTGTCGGGGCCGCCGCCCGGGCGGCGCTCGCCAGCGGGCAGCTGACCGACCCCGGGGGGCTGGCCCAGGCGCAGCGCGACGCCGGGCTGCCCGGGCTGGCCGGGGTGGATGTACTGATTTTGGACGAGGCGAACCTGACCGACGACCGGGACCGCGCCGCCCTGTACGGCGCTGCCACACGGTCGGGGACCAAGCTGGTGGAGGTCGGGGACCCCAGGCAGCTGCGGGGGGTGGGCTGCGGGTCGTTGTTCGCCCGGGTGCATCAGCTGGTCGGCGGGATGGAGCTGACGGAGAACCGGCGGCAGGCGAGTGAGGACGAGCGGGCGGCGATTGCCGCGTGGCGCGACGGCCGGTATGCCCAGGCGTTGTCCAGCTGGGCGGGCCGGGGCCGGCTGGTGGCGACAGAGACCGGCGAGCAGGCGGTGACGGCGATGGTCGCCTGCTGGATGGGCCAGCGGGCCGGCGCGCCGGATGCTCATGCGGAGATGCGGGGGGTGGTGATGCTCGCCGCCGCCAACGACACCGTCGAGAGGTTGAACGACGCGGCGCAGGCGGTCCGGGCCGCCGCCGGCGAGCTCGGCCCCGAACACACCTACGAGGTCAAGGCGGGCCGGAGTGTGCGGCTGCGCCAAGGGGATCATGTGCTGGTCCGGCTGAATGACCGGGCGCAGCGGATGCACGAAGGCCCCGACGTGCTCAACGGCTACCGCGGGATCGTCGAACACATCGACCCCGCTCCCGGCAGCCGTGACAGCAACAGCAGCGGTGAGAGCGGCGCTGACAACGGCGCGAACAGCGTAGTGCGGGTGGCGTGGCAGCAGCACGGCCCCGACGGGCCGGTCACCCACCGGGCCACGCTGTCTGCCGAGTTCGTCGGCGCCGGCGGCCTGTCGCTGGGCTATGCGATGACCGGCCACAAGGCCGAGGGGCTGACCGTGGCCGCGGACTGGGCGCTTGCGGACGGCACCCGGCAGGGCGGGACGGTGCTGGTCCACGCCGCCGGGATGGACGAACCCGGGCTGCACGTAGCCACCAGCCGGCACCGCGACAAGGTCATCCTGTTCGCCGGCCGGGACCAGCTCGAAACCCCGGCCGACACCCACGAGCGCGGAATCCCCGCGACTGACGTGCAGCGGGCCCGACGGGTCATCGCCGGCCTCGCCGAGCAGGCCCGCACCCGGCCCGGTAACGCCAACGACCGGCCGGTGCACGACGACCTGGCCGGTGCGCCGACGGCGCCGGAGGCCCAGCCGTCCCGGCGGGCAGCGACAACGTGGGCCGAGATCAAGGCCCAGCTGCCGGCCAAGGCGGCCACGGCCCAGGCCGGACCCGGGGACGCCACTGTAGCCGAGGGGGCTGCCGGGCGGATCAGCGAGCTGGAGGAACGCGAGCTGCTCAAGCGGTGGGTGGCGCTGACCGGACGGGACCTTTCTTCCACAACCCCCGGTGGCACCGACGCCGCCGGCGAGGGCTCAGCACAAGACGCGCAGCGCCGCGCGGCCGCGTTGCGGGAGGACGAGGCTCGCCGGCGGCAGCACAACCGAGGACCCCGGCTGTAACACGCCTCAGGACGAGCCGTCGTCTGGCTGGTTGTGGGCGGCGGCCGGACCGGCGGAGGCGGTCAGTTAGTCAGCCGGTGGGTGCGGGTGGGGCCGCGCCAGCCCGGGCGGTGTCCAGCAGGTCGGCCTCGGTGGGTCGCCCGGGGCGGGGCCGGGTGTGCTTGTCCTGGCAGCTTCTTTGCTGGAACGCCTCCCGTAGCCGCGGCAGGCAGCGGTGCAACCGGTCGTGCCAGTCAGCCAGCTCGTGGTTGAGCTCCTTGGCCCGGGCTGCGGTGCTGGCCTCACGCCATGCGGTGCGCAGCGCCGCGAGCTCTTCGACGGCCCCGGGGTGTGCGGGCCAGCACGGCAGCACCGCCCGGGAGGGCTGCAGGTCATAGGCGCCGGCGAGCCAGTCGACCCAGCCGGCGAGCTCGGTCCAGTCCTTGGCGGTGGCGGTCTGCGCCCACGCCGCCGGCTTGGCCGCATCTTTGGCTGCTTGCGGGCTGAGCCCGTCGAGGCGGGCTGTCAGCTTGTTCAACGCGGCCATCAGGGCGGCTGTCTCATGTGCCGCCCCGACAGCAACCGAGCGCATCATCGACTCGGCTTCGGTGAGCCGCCCGGCCAGCGCGCCGAGCGGCTCGCGCGGCCCTGCGCCGGCCGGGTCCGGGTGCTGGCTCACCCGGCACCGGCGTCCGCATCGAGCCGCCGGTTCTCGGTCGTGCGGCGCTGGGCCTCGAGCGCTCTGCCGTCGGGGCGGTCGAACCAGGCGGTCAGGGCCAGCAGCACCGCGGGGCGGTTGCGGTAGATCAGCAGCCCGTGGCCGGCGGGGATCTGCCGGGCTTCTTCGGCGCGCAGCACCCGGCGGTCGGTCTGCTGCTCACTCGCGCCGGTCGCCCGTCCGCTGCCGGGGTCGTAGCTGGTGGTGGCGCGGGTCAGTTCGACGTCGCCGACGAGGGTGGCGTAGCGGCCCAAGGTGTCGGGGTCGGTGATGCCGCCGAGCAGGATTTCGGCTGGCATGTTGTCCAGCAGCGTGTTCGCGCCGTCCGCGCCCCACCGGCGCCGCGCCTGGGGCAGTGACTGCAACGCCAGCACCAGCTGCATCCCGAAACCGCGGGCGTCGGTGGCGAGCTCGACGAGCTTGGGCAACGGGGCGACGTTGGCGATCTCGTCCCCGACCAGGCGAAGCGGCGGGTCCAGCCGGCCGCCGGGCAGCCGGGCCGCGACGGTTTTGGCGGTGTCGACGACTTCTTGGAGCAGCATCGCGCACAGCGGTGCGATGTTGGTCGAGGCGTTGGCGTCGCCGACCAGCACCAACGTGTCGCTGCCGGCGACGAACCGGGCGACGTCGAAGCTGGGAACACCGTCGCGGGGGGTGACCCAGCGCAGCACGCTTCGCAGCGCCATCGGCTCGATCGCCTGGGCCAGCGTCTGCCGGGAGGAGGACACCGTCTCCTCGGCGCCGGTCGCAACCGAGCGCAGCATCCCGGCCCACAGCGGCTCGGCCTGCTCAAGCGGGGACAGCCGGATGAGTTCTTGGGCTTCCTCGGCGCCGTCGTCGAGGTGTACCGCCCAGGCGATGACATCGGCGACGGGTCGCCCGTCGAGGTCGGCGGCGTGCAGCAGCCGGGTCAGCGCGGAGGCGGCGTTGGCCCTGAAGAAGCTGCTGTTGGTCGAGGACCTGTCATCAGCGCCGAGACCGGCGGCGAACGCCAGACCGCGGGAGACCGCGGTCTGCCCGTCGCGGCAGCCGGCGACCGGGTTCCACTGATGGCGCTCGCTGAAAGTCCCCAGGGTTGCTCATCGAAAGTCCCCACCCTGTGCGTTGGTCAGGGTAGCACTTGGGGGTCGAGTAGGTCGGCGATGGCGACGGGTTCGTCGCAGTGCGGGCAGGGGCCGCCGAGGCCGATGCGGGTGCAGGGCTGGTTGCAGTCGGGGCACCATTGCTGGGCGTGGTAGCGCTGGCTGCAGGTGGGGCAGGCGTAGATGGTGACGTCACGCCGTGGCCGGGCTG
>JAABUQ010005846.1_pt1 | contig 19195 bp, 17 predicted proteins | sample 5560001 | NCBI WGS metagenome assembly JAABUQ01 (sample SAMN10711888, study PRJNA513371) | rock metagenome | isolation source: Antarctica rocks | place: Antarctica: Victoria Land, Finger Mt nord | collected 2015-12-18
CGGAAACAGGCGAAGTCGGACTGGTCGTCGTGCCGCCGGTGGTGGTGCCGCCGCTGCCTGTGCCGCCGGGCGTGGGCATAGGGCCTGCGGTCGGGCCGGTGGTGCCGCCCCCGGTTGTCGTGGTGGTCGTTGTGCCGGTGCTTGTGTTCAGGCCGTACAGGTTGCGCTTGTTGTTCTGGTACTGATACGAGGGCGTGAAGACAGGAAAGTACAACGCGCGCGCCTGCTGCCGCTGGCCCAAAGCCTGGCTGGTCTGGGCGCGGGCGCTGTACTGCTGCGGCTGATGGGCCAGAGCAATCGCGACCGCCTGGGCGAGTGTCAGGGGCGTGGGCAGCGAAGTGGGCGCAGGCGGGGCGACTTGCGCGTGGGAAGGCAGAACTGCCGCAAGGCCAAGCAGGGCGGCGAGTAGAACAGAAAGTGAAAAGCGTGTCATAGGCAGTTGTTTACTCGGCGGCGGCAAGCAGGGGAAGGGCGGCCATGTCATCGTCCTCGTCGGGGGCAGGCATCTGGGCCAGCAGTTCATCGGCCTGTAAAGGCTGCGCAACAGTTGCGTCACTGACCATGCAGCCATCCTTGAAGCGGATAATGCGCCCGGCATGATTGTTGCCGCCGCTGTTGTCCTGCTGCACGGCGTCGTTGGGGACGTTCAGGACGCTGTCTTTGCTGCCTGCGATAAACTGGCAGGTCGCGTTCATGCCGGGCCTCAGCAGGCGAAACGTGGGCGATGAGTTGTCTATCTCCACGCGGACATTATACTGCGTGACGTTCTGATTGACGACCGCCTGCGGCTCAATTAAGTATGACTTCGCCGTCAAACGGAATGCCGGGGTATGCTTCAAAGTCCGCTTCCACGGTTTGGCCCTGGCTGATGCTCGCTAAATCAGTTTCGTCTACGGTTGCCTGCACATACATGCGGCTGATGCCGCCGATAGTGACAATGGTCGTGCCCGCAGCGACGCTGGAAATGGCCGACGTGATAATTGTCCCTTGCGTGACGCTGCGGGTCAGCACAATGCCGTCGCGCGGGGCGCGCACCACCGTCTGCAACAGCGTTTTGGTGGCATTGGTCAGCAAGGTCAGGTTTGACTTCACCTGCGAAGCGTTGTACGCGATGTTCTCGTTTTGGATGGCGTTGTTAGCGGCATTGGCGCGGGCCTGGGCAAGCGTTGCCTGCGCCTGCTGCACCTGAGCATTGGCCTGCGCGAGTGCGGCCTGGGCCTGGCGAGCCGCCGCCCGGCGCGTCCCGATGTCCACTGTTCCCGCTTGGGCCTGGGCAGCAGCGGCGCGGGCCTGGGCATTGGCGATGACAATCCGGCTTTGCGCCACTTGCAGCTGATACTGCGCCTCGCTTTGGGCCGTGTGGGCGCGCGCGCCGTCAATGCCCGCCTGGGCCGTGTTGACCGCGAGCAGAGTGTCCGACGGGTCAATGCGCGCCAGCACCTGCCCCTTTTTTCACTACCGACCCGACATCCACGGCCAGCACATTGACCGTGCCGCCCGCTTTAGATTTCACATCCACGGCAGGCCACGGCGGCAATGTGCCGGTGGCCGAAACGGTCTTGCGCACCGGTCCCTCGCTGACCTGAGCGAGAACAGACTGGGTCGCCTGCGCAGCGCTGGCCGCGCGCACGTGCGCCCCGTACAACACTGCGCCGACCACGACAAGGGCAATGATTATGCTGACAACGGCAAAACGTTTCAAGAGCAAAGTTGTTCTTGTGTTATAATACGCAGGCAACGTGCAGAATATATGAAAGCGGCGGGGACGTGCGGGCGGCGCGGGCGGCTTGCTTCGGATTATCCTGGGCGTGCTGCTCTTGTTTTATGGGTGTTTGGAGCGCGTACCAACGACGGACGGATTTCGTTCGTCGTTGGTCATGGCTTAATCAGCGTTGAAAACACTCGGGCAATGCCCTGGGGGCGAGAGGGCTTCTTCGCCATCAGCAGCAAAGCGCGGGAACAATCGTTCCCTCCAAATCGTCTGATAAAACGTGATCTCCTTAGCTGATCCCTCTGCAAATGAGGGAGCCGCCCGCCGGACAAGTTCCGGCGGGCGGCTCTTTTTTTGCGGGGAACGCTCTTTTTTTGCGGGGAACGCGCGGCGAAGGCGAGAGCAAATCAGTGGTGGAACGTCATCACCGAGGCATCCAGCACGGGCAAGGAGGCGGATTGGGTGGGTTCGGTGTCTCTCGCGATAAAAAGGAGCAGCGTGCCGCCGTCCTGCGCGCCGTAGCCGAAGCCGTGCAGGCGCGCGCCTGAACCGGGCACAGTGCCGGTCCAATACACATAAACGGCGGGGATACCATTGATGCTGCCTGCCCGCGCGGGGCTGTTTTGCACGTTCTGGTAGTGGCTTTGCACGCTGTCCAGCAGGCCCAGCAGCGCGGCCTGCGCGGGCGGCTGCGTTGCGGCAGCACCGGGGGCGGGGGCCTGCGTGCGGGCTACCATCAGAATGGGATCCTGACCGTCGGCATGTTTCGCGCCGACCCAAGCCGCCATCTGCATGTTGGGAACAGACATGGACACGGGCGAGTAGCCCTGGGGCGGCCTGATTTTATAGCCCAAGGCAGGGGTTTCATCGCCGAGAAAACTCGCCGGATGGGCCGGGGCGGGCTGAGGCGCAAGCGGGGGAGCGGCGAGGGCGGCCTGCGCGCTGGGGCCGGAAGACTGCGGGGCGGGGCTTGTGGATTGCAGTGTCAGCGCGGCGGCCTCCAATGTCGGCAGGGTCAGCGCGTGGCCGGGCGCGGCATCCATGCCGGTGACACACACAAAGCTCAGGTTCTGCACGGTGGCGTAAAAAAAGCCGTGCAACTGCCCGCCGCCCTCAGCCGTGTATTTCCAGTACTCGCGCGCGGCGGGCAGGCCATGCAGCAAAGAATGCTCGCGCGGGGCGATCACCAGATTTGCCTTGCCCCGCAATGTGCTGGCCTCAATGGCATCCATCACGCCGTCGGGCGTGGCGGGAGACCGCGCCGCCTGCATGTCCGTGGCGGTGAGCATGAACATGGGGAATGTGCCGTTGGGGCGCGGCCTGCCGCCCCAGGTCTGCACGACAGTGACGGAGCTGCGCCCCGGCTGCGTGATTTGGGAGATGCGGCGCGCCCACGCGGGCTTTTGCACGCGCCATGCCCCTACAGACGCGACGCCGCCAAGCTGATCGGCGGCCTGCGGCGAGGCCCGCCAGACTGTTGTTCCCGGCCCGTTCCCGCCCTGTGCGCGGGCGAGCGGCGAGCACAACGGCAGCGCGAGCAGAGCAATCGCGGCGACAAAACGTGGTTTGACAGCAGCCATGACAGTATCCTTTCGGTGCGAGAAGTAATCAAGGGGGAGTTTGGAAGCGGTTTTCCACGGGGTCGGCCCGCTACGCTTTGGCGGCATCGGCGGGGCGCGGCTCGCTGGTTTTGTCCACGCCGGCGGCTTCCACAGACTTAGCCGCCTCGGCGGCTTTGGCATCCGCCTCGGCTTTGGCGGCGGCATCGGCGGCCTTTTTGTCGTCCTCGGCCTGCTTGGCGGCGGCTTCGGCGGCAATCAAAGCATCCAGTTCCTTGCTGAGAACCGCCTTTGCGGCGTCCAGGGAGGCGGGGTCGTCGCCGATGACTTTGGCAAGCACGCGGCCTGTTTTGCCTGCAATCACATAGGTCATGGGCAGATGCGAGACGCCCCAACGCCGTGTTTGGTACAGCTCATGGTCTATCAAAAACGTCAGGCCGTCCAAACTATTGGCCGATTGCAGCGCAGACAGCTCGTCGCGTCCGCCCTCGCCCACCGCAAGCGCCGTCCATTTGCCGGTTGGCAGCGTGCTGGCCCACTGCTGCACGACCTGCAAAGCGCGTGTGGACGGCCCGGAGTTCAGGCCGTAAAATGTCACCACAACCACGCCTTTGCCCCGCGCTTTGGCCGTATACAAGTATTCGCCCTGCAAGTCGCACAGGCCGAAGTCCTGAATGACTTTGCCCAGCCCCGCTGTGGAAGCCCCATAATACTGGTCGGTCAGACCCATAGCTGCGTGTCTCCTTGTGCCGAAATCAGAAAGTGTATTGGATAGGCGGACGGGAAACTCCTGCTGCAAGCGGGAAGAAATCGCAGAAGCCGCAGGGCTGGCTGTCCTTGGCAGGGCAAGCGGCGCGGGCAGGGCCTGCTTTTGCCCTGCGCGTCCCGCCCGCCAGTCCAGCGCGCCCAGCCAGAACATCGCCGCCAGCAGCGCCAGTGTCCAGCACAGCCAAGCCTCGCAAATCAGCGAAAGTGGCCCGAAGCCTCGCGACGTCCAGGCCGCAAAAAGCCCCGCCACGCACGCGCAAGCCGCCCACGCATGCGGCAGCAGCGCCCGGTACGGATGGGAAGACTTGCGGCTTTTGGGCGTAATGGCAAACGCGAGACGCTGGCCCGCCACCACCGACAGCAGGCTGCCCACCAGAGTGGCCGCACTGCCAAAGCCCAGCACGCTCCCGCGCCAGTGCGCCCGCCCGCCCGCCGCATACCGGAACGCCATCTGCGACAGGGCAAAATACGGCAGAAAATGCGACAGCAGCGCCCCCAAAGTCACCGCGCGCAGGGCCGAAATCCCCGCCAGCACATACAAAAGCGGCGCAATCAGATAGATTACATGGCACAGGCCGCTTAGGTAATGCGTGCAGGACAGACCATACTGCACCCGCTGCGGCCCGGCCAGGCCCTGCCCGCGCGATGGCAGCAGCAGCATGCGCCAGCGCCGGCGCAGCACGCCCAATGTCCCCACGGCCCACCGGTTCTGCTGGGTGAAGTAGCCCGGCAAATCCATCGGCCCCAGGCCTGTCGCCCACACGCCTTCCACATACACGCAGCGCCAGCGCGGGTGCAGCAGAATGCTTGCGGCAAAGTCTTCGGTCACGCTGTCTTGGGGCAGGCCACCGATTTCATTCAACGCATCCATGCGCACGGCCACATTGGTGCCGCAGATAAACAAGGCATTCTGGGCCGCCTTGCCTGACGACAGCACGTCAAAGAATAACGACTGCTGATCGTTGGCCCAGCGCGCGACAGGGTTGTCTAGATTGTGATAGTATTGCCCGGTCTGCACCCACCCCACGCGCTTGTCGGCAAACGGCGGCACGACACGCAGCAGAAACTCGGGCCTGGCAACCATGTCGGCGTCAAAGATGACCAGCAGCGCGTGCGCGGGCACGCCGAGCGCCTGCCGCGCCTGCTCAATATTGCCCGCCTTGGCCCCGCCCCCCACCGTGCGCGTCACACATTGCACCCCCAGCTCCGCCGCCACAAGCTCGGCCTCCTGCCAGTTCGCACGCCCCGCCGCCCGCCCGTCATTGCACACCACGACGGAAACTTCGCCGTGCGGGTAAGTGTCCAGAAAGCGCGCACGCGCGGCCAAGGCCCCCTGCACCGTCGGCCCAAGCACGGACGCTCCCTCATCCACCGTGGGGATAAAGATGTAGATAGGACGCCGTGTCGGGTCTTCGTCTATGGGCGGAACCGGGCGCTTGCGCGGCCAGACCGTGTAGTGAAAGCCGAGTGTCTGCGCAATATGAAACGCTTCTGCCGCGAGCAGCGGCCCGCCAATCGCCCAAAACCGCCAGTTGGTCACGCCCACCCGCCACGCAAAGTAATCCAGCGCGGCGGCAATTGTCGCCAGCGACAGCAGGATAGTGACGCCCGCCCGGCGCGGACTACTGCGGCGCAAATGCACCCAAGGCATGAGCAGCAGCGCCACTGCCGCCACCCACACTCCCGGCCCAAAGTGTCCCGCCAGCCGCCAAAACTGCATTGTAAAGGGGGATGTCATGTGGTTCATCAGCCAGCGCGCGGCGGCAGCCCTGCCCGCCCCCGCAGTTCAACAAGTGATTAGACGCTGCCCTGCGCCCGATGTTTCATCAATCTCAGCGAGGCGCGGCGGCCCTTATCCGCCAGAGGCCCGGCAACAGCGCGGTAACAACGCGGGTATACTTCTACACTACCCCGGCACTACCCCCATACTATACCGGGCGCAATACGCACGCGCCGAAACACCTTCCGGCGGCAGACAAAAATCTCCCGCGCAACACCCAAACTTGACAACCCGCGCCCTAAACTTGACAACCCGCACGTCCCCTGCCATACTCAATCTCTATGCTCACCGCCACCTTTATCCATGCCGAAGGCGTCGGCAGCGCCACCGAGCAAAGCTTGTGGCAGCAGGGCGCGACCTCCTGGGAAGCCTTTGCCGCCGCCCCCCACGCGTGGAAGCTGCCCCCGCGCCTGCGCGAAATTGTCCCCGCCATGGTAGACCAAAGCCTCGCCGCCCTTGCCGACCGGCGCATAGACTGGTTCGCCCGGCGTCTGCCCCGGCGCGAGCACTGGCGCGCGGCCTCCGCGTTCCCCAAACTCGGCTTTCTGGACATTGAAACCGACGGCGGCAAGAACCCCCATGCCATCACTCTCATCGGCCTGGGCGACGGCCACGACACGCAAATCTACGTCAAAGGCCGCGACCTTGCCCGCTTCGCCTACGAGGCCCAGGACTTTGACGGCTTTGTGACCTTCTTCGGCACCGGCTTTGACCTGCCTTTTCTCATCCGCCGCTTCCCGGTCATGGAGAATGTCTTCGCTGACCGCCTGCACATCGACCTGTGCCCCCTGCTCAAGCGCCTGGGCCACACCGGCGGCTTGAAGCGCATTGAACACGCCCTGGGCATTGTCCGCGTGCCGGAAACCGAAGGGCTGTCGGGATGGGATGCTGTGCGTTTGTGGCGCATCTTTGAGCGCGGCGGCGTGCAAAGCGACGATGCCCTGCGCCTGCTGCTCGCCTACAACCGGGAAGACGTGGAAAACATGAAGACTTTGCTGGACTACGCCCTGCCCCGCCTGCGCGCCCGCGCCGGTGCCCCCAGCCTCCTGCTTCCCGCCTAGCGCAGAGACGGCCCCTCCGCGTAAGTTATGGGGAACTAGGAGGCCCCTCCGCCCCTCCCGAAACGGGAAGGGAGTAGGATTAGGCTTTTCTTATTCCCCTTCCCGCTGCTGTATTGACGCACCAGAAAGGCAATTGACAATTCTCTTACTCCCTTCCCGCTGCGGGAGGGGCGGGGGGTAGGTTCTCCGGCTCCCCAAACTTGGGGCGGGGGGGCCTCCCTCTTTCCTTCCGGCTCCTCAGCCCGTCCCATCGGCATTCCCACGGTCAATCAAGCCTGTACCAACGACGGCCTAATTTCTTCCGTCGTTGGCACACGCTGAACAAGCCCAGGCAAACCCGAAAGCAAGCCCAGGCAAACCCGAAACGGGGCCGCCCCGCCGTGCCCAGCAGCCGCGCGCAAACAGATACGCCCAAAACCGCTTCCCAATTGCCGAGCCGAGGCGTGTGCGGGTATACTTTCCCTGTAACACCAACTAAAAATCACGTAACACCAACTAAAAATCACGTAACACCAACTAAAAATCACGTAACACCGACAAAAAAACACCGCAATACTCACCAAGATAGGAGCGCCCCATGGCCCACGAAATGCCCCCCCAGGACAATCCCCTCGCCGACCTGCCCGATGCTGAAAACGAGCCTGCCACCACCGATCCTGCCACGGACAGCGCCCCCGCTGCCCCCGCCCTGAACCGGGCCGAGCGCCGCGCGCAGGCCAAAGGCAAATCTTCGCCGTCCGGCGCGGGCGGGCAAGTCACCGGCCCCGGCTCTGCCGCCCGTGCCCCCGGTGCACGGGCAGGCGGCCATGTTGGGCAAGTGCGCTTCCCCCGCACCGGCCACAAATAAGCTATTGCATGCTTACAAATAAGCCGCCCCACGGCCACAAATAAGCCGCTCTACGGCCTTTGTCTATCCCAACAAACACGCCTGCCGTTTGGGGCAGGCGAGGATTGAACCTTGAACTATATCCGCCCCGCCCTGCTGTCCGCCTGCGCCGCGCTCGCCCTGGTTCCGCTCATGGCCCGCGCGCAGTCCGCTTCGGCGCCCGTGCCTGCGATTGTTGACCCCGCCGCACGCGCCTTGATCACGCAAATGGCCGCCGCACAGCAGGCGCTGCACTCGTTTGTGCTGACAGTGGACACGCAGAACCAGGTCGGCGCGAGCGCCCGCCCGCGTCCGCAGACGCACAGCCAGATCGCTTACTCCGCACCCGCCCGCGCTGCCGTGACACTGTCCCAGCATGGCAAGACCCTTGTCCAGTTCTTCAGCGACGGCACCGCGTCCACCACGGTAGACATCCAGCACAAATCCTACCGCCAGGATGCCCTGCCCGCCGGGGAGGCCGCCCGCATTGTGGCGGCAGGCATCGGCAGTCCGGGCCTGCTGCCGGGCTTCTACGCGGACCCCGGCGGCCTGCTGAACCTGCTGTCCGCGCCGGGCGTGGTGGCTGTCGCGCGCGGGCCGGAAATGGAGCCGATGGGCGGCGTGCCTGTGGAAAGCGTTGTCACCCGGACTGTCGGCAGCAATGCCGCCGAGGGCACGTTTACCTTTGTGATTGGGCAGAGCGACCATCTGCTGCGCCAGGTGATTGTGCATGAAACCGCCCCGGCGGGCAAGTCCGGCCCCGCCCGCGACCTCACCCACACCGAAACAGTGACCGCGCTGGAGGCCAACCCGTCCCTGCCCGCCGCCCTGTTCGCCTACAAGCCGGGCCGGGGGTTCAAGAAGATCGGCGCGGCCCAGTAGCCCAGGGCAGCCCAGAAACCACAAATCACGGGGTAACGCCCATCGTTCACGGGGTTAAACCACGGCATTGAAACCCCGTGCTGGCAACAGAAAACCCACCCGCGAGGTTAGGAACAATCCGTTCTTAACCCACGCCCTCCGGGTCTTTACTCCGCTACGGAGGCTCTGCGACTAGGAGTGCCAGTGCAGAAGGTGGGTTTCACCACAACAGCACGGCATTTCAATGCCGTGTACTTATCTTATCCACGCGCCTGCTTCTCCACGCGCCTGCTTCTCCACGCGCCTACAGCTCCGGCACAATGCGTCCCGCAATCTCCGGCTCGCGCGACAGCAGCCACGTTTCCGCCTGACCGAGCAAAACGCGGTACAGCACAAGCGCATACGCCAAAGCAAGCGGCAGAGTCAACCCGTACCAGCCCAAGGCTATTCCAAAGCGCCCCGGCAGCAGGGCCGCCGCCACGCACGGCAGGGTTGCCACAAACGCCCCCAGGTACGCGGCGAGATACAAAAACGCGTACCCGCAGCCTTCCCCCAAACTGCCGCTCGCCGAAGCGATCCCGCCGCGCGACCAGCGCTGCCCGCGCACCAGCACGCGGTGCGGCAAGCGAATAGACACCAGGTTCCCCACCGCCAGCAGCACCGGGGCGGCCAGCAGCACCAGCGCATACGCGGCAGGCAGCGCGTGCCACTCGTGGGTCAGCGCAGCGGCGACTGCCAGCCCGAGGGCAGTTACCAAAAGCAGCACCGCCCCATGCGTCGCATTCTTGCCCAGCAGGATGTCCCGGCGGCGTGTCGGGAACGAAAACAAGACAGTCACCGCCGCCCCTTCCCCGCCGAAGATGTTGAACAGCAAGGGCAGCAAAGCCAGCAGCAGCGTCCCCGCCACCCCAAACAGCAGCCACTCGCCCAGGAAAGACAGGCGTCCGTAGGCATTGCTGCGCCCGCTCAGGGGCAGCAAGAACGGCAGGCCAATCACCGCCATCGTGTATAGCACATTGACAGCCATCGCTTTGTACTGCGGCTCGCGCTGCAAGTATGTCCACTCTTTGCCCATCATCGCCAGCGCGGCGGGCGGCAGAGCGCGCGCTAGGGGAGCAGCGAGGGCAGAAACACGCACCGGCGTCTGCGCGGGCCGGGACGCGGCGCTTGGGGCGGGCGCCTGCTGCGCAATGCCCGGCCCGGCATCACCCAGGTACAGCGCTTGCAGCAGAAACCCGGCTGCCGCCAGTGTCGCCAGTGTCGCCACTCCAAGCAGCCCCAGCATCAGCAAAGCCCGCGCCCAATGCGGCTGCGCCGCCGCTTCCAGCCCTAGAGACGCCCAGCCGGGCGGCAGCCACTGAGCCGCGTGCCACAGCGGCGCATTCACCCACCGAGACAGCGAAAACGTGCGCAACTGGGCCACAAACACGCGCTGCCCGACATAATACGCCATGCCAAGCAAAGGAAACAGCACAATAGTGATGTCCCGAAAGCGGCGCGAGCGCAGAAAGCCAATCAGGGCGAGGGTAATCGCCTGCCCCAGGGCCAGCGTGTGCAGCAGAAACAAAAGCAGCAAAAGCGAGTTGACAACCCACGCGCCCGGCGAATGCGAGAACAAGATCAGCAAGACAACCAGCGTAGGCAGGGCCAGCAGGACGGGCAGGTCTATCAAACTGCCCAGCACGCTGCCGCCGAATATCTGCCGAAACGTCAGCGGGTACACAAACAGCCGGGTGAGGTCAAACGCCTCATTAAGCGGGAAGCCCAAGAGGGGCGTGATAATCCACAAGGCGTAGATAATGGCTAACGCATCGCGGGCAAGCGGGGCAACCAGCGCGGGAAAGCGCGTGCTGAGAAACCAAAGGCCCGCCGCCACGCCCCCGCTTAGGGGAACGAAGACCAGCAGCAGCACGAGAGTGCCAAACACCTTCATGCGGTTCTGGCGGTAGCCGCGCCAGGTCAATGTCCACTTCAGCCACAGCAGCAGGCGCAGGGGGGAGGGGGCAGTCATGGGCATCAATAATTAGAGATGGTTAGATGGCAAAAGGAGTGGAAGGCGGCGCGGGCGGAACGCTGCTGCCCGCAGGCAGGGCGGAAAACACATCATCGGCAGGCTGGCCGGTCACCAGGTGAACGAAGATGTCTTCCAGGCTCTGGTCATGGGTGCCCGCGCGCAGGTCGTTCATGGTGCCCTCGCCGACAATGCGGCCCCGCGCGATAATGGCGACGCGGGTGCAGAGTTTTTCCACCACTTCTAAGACGTGCGAGGAGAAGAAGACCGTGGTGCCCAGACGAGTCATGCCCTGCAAGACGTCGCGTATCTTGCGGGACGAGAGGGCATCAATGCCGTTGAACGGCTCATCCAGAAACAGCACGCGCGGGCGGTGGATCATCGCACCCGCCAGCGCGACTTTCTTCTTCATACCCATTGAGAAGTCAACGATCAGCTTATCGCCAGTGTCTGCCAGCTCCATCACGTCCAGCAGGGACTTAACACGGATGCGGGCTTCAGTCGTGGGCAGGTCGTACATTTGGGCGGCGAACAGCAGAAACTCGGACGCAGTCAGGCGCTCGTAGAGGTTCAGGTCTTCGGGTAGGACGCCGAGCACGCGCTTGACACCCAGGGCATCGGTGGCAAGGTCGTGCCCGGCGATAGTGACCTGGCCCGAAGTGGGGCGCAGCAGGCCGGTCAGCATCTTGATGGTGGTGCTTTTGCCTGCGCCGTTGGGGCCAAGGAAGCCGTAGAACTCGCCCGCCCCGACGTTCAGGTCGATATGGTCTACGGCGACAATGTCGCCGGTCTTCTTGCCGCCTTGGTAGGTCTTGGTCAGGCCGCGTGCGCTGATGCTGTCCATGAGGGTGGTGTTCGCGAGGCGGAGCGCAAAGTCCTGCAATGGCGGCGGAGTCCCTCCCCCGCTCGCGCGGCTCGCTTCCCCCTCCCCTGAAGGAGAGGGGTTCCTGTGTCGGAAAGTTGATCTGGGTAACCGACTGTTCTTCTCTGCCTAGCCTTGAAGGATGCACAGGCCACTGCCGAAGAGATCAACCTATCGCACTAGGCACCCCTCCCCTTTAGGGGAGGGGAAGCCCGAGCCATGCGAGGGCGGGGGAGGGACTCTGTGCGAGCGGGGGGGGACTTCCTAATGGTCGTCGCTGTCGTCCTGGGGGCGCTTCTTCTCGTGGCGCAGGCCAATGGCTAAGACGCTGAGGATGGCGACAAGCGAGACGGTGGAAACAAGCAGGGCGGCAAGCCCCTGGGCTGGGTACATGGCTAAGGATTCCTTTCGGCGAGAAGCGCGGCCCATTGGGCCGGGGGGATGTCTCCGACAGTGTAGAATGACCCGGTGACGCAAAGGAGGTTATCAGGCTGGGCGAGGGCGAGAACGTGGCGGGCAGCGTCAACGGCACGGGGGATAATCTGCACATCGGCAATGCCGCAGGCACGGGCCGCCTCGGCAACTTCACTGGCAGGGCGCGGCTGGAAGCTGGGTTCGGTGGCAACGAGCAGGGCGGGACGAAGACGCGCCAGCGGCGCGAGGAACGGGCGCGGGTCGTGGTTGCGCTTGAGGCCAACGATTAACAGAAGGCGACGCTTGTCGGCATGGAACTCGTCACGCAGGGCATCGGCGAGGGCGTCGGCGGCCATCTCGTTGTGCGCGCCGTCCACGACAACGGCGGGATGGTCGCTGATGGTTTCCAGTCTGCCGGGCAGATAAGCGCAGGACAGGCCCAGACGCACAGCGTCATCGGTTATGGGCGGCGCGCTGTGGGTGTCAATGGCATCCAAGGCAGCGACTGCGACTGCGGCGTTGGCCTCTTGGAACGCCCCGCGCAGGCGCAGGCGCACGTTGTGGAGTGTGCGCTTAGGCGTGGTGAATGTGAGGGTGCCGCCTGGTTCGGCGTGTACGCGGGCGGGGGGCAGAAGCGCGGCGTGGCGGGTGCGGCAGGTGTTAACGATAACTTCGTAAGCATCTGTGTCCGTGGGGACGGCGGTGATGCAGGGCACGCCGGGCTTGACAATGCCCGCCTTCTCGCGCGCTATCTCCGGCAGCGTGTGGCCCAAGAGTTCCATGTGGTCATAGCCGATAGAGGTGATGGCGGTGACCAAAGGCCGGGGCACAACATTGGTGGCGTCCAGTCGTCCGCCCAGCCCGACTTCCAGCACGGCGTAGTCTACGGCTTGCTCGGCGAACCAGCACAGCCCGACGGCTGTTTTGAGTTCAAACTCGGTGGTGGGGCCGAGATCGGTTTGTTCTAGGGCATCAATGTGCGGCTTGATAGCGGTGACCCAGCGCGCGAAGTCGGCCTGCGGGATAGGCGCAGCGTTGATTTGGATACGCTCGCGCACATCGTAGACGTAGGGAGATAGGTACTGGCCTGTCTTGTACCCGGCGGCTTGCAGGATGGCGGCGGCCATGGCGACCGTAGAGCCTTTGCCCTTCGTGCCTGCCACATGCACGACGCGCAAGGTTTGGTGCGGGCTGCCGAGCCTTGCGAGAAGGGCTTCCATGCGCGCATTGCCGAGCTTGACGCCGAGCCGCAGCCGTCCGTGCATGTACGCCAGTGCTTCGGGGTAGTCCATTGCGGCTATTATACCTGGCAATGGCAAGAACCCTTTCCTGCCCTCCCCATCTGAAAGGAAGGGGCCGCAAGGCATTGTATTGTTATAGGGCTGGCTTGTCTCAGCGCGGCCACAGGAACGACCTTATTACCGGCCAGTCACGCGGTAACTGCAATAGACCGGCGGCAATGCTGAGTAGTATAGCTATGTGATATTCCCTACCGTGCGAAGCCAGAATGACGATAGTCCCCGCTAGCCATAGGCCGAGCCGCAGCAGAGGCAGGCCAAGCCGTTTGGCTAGGAGCGTATCACCCGCAAGCAAGGCCCTTGCCATGTGCCATAGGCCAGTGGCTATAGGAAGGGCTATGGTCGCTGCAAAAACACTGAGAATGATGCAGCCTATTTCAGACATCGTTTTGCCTCCTATAGCCTCTCGCCTCGCCGCTTAACTTGTATTCCGACAAACTAACCTGGCTCTGCGAGAAAGTCTATGGCTTCCGGGTCTATGCCTGCATTGTGGTATGAACGCCGCAACTCGTCTGCCACTTGGGGATTGACTGCTTCCCAGCCATTTACCTGTATCCAGTCGGCATAGCCAAGCAAGCGGCCCACTTGCCACTCTGTCTGCTCCCAACCCCGCAGGCGTTTGCTGGCCTCGCGCACAGTGGTGGGATAACCTGCGGAATTGCACTCGGCGAGGTTAGGCGTAAAGTCAGTATAGTACAATACCTGGCTCCACAGGAACTTGTATGGGTCTTCGCCTTTGCAGTAGCGGTCAGCTTCAAGGGCATCTAGGTAGCCCATTATCACCTTGTAAATGATACGCGGGAAACGTGACTGGTTTTGCTCACAGGCTTTGCGTAGGTGCTTCAGTTCGGCAAAGTGTTCTTCCCAAGTCATAACGCTGCTGTTCCTAGTTTATTTACATAGCTTGGCCCAAGTCATCATTAGGGCACGGGGCATGTGAGTTCACCATTCTGACATGAGTTAGGCAGCCTTGAGTTCTGCCAGCATCGCCTGCGTTTCGGATTGCAGGCGCTCAATTTGCTGCTGCTTTTCCGTCATTTGGATTTTCATGCGCTCCATTTCGCTCAGATACCGATCTATGGCGGCTTCGTATTCCGTGTCTCTGCTGGGCGTCACGTCAAGCATTCCTGTTATGTCCATGCCGTTATGTCCATGCCGATGCCTCCGGCAGTTATTGTACCATGACACTCGCCAAGCGCGTCGCGCGGATAGTACGACATTAGCCTTCACAGCTTTTTCATAATCGCGGGGTAAGTTCGGTACCATATCATTATGCGATTGTTATTAGTGGAAGACGAAATCTCCATTGCCGAAGTGGTCAAGCAGGGCCTAGAGCAGGCGGGGTATGACGTGGACATTGCCCCCGATGGGCGTGCCGCCTTGGCGTGCGTGGCGCAGAAGCGGTACTCGCTGCTGGTGCTGGACGTGATGCTGCCGCACCTGGATGGCTGGGGCGTGTGCGCCGCGCTGCGCAGTGCGCGCAACACAACACCGATTTTGATGCTGACCGCGCGCGACTCGGTGGGGGACCGGGTGCGGGGCCTGGAGATGGGGGCAGATGACTACTTGCCTAAGCCGTTTGACTTCAGCGAGCTTTTGGCGCGGGTGCGTGCCCTGCTGCGCCGGGACCGGGTGCATAAAGCCGCAGTGATCCAGGTGGCTGACCTGGAAGTGGATACCGCCCAGCGCCTTGCCCGGCGCGGGGGGCAGGAGATTGCGCTGACGCCGCGCGAGTATGCCTTGCTGGAAGCGCTGGCGGGCCATGAGGGGCAGGTGCTGACGCGCGAAGTGATACAGGAGCGTGTCTGGCTGGACGAGGACAGCCTGTCCAACACCGTAGACGTGTATGTGGGACTGCTGCGGCGCAAGATTGATGCGGGGCACAACGTGAAGCTGATCCAGACTGTGCATGGCGTCGGCTATGTGCTGCGCGCCCCTATTGCCAAAGAGGAGGCTTCGTGACACGCTTTGCGCTGCCGCCGCCCGGCTCCGTTCGTCGTCGCTTGACTGTGTGGAATGTGGGCGTGCTGGCGTGCGTTCTGCTGATCTTGGGCGCGGTCTTTCGCTACCGGCTTCAGGCGGACAGCATTGCTGCCATGGATCGGCATCTGGGCGAAGTGGCCCATGAAATCGCCCGCCGCCTGCCCCCACAAGGCCCCCCGTTTGGCGCTCCCCCGGATGGCCCCCGGTTTGGGCCGCCTTCGCACGGCTGGCGGCTTGGCCCGCCGCCTCCTTTTCCTTCTCAGGTTCCTCCCAACGAGCGTTTGCCCCACGCCCCGCAGTTCCGGCCTGCCTTGAGCGCAAGGGGTACGGGGCCGGGCGACATGTCCCGCACTGACACTGCGCCTGGCGGCCTGCGCCGCTTCCGCCCGCGCGTGTTAGACACGCAGGGCCATTCGCTGTTTCCCAATGACACCGACCCGCCCTGGAACCTTGCCGCTTGTCGTCGTGCCTTGCAGGGCACGGAAAGCGCCGTGACCGCCGCCGATGCCGGCGAGCCGATCCGTGTCTACTCGCTCCCTCTGCGTCATGGAGCACGCCTCTACGGCGTCGTGCAGACAGCGGCTTCGCTGGCCCCCCTGCATGCGGCGGTTGTCCAGATGACCCGCACCCTGCTGACACTGATCCCTCTAGCCCTGCTGATCACTGCTGTCGGCGGGGCATTCCTCACAGGCCGCGCCCTGCGTCCCGTGCGCGAGATTACACTCGCCGCCGAGCAGATAGAAGCTTCCAGCCTCGCCGGGCGGCTCCCCATCACCGGCACGGATGAGTTTTCTCACCTTGCCGCCACCTTTAATGCCATGCTGGCCCGACTGGAAGGCGCATTTGGGCAATTGGAATTTGCCTTGCAGCAGCAGAAACGCTTTGCCGCAGATGCCTCCCATGAGCTGCGCACGCCCTTGACCATTATCAAAGCCAACACCAGCCTGGCCCTATCCGGCGAGCGCACATCGGCCCAGTACCGCCAGGCGCTGTCCGCTTCGGACAGCGCTGCCGACCGCATGGCCCGGCTGGTGCAGGACTTGCTGCTGCTCGCCCGCTCGGATGCCGGGCAGTGGAAGCCGACGCTTGCTCCTGTCGCCCTCGCCGATGTTCTTGCCCACGCCGCCGAACCCCTGCGCACCCAAAATACCGCGCCTATTATTCTCGCGCCTATTACTCTCGCGCCCACTCCTTTGTGCGTTTTGGGCGATGCCGATTCGCTGACCCGCTTGTTCGGCAACCTGCTGGGAAACGCCGCCCGCCATACGTCCCCCGAAGGCCAAATCACCGTCACCGCCTGCCATGAAAATAATCAGGTGACTGTGTCCGTGGCGGATACCGGCGAAGGCATTGCGCCTGAGCATCTGCCCCATGTCACCGAGCGCTTTTACCGCGCCGATGCCGCCCGCGCCCGTTCAGACGGCGGGACAGGGCTTGGCCTCGCCATCTGCCTGAGCATCGCCGAGTCGCACGGCGGCACATTGGCGCTGCAAAGCGAGCCGGGCCAGGGCACCACTGTCCTCGTCACCCTGCCCGCTGCCGCCTAAGGGGAACTTCCCCGCGCTTGGGGGGGACTCTTAAGCCTTTGCCCACTTGTTTTTCTTTCTTTCCCAGCCCACACCAACGACGGACGGATTTGTTCCGGCGTTGGCATGCGCTCATAACGCCATAGAAAAGCCAAAGCGACGCCTTCACAATGCCCCCGATGCGCCCTTTTACGGCGAAGGCGTGGACAAGGCCAAACGCTTGCGGCGCGCGCGAGCCTCGGCGCATTTGTCCAGGCCGACAGCGGCCTCACCGGATGAAAACAGCTGCAGCACAAAATGATAAGACGCTTCTGCCGTGTCGTAGTCGCCCTGGGCATAGGCCAGGCGGGCGCGGACCAGGCCAGCCTCGGCATACTGCCGCAGCAGGGGAACCAAAAACTCGTCCTGCTGATACAAGCCGCCGGACAGGCCGCGCAGGTGGTAGCGGCTCCAAACAGCCTCGGTCTGCGCGTGCAGGACGGCAGGCGCGGGCAGGCCATGAGCGGGGTAAACGCGGGCGAGCAGGCCGACCGAAGCCAAGCCATAACGCTGGGTGAGGTAATCCTGCATCGGAACCTGGCGGCCGTGTCCGTTGTCCATCATCGGCTTGTGGTCTAGGCCCGCGATCAGCAGAGGGCGACGAGCGGCCAGGGCGCGCGGGACAAGTCGGCGCAAAATACCGTCCGCCTGCATCTCGCGCGGGGTCATCGCGTGGGAAGCGTCAAGGCTTGCCAAAAGCGGGTCGCGCCGGGTGATTTGATCCCAGTACCAGCGGTTGGCCCAGCATTGGTAGTGAGGATCGTAAAGCGCGTCCAGAAACTGGCATTGGACAAGGGTGACATCAGGCCGGAAACCTTCCACTGTTTGCAGATAGCGCATGGCAAAATGGCTGGTATCCTCGCCGTTGTCGGCCAGGATGCTGCGCGGCGGGGCGGACGCCAGCAGGTTGTGTCCATAGTCGTAGCAGGCCCACGCCTCATGCAGATCGTTGCGCTCCCAGTGCGCGACCGCTTGAAACGGCACCAAAAGCAGCAGGCACGCCGCGCCGACAGCCTGGAACCCGCGCTTTTTCTCGGGGGAAGCCAGAAGCGCCGCTTTTTGCACAAGACTGTCTGCGCCCACGCCGAACAGCAGGGCCAGGCCAATATAGCAGGGCAGAAAATAAATGTAGTGGTTGTAAATGGGGTAGTTGATGGTGAAGACAACATCGGCCCCCATCACCCAGCCCAGCAGAAGCGCGCCCGGCGGCATGCGGCGGGCCAGCACGGTCAGGCCATACATCGCCAAACCAATCAGGGGCCAGGCGAACTCGCCGTTCAGGTTGCGTGCCCAGACCAAAAACACATGCCGCACCAGAGCCGGGGGCGAGTGAAACATCAAGGGGGCGTAAAGCCGTCCGGTCACATGGTACCAAAAGGCGAACGGCGTGCGCGGGTCGCCCCAATTGACGGCGGGGCGGGCGAGGGCGCGAATGGGCAGGTAGGCGTAGCTTAAGAGCGGCAGGCACGCCAGACCCGCAAGGCGCAACCACACGCGCCGGGTGTGGGGCGCGCGCCAGCCGCGCAAGTGCGGGTCGCTCCAAAGCACAAACGCGAGAAAGCCGGGCAGAAACAGCGTGTTGATCTGCCCATTGGTCATGGCAAACCCAAAGGCAAGCGCGAGCGGGGACAGGTCGGCGGGGCGGCACCCACGCGCCTGCCAGCGAAATGCCAGCGCCAGCAGGACGGCGCACCAGTACGCGGTCAGGCTGTACGTTTCCGCAAACAAGCATTGCTGCCAAAAGGTGCTGGAAAACGCAAACACGCCGCCGCACATCAAAGCCGCTGGCCGGGACACGCCCAAAGCCCGCGCTCCGCAGAACACGCACCCGGCAGCGAGCGAGCCAATGACAGCGCTCAGCACATTCAGCCGCCAGATAAACGTGCCAAAGGGAAACACCAAAGACCAAAGCTTAGCGGCCATTGTCCAGACAGGATAGCCAGTCGGGTGGGCGATGCCCAGTGTGTACGCCGCCGCCGCCAACTCGCCGCAGTCGCCCCAGTAGAGAGTCGGGCAAAGCGTTCGCAGGTAAACAGCCAAAGCCGCAAAGCCAAGCAGCGCGGCCAGCACAAAATCCGTTCGTTTCTGCCAAAAAGCAAGCATGGGGAAAACACTCCATCAAATACGCTTGCTTTAGTTATCGGCGCATCCCAGTATTTTCTTCAGGGCAGGCGGCGCAAAAAAGCGGCAGGGCGCTGAAATGCGCCGCCGCCGCCGGGACTAAAGAGCCTGCTCTGCCGTGTTACGGGATGGTATGGTAGTAAGCCACCGTGCCGACCGTTACGGTGCCGCTGCTGCCGGCGCTGCACGAAGCGGAAAGAGTCTCTGTGCCTGTGTTGTAAGTGCCTGCAGACGGGCAGGAGGGGATGCTCTTGATGTACTGGCCGAGCACGGCGGCAGTGGGCGGACCGGCGACAAACGTGCTGGCGTTTTTGTCCATCATGTACTGCTGCTTGG
>JAABUQ010005847.1_pt1 | contig 19195 bp, 19 predicted proteins | sample 5560001 | NCBI WGS metagenome assembly JAABUQ01 (sample SAMN10711888, study PRJNA513371) | rock metagenome | isolation source: Antarctica rocks | place: Antarctica: Victoria Land, Finger Mt nord | collected 2015-12-18
GCGGACCCCGGCGATTGCCGCCGGCCTGACCGATCACGTCTGGTCAATGACCGAATGGATCAGCTTCCCGGTCGTGCTACGGAGTTAGGACACGACCAGAAGGCCTATACCTAAGGATATTTCGCGATTCAGGCCCATGACCCGGCAAGTCATGTCCAATTTCGAAAGTTAAAGGTGCGAAGATTGGACGAGGTGGGCGTACCGATCCAGATTTCAGGAACCTTACGATGGCCGCCAGGAGCATCCGGGTTTTGTCTGTCAATGGGATTGAGCCGGCAGGTGACCAGTCGAATAGTCGCCCCAATCCCGATAGGTGGTGATCATGCCCAGTTCACACCAGCCAGGCCCGACGAGTCAAGCTCCAGATCGCTCCGGCACCGTCCTCGAAACGGACGAGGACGTCCGCCAGGCCCTGCTTTCCGGGCTCAAAGGCCAGGGGCAGCCGGCACCGATCGCGCCTCGTCCGGTCGCGCCGGCGAGCCCGGTCGTCGCGCATCCGGCGAGTCTTTTTCGGCCGACGGTCCGGGCTCCGGTCGCCGAGCTGACGGTCCTCGACGACGGGAAGGCGGAGGGGGAGGTCATCCGCGTCCGCGAGCATCGGTTCGTGATCGGCCGGGCCGAGGGGAACCTCCGCATCCCGATCGATGGCCGGATGTCGTCGCGGCACGTCGAGATCTCGCTCCAGGCCGTCGGCGGCCTGCATCGGTGGGTCGTCACCGACCTCCAGAGCAAGCACGGGATGTTCGTCCGGGTCAGCCGGACGGCCCTGGCCGATCAGGCGGAGTTCCTCGTCGGGAACGGGCGATACCGGCTCGACGCCCCCCGGCCGGTCGGGGACGGGACGGCCGCCTACGCTTCGAATATGCCGTCCACCGGCGAAACCCAGGGATGGGACGCCGGACCCGGCCCGTTCCGCCCGCCGGCGCTGACCGAATTGATCGGCGACGAGATCGGCAACCGCGTCCTCCTGGTCAAGCCCGAATACTGGATCGGGTCCGACCCCCTTTGCGCGATCCCCCGGACGGACGACCCGTTCTGCGAGCCCCGGCATGTCCGGGTCTTTCGGAAACCGAAAGGGGACTGGCATGCCGAGCACGACAAGACCCGGAACGGCCTCTGGCTCAGGATGGCGCAGATCGTGGCGGAATCGGTGATCCACTTCCAGGTCGGCGAGCAACGGTTTCGGCTCAAGGTCCAGTGAGCAAGGCATGACCCGAATAAGGAGCGACGATGCGAAGTCCTTTGTTCATCTTCTTCCTGTTCGCCCTGATGGGGATGGTTCCCGAAGCCAGGTCGCAATACGTCGGTGGCGGGTCCACGCCCCAGGGAGATTATCTCCGCGGGCTGGGGATCGCCGCCTCGGGACTCGGTTCCTTCAACCGGGACACGGCGGTCGCCAACTCAATCAACGCCGACACGAGCATCCGGCTGGATGATTACATCCGGCGAGTCACGACGCAGGATCGGGCCTATTCGGCCAGGATCGACCGCGATCGTCGGGAGAAGCACAAGGCGAATCACGAGGCGATCCGGCGGAGAATCCGCGAACACCCCGAGCAACTCGACCTCATGACCGGCAAAGCGCTCAACGATGTGCTCGGGCAGCTCAATGACCCGGCGATCCACGAGTCGTCGTTCCGATCGGCCCCGGTGACCCTGCCCGTGGCCATGATCCGGCGGATTCCCTTCTCGCTCGACGAGAAGGGGGTGGTCTTCTCGATGCGGCGGCTCACGGCCAAGGGTAAGGGGAAGTGGCCGGTGGCGTTCCAGGGCGACCGGTTCGCCCCCGAGCGCAAGGAGTTCGAGCGGGCCATCGAAGAGGCCCTGGAGCATATGATCGACAAGAACATGCCCATCGAGGTCATCAAGGCTTATGAAGCCGCCGTCTGGGGCCTGACGAACAAGCTGGAGCGGGAGTACGGGCGGAGCACCGACCGGCCCTATCAGGAGGTCAAGGACCGCATCCGCGAGATGGAGAAGGCCACGCTCCTGCTGAAGACCCACAAGATCCAGCCCGTGATGGCCGACCTCGACCGCTATGCCGGGACGACCGTGAACGACCTCCGACTCTTCATGAACGCCCACAACCTCCGATTCGCCCTCGCCGAGTCCGCCGACGAGAGGCAGATGTATCCCGAACTTCACGCGGCGCTCGTCCAGGTCCGCGACCTCGTCACCGACCAGGGAAAGGCCGGGGCCAATCCATGAACCTCGGGACCCGGGCGACCGCGACCCGATTCGCGGTCGCGGCCTTCGTCCTCGGCCTCTACGCGACGGGCTCGGCCTGGATCATCCGCGTCGAGGGCGAGGCGCATCGGAAGAGACTCCGGGACGAGCGGCTCGCGGCCAGGAGGGAACTCGACCCGGTCCCCGCAACGACGACGGGGCCCACGCCCTCGGCCGAGGCGCCGGCGGCCCCCAAAGGCCATCCGGCGGCGCCGGTCGCCAGGCCGGAGCCGCCCGCCCCCGCGTCGACCAATCCCGCCGAGCGGAAATCGGCCCCACTTCCCCCCGCCGAACGGACCCTGGCCGGGCCATCCGGCGACGCCCACCCGGTCGCCCCCGCGCCGCCTCTCGACCCGTTCTGGGAACTGCCCGAGCAGAAGAAGGTCTGGGACCTGGATCATCTCACGGTCGAGGACGAGAAGCGGTTGGGCGCCGACCTCCACCGGATGATCCTCCGGGATCACAAGCGCCTGACGGTCGGCCCGCTGCCCGAGCGACTCGAGGCCGCGGCCGAGCCCTACCTCGCGTCTCGCGCCCGGAAGGAGATCCCTTACACATTCACGGTGCTGGACTGCGACGAGTCGAACGTCTTCTCGCATCCCGGCGGGTATATCTACGCTTGCCGAGGGCTCTTCGTCTGGATCGCCGAGGAGGAGGACTACGCCCTGGAGTTCCTGGTGGCCCACGAGATCGCGCACGTCGACCTGGCGCATGCCCTGAACTGCCTCCGCGATCCCGAGGTCAAGAAGTCCGGCATCGGGACCGTGCCCCTGTTCCACGCGCTGGCGATCCCCTGGGGCTACAAGCACGAGCAAGACTTCGAGGCCGACCGGTGGGCGGCCCGGCGGATGAGGCAGGCGGGCCGTTCGCGCCACGAGACGATGGCCTTCCTCCGCAAGCTCGAAGATTTCGCCCGGAAGAACGGGTTCGAAAACGTCCCGAGGAAGCCCACGGACGACCCCGGATCGGTGCCGCTCGACAATCACCTCAGGGCCCACCCCATCCCGAGGGCCCGACTCAAGGGGTTGAAGGCGCTGCTCGATCCCCCCGCGAAGCCCAGTTGAGCAATAGCGAAGCGGCCGAGAGCCCCAGCAGCATCGAGGCCAGCGCCATCGCGTCGGCCCGGGTCCCCATCCGCTCGGAGTCCGACGGGAAATACACCTCGGCCAGTTCGGGCCCGCGCGGATGATCCCGGCTCGCGGCGGCCTCGCCGGCCGCGGGTCGGTCGGATTCGAGGAGGAGCAAGCCTTCGAAGGCCCATCGCGAAGGGGTGGCATTCGAGACCACCTTGGCCCACGAGCCGATCCGGGGCAGGGCGCGCGGGCCGCCGCCGAACAGCCAGAGCGACACCATCGCGAGGGCAAGCGCCGCCTCTCTCATCCGAGGGTCGAGATCGAGCGAGCCGATCAGGCATCCCAGCGCGAGGCCGACGCCCGATCCCAGGATCAGGAATGCGAGCGAAGGGAGACCAATTCCTCCCGGGCCGGAGAATCGCGAGACCATGATCCAGGCGATCAGGCACTGGAGGGCCCCGAGGGCGGCCGATCTCCCGACCCTCCGCAAACTCCTGGCGACATCGAGCGATCCCGCCCGAGGTCGATTCGACCCCAGGACATCCCCGAGGACGGCGTTGGACAGGCCGAACCAGAGGGCCGCCAGGCCGAGCCAGTAGAGGGTGAACGCCTCGCCGGTGGCAACTCCTTCCCTCGCCGGCAACGTCGACCACGAGATCGCGCCGATCGCGATGGCCACGATGGGAGCCTGGAGGAAAAGGGCCAGATCGCGAATCAATAGGCCAGGGGTGCCGGTAGTGCTGGCCAGGCCGGGCGGGCCCTGGATCGCCGATCGGGCCTCCCTGATCGAAGCCCCCTCCCGCGGATTAGCCAAGGGCGCGGCCACGGCGGGGGCGAGGGCCGATTGCACCCGAGCCAGGAGTTCCGCCCCCGAGACGGGATGAGTCCCGAGGTAGATGGTGTCGCCCGCGCCGAAGACGGAACGGGCCATCTTGCGGTCGGGCGACCCGACGGCCGTGCCGTTGGCCGACCCCAGATCCTCGATGGTGGCCTCGCCCGGCTTCCCTCCCCAGACGACTCGGGCGTGATGACCCGAGATGATGGGCCGGGAGATCACGAGGTCGTTGTCGGGCTCGCGACCGATCCGCAAGACCGCGGGCCTCGGCACTCCGGCCTCGACCGGCCACGGCATCGGGGTCGTCCTGCCCAGGGTGATCGCGTCACCCGTCGAGATCCGGACCTGGTCGGAAATCCGATCCCCATTGACGTAGGTCCCATTGGCCGATTGGAGATCCTCCAGGCTGTAGCCCCGCTCGTCGAGCGTGAGGCGGCAATGGTGTCCCGAGACGAATGGCAAATCGACGACCAAGTCGCAGTCGGGAAGGGCGCCAATCGTCCAGGATCGCAACATGGCCGGCAGGTCCCATTTCGATGTCGATGGAATTTCGGCGATGCCCGCCCAGGGTCGCGACCGGCGGGGTGAGGTCAAGCGAGGATCGGCCGGATCACCTCGCCGGAGACGTCGGTGAGGCGGAAGTCGCGGCCCGAGTAGCGATAGGTGAGCTTCTCGTGGTCGAGGCCGAGCAGGTGCAAGATCGTCGCGTGGAGGTCGTGGACGCCGACCCGCCCGTCGACGGCCCGGAAGCCGAACTCGTCGGTGGCGCCGTGGACGTGGCCCGGCTTCACGCCGCCGCCGGCCAGCCACATCGTGAAGCCGAAGGGGTTGTGATCGCGGCCGTCGCCGGCCTCCGAGACCGGCGTCCGGCCGAACTCGCCGCCCCAGACCACCAGGGTGTCGTCGAGCAGCCCGCGCCGCTTGAGGTCGGAGAGGAGCCCGGCGATCGGCCGGTCGATCTCGGCGCACTTCTTGCGGATCTCGGCGTTGATGTTGGCGTGGTGGTCCCAGCCGCCGTTGACGACCTGGACGAACCGGACGCCGTTCTCGCTGAGGCGGCGGGCCAGCAGGCAGGAATCGGCGAACTTGCCCTGGCCATAAAGCTCGCGGGTGGCCGCGTCCTCCTCCCGGATGTCGAAAACCTTGGGGGCGGCCGTTTGCATCCGGAAGGCCGTCTCCATCGAGCGAATCCGGGCCTCCAGGAGCGGGTCGGGGCCGCGCCCGGCCAGGTGCTCGGCGTCGGCCTGGCGGAGGAATTCGAGCTGGCGTTCCTGGCTGGCCCGGTCCTGCTTCGGGTTCCGGAGGTGGCGGATCATCCGGTCCGGGGTCGGCCTGTCGAACTCGATCGGCGTGCCCTGATGCTCGCCGGGGAGGTAGCCGCTCCGCGACGAGCCGAACGAGACGAAGCTGGGCAGGTCGCGGTTCTCGGTCCCGAGGCCGTAGGAGACCCAGGCCCCCATGCTCGGGTGGACCTGGTCGATCCGCCCCGAGACCATGAAGTTGGTCGCCGGGCCGTGGTTGGGGTTCGACCCGTGGACCGCCCGGAGGACGCACAGGTCGTCGACGCGGCCCCGGAGGTTCGGCAGCAACTCGCTCACCTCGATGCCGCTCTCCCCGCCCGGCTTGAAGTCGAACGGCGACGGGAGGAGCCCGCCGGTGACGCGCTCGGTCCGGAGGGCGACGCCGTCGGGGCGCTGGCCGGCATGCTTGGCGATGGCCGGCTTGGGGTCGAGCATGTCGATGTGCGACGGGCCGCCCGCCATCAAGAGGAAGATCACCCGCTTGGCCCGGGCCGGGAAGTGGGGCCGGGCGATCTCGTCGCCCAAGGCGCCCTCGGCGCCGAGGAAGCTGGCCAGGCCGAGGCCGCCGACCCCGGAGGCCAGCGAGCGGAGGAAGTCGCGCCGGGAAGCCGGGATCGGGGGGAAGGCGTCGGGATGCATGGGGGCTCGCCTCGTCGGGTCGGGGTCAGTCGACGAACAGGAATTCGTTGCTGATGAGCAGGGCCTGCGCCAGGGTGGCCCACGATCCCGGGGCGTCGGGGCCGCCCCCCTCCGCCAGCAGGAGGGCTCGGCGGACTTCCCCCTCGCTCGGCTCGCGGAGCAAGGCCTCGCGATAGAGGGCCCGGACGCGATCGGCGGACGGGGCGGCCGATCCCCCGGCGACCCGGCCGGCCAGGGACTCGGCCCGGGCCAGGAGGAACGGGCTGTTGAGGAAGTAGAGCTGTTGGAGCGGCGTCGTGGTCGTGTCGCGGGCTTCGCCGTGCCGGTTGGCGTCGGGGAAGTCGAAGACGCGGAGGACGTCGGCGACCCGGCCCCGGCGGACCTTCCCGTAGACCGTCCGGCGGCGGAAGTCGGCGTCCTCCAGCTCGCCCGAAGGCCCGCCCATCCGGGGGTCGAGCGAGCCGGAGGCGGCCAGCAGGGCGTCGCGCCACGCCTCGACGTCCAACCGCCCGCGGTTCGCCCGGCCGAGCCAGCGGTTCTCGGGGTCGGCCGCGCGGGCCGCGGCGTCGACCCGGCTCGACTGGCGGTAGGCGGCCGACAGGACGACCTCGCGGTGCAGCCACTTCAACGACCAGCCCGAGGCGAGGAACCGGGCGGTCAAGTCGTCGAGCAGGTCGGGATGCGACGGCGGGTCGCCGAGCTTGCCGAAGTTGCTGGGCGTCGTCACCAAGGGTCGACCGAAGTGCCAGCCCCAGACCCGATTGACGATCACCCGCCCGGCGAGCGAGGCCGCCTCGCCGACGATCGCCCCGGCCAGCTCGCGTCGACCGCTCCCGGGGCCGAAGGGGCGGGGCTCGCCGCCCGTCGACAGGGCCGACAGGAACCGCCGGGGGGCGATCGGGCCCGGGTTCGCGAGGCTCCCCCGGAGATAAACGGGCAGGTCGCGCGACGCCCCCGGCCGGTAATTCATCACCGTCCAGGACGGGTCGCCGCCGTCGACCCAGAGGCCGGCGTCGCGGACCGCCGGCGCCGTCGGGCCGGCGTACCGGGCCTTCCCCTTCAGCTCCTTGATCCGGCCTTCGAGGTCGGCGATCGTCCGGTCATATCCCGAGCCGTCGGCCTTGGCCTTGGCGGCGGTCCCTTTCATCTCCTTGGCGTAGCTCAATCGCAGTTCCAGGTCGACCAGGCGGGCGCGGTCCTCGGCCAGCGCCTCGACGGCGTCGGCGTCGGCCTCCGCGAGCGGCCGCTCGACGAGCTGGGTGCCGGCCATCACGCCGGCCAGGGCGTAGTAGTCGGCCGTCGGGATCGGGTCGAACTTGTGGTCGTGGCAGCGGGCGCAGGCGACGGTCAAGCCCAGGAAGCCCCGGGTGACGGTGTCGAGCCGCTCGTCCCACTCGTCGGCCACGATCGTCCCGATCACCTCGGCCGAAAGCTTCGGCTCCTTGTGGTAGACCGGGGACAGGCCGAGGAACCCGGTCGCGGCGACCTCGGAGGCCGGCAGGCCGGGGATCAAGTCGGCGGCGAGCTGGCGACGGACGAACTCGTCGTAGGGCAGGTCGTCGTTGAGGGCGCGGACGACCCAATCCCGGTAGGCGTGGGGGTTCCGGGGCGGCTTGTTCGTGGCCTCGCCGGTCGGGTTGTCCTCGGCGTATCGGGCCACGTCGAGCCAGTGCCGGGCCCAGCGCTCGCCGTGGCGGGGCGAGGCCAAGAGCCGGTCGACCAGCCGCTCGTAGGCGTCCGGGGCGTCGTCGGCGGCGAACGCCTCGGACTCCTCGAACGTCGGCGGGAGGCCGGCGAGGTCGAAGCTCACCCGGCGGATCAGGGCCCGGCGGTCCGCCTCCGGCGCGGGCTTGATCCCGCGATCGTCGAGCCCCCGGAGGAGGAATCGGTCGGCGCGGGTCCGCGGCCAGGCCGGGTCGGAGACCGACGGCGGCGTCCGTTCGGAAGCCGGCAGGAGCGACCAGAACCGGCGGCCTTGCTCCAGGTCGATCGACTTGGCCACTCCCGAAGGCTTGGCCCCCGTTTCCTCGGGCAGCGGGGCCCCGATCTCGACCCAGCGGCGGAAGTCGGCGATGGCCCGATCCGGCAGCTTGGCGTCGGGCGGCATCTCGGCGACGCCCCCCCCATGCTCGATCGCCTCGATCAGCGGGCTCTGATCCGTCCGGCCCGGGACCACCACGGGGCCCGAGTCGCCCCCCTTGCGGATCTCGGCGGGGGAATCGAGCCGGAGGCCCCCCTTCGGCGCCTTCGGGCCGGCCGAGTGGCAACGGTTGCACCGCTCGACCAAAACGGGGCGGATCTTCGATTCGAAGAAATCCGGGCCCCCTTCGTCGGCGGGAACGATCTGGAGCCACGCGAGGGCCAGCGCGAAGGTCGCGAGGAAGCGGGTCGCTCGCATTGGTGGGCACCGTGGGGCGTGGGCCAGGTTCGGATCGGCGGGGGGGTCGAAACCGCTTGGTCTGGGCGGGCAACGGCTTGGGATGATCATTGTAGCAAGGTCGAACCCCGGCGACAAGCCAGCGAGACGAGCATCCCGGATCGGCGGTCGAGGACGTCGAAGTCCTCGACCGCCCGTCCACCCGCCCCGAAGAGTTCGAACTCGCGGCGCACAGGTCATCGGCCTTCGAGGTCTACCGAGGGGCGATCCCATCGCTTTCTAGAAACGAACGCCAGGGGAGCGGCAATGTCGCCGGACGGCTCCAGTGGCGAGGCCCCCCTTCATGAAGACAGCCCTGACGGTGATGCCGGCGGCCCCCTGCCAACCCGGGGACTCGCCGCGTCCGGCATCCGCCCGGATCGGGTCCCCGGAGGGCCAGGCGAGCGGCCGGCCCTGGACAACTCCGAGGGACCCGGGGCGAATCCAAAGGTCGTCTCCGATCACGGATCGATCCCGATCAACGGCCAGGCGACGCCGGCGAGGAAGGGCCGGTGGAATAAGATTGGCAGCGGCCCCAGCAGCCAACCCAGCGTCCAGGCCCGGCCGACCCAGGGTCGTCGGCCGATGGGCCGACCCGCCCTCGCCAATCGCCCTTCGATCATCATCAGGGAGCCGTGCATGGCGAAGTAACTGAGGGGCAGGCCATACCCCGCCCGGACCGGGACGCTGATGGCCAGCTCGTGCAGCAAGCCCGATCCGAGGAACGACACGGCCAGCGCCGCACGCCGTCCGGCGCGGCGCGCGAGCGGCTGGTAGAGGGCCAGCGCCGTCATCTCGGAGAACGCCAGGTTCCACCGGCGTCCCCAGAACTCCGCCAGGCTGGTCGAGCGGAGCGGGGACCGGAAGAGCGGCTTGCAGTCGACCCCGGCCCACCTCCAGGCTCCGGTCAGCATCTCGAACAGGCCGAAGTGGACGATCAGGCTCAGCCCCGGCAACAAAAGCGTCGTGGCCAGGAGCCGGGAGCGGGTCTCGATCCAGGTCAGCCGGGCCATCGCGACCAGGGCGAAGCCGATGACGATCCGGCCCGCCCCGTGCCCCACGAGATGCCCGGCCCCGCGCAAAGGAGCCGCCCCAGCCCCGGCGAACGGTCCCGGCCGCATGCCCGGCCACAGCGCGGCGAAGCCGAGCCACCGACCGAGCGGCAACGGCGACGACCCCTGAGCCCGCGCCTCGACGGCCACGACCGCCTTCATGGAATAGAGCAGCACGCCGATGATCGCCAACATCCGGACGCCCGCCGGTTCGTCCGCGTCGAGTCGTTCCACCGCGGTGACCGCCACGAGGGTGAGAGCCCAGGCGGCCGGGCGGGCGGCCCGTGTCCTTCCGGAGCACGCGCCGCCCCAGCCCAGGAGAAGGATCGTCGCCAGCAGGGCCGCGGTCCCCAGGATCGCCCCGGGATCGCGAGGCGTGTAGGCACTCATACCCCGAGGCCCCGGAAGGCCCGAGCGGCGAGGCCGCCGTAGACGAGGGTCAGGCCTATGAAGAGCCCGATCAAGAGGGCCTCGCCGACCGCGACCAGTGGCCCTTTCGGGGCATCGCCGCGGTCGAAGTAGACAAATTGGATCGCAACCCGCGCCCCCCAGTAGGCCGTGATGAAGCCGCAGACGGCACCGGCCAGGGGTGTCCCGTCCAGCAGCCAGCCCGGCGCGAAGGTCGAGATGAGGCCGAAGGACAGGTTCGTCGCCCAGATATAGCCGGCGTAGGTCCAGAAGACCTGGCGGGTCAGGGGCCGTAGCCGGGCGAGATCCTCCGGCCAGCGGAGCACGCGGGGGATCGCCAGGCTGGCCACGACCAGGATCAACTGGCCGGCCCCGGCGGCGACGAGCAGTGTTTTCCAGGGCCAAATCATCGGCATCGTCCTCCCGATCCCCGATCGAGGCCCGGGGCCTCCCCGGCGAGGGGGCCCCCGAGGTTGGCGATCCGCCGGCCGCGTCCGACGGCTTGGTCGCGAATGATGTCCCGGACGACCATGCGCCGGCCGAGGGGAATCGCGGGCAATCCGCCGAAGGACCGCCCCGGCGACGAACGACCCGCGAGGCCGAGAGCGGAGCGGATGCACGCGGCGGTCGCCATCGTGGCTAGGTCCAGGGCGAGGAAGGCCTCCCTCACGCAAGGGGCCACCTTAGCCGTCGCCTCGCCGCAAGGGAAGGCTCCCGTCACGATCAGGGAGATGGCGGCGACCGGCCGGGCGAAGGTCGAGACGTCCCGCTCGCCGGGATACCACGGGGGATCGGCGCGGACCCGAGGGTCGCCAGGGCCGGCCCCGGCGCTCAAGGGCGAGGGCAACGTCAAGGCCAGCCCAACGGCGTCGAACGGCGCGCGGTTCATGGGGCTGGCCCCGGTCAAGGCGGCGACGCCCGGTCCGGTGGCGACCCGTCCCTCAATCCGGGGCGGTACGAGCGGGACTCGTCACCGCTCCCCCTCGCGGGGAGCGGGGTCGCGAGGGCCATGACCGACCTCGAAGGCGCCGGGGCCGATCACCCAACGGGCGGCATCCCGGTCGAGGCTCGTTCGTCGGCGTCCGGCCGGGTAAGATGCCCACTTGCATCGGCCCGATCCCCCATCCGCGAGGAGCAATCATGGACCTTTCCAGGCGTCGGTTCCTCCAGGCGGCCGCCGTCGGCGCCGCGGCCGCCCCGGCCGTCGGCGCCGCGGCCGCCCCCACGCTCCCCACCCGGGCGTTCGGCAAGACCGGGATGCGGGTGCCCATCCTGGGCTTCGGCTCCGGCAGCCGGTTCCTGATGTACGAGGACGAGGGCAAGGCCCTCGAAGCCCTCGGCCGGGCCCTCGACCTGGGCATCACCTACATCGACACCGCCCACGCCTACGGCGACGGCAAGAGCGAGGAGCGGATCGGCCGGCTCATGCCCCACCGCCGGAACGACGTGATCCTGGCCACCAAGATCCCCGGGCGCAAGGCGGACGAGGCCCGTCGGCAGATCGAGCTGAGCCTCAAGCGGCTGCGGACCGACCGGCTCGACGTCCTGCACATCCACGCGCTGGCGAACGCCGAGGACCTGGCGCGGGTCGAGGCGCCCGACGGGGTCCTCAAGGCCCTGTACGAGGCCCGCGACCAGAAGGTCGCCCGGGCCATCGGCATCACCTGCCACGCCGACCCGGCCGCGTTGAAGACGGCCCTGGAGCGCCACGACTTCGACTGCGCGCAGATGGCGCTGAACGCGGCGATGGCCCGCATGGCCGATGGGCGTGGCGGGATGAAGGCCACGCCCATGCCCGAGGGCGGCTTCGAGGAGCTGGCCCTGCCGGTGGCCGTCCGCAAGGGGATGGGCGTGATCGCCATGAAGGTGTTCGGGCAGGACCAGCTCGCCGGGGCGGCGCCGATCGAGAAGATGCTGGCCTACGCCCTCTCCCTGCCCGTCAGCCTGGCGAGCGTGGGCATGCCGAAGGCCGAGTTCATCGGGCGGAACGCGGAGCTGGCGCGGGACTTCCAACCGATGTCCGGGGCGGAGCGGGAGCGACTGACGGACTCCATCGCGGCCGGGCGCAAGGCGGCGATGGTCGAGTTCTTCCGGGATCACGCGGACGCCTGACCCGCGCGGCTCGCCTCGTCCCCGGGAGAGGCGGGCCGACGCCCTCCGGCGACGCGAACGGAGCCCCCTATCAGCCCTCGATCCCCGGAGCTTTCACCAGGCGGACGTGGTCCCTGCTGGCCCGGCTCGCGACCTTGCTGGCCGCCTCCTCGTCGGCGTCGCGAGCTGACGACAAGACCGACCCGGCCAAGGCCCCGCCACCGGCGGGCTTGCTCGCCCCGGGGGCCGCGACAACGGTCGCGGCCCGCGTCGCCCTGCTGGAAGGGCCCGCCTTCGACGGGCGGGGCGACCTCTTCTTCAGCGACGTCCACGCCAGCCGGATCTATCGGATGGCCGCCGACGGCAAGCTCTCGGTCTTCCGCGCCGACAGCGGTCGGACCAACGGGAACACCTTCGACGCGCGGGGCCGGCAGATCAGCCGCGAGGGGGCCGAGCAGGGGCCCGGCGGCCGCAGGCGGGTCGTCCGCGCCGACCTGGAGACGGGCCGGGTCGAGGTCCTGACCGATCGCGTCGACGGCAAGCGGTACAACAGCCCCAACGACGTCGTCGCCGACGCCAAGGGGCGCATCTGGTTCACCGACCCGTTCCACGGCGACGACCGCTCGGCGCTGGAGATGGACGCCGAGGCCGTCTATCGGATCGACCCCGACGGCACGGTCGCGAGGGTCCTGGCCCGGCCCGAGGTCGAGCGGCCCAACGGGCTGGCGCTGACGCCGGATGGCAAGACGCTCTACGTCGTCGACAGCCACGGTCGCCCCGGCGGCAACCGCAAGGTCTGGGCCTTCGACGTCTCCGACGACGGCGCCCCCGGCCATCGCCGCCTGGTCTTCGACTTCGGCAAGGGGCGGGGCGGCGACGGGATGCGGCTGGACGAGCGCGGCAACCTGTGGGTGGCCGCCGGGATCATGTTCCCCCGCCACTCCGGCGAGACGGCCGACGTCCCGCCGGGCGTCTACGTGCTGGCGCCGGAAGGTAAGCTGCTGGGGCGCATCCCGATCCCGGAGGACCTGTGCACGAACCTGGCCTTCGGCGGGCCGGGCCGCCGGACGCTCTTCGTCACGGCGGGCAAGTCGATCTACAAGATCCCCCTGGCCGTCTCGGGCTACGCCCTGTACCCGCCCATCGAGCGGGGCGGGCCGGGCGGCGGACCGGGCCGATGAGGCGCCCGGCCTGGCCGGCCGACGTCCGCCCCAGCCTCGTCGGGCCCGGCCAGGTCGACGCGACGTGCCGCGCCATCCGGGAGGAGGGGACGCCCGGGCACGTTCAGGCCCGGAGCCCGGGAAACCAGGTCCGCGCGTTCTCGCGGAAGATTTTCCGGAGCACCTCGTCGGGCAGGGCCAGCCCCCGGGTCGGGCGGCCCTCGTAGTCCATCGCGTCGCCGCCGGCGAAGAACGCCCAGTCGCGGTCGTGCGTCGCCCGCAGCCCCCGGCCCGCGGCCGCCGGGTCGCCGTCGCGGAGCACGAAGTCGGTGGCGTAGAGCACCCGGTCCTGGTATCGGGACAGGAACCCCCGGACCTCGTCGCGGTCGCCGGCGGCGAAGTAGCGGACCCGGGCGGCGGTGTCGACCGCGAAGTTGGGGTGGGCGTCGAGCCGCTTCGCCAGCCGGCCCAGGTCGTCCTCGTCGCTCCCGAGGTGGCAGCCGACCACCCGGAGTTTCGGGCGGCGGGCGAGCAGGCGGTCGCGGGCGCCGAGGATGTCCGCCTTCACCGGGGCGCCGGGCTTGCCGTGCATGTGCCATTGGGGGTTGGCCGAGTAGTAGCGCAGCTCCGGATTCTTCGGGTCGAGCGGGAGCCAGGCGCCGTCCGGCTCGGCGAGGTGGGCGATGAGGGTGCGGCCGGCCCGCTCGATCGCCTCGTAGATCGGCATCAGCGCGGGGTCGTCGGGCAGGAGGTAGGCGCCCGACTTCGCCTTGATCGCCATGCCGACGTTCTTCCAGACCTTGACGGCCACCGCGCCGTCGTCGAAGCCTTGGCGAAGCCGGGCCACGGTCCGGTCGGCGAAGTCGGGCGCCTCGAACCCGCGGGCATCGAAGGTCGACGCCCACGCCAGCGAGCCGCCGCTGTCGCGGGCGACCCTGGCCGTCGCCCGGAGCTTCTCGTCGAGGTCCGACGGCTCCTCGCCCCCGCTGGCCGGGCAGACGACGATGTCGATCCCCCGCCAGCCCGACCCCCGGATCGCCTCGACCAGAGCCGGGGCGTCGCGGTGGATGTGGACGTGCGCGTCGACCCGTTGGAACGGCGGTTCCTCCGGGGCCCGGGAGGTCGCCACGAGCGGCGACGCGGCCAATCCCCGGAGCAGGTCCCTTCGGCTCAGCATCGCGTCATCTCCCTGATCTTGAGGCGAACTCCGTGGCCTCGACGCAGGATAGCAGCCGGCGGGCGTGCCCGACAGCCCCAAGGGGAACGCCCGGGTCGATCGGTTCGTCGGACGACCCCCGCGCGCCGACGGGCTGGATCGGTGGTTGGAGAAATTAACCGGGAGCGATGAGTTGACGAGGGGGCGTCCGCGTGGTTACCTCGAAGCCCTCGGCGACCCGCCGCGACCGCGAATGTCCCCGGGATTCGAGGTGCCGGATCATGGGCGAAGGGCCGTTGCGAATCCTGATCGTCGGCGCCCACCCGGACGACGGCGACATCAAGGCCGGCGGGACGGCGGCGCGGTGGTGCGCCCTGGGCCATGTCGTCCGCCTGGTGAGCCTGACCGACGGCCGGGCCGGCCACCGGACGATGCACGGCCCGGGGCTGGTCGCCCGCCGGCGCGCCGAGGCGGCGGCGGCGGCCTCCGTCATCGGCGCGACCTCCGAGGTGCTCGATCAGCCCGACGGCACGCTCGACGACCGCCTGGAGTCGCGCCATCGGGTCATCCGGCTGATCCGGGGCTTCCGGCCGGACCTGATCCTCACGCACCGGCCGACCGATTATCACCCCGATCACCGCTTCGCGGGCCTGCTCGTCCAGGATGCCGCCTACCTGGTCACCGTCCCCGCCATCTGCCCCGACGCGCCCCACCTGGCCAACGCCCCCGCGATCCTTTACTTCGCGGACGCCTACCGGAAGCCCTGCCGCTTCGAGCCCCACGTCGTCGTGGACATCGAAGGGACGCTCGATGCCCTGGTGGCGATCCTGCATTGCCACACGTCGCAATTCTACGAGTGGCTCCCCGACAACGCCGGCCAGCTCGACCGGGTGCCCGAGGGGGACGACGACCGCCGGGCCTGGCTGGCCGAGCGGGTCCGGCGGCGGATTCGCCCGCTGGCCGACCGATATCGCGACCTCGTCGTCCGGACCTACGGGCCCGAGGCCGGCGCCCGGGTCCGGTACATCGAGGCGTTCGAGGTGTCCGAGTTCGGGACGCCGCCGGGCCCCGAGGCCTGGGCGCGGCTGTTCCCGTTCCTGCCCGCCGGCTCGTCGGCGAACGCGCCGTATGTCCGGGGCGAGTGGGTCGACGTCCCCGAGGATGGATGAAGGTCGTGCCCCGCGTCGTCCGCCTTCCGGATTCGCCCCAGGAGTCATCGCGATGGTTGTTCGATCGATCCTCCGGGCGGGACTCGTCGTCGCGATGACGGCCGGCGGCCTCCGCGGCGACGGCCCGCCGGACGCCCCCGAACGCCCGCGGGCGGTCATCCGCCCGTTCAATGGCAAGGACCTGGCCGGCCTCTCGACCTGGCTCAAGGACACCGGCCGCGCCGACCCCCGGCGGGTCTTCCGCGTCACCGACGACGGCCAGCTCCGGATCACCGGCGACGGCTTCGGCTACGTGGCCACGGACCGGGCCTACCGCGATTACCGACTGGTCGTGGAGTACCGATGGGGCGAGAAGACCGACGGCGGGAAATCGGTCCGGAACTCGGGCGTCCTCCTGCACGCGACCGGCCCCGACGGCGGGGCCGAAGGCGTGTGGATGGCGTCGATCGAGTGCCAGCTCGCCCAGGGGTGCGTCGGCGACCTGATCGTGATCCGCGGGCGGGAGGCGGGCGGGGCGACGATCCCGGTCCGGCTCACCGGCGACGTTGGCCCCGGCCCGAGGCCGCGCTGGAAGCCGGGCGGCGCGCCCCGGGCCTTCACCGGCGGCCAGCTCTGGTGGTCGCGCCACGACCTGGACTTCCGGGAAATCCTCGACACCCGGGGCCGGGAGGACGTGGAAAGCCCCCAGGGCGAGTGGACCCGGGTGGAATGCACCTGCCAGGGGGACCGGATCGCGGTCCGCGTCAACGGGGTCCTCGTCAACGAATGCCGCGAGGTCGCCCCGGCGGGCGGCAAGATCCTGCTCCAGTCCGAGGGGTTCGAGCTGTTCGTCCGCAAGTTCGAGATCCACCCGATCCCGTGAAGGAAGGACCGACGATGCGACCACCGACCACGCGCCGCGAGATCCTCAAGGCCGCCGCCCTCGCCGGGACCCTGGCCGTGGCGCCGGAGGTCCATGCCGCCGGCGGCTCGACGCTCCGGGTCGGGCTCGTCGGCTGCGGGGGGCGGGGGACCGGCGCCGCCACCCAGGCCCTCTCGGCCGACCCCGACGTCAAGCTCGTCGCCCTGGCCGACGCCTTCGACGACCGCCTCCAGGAAAGCCTGTCGTTCCTCCAGGCCGAGCCGAAGGTGGGCGCCCGGGTCGACGTCCCGCCCGACCGCCGCTTCGTCGGCTTCGACGCTTCCGAGAAGCTGATCGCCTCGGGCGTCGACGTGGTCCTGCTCTGCACGCCGCCCCAGTTCCGCCCGGGGCACCTCCGCGCGGCGATCGAGGCCGGCAAGCACGTCTTCGCCGAGAAGCCGGTGGCCGTCGACGCCCCCGGGGTCCGGTCCGTCCTGGAAAGCTGCCGGGCGGCCCGGGCCAAGGGGCTCTCCGTCGTCTCCGGCCTCTGCCTCCGGTACGACGCCGGCTTCCGCGAGGGCGTCCGCCGGATTCACGACGGCGCCATCGGCGAGGTCACGACCCTGCTGGCCAACGACTATCGAGGGGGCCGGTGGGCCAAGCCGAAGCAGCCGGGCATGACCGAGATGCTCTACCAGATGCGGAACTGGTACAACTTCACCTGGCTCTCGGGCGACTTCAACGTCGAGCAGCACGTCCACCACCTCGACGTTTGCGCCTGGGCGATGCAGGACCGCTATCCGGTCAAGGCCATCGGCATGGGGGGACGCCAGGTGCTCACCGAGCCCGAATACGGCCAGATCTACGACCATTTCTCCGTGACCTACGAGTACGCCGACGGGGCCCGCTTGATCAGCAATTGCCGGCAGCAGCCGGGGTGCAAGAACGACATGAGCGTCCAGGTGCTCGGGACCCGGGGCCGGGCCGACCTTTCGGAGCGCCGGAGGGGCACCCGGGTCCGGGCCTCGGGGGGCGACTGGACCTTCGAAGGTCCCAGGAACGAGATGTACCAGGCCGAGCACGACGAGCTGTTCGCGGCGATCCGGGCCGGCAAGCCGATCAACAACGGCGAATACATGGCCCGGAGCACGCTCCTGGCGATCATGGGCCGGATGGCCGCCTACACCGGCCAGGAAGTGACCTGGGAGATGGCCCTGGGCTCGAAAGAAGACCTCGGCCCGGCCCGGTTCGCCTGGGACGCCCCGCCCCCCGTTTCGAGCGTGGCCATCCCGGGGCAGACGCCGTTCCGCTGATCGGACCCGACGGGGATGAAGGGGAGGACATCGGATGCGACCGATCGACGCCGGCCATCAACTCAAGATCGACCGCCGCGCCTGGCTCCGGTCCGCGACCGCCGCCCTGGCCGCCGGCGCGACCGGGGCCCCGGCGTCGGGGGCGGCCGAACCGGGGCGGCCGACCCGGTTCCAGGTCGCCTGCATGACCTTGCCGTACTCCCGCTTCCCGCTCGGCCGGGCCCTGACCGGCATCCGGGCGGCCGGCTACCGTTACGTGGCCTGGGGCACGACGCATCAAGAAGGGGCGGGGCCGGTGCCGGTCCTCGCCCCCGACGCCCCCCCGGCGCGGGCGAAGGAACTGGGCCGGAAGTGCCGCGACCTGGGCCTGGAGCCGCTGTTGATGTTCTCGGGCGTCTATCCCGAGGCGCCCGACGCCCCGGGCGTCCTGATGGCCCGGGTCCGCCAGGCCGCCGCCGCCGGCGTGCCCCAGGTCCTCACCTTCGGCCACACGCGCGGCGGCAACCGCAAGCTCTGGGTCGAACGCTTCCGGGAGCTGGGCCCCGCGGCCCGCGACCACGGGGTGACGATCGTCGTCAAGCAGCACGGCGGCGAGACCGGGACCGGGGCCGCGTGCGCCTCGATCGTCCGCGAGGTCGACGACCCGGGGGTCATGGTCAACTACGACGCCGGCAACGTGATGGACTACCTCGACGTCGACCCCATCCCCGACATCAAGGCCTGCGCCGGGGTGGTCCGGAGCTTCTGCGTCAAGGACCACCGGAACTTCCCCAGGGACGAGGATTGCGGGCCCGGCTTCGGCGAGATCGACCATTACCGCCTGCTCCAGCCGGTGGCGTCGACCGGCCGCGACCTGCCCCTCTGCTGCGAGAACATCTCGGCCCCGGTGATCCCGCCGCCGGCCGATCCCGATGGGGTCGACGCCCTGGCCCGCCGGGCCCGCGAGTTCCTCGAAGTCGTCATCGCGGGGCTGCAAGCCTGAGCGAGGAGCCGGCCTCCCGAGTCGAGGGCCCCCCGCGCGGGCGGGGCCATCGCTTCGAGGGAAACCCCCGAAGCCGGATCTTCAGGGCGACCCGACGGACACCTCCCCGCGCTTGAGGGCGTCGACCAGCCGGGATCGGTCCGTCTTCGTCGGGTCGATCCAGGCGATCACGCGACCTTCGCGGAAGCTGGCCTTGACCAGCTCGACCCCTTCGAGGCGGTAGAGGATCTCGTAGAGCGCCAGGCCGCAGTCGAGCCCGGCCACGCCGATCTCGACCTTCCGGAGCTTCTCGCGGGGCAGGGTCCGCGGCGGCTTGATCCCGAGCGTGTGGTCCGAGGCCGACCGGAGGAGGTTGTCGAGCCGTTCCGCGAACCGCCCGGGCTTGGCGTCCGGGAACAGCCTCGCGGGGCAGGGCGATTGCACCGTAACCTATGCCCCGAATAGCACTTGCCGCAGATAGTCGATGTTCCATGCGGCGACAAGCCGTTTGTTCTTGATGCCCACCTTCTTGCTCGCCTCGTTCTTCAACAGGC
>JAABUQ010005848.1_pt1 | contig 19193 bp, 16 predicted proteins | sample 5560001 | NCBI WGS metagenome assembly JAABUQ01 (sample SAMN10711888, study PRJNA513371) | rock metagenome | isolation source: Antarctica rocks | place: Antarctica: Victoria Land, Finger Mt nord | collected 2015-12-18
CTGGAGCGTGGGGAGGTGCGGGCGGCGGAGCCGGATGCTTCGCTGGCGCTGGGATGGCGGGTGAATGCGTGGGTGAAGCGGGGGATTCTGCTGGGGTTTCGGCTGGGGCAGACGGTGGCGTTTGGGGGGGCGGATGGCGGTCTGGGGTTTGTGGACAAGTCGACGTTCCGGGCGCGGCGGTTTGGGGCGGAGGATGGGGTGCGGGTGGTGCCGGGCGGGTCGAGCGTGCGGTCGGGGTCGTATGTGGCGCGTGGGGTGATTCTGGCGCCGCCCTCGTTTGTGAATGTGGGGGCGTATGTGGATGAGGGGACGATGGTGGACTCGCATGCGCTGGTGGGGAGCTGTGCGCAGATTGGAAAGCGAGTGCACCTGAGCGCGGCGGCGCAGATTGGCGGGGTGCTGGAGCCGGTGAACGCGAGTCCGGTGATTATTGAGGATGATGTGCTGGTAGGTGGGAATACGGGGGTGTACGAGGGAACGGTGGTGCGGCGGCGGGCGGTGCTGGCGGCGGGAACGATCCTGACGCGGGGGACGCCGGTGTACGACGTGGTGCGGGGCGAGGTGTACAAGGCGACGGCGGAGATGCCGCTGGTGATTCCGGAAGGGGCGGTGGTGGTGCCGGGGTCGCGGGCGATCGGGAAGGGCAAGGGGCTGGAGTGGGGGCTGAGTGTGGCGACACCAGTGATTGTGAAGTACCGGGATGAGAAGACGGAGATGTCGCTGGTGTTGGAGGATCTGCTGCGGTAAGGGCTTTGGGCGGGTGTGCTGATCTGAGGCAAGGTTGAGGACGGCGACCTGCTTACCCACGGGGCTGGGTGCGTTACTGCCGCTGGCTGATAAGATTGAAAGCTGAATGGCTAACGATAAATTGAAGATGATTCCGCTGGGCGGGCTGGGCGAGTTCGGCATGAACTGCATGGCGCTCCAGTGGCAGGATGACATTGTTGTCATCGACGCAGGTTTGATGTTTCCGGAAGAGGAGCTGCTGGGGGTGGACATCGTTGTCCCGAACATCAGCTACCTGATTGAGAACCGGAGCAAGGTTAGAGCGATTCTGCTGACGCATGGGCACGAGGACCATATTGGCGGGCTGCCGTGGATCCTGAGTGAGCTGAAGGTTCCGGTCTATGGGACGGAGTTCACGCTGGCCCTGCTGGAGGGCAAGCTCGAGGAGCACCGGCTGTTGGAGAGCGCGGACCTGATTGAGATGCTGCCGGGGAAGCGGTTCACGATCGGGCCGTTCTCGGTGATGCCGATCCGGGTGACGCACTCGCTGGTGGACTGCGTGGCGCTGGCGATCCATACGCCGGTGGGCGTGGTGCTGCACACGGGTGACTTCAAGATCGATCTGTCGTCGCCGGATGGGAAGCCGTTCGACCTGCAGAGCTTTGCGGAGCTGGGCAAGCAAGGAGTTCTGGCGCTGCTGCAGGACTCGACGAATGTGGATCGCAAGGGGTATACGCCAGGAGAGCTGGCGGTGCGGCCGGCGCTGGACGACGTATTTTCGCGGACGAAGAAGAAGCTGTTCTTCTCGTGCTTTTCGTCGTCGATCCACCGGATCCGGATTGCGATGGACCTGGCGCACCGGCATGGGCGCAAGGTGGCGATCGTGGGTCGATCGATCGACAACTCGACCGAGATCGCGCAGGACCTGGGGTATCTCGACCTGCCGCAGGGGCTGGTGATCCAGCCGGGGCAGATGCGGGACTTCCCGGCCGAGAAGCTGATGATCCTGATCAGTGGGACGCAGGGCGAGCCGATGAGCGCGCTGAGCCGGGCGGCGGTGAATACGCACAAGTTCGCCAGGATCGATGCGGGCGATACGGTGGTGCTGAGCTCGAGGATCATTCCGGGGAATGAGAAGGCGATCGGGCGGGTGATCGACCATCTGGAGCGGCGCGAGGCGAAGGTGATCTATGACGACGGGACCAATGGGCTGATCCATGTAAGCGGGCATGGGAGCCAGGAGGAGCTGCGGCTGATGATCAACCTGGTGCGGCCGAAGTTCTTTATTCCAATCCATGGGGACTACCGGCATTTGAAGCGGCATGCGGAGCTGGCCGGGTCGCTGGGGATCGTCGAAAAGACGTTTTTGCTGGAGGACGGCGACGTGCTGGAGATGAACCGGGACAAGGCGGCGAAGACGGGCAAGGTGACGGTGGGCCGGATCTGCATTGACTCGGGCGGATCGGCGAGCGACGTGGTCGAAGAGATTGTGATCAAGGACCGCAAGCACCTGAGCGAGGACGGGTTTGTGATGCCGATTATTGCGATCGACAAGCACTCGGGCAAGCTGGAGGGGGCGCCGGAGATTGTGACGCGGGGGTTTGCAGTCGAGGACCCGGAGACGGTTGCGGATGTGCGGCAGGTGGTGCAGCGGGTGCTGGAGCAGTCGAGTGCGGAGGAGCGCGCGGACTATGGCGTGGTGAAGGAGAAGATCCGCACGGAGCTGAAGCGCACGATCCATAAGAGCACAGGGCGGCGGCCATTGATTATGCCGGTGATTCTGGAGTTGTGAGCGACTTCATTGTCTAAGCGGGATGTTGGCGAGGTGAATTCACGGTGCGGGGATACGCGGAGATGCCTGCGTACGTCTTCGCGGTGATGATGGATGCTGCGGAGATCGGTTCGGGAGGCGTTGAGTGGTGACTTCGACGGCAGCTGAATTTGTAACCATGGAGGAGATTCGGGCGGCGCAGCGGCGGATCTCGGGGGTGGCGGTGCGGACGCCGCTGGTGCGGGTGGATCCGGAGCGGATGCGGGCGGCGGGGTTTGCGGCGCCGGCTTTTGAGCTTTGGCTGAAGGCGGAGAGTGCGCAGCCGATTGGGAGCTTCAAGCTGCGGGGGGCGTACAACATGGTGGCGCAGCTGCCGGAGTCGGTGCGGGCTCCGGGGGTGATTACGTACTCGAGCGGCAACCATGCGCAGGGCGTGGCGTATGCGGCGCGGGCGATGGGAGTGAAGGCGGTGATCGTGATGCCGGGGAACGCGCCGGAGGTGAAGACCGCGGCGACCGAGGCGCTGGGGGCGGAGATTGTGATTGTGGGGAACGCTTCGAGCGAGCGCCGGTTGAAGGCGGAGGAGATGTCGGAGCGGTTTGGGTATGCGGTGGTTCCGCCTTATGACGATGCACGGATTATCGCGGGGCAGGCTACGTGCGGGCTGGAGATTGCGGAACAGCTGCCGGAGGTGGATCTCGTGCTGTCGCCGGTGAGCGGGGGAGGTCTGCTGAGCGGTGTGGCGACGGCGGTGAAGCTGGCGGCTGCGGAGGGTCTGGTGAAGCGCGAGGTGCAGGTGTGGGGGTGCGAGCCGGAGCTGGCGGCGGATGCGAAGGAGAGTTTCGAGACGAGGACGCTGGTGGAGTGGCCGGCGGCGAAGACCTCGCGAACGATTGGGGATGGGCTGCGGACACAGAGTCTGGGAGCGCTGAACTTCGAGCATGTGCTGCGGTTTGTGGACGGGATTGTGACGGTGTCCGAGGAGGAGATCTACCGGGCGATGCGGTTGGTGATGGGGGCGACGGAGCTGGTGGCGGAGCCGAGCGGAGCGGTGACGGTGGCGGCGGCGCTGTTTGGGGCGGCGGGGTTGCCGAAGGCGAAGAAGGTGGTAGCGGTAGTGAGTGGGGGGAATATCGATCCGGTGTTGAAGGCGGGGCTGATGGAGGGCCTGGTTGGTGGGCCGGAGCTCTAGACTGGGGGCCAGAGTGGGGGGCCAGGCGGCGGGCCGGGTACGGTGCGAGGTGTACGCAAGGCGGGGTTCAGTCCCGGTCGCTTCCGTACACCGCAATGCCCTGCTGCACGCGGTAGGCTAGGCTTTGCGCACGGGCTCCGAAGTCGCTCGCCGGGAAGTGGGATTTTACCTCCGCGGCCAGGCTCTGGGTGTTCGCGGCTGCCTGCTCCGCCCGCTTTTTGTTGCCGTCCACCTGGTACATGGTAACGGCCACAGCCTCGCGATAAGCCGCGTTGTAGAGGGCCTCTGCCGCCTTTGGGCTGTCGGGATACTGCCTGGCGAACTTCTCATATAGCCCTGCTTCCATCTCCGGGCACTTCGGGAGGCCCTGCCAGTCGCCGCAGAGCTTGTTGTCGATCAGGGCGTAGGCGGCCATGGCGGCGTATTTTGTCCCGGCGTAGGCCTTGAGGATCTTTTTCATCTCGCCCTCGAAGATTTGCGGCCGGAGGTAGGCGTCCTGCTCCTTGGCGCTGGGTAACGAGCTGACATCCCTCTTTTCGATCTGCCAGCGGACATCGGCTGCCCTCCAAGCCGCCTCGGGAGCGAGCGCTGATTGGGGGTAGTACTCGGTGACTCTCCGGTAGAGGAGATGAGCGCCCGCGGCGGCTCCTTTTGGTGCGTGCGGCTGGGAGGCCTGGTCTTCCAGCTCGGCTGCCGCGCCGTAGAGCAGAACGTCCCCGTTCGGCGTTGCCGGGGAGATGACACCCTTGTCGCGGATCCAGCCTGAGGCGGGCGTGACCCGATCCTCGCCGCCGAACTCCGGCTCCTGCTCGGCGTTCTCCTGGGTGTCGGTATTGGCGAAGACCTTGACCCAAGGGCCGCTGCGCTCGGTGACGACCACCTCGTGGCCGGGCGTGACCTCGGAGACCTTCTGGGACTCGGCATCCGCGGACAGGTAGACGTTGGCGTTGTGGAGCAGGGTCGCGCGCGCGGCCTTGTCGTAGCCTGCCTTGGCGTTCTGGGTCTGCGCGGAGGAGACCCGAGAGAACGGGGGCAGCAGAACGGCAAGCGCAAGAGCCGAGGCAAGGGGAGCCAAACGGGTGCGAGCGGAAGACGGACGGAGCAGGCGAGGGCGCATAGCTTGTATTAGACGACAGGGACGGTCTGAAGGCAGGAAGGCAGGAAGGCAGGAAGGCGGTTCTGAGAGAGCTCCGCTTCAAGTTTCATTCCAGCGGAGCGACAGGAAAGTTAGGATAGACCCATGCCGATTTTGAAGGTAATTGTTCTTGCGATTGTGCAGGGGCTGGCGGAGCTGCTGCCGGTTTCGAGCTCTGCGCATGTGGTGGTGGCGGAGAAGCTGATGGGGCTGGACCCGACCTCTCCCGAGATGACGCTGCTGCTGGTGATGCTGCATACGGGCACCATGTTTGCGGTGATTGCGTATTTCTGGAAGACGTGGCGGCGGACGTATTTCGCGAGTGCGGATGCGTTCAAGCGGTTTGCGATCCGGGTGATCTGGGCGACGCTGCTGACGGGTGTGATTGGCGTCGGGTTGAAGTCGGTCATTGAGCACACAGTCCTGCGTGGGACGCCAAAGGCGGAGATCGAAGATCTGTTTGGGCACCTGGAGTGGATTGCTCCGGCGTTGCTGGCGGTGGGGGTGCTGATCCTGATTGCCGGGTTGCGGGAGCGGAGCCGGGTGAAGGCGACGGCGCTGGCGGATGATTTCCGGACCAGCGTGACGATGCGGCAGGCGGGGTGGATGGGTGCGGTGCAGGGGCTGGCGCTGCCGTTTCGGGGGTTCTCGCGGTCGGGGTCGACGATCTCGGCCGGGATGCTGGTGGGCGCGGCGAGGGAGCGGGCGGAGCGGTTCAGCTTTGCGTTGGCGGTGGTGTTGACGCCGCCGGTGGTGGCGAGAGAGGTTCTGCGGCTGTTGAAGGCGACGCACGAGGCGGCGGCGAACGGGACGCCTCTCGACCTGCACGGTACGGTGGTGGTGAGTTTGCTGGGAGCGGTGTTTGCGTTTTTGGCGGGACTGGTGGCGCTGCGGTGGTTGAGCAGCTGGCTGGAGTCGGGCAGGTGGTATCTGTTCGGGATTTATTGCGTGGTGGCGTCGGCGGTGGTGTTCTCCCTGTACCACGTGGGCTACTGAGGGGTGTGCAGGCGCGGTGCACGAGGAACGTCGTCGCGGGTGTAGATCCAGGCCCAGTAGATGAGAGGAAGCTGGAGGGGAAGGCGGAGCCAGGCGGCCCAGAGCGGGACGGCGGGGAAGCGGGCGTGCTCGGTGATCATGGTGAGGTTGGCGGGGAAGACAGCGACGAGCAGGAGGATGAGGCCCCAGGCGGCGGGGCGGCGGGAGGGGGGAAGCAGGATGCCGAGGCCGCCCAGGATCTCTGCGGCGCCGCTGAGGAGTACGAGTTCGCGGTGGGCGGGGAGGTAAGACGGCATGATGCCGGTGTAGGTGCGGGTGAAGAGGAAGTGGAGGGATCCGGTGGCGATGTAGAGGGCTCCCATGATGAGGCGGCCTAGGCGGATGGGGGACCTCGTGTCAGGCTTTGTGTTCGTCGCGGGCGCGTTTGCGGTAGTCGTAAGAGGTGAGGATGTGAGCTTGCGGGGTGAAGATGAGAGTGGAGGACGAATTTGGCCTCGTTCAGCTTGGCGGAGTCGTTGGCATGCCGGGTTGGTACCTTTCGGGGTGGTGCTCGACAGGCAGGGTCCGCCGGCTGTCAGCGATTCTCCTTCGCCGGCGGCAAGCAGGAGAAATCGCGAAAACCCCGCGCCCCTGCCCGCGAACTTCTAAGGTCCGCCGGTTTGGCCCACCGGCGGCGAGTAAGTTGTTGTGGGGATAGATGCGGGTGAGGCCGGCGGGTTTGCATACCAAGGCAACCGGTTAGGGTCGTGATTCCATGGCCTGATCCTTTTCCCCTTCGGGGGATGGGCTCTGCCATACTCGGAGATGCTCTGGCGTGAATCTTCCCGAGGTGTAAGCGGCGGCGGTGCCGGACTGGCCCGGCCGGCTTGCGGGGGAGTGCGCGACCAACTTCTGTGATCTTATGAAGACGCTTCGGCCCTATGCCGCACCGACACGAAACCCTCGCCTGAACGAGCTGCTGGGCCTGATGCTGCTGGTGGGCGGATGCCTGCTGCTGCTGGCGCTGGTGAGTTATACGACGACGGACCCCTCGCTGAACACGGTGGGCGGAGACACGGCGGGGGGGCGGCCGCACAACTGGACGGGCGTGGTGGGCGCGTACGTTTCGGATGCGATGCTGCAGATGATTGGCGTGGCGGCGTTCTTTCTGCCGCTGCTGCTGGGTCGTCTGGGGGTGTGCTGGATGCTGTCGCGGCCGGTGGGGTCGCCGACGGCGAAGACGATTGGGCTGGTGATGTGGCTGGTGTTTGCGCCGGCTTGGGTTGGGTTGCTGCCGGGGCACCTGCTGTGGCGCGGTGCGCTGCCGATCGAGGGGGTGAGCGGACGGCTGCTGGGCGACGCGGTGGTGCAGTACCTGAACGTGCCGGGAGCGCTGATGGTGCTGTCGCTGATGGTGCTGATGTCGCTGTACCTGACGACGACGTTTACGTTTAACACGTCGCGGGAGTGGGTCGGCGCGCGGTTTGGATTTCTGGGGCGGATAGGGGACCGGGTGGCGCAGTGGCGTCATCAGCGGAGGCTGGCGAAGGCGGGGGCGGAGACGGAGATCTTTGGACGGAAGCGGGAGGAGGTGGAGAAGGCGGCGCGGCGGGAGGAGCAGAGGGCGCGGCGCGCGGCGGGGGATGGAAGCTCGACGCTGCTGGGCGGGCTATTTGGATGGTGGGGGCGGAAGGGACGGGTGGAGGCTGCGCAGCCTGCGGCGGAGGCGGAGAGTTTGATGCAGGAGCCTGTGAGTGAACCGGCTTCGATGTGGGAGGCGATGCCGCGGACGGTGGTGGATGCCGCGCCGACGACATCGCTGGGGACGGCGACAGACGCTGCGGCACCGTATGCGGAGGCGCTGGCGAAGGCGTCGATGCCGCGGCGGGCGTTGGATGATGCGGAGAACTTTAGCGGCTTTGGGGCGGAGGGCGTGGGGGCGGGAGTTGCGGAGCCGGAGTTTGACTTTGGGATCCCGGGCGGGGCGGGTGCACCGGCTGCACCGGAAGACGTTAGGGAGGAGCGGTTGAAGGCAGCGGCCAGCGCTCGACCGATACCGGCGCGGGCGGCGAAGGCGAAGGAGATGCCGGCGTCCGCTCCGCCCGGCGAGCCGATGGCGGGAGCGGTGGGTGCGGGGGCCGCGGGTGGGCAGGCGATCTCGTTTGGGAAGCGGGCGGACTCGGATTTGAAGTCGGTGGCGATCGTGCCGAAGAGTGTGCGGGGGTACAAGCTGCCACCTTCGTCGCTGCTGTACCACAGCGAGGAGCACGCGCAGGTGAGGGAGGATGCGCTGCGGGATGAGGCGCGGGTGCTGGTGGAGAAGTGCGCCGAGTTCGACGTGGACGGGCAGGTAACGCAGATCAACCCGGGGCCGGTGGTGACGACGTTTGAGTTCAAGCCGGATGCAGGGGTGAAGTACTCGCGGGTGACGGGGCTGGCGGATGACCTGTGCCTGGCGATGGCGGCGGAGTCGATCCTGATTGAGCGGATGGCGGGCAAGAGCACGGTCGGGATCCAGGTGCCGAATGCGGAGCGGGAGACGATCTGGCTGCGGGATGTGGTGGAGTGCGAGAGCTTTGCGCAGTCCAAGAGCCGGCTGGCGATTGCGCTGGGCAAGGACATTAACGGGCGGATTGTGACGGCGGACCTGGCGAGCATGCCGCATGTGCTGATCGCGGGGTCGACAGGGTCGGGCAAGTCGGTGGCGATCAACGCGATGATCATGAGCGTGCTGTTCAAGTCGACGCCGGAGCAGGTGCGGATGATCCTGGTGGATCCGAAGCGGGTGGAGCTGGGGATGTATGAGGGGATCCCGCACCTGTTTACGCCGATCATCACGGAGGCGAAGCTGGCGGCGAACGCTCTGCGGAATGCGGTGCGGGAGATGGAGCGGCGGCTGAAGCTGCTGGCGAGCCACCATGTGCGGAATATCGACCAGTACAACAAGATGGTCGAGAACGCGACGGCGGACATGTTCGAGGATCCGAAGGACCAGGAGCCGCTGCCGTACATCATGATCATCATCGACGAGCTGGCGGACCTGATGATGCTGGACCGGTCAAATGTGGAGGAGGCGATCACGCGTCTGGCGCAGATGGCGCGGGCGGTGGGGATCCACCTGGTGCTGGCGACGCAGAGGCCGAGCGTGGATGTGATTACGGGGCTGATCAAGGCGAACGTGCCGACGCGGATGAGCTTCCGGCTGGCGACGAAGGTGGACTCGCGCACGATCATCGATTCCAACGGCGCGGAAAGTTTATTGGGCAGGGGAGACATGCTGTATCTGCCGCCGGGGACGAGCCGGGTGCAGCGGGTGCATGCGCCGTTTGTGACGGAGAAGGAGATCCAGGCGGTGACGGAGTTCTGGAAGGCGCAGGGCGCGGCGGAGTATGCGGAGGGGTTCCTGGAGGGGCCGAAGGATGAGGCGGCCGAGGGAGCAAACGGGGAGCCGAGCGGGGACGACAACGACGCGCTGTATGACGATGCGGTGCGGCTGGTGTATGAGTTTGGGAAGGCGAGCACTTCCCTGCTGCAGCGGCGGCTGCGGATTGGGTACGGGCGGGCGGCGCACCTGATCGACATGATGCACCGGGATGGGCTGGTGGGGCCGGCGGATGGATCGAAGCCGCGGGAGATTTTGAAGTCGGCGAACTGGATCAGCGAGGTGGATGGGGCGCTGCGGTAGCGGAGGTCGTTCCCCTGCGTGGGAGGTCTGTCGAGGAGTTGAGCCTCAACTCGGACCGCGGCAACTGGGAACGAGCAGCCTTTATTCCGGTCCCAAGATGAGGGGTCCGCGCGCATTATCGATCAGGGCTTTCCAACCGCCGTCGGGCTGTTTTCGGAAGACCGTGGTGGAGATGAAGGTTTCCGGTGGCGCTCCGTCGACGGTAAGGGTCCAGCGGGACAGGAAGAGAGCTACGCCGTCCGCCTCGAGGACGGCGGTCTTGAGCTGTTTGGCGGTGATGCCAGGTTTCATGAGCTTCTGATAGAGACTCCTGAGCTCCGCGATGCCCCGAGCCTCTTTTCCAGGTTCCGGGACGACAACTGCGGCGTCCTCGTAGAGGCGAAGAACAGAGTCAAGATCACCCTCGTTGAAGGCTTGGTCCAACAGTTCGATTGCGTGTTCCGGGCTGCTGGCGATCATGTTGGTACCTCGTAGCAAGGCTAGCATCGGTCCGGCAGTCGCTCCCGCCATGATTGTTTGCGTTGCGTGAGCTCCATCGAGAGATCCACTAGAAGTGAACAAGCCGAGACGTGCGGCGCTGGGGGATGGGTCAGCGGTGGTGCAGATGCTTTTTGGAGGTGCGGAAGGCGACGAGGGCGAGGATGCAGACCGCTATGAGGAGGGCGATCCAGAGCAGGTGGGGGTTTCGCTCGGTGTAGGGGCGATCGTCGGGGCGGGGTTGCAAGACGGGGTTGAGAACTTCGGGGCCTAGCTGCGCGACGGCGGAGCGGGCGGATGGGGTGTAGGTGCGGGCGGGGTCGTAGGCGGGCGCGGGAAGGTCCGGATCGCCGTAGAAGAGGGTGAGTTGCTGGGCGGCGGGCGCCTGAAAGCAGAGGCTGCGGCGGCGCATCTCGAGTTGGACGGAGGAGATGGGGATGGGCGGGTCGTCGCCGTTGTTGATGGCGACCTCGACCTCAGCGGGCTGCTGGAGGTTGGCGCCGAGGGTGGCGGGGATGCTGAGCTCGATGTCGTCGATGGGGTGGGAGCCGGTGTGGAGTTTGACCTGACGGATGACGCCGTTGACGAGGTCTCCGGAGTCGGCGGGGGCTCCTGGGATCGAGCTGAGCGTGTGACTGGAGACGCGGATTTCGCGGCTGAAGTTTGGGTGGGGGCCGGGGGCGAGGGTGACCGAGACGCGCTCGATGGGGACGCGTTGGGGGAGGGGGAGGTGTGCGACGGTTTGCCCGCCGTGGGCGTCGTGTTGCTGCTGGAGGTCGGAGGTTTGGGCGGCGACGGTGAAGAGGGTCTGGGCCTCGCGGCTGGGGGGCACGCTGGCGCCCCGAACCATCTGCGGAGTTGCCTGAAAGGCGCGGGGGACGGCGGAGCTGGCGGTGAGGGTGATGTGGAGGAAGGGGAAGCTGGACTCCTGGAGATGGAGGGCTGTGTTGCGAGAGAGATGCTGGGTGGTGAGGTCGAAGAGGTTGAAGCTGCCGAGGGGGGTTCCGGCGGGCGATCCGGGGGCGCGGGCGCCGGAGACGACGGCGGTGGCGCGGAAGTCCTGCCCGGCGAGGTCGAGGTCGACCTCGGTGTAGGGGCGGGGGGGCATGGCGAGGTCGAAGTCAACGGTGTGGCCGTTGGCGGCGAGATGGAGGACGCGGGCGGGCTCGGTTTCGGTGGCCTGGGCTTCGCTGAGGGTGAGGACGAAAGGGAGCTCGTGGGTGCCGGAGGTGCCGGTGGCGGAAAGACGGAGATCTTTGAGGAAGGGTTCGGCGTGGGCGAAGGTGGAGGCGTCGAGGATGGCGCAGGCCTGCCCGGGAGCTGCGACGTGGACGGCGCGCCGGTAGTGGAAGGGGGAGGTTGGGCCGGGTGTTGCAGGGACGGGGAGTTGCAGGAGAGCGAGGGCGAGCAGGGGGGGCAGATGGGTCAAGCGGAGGCGTCCTGGGGAGGCTCTGAACCCATGAGCTTTACTGTACCGTGTGCGGTTTTCGGTGGCACCGAAAAGACGCCGTTGGTAGTCTTTCGGGTGTGAGCGAGCGAAGGTTGCGACGGGTGCTGGTCATCGACGACGATGAGTTGAGCCGCGAGGTGCTGCGTCTGCTGCTGGAGGAGGAGGGCTATGCGGTGGAGGCGGCGCCATCCGGTGAGGTTGCGCTGGAGATGCTGGGGGGCGGAGGACGCGGGTCCGGCGAAGGAGGCGAGTTCAAGGATGGGTCCGCTGGGGCAGGAGGGCCGGATGTGGTGCTGATGGACCTGCAGATGCCGGGTTTGTGTGGGGAGGACCTGGCCAGGGAGGTGCGGGGGAGGTGCGGCGGGTCGACGCGGCTGCTTGCGATGAGCGGGAGTCCACTTCGCGACGAGAACGCCGGTGCGTACGACGGGTTTCTGCTGAAGCCATTTTCGATGGAGGAGTTTGCGAGGGTTCTCCGTGAGGGCGGGTCCACGCGGGCTGAGGCGGCGGACCGGACTTCGATCTCTGGCGATCAGGGTGAGGTGTTGGATGAGAAGATCTTCGCTGGATTTGCGGCGATGATTGGGGCCGAGCCGATGCGCGAGCTGTATGGGCACTGCCTCCGCGATGCGGCGACGCAGTTGAGGGCGATGAGGCGGGCGGCGCGGGAATCGGACGATGCTGGGTTACGAAAGTGCGCGCATGCCATGAAGGGCAGTCTGGGCATGGTGGGTGCGCGGGAGTTGGAGAGGATGTGTTCGGCGTTCGAGAGGAATGGGCTGCAGGCTACCACTTTCGCGTCATTTGCTGAATTCGCCGATGGCCTGGGTCGATTGCGCGGTATGCTGGTCGCGCACGGAGTGGATGTTACCGAAGTTACCGAGGTGTAGCGATGCAGGCAGTGAACGAGACATTGAAGGGCTCCGCCGGAGCGGGAGTTGGAGCGTCAGCGATCCGGGTTTTGGTTGCGGACGATCACTCGGTGGTGCGGATGGGTGTGAAGGCGATGCTCACGGCCGAGGCGGGGTTCGAGGTGGTGGGCGAGGCGGAGGACGGCGACGACGCGATCACGCAGACGCTCGAGCTGGACCCGGACATTCTGTTGCTGGACCTGGCGATGCCGCGGCTGCCCGGCCTCGAGGCGATGCGGGCGATCATGGGGCGGTCGCCGCGGGTGAAGATCATTCTGCTGACGTCAACGATCTCGACGCAGCAGATTATTGAGGCGCTGCAGATTGGGGCGCGCGGGATTGTGGAGAAGGGATCGGTGGTGGGCGAGCTGACAAAGGCGCTGCGCACGGTGCTTTCGGGCGACTACTGGATTGGCGGGCAGCGGGTGGCGAACCTGCTGCAGGCGCTGCGCGAGCTGATGGCAAAGGCGGCGGCGGTTCCCGAGCGGAAGACCTATGGGCTGACGCCGCGGGAGCTGGAGGTGGTGAACTCGATTGTGGAAGGATGCAGCAACAAGGATATCGCGAAGGAGTTCACGATCAGCGAGGAGACGGTGAAGCGGCACCTGTCGAACATCTTCGATAAAACGGGGGTTTCGACGCGGCTGGAGCTGGCGCTGTTTGCGATTGCGCACAAGCTGGTGATTCTGGACACGTAGACTTCGTTGGGCAGCCGTAACTTTCAAGGCGGGTCGAGGGAGGCATACCGCCGGGGCTGAAAGCCCATCTTTGGGGTGCGCGTGAGTGCCAAGGCTGAAGCCTTGGCCTACCTGGAAACGAAGGCGGCGGGTGGCTCTTCAGTATCATGGGAGGATGAGCGATGGCACTGGGGTGAACTACGATGTGCTGGTGATTGGGGCGGGGCCGACGGGGCTGGCGTGTGCAATCGAGGCGCAGAAGGCGGGGTTTCGGGCGATGCTGGTGGACAAGGGCTGCCTGTGCAACTCGCTGTTTCACTATCCGGCGCACATGACGTTTTTTACGACGCCGGAGCTGCTGGAGATCGGCGACATGCCGTTTTCGAGTCCGAACCAGAAGCCGACACGGAGCGAGGCGCTTGAGTACTACCGCAAGGTGACCGAGCACTACGATCTCGATGTGCGGCAGTATGAGACGGTGGAGTCGGTCGAAGGTGCGGATGGGGACTTCAGGGTGCGGACGACGGACCGATTTGGCCGCAGGGGGGAGTTGCGGGCGCGGAAGCTGGTGGTGGCGACGGGATACTACGATCTACCGAACTATCTTCGCCTGCCGGGCGAGGAGTTGAACAAGGTGAAGCACTACTACCACGAGCCGCACCCGTTCTTTGGGCTGGACGTGATGGTGATTGGGGGGAAGAACTCGGCGGCGATTGCGGCGCTGGAGCTGTGGCGGCATGGGGCTCGGGTGACGCTGGTGCACCGCGGGCCGGAGATGCATCGGCATGTGAAGTACTGGATTCTGCCGGACATCAACAACCGGATCAAGAACCGGGAGATAACCGCGTATTTCAACTCGACGGTGATGGAGATCGGGAAGGACGAGGTGAGGCTGAGCACGCCGGAGGGGGAGGTGCGGGTGCCGAACCAGTTTGTGTTTGCGCTGACGGGGTACCATCCGGACTTTGCGTTTATCGAGCGGTTGGGGGTGCGACTGGATCCGAACAACGATCGCTGCCCGGTGTGCGATCCACGGACTCTGGAGAGCAATGTGCCGGGGATTTATGTGGCGGGCGTGATTGTGGCGGGGGAGCGGACGAACGAGATTTTTATCGAGAATGGGCGATTCCACGGCAAGCTGATCGCGGATCATTTGAGTGGGCGGAGTGCGGAGGCGGAGCCGGAGGAGCTGGTGGGGGCGGCGCACCATCCGCTGCGGAATGTGGAGTAGGGCCGGGGTTTGACGGAGCCAGATACGGGTTGGGGGGCGGAAAAGTGGGTTCCTTGCCTTCGCTCGGAATGAGAGAAGAGAAGCAAGGGCGGCGACGTTAGCCGATGACGCGGCGCAGGAAGCCGCGGATTCCGAGCCAGGTAAGAAGGGCGAGGAAGAAGCAGAGCATGCCGACGGTGAGGGCTTGGGGCATGTGGGGCAGGCCGGCGGTGAGGGCGGAGCGGAGGCCCTCGCTCATGTAGACGATGGGGTTGACGAGGACGGCGATCTGGAGCCAGCGCATGTGGGACAGCGCGGCCCAGGGATAGTAGACGCAGCCGAGAAAGGTGATGGGCATGACGACGACGCCGAAGATGAGACCGATCTGCTGGGGCTTGACGCTGGTGCCGATGGTGAGTCCGAGTGCGCCGGCGGTGAGGCTGGCGAGGACCATGACGAGGATGAGGAAGGGCCAGCTGGTGACGTGGGCGACGACGGGGGTGGACGGGATGTAGTAGGCCATGGGGAAGACGATGGCGGCGGCGATGATGCTTTGGAGGGCGGAGAAGCAGATCTTTTCGATGGCGACGGCGGCGACGGGAAGCGGGCACATGACGCGGTCGTCGATCTCGCGGGTGATGCCGAACTCCTGTGCGAGCGGGAGGGCGACGGCGGCGATGCCCGAGAACATGATGGCCACGGCCATGAGACCGGGGAGGAGGACGGTGGAGAAGGTGGCGCCGGCCATGGCGGAGGTGGGATTCATGGTGGCGGCGGCGGCGCCCATGTGCGGCATGATGACGGTGAAGACGAAGAGGAAGAGCAGCGGGTTCATGCAGACGCGGATGACGAACGGGAGAAGCTCGCGCCGGAGGACGTGGAGATCGCGGAGAAAAAGGCCGAAGAAGGCGCGGGCGTACTGGACGGTGAGGGAGGTACCGGTGCGGGTGGAGCTGGGGGTGATGGCGACAGCTGTGGACATGATTTACTCGCGGAGATCTCTGCCGGTGAGGCGGATGAAGACGGTTTCGAGGCTGGTTTCGGTGATGGTGAGGTCGCGGAGGCCGAGCGGATCGGAGAGGCGGACGATCTCGGGCAGAAGGCCCTCGCCGGGGTGGGCGAGGATGCGAACACCCTTGGGGATGACCTCGACGGCGGCGACGGCGGCCAGGGCTTGAAGCGGGCCAACGATGGCTTCGGCTCTCCCGTGGTCGCGGAGGTCGAGCTCGTAGACCTTTCCGGCGCCGACGGAGGCTTTGAGGGAGGCGGGTGTGTCCTCAACGAGGATTCTTCCGTGGTCGATGATGGCGACGCGGTCGCAGAGTTCATCGGCTTCCTCCATGTAGTGGGTGGTGAGGACGACGGTGATGCCCTCCTGGCGGAGGGCGCGAACGGCCTCCCACATGGCGATGCGGCTTTGGGGGTCGAGGCCGGCGCTGGGCTCGTCGAGGAAGAGGACTTTGGGGCGGTGGGCGATGGCGCGGGCGATCTGGACGCGCTGGGCGAGGCCACCGGAGAGCTGGGAGGGGTAGGCGCCGGCGCGCTCGGAGAGGTGAAACTGGGCGAGGAGCTGATCCGTGCGAAGGCGGGCTTCCGGACGGGAGAAGCCGAAGTAGAGGCAATGGAAGTTGATGTTTTCAAAGATGGTGCAGGCGCGGTCGAGGGTGTTGTACTGGGGGACCACGCCGATGTGGCGGCGCGCGACGGCGGGAGCGCTGACGACGTCCACGCCGGCGATGCGAACGGAGCCGGAGGTGGGAAGGGCGCGGGTGGTGCAGACGCTGATGGTGGTGGTTTTGCCGGCGCCGTTGGGACCGAGCAGACCGAAGAGCTCCCCTTCGCGGACGTTGAGGTCGATGCCGTCGACGGCCACGACTCTCTGTTTGCCTTCAAAGACCTTGAGAAGACCTCGAATTTCAACGATCACAGACATGCTTCTCCGGGCTTGAGCCTCTAGCGGGATTATAGGTGGGAGCCGCAGGAGCGACATCTCAGCTATAGGGATAGACGTGATGGGAATGAGTCGGGTTTAGAATGACGGCATGTCTCGTGGATGGGAGAGCAAATCCGTTGAGCAGCAGCAGGCAGAGGCCTCTGCACCGAAGCCTGTTCTGGAGCATAAGCGGCTGGAAGAGGCTGAGAGACAGCGGCTGAGGCAGGCGCTGGAGATGCAGCGAGAGCGGGTGCTCTCGGAGCGGACCTCCAGCCCGCATCGCCGGTCGGCGCTGGAGCTGGCGCTAGCCGACATCGAGGAGAAGCTGAGCGAGCTGGGGTGGACGATTCACCTGTAGCGCGTCGGTGCGAATGACACGCGTCGCTCCGGTATTCGCCGGTTGCACCCCAATGATACGGTTGCACCCTCATTTGTGACGATGCAAGACGGTTGAGTTTGCCTGATCGATGCTGGTCATGAGGACGGTGTGGATGTTGACGCGGGCGGGGCGGGTGGCGGCCCAGAGGATGGCGTCGGCGACGTCCTCCGGCTGGAGCGGTGTGATGTCCTGGTAGACGCTGGCGGCGCGCTCGTGATCGCCGCGAAAGCGGACGGCGCTGAACTCGGTCTCGGTCATGCCGGGATCGATGGAGGTGACGCGCACGGGTGTGCCGATGAGGTCGATCCTGAGGCCCTCGCTGATGACGCGTTCGGCGGCCTTGGAGGCGCAGTAGACGGCTCCGTTGGCGTAGGTCTGGTGGCCGGCGGTGGAGCCCAGACTGATGACGTGGCCGCGACCGCGTTCGAGCATGCCGGGAACGATGGAGCGCGTGACGTAGAGGAGGCCTTTGACGTTGGTGTCGATCATCTCCTCCCAGTTGTCGGGGTCGTCCTCCTGGAGCTTGGCGAGGCCGCGGCTGAGACCGGCGTTGTTGACGAGGATGTCGACCGGCTTCCAAGCTTCGGGAAGTGAGTTGAGGGTGGTCTCCACGGCGCTTCGGAGCTGGACGTCCAGAGCGAAGACGTGGACAGCGGCGGCTCCGGCGGCCTCGACCTCGTGACGGAGGGTTTCGAGGCGGTCCAAGCGGCGGGCGCAGAGGAGCAGACGAGCTCCCGCGGCGGCGAAGGCGAGCGCGGTGGCGCGGCCGATGCCGGAGCTGGAGCCGGTGATGAGGACGATCTGGTCTTTAGGGGAGGGCGTGGTGACGGAGGACATGGGACTCCTTGTGTGGGCCAGGGGGACAAAGGCGAAGGCCGCCAACGTGGGCGGCCTCCGGTGCTGAGATGCAAGGGAGACTACTGGGGGGTTGAGGAGGGAGCTGCATCGGGGCTGCTCTGGTGGACGCCGATCGCATCACCGGAGACGACGAGGTTGACGCGGCGGTTCTGGGCTCGGCCCCCAGCGGTGGTGTTGTCGGCGACGGGGTTGTTCTTGCCGAAGCCGGTTGCGGAGATGTTGTCCATGGAGACGCCCTGCGAGACCAGGAAGTCACGAACGGCACCGGCGCGGTTTTCGGAGAGCTTCTGGTTGTAGTCGTCGCTGCCGACCGAGTCGGTGTAGCCCTCGACCTGGAGCTTGAGACCGGGGTAGGCCTGAAGGATGCCGGAGACCTTGGCCAACGAGACCTTGGTATCGGGCTTGAGGGTGTATTTGCCGGTGTCGAAGAGGACGTCGGAGAGGTTGACGATGAGGCCGCGAGCGTTTTCGCTGGTAGCGAGGACGCTGTTGAGCTGGGCGCGCAGACGTTCGCGGATGGCGTTGGCGTCGTCGGCGCTTTTACTGGCGGCGGCGGCACGGGCGCGGGCGTCGGCGGCTTCCGCCTCGGCGCGGGCGCGATCGGCATCGGCACGGGCGGTTGCAGCGGCGGCGCGCTCGGCGTCGAGCTGGGCCTGCTGAGCCTGAAGCTGGGACTGCGCTGCCTGCTGCTGGGCCGCGTTACGAGCCTGCTCGGCGTTGAGCTGACGCTCGGCCGCCTGCTTGCGCAGGGTGACGAGACGAGCGTCCTCGGAGCGCTGGACTGCCTGCCGGGCGAAGGTGATCTCGAGCTTGCGGTCAGCCTTTTTGTTGCGGTCGATGTCGGAGGCGTTGCGGAGATCCTGCTTGGCCTGGGTCATAATGTCGCCGGCGTACTTGTCCGCTCCGGCATTCTCGGCGATGCGGACGGCGTTGAAGGCCTGGTAGAGCTCAAGTGGGGACTTTTCGTCGCGCGTGATCGGGTTCGCGACGGACTTCGAGCCCTCGGTCTCGGCGTAGAGGCCGCGGGGAAGCAGAGAGTAGTGGGCGTTCACCTTTTCGAGCACGCCCTGGGTGCGGTCTTCGAGGATGACGTTCTGCATGACGACGACGTCCGAGGGCTGGCTGACGGAGAAGTAGGGCTCCGCGGTGACGATGAGGCCGAAGGACTGGAGCGAGGTGGTGACGGTGATGTTGTTTTTGTCGCCGGCGGGGAGGACTTCGCCCAGGTTGGATGGGCGGCCGTCGGGCGTGATGGCCCAGAGGACGTAGGTGAGGTACTCGGGGCCGAAGCCGTTGGCGGGGGAGAGGCCCTTGAAGCGGGCGTCGATGGTGATGCCACCGCGTTCGCTGGTGACCTTGGCCTCGCCGGTGGCCTGCGGGAGCAGCGTCGTGCCGCGGAAGCCGATGCGGGTGGAGCCGCTGCGATGGAGGTAGTTGACGGCGTCGAGATCGCGCTGGACGACCTTGACGCGATAGAGATAGATACCGTCCTGCTCCGTGGGCTGCTGGCTGGCCTGGGACGGACTAAGGCCGGAGGTGGGGTTGGGCTCTTGAGCGGTCGAGAGGATCGTCCCCGAGGCGAGGAGTGCAGAGAGAAAGAGGGCTGGGGAAGCCTGAATACGACGGTGTTTCCGAACGAGCATTGCGGGATCTCCTGGCTTCGGCCGGCTCGCGTTGTGCGGGAACTATCCCCTTCAGAACGAGCGACCTAGCACTAGATGCGATGCGCGGGTATAGCGAAAGGTAGTCCGCCATGGCGGCGGGCGCGTACGGGCGTTCCCATAACGGGCGGGCGGGGACTTTCGGGGCGGCTT
>JAABUQ010005849.1_pt1 | contig 19181 bp, 21 predicted proteins | sample 5560001 | NCBI WGS metagenome assembly JAABUQ01 (sample SAMN10711888, study PRJNA513371) | rock metagenome | isolation source: Antarctica rocks | place: Antarctica: Victoria Land, Finger Mt nord | collected 2015-12-18
GGGAATTTCCTGACCGCGCCTGGGGAATTTCGTGGCCGCCAGCGGGGAACTTATTGACCGCCTACGGGGAGGATCTCACGTCCGCCGACAGTTCTGAAGACCCTCAGCGCTTTGGTGATCCTGTTAACGTCACCGCAGTGCCTCTAGGGCCGGCTGGCGAGCACTTTGGCTTAGGTGATCCTTGTCGCCCGTCCGTCACGGCACAGGAGAACTTCGGGTGCGCCACGGCGGTCCCGCGGGTGTTGCGGCGCATGGCCGGCGATCTGGACGACCTCAGCCGTGCCTCCGACTGCAGAGGGGTGCTGGTGCCGTCCGCTGACAGCGCGATAGCCGAACGGCGCCAGCGACTGGCTTGCTGGAGCCCGTACACTCGGCCATGTAGCCGAGACCTCGCGGGCTGCCGAACCGGCTAGCAGCGAGCCCCAGGACCTTGACTGCGTACCAATGCCAGATCGCACCCAGATCAGGCTCGAGTTAGCCTATTTGATCGTCACGGGGACGACCACGGCCCCACGTGCCCTGGAATTGGCGCGGGCCTTGCTCGAACTGGTCCCGCAGGTGTTGACGTTGATGACACCGAATGCCGCACGCGTGATCGCGCCGCGCGATCTGTCAGCCATCACCGGCACCCGCTTGATCGAGTCCTACTTCGACGAGGCAATCCTGCCGCGCCCGCCCGAGGGATTGGTCATGGTCGCGCCTTGCAGCTTCAACTCGCTCAACAAGCTCGCGGCGGGTGTCGCGGACAATCTCGCGCTGTCGCTGGTGGCCGAAGCCATCGGACGACTCACACCGGTCGTGGTCGCGCCGTCCCTCAACGCACCGCTCCTATGTCATCCGCTGACCTCCGCGTCGATGGCGGCGCTGCGCGGGTGGGGCGTCTCGGTGGTGGATCCCGAGGACGACGGCAGTGGCCCGCGTCTGGCGCGGACGGAAGTCATCGTGGCTGAGGCAGCGCGGCGCCTCGCGAGCTGGCGTCCAGCCTCCGGGTTCCCAGGACGAGCGCCTTAGGCTCTACAGCCGCACGTGAGGAGGACCCGACTGAAGCCAGCCATGGCAGCGGTTGGCGCGGGCTTGGTGCTGCCATGGCCAATCAAACCAGCGGAGCACCGGCGCCTCATTTTGGGCCAACCTCTGGCCAGCGTAGCAAACGGGAGCTGACGCGACGCCTGGCGCTGCCGCAGCGGAGTGGACAGGTGCTCCCGGCAGCGCGATTGTCGGCGGGATGCGATAGCTTCTGGATGGCGAATCTCCGCGACGTGGTAGTAGTCGACCGGTATCATCGGAGGCTACTCCTGTAGATCAGGGCCGAGCTTGACGCGCGTGTGTAGGGAATCTAAGGAGATGTGGGGGCGAGTATTGTCACGCGCAAGGACCTGGTACCGAAGGCAACCGCTGCCTGAAGATCAGGAAACCAGACATCGAAAATGTCTCCGCGCACAGCACCGCCGCTGTCTTCCACGGTAAAGACGTCGTTGGGGAAGCCTTCGATCTGCAGTCGGGTACCCAGAGGATACAGTCGCCAATCGGCCGCCACAGTGCCCCACTGGGTGGTTGTGCCCGAGGCGGTCATGGCGCCAATCGCGCCGCCGTCCGAGCCGGTGGCGTAGCCAGTTACGCTCGCTTGGATCACCCTTGAAGTGCCGCCGCCACCTTCATGTTGTCCGTCGGACGTCGGCGCATCCTGCGCGTACGCGGTGGACGCCAGCATGCTCGTCGCCATGAGCGCGGCAGCCACAAGTCGGCTGAGTATCAACGTCCCTCCTGGATCACGCCACGGCTGCAAGTGGCTGAAAAAGATTGCGAGGTTTGCGTCTCGGGTGTCAGTCCTCGACAGGCGCGCGGCCTGTGTCGGAGGAATGATCGCTACCCGCCTCGGTTGGATCAGCACTCAGCATGCCCGACTTCGAGGCGGCCGTCAAATCGGGCGGCGCCGAGAACCCGATGGGTCCAAGCTCGGAAAGGATCCCCTTACGCTGCAAGAACCGCCGCAGCTCGATCACGATTGCGCGCAGCAAGGACGCTTCGCGCACGTCCAGTCTCGCCCGGTAGAGCGCCACGCGCAGCGAGCGCAGCGTGTGGCTGCGCGAACGGCGCCTGAGAAACTCGATCGCGTCGAGGGCCCGCTCCAGATCCGCGAACAGGTCCTGCAGCAGGCTCGCCGACGCCGGCGGCGCGTCGTGTCGGGGTGGCCGGTACGCCTGGTCTTCGCCTCCGGCATGCTGAAAGAGTTGGTACAGCACCAGCAGCGTGGCCTGGGCCAGGTTGAGTGACGGGTAGGCCGGGTTGGTGGGAATCGTCGTGACCATGTGGCATGCGTCCAGGGCGGTAATGCTCAGACCAGAGTCTTCGCGACCAAGCACGATTGCGACAGCCTGGCCGCTGCTGGCGGCTTCTACGATGCGTCCAAGCGCGGCCCGCAGGGGCAGCGCGTTGCGCTTGAGGCGGAGGTGCTTACCGGTCAAGCCGATCACCAGGTGCCTGTCATTGACCGCCTCGGGCAGCGAGTCGAACTGCTGGGTGGCTTCGACGATGTGCTGTGTGTAGTGGGCCACCCCGATCACTTTGCGGGAATCGAAACCGACCGGTCGCACCAGTCTCAGATTCAGAAACCCGGTGTTGGCCATGGCTCGGATGACTCCGCCGATGTTCACCGGATCGGTCGGCTCGACGAGTACGATCGCCACCTGCTCGAACCACTCGGGCGCCTGCCAGGTCTCATCCGAGGCAACGAAGGCGACCGCTTCGTCGCGGCGAGTGACGAGGTTCTGGGGTTTCCGGCGCTCGAAGCGAGAAGGACGTTCGCCGGTCATCGCCAGCCGGAGGCGCGTGCTACGCTGCGAGCGGACATGGTCTATCCGCGCGCGTGTCCGAGCTGTCGACAGAACGAACCGGCGCCCGAACAGCTCTTCAGCACGCGTGCTGCGCTCGACGGCGGCACGCCGTCACCCTGGCGTCCTGAACAGCCAGGCCGGATTCTCGATCTGCGGTGTGGCGTATGCTGGGCCCTGTTCCGGTGGGACTACTTCGGCTCACGCCTGATCGAGATCGTCAAAGAGGGCGACCCGGACAGTCTCGGCGAAAGCGTGCCCAAGATCGAGACGTGAAATCCTCAGTCGTCAGTCCTTCGGCGCCGGCACGCGGCTGGCGGCCCAGCTGAGCACGTCGCGGCGACTGACCACGCCAATCAGCTGACCTTCAGCGTCGACCACTGGCACGCGTCGGATACGCTGCTGCGTCAACAGCTCGGCCACGTGCTCCAGACCTGTCGACTCTGACACAGTCACGGCCGGCCATGTCATGACCTCTCCGACGGTGGCTCCGCTCTTACCGATCAGGTCAGCCTCGCTGACCACGCCCACGACACGTCCGCCATCGCATACCGGCAAGCCGCTGAGGTCATGGAACGTGAGCAGTCGCGCCGCTTCGTCCACGCTCTCGCTAGGGGTGACGCTCACCACGGAGGTGGTCATCACGTCGCGCGCGGAAGCGGCGGCGCCGTGCAGCGCTTCGGCACCCCCAAAGGTAGGGTGGGGCGCCGGCTTCGTGCTCACGCTCGAGAGACCATCGGCTGGGGTCGCTTCGCGTCGGTCGAAGAGCTCGGCGGTTTCGTCTTCAAAGAAGGCGCCCACCGCGCCATCGTGAATTTCGAAGGTCAGCACGCGGCCAGTTTCGAGCCTGAGCGATCCGCGCAGCATCGACGCGGCATGCACGGCGGTATCTTCGGCCGTGCCGGCTGGGAGCACGAGCACCACCTCGCCGCCCCGCACGGCGAGGGCAAGGCCCTCATCGTCACCCGTGTCGCTGTCACCGCCCTCGCCTAGAAAGGCGGCCTGGATGTTGACGCGGCGCATGTGGATCACACCTCCTGGCCTGAAAGTATGGTCGACATTCAAGCACGCTGAGGAATGTGTACTCGACAGGGCCCTGGACATTCGCCCGCCGCTGCGCGGCTGCCGGCCGATTTCCGCAGGAGCTGAAGTACGGCGCGTTCGCGCAGAGCCGCGAGCGGCGGGTGGATGTCCTGGAGGTTCGGGTATGCGAAACACGCGGACGATCACGGGAGGTACAGGCGTTCGGTGGCGGGTGCAACTGTTGAGATCTAGGAGCGGGCGGTAGCGCTTACAAACTCCTGAGATCCATGAGCGGGCCCTCGCACGTACAACTCCCGAGGTCTATGAGCGTGCGGTGCGCCTACAACTCCCACAGATTGAGCGGGTGGATGCCGAGTGCGTTGGCTCTGGGCGTGATTGGTGTGTGCCTGGTGGCAGAGGCGGCCACGCTGGGGGTCGGGATTGACGATCTGGATGAGGGCTACTTCGTCCAGCAGGCGTTGCGCTTGCTGCACGGGCAGGTCCCCTATCTCGACTTCCAGACGCTATACACGCCAGGTCTGGCGACCCTGCATGCGCTCCTGTTCTGGGCGCTTGGCGGACCGTACCTGCTCGCCCCGCGCGCCCTAGCACTGCTGGCTCGCGCGGGGCTGTGCCTTGGCATGTATGCACTGACCAGGCCGTTAGTGCGCCGTCCACTGTGGGCAGCCGCTCCGAGCCTGTTCCTGCTGCTGGTCCTGGACGACGCGCCGGAGCGCTGGGAGCCGCACCCCGGCTGGTTGAGCACGTTGTTCGCCGTGCTGGCGGCCTGGTGTCTGGGCCACGGATCGGCGACACGCTGGCTGGTCGGGAGTGGCGTGGCGGCTGGCCTGGCATACCTGTTCAAGCAGAACACCGGCGTGTTCATGCTCGTGGCAATCGTCCTATGGGGCCTCTGGCCAAACGGCAGCACGCCGCGTGTGAGCACCTCGTGGGGGCTTTCTCGGGCACAGTCCAGGCGGGTCTTCGTGCCGCTGGCTGCGTTTGCGGCGGTGACGCTGGTCTGGCTGGTGCCGCTCATGGTTGCCGTGCGCGGCCAAGTAGCGCTGCTCGGCAGCTTTGTCGGCGCGGTGAACCAGGCTGGCCTGCTTTCGGCTCCCGAAGCGTCGATCGCCATCCCCCTGCTCTGCCTGGCTGCCGGGGTGTGGTTGGCCAGAAGATCGAGCGTCGATCCGCGTGTGCGCTGGTATCTGCTCGCCGGCGTGGCGCTCTTTTGCACACAGTACCCGCGCATGGACACGCTGCATCTGGCGTGGTCTGCGCCGCTGCTGCTGGTAGTGGGCGCCATAACGCTGGATCGCTTGCCATCACTGGCTGCGTCCGTGGCTCTGGCGGCTGGCGCAGTCTGGCTGACCGGGCCAACGCTCGGTTCGCGACTCGACCTCCTGCGGCAGGCGAGCGTGCCTCTGTCAGACGTGCGCTTTGCCAGCGATGTACGCGCGCCCGTGCGTACTGCAGCCGACCTCCAGGGCGTCGTGGCCGACATCCAGCGTCGCACCCGGCCGGGCGAGCCGATCTTCGTCTACCCCACCTCGCCGCTGCTGTACGCCCTGACCGACCGCCCGAACCCGACCCAGTTCGACCATCTCAACCCGGGCGCAGCCACCCCGCGCCAGATCGACGGCGTGCTCGCCGATCTCGAAGCGGCGCACGTCGGGCTGGTCGTGATCTCGGACTACTGGCGGGCGGCCTGGGGGCAGTCCGGACCCAACGCTCCTCTCGACGTCTGGCTGGACACCCGGTGCACGGAAGTAGCCCGCTACGGCGCTTACCGCGTACTCGTCACGGCCTATAATCGCGCCTAGCACGTATGTTCGTTAAGGCTATCGCGTGCGCGCGCTAGGCATTGATCCTGGGTTGGTCCACACTGGCTGGGCGGTCGTCGAGCCGGCCGGACCGCGTGCTGTCGTCCTGGGCCACGGGGTGATCGCTCCACCGACGACCAGCGAGCTACCCGCTAGACTCGCCGATGGCGCACGCAAGCTGCGCGATGTGGTCGCCCAATTCCAGCCTACCATCGTGGCCCTCGAGGAAATCTTCACCGCTCCGCGCCACCCCAAAAGCGCACTCCTCATGGCGCATATGCGGGGCGTCATCTGCCTGGTCATTGCAGAGGCGGGAATTCCGATCATCCCGCTCACCGCCACCACCGTCAAGCAACGCCTGACGACCAGCGGTCACGCCTCGAAGGAACAAGTTCAGCGCATGGTGCTTCGCATTGCCGGACTCGACGTCTCAACTCGTTTGCGCCTGGACGAAACCGACGCCATCGCCCTCGCGCTCGCAGCCCTGCATCAATCAAGCCATCCGCTCGCAGCTCTGGCAATGAAGGCGCGCTGATGTACAGCTACCTGCGCGGCGTCTACAAGGGCAGCGTTCCAGAGAAATTCGAGATGATCATCGTCGAAGCGGCTGGCGTGGGCTACGAGATGATCGTCCCGCCGATCGTTCAACAAGAGCTGGAGGCCACGTATCAGGAAGACGACCCCATCCAGATCTGGATCAGTACCCAATCGGGGCGCGATCAGCCCTGGCCGATCCTGTTTGGCTTTCTCACACCCCGTCAAAAGGCATTCTGGGAATTGCTGATCAGCGTTCCCCGGGTCGGTGGAAAACTCGCCGCTCGGGCGATGGTCGGGCCGATCGAGGCGGTTGCCGAGGCCATCCAGGACGGCAACCGGGTTCTCCTCGACGGGCTGCCAGGCATCACGCTGGACGGCGCCGATAAGCTCATCGCGAGCCTGCGCAAGAAGGTCGGGCCATTTGTCCAACCCTCCCCGTCAAGCGTTCCCTCCAGACCCACGGTGAGAACCGAAGCGGATGAGATCCGCGAAGATGCTGTGTCGCTGCTGGTGGTGATGGGGATCAAGCGTCTGGAAGCGCAGCGCGGCGTGGATAGACTGCTTGCCACTCGCGAAGACGTGATCAGCATTCAAGACATCGTCACCGAGTACTTTCGCGCTCAGCGGCCCGGGTAGACTCACCTACCCATGGACGGACGGATCCTGGGACCGGGACCGGCGGGTGACGACGACGAGCGCCTCCAAAATGTGCTGCGCCCACGCAACCTGAGCGAGTTCGTCGGACAGGACCAGCAGCGCCGACGTCTGACCATTGCGCTGCAAGCCGCCAGACAACGCCATGAGCCGCTCGACCACCTTCTCCTGAGCGGTCCGCCTGGGCTTGGAAAGACGACCCTGGCGCATATCGTTTCTTCGGAAATGGGCGCAAACCTCGTCACGTCCTCCGGGCCAGCCCTCGAGCGCACGGCCGATCTGATGGGCATCCTGACCCGCCTCGAGCGAACCGACGTGCTGTTCATCGACGAGATCCATCGCCTTCCCCGGATTCTCGAGGAATACATCTACCCGGCCATGGAGGACTTCACGGTCGACTTCGTGCTCGAGAAGGGGGTCTTCGCCCGGGCGGTGCCATTCCAGGTAAAGCCGTTCACCCTGGTCGGCGCTACGACGCGCAAAGGCTTGCTGTCCTCGCCACTCAGGGAACGCTTCGGCTTGAATTTCGAGCTCGACTTCTATGCAGTCGCGGATCTGACGCTCATCGTTCGCCGCTCGGCGAGCCTACTCGGCGTCCAACTCGACGGGGAGGCCGCCGAGGAAATTGCGCGTCGGTCGCGGGGGACGCCGCGCATAGCCAACCGCTTGCTGCGACGGGTGCGCGACTTTGCTCAAGTCGATCAGGTCCAGCGCATCGAGTTCAGGTTGGTGCACGATGCGCTGGAGCTTGAAGGCGTCGACGAGTTGGGCTTAGACGATCTCGATCGACGCTATCTGAGAACGTTGATCGGCCACTACGAGGGCCGTCCAGCCGGTCTGGGCGCACTTGCCGCGGCGATGCAGCAGGAGCTCGATACCCTCGAAGACGTCATCGAGCCCTACTTGTTGTACGAAGGCTTCGTGCTTCGGACCGAGCGTGGCAGGCAAGCCACGCCGAAGGCGTACGCACATCTTGGGCTCAGGCCACCAGGCCGAACCTCAGCCCAGCAGCCGCTACCGCTCGAAAACACTGACGCCTGAGCTACTTCCCAGCGCCGATCTTGAAGATCTTCGTTCCGCAGACTGGACAGGCGCCCTCGGTTGCTGGGCGTCCATTTTTCATCGTGATTTGCTTTGCGTTCTGGATTTCGCGCTGGGCCTTGCACTTCATGCAGTAGCCATTAGCCACGCTTGACTCCGATATTGGCGAGGAAAGTCAGCCCGCTACACATTACACCACGAGAGCGGGGCCGCTTCGAGAGAGAATAGGCTTTCAATCTCAACCCTGCAACAGCGCCCCTCTCGATGTCGGCCATCGGCTACGCTCCCGGCATGGCTATCGAACGCACTCTGGTCATCATCAAACCCGACGGCGTGCAGCGCGCGCTGGTCGGTCCGATCCTGTCCCGGCTCGAAGCGCGGGGCCTGAAAATCGCCGGGCTCAAGCTGCTGCAAGTGTCGCAGGATCTGGCCGCGCGGCACTACGCCGAACACGAGGGCAAGCCGTTCTACGCGGGACTCCTGAAGTACATCACCAGCGCCCCGGTGGTCGTCGCGTGCGTCGAGGGGTCCAGTGCGGTGCAGATGGTGCGCAACACGGTCGGCGCCACCAACCCGCTCAATGCTGCACCAGGCACCATCCGCGCCGATCTGGCACTCGACATCGGCCGCAACCTCATCCACGCATCAGACGCCGTAGCGACCGCGGAGCGCGAACTAGGCCTGTGGTTTCAATCAGGTGAACTGGTCAGCTATGTCCGCGAAACTGACGGCTGGATCTTCGAGTAGCCGCTATTGCAGCAGCAGCTCGAAATTCACGCGTTCCCGCCTGCCAGCCATGCGATCGAGCACGCGACGCCCTGCGTCCACGACGGCTTCGCCCACCCACAGCGTCACCAGTGACCCGATCAAGATGCCGGCGAACATGCCCAGGCTCACGCCTGCGCCGAAGATCGTTGGCCGTGCCATTCCTTCCTCGTCCACTCTGTCAACCATGCCTGCCGAGCCTCGCTTCCCCTTGCTGACCGTTCCTGGTCAATATCGGCGCTAGAGAGGCAGACCAAGAGTCTTCTCCACGGATGTCGCCCTCTAGCGAATCAGTTGAAAGGAGTTCGGGCCGCATTCCGGGCGTACAACGCACTTTCGGCCGAACTCCTGGGCTCGAATCACTGCAGTCGCACGATGGGGGTCGCCGCCGCCCACAACTGCTCAAGGTTGTAAAAACTCCGCTGGGTGGATGAAAAGACGTGCAGGATCACGTCGCCGTAGTCCAGCAAGACCCATCCTGAGTCCGGCTTGCCTTCGGTGTGAAGCGGCTTGCGCCCGAATTCGTCGATCAGCTTTGCGCTCAGGTCCTTCAAAATGGCTGACGCCTGGCGTTCGCTGCCGACCGTGCAGATCACGAAGTAGTCGGCGATCAGCGACACGCCGCGTATGTCCAGGAGCGCGATCTCGCTGGCGAGCTTGTCAGATGCAAGGTCGACGATTCCACGTGCCAGACTCAATGCTTCGAGGCTGTCTGGCGTTGGCTCGGGCGGCGGCACTGGTCCACGCGACAGGGCCCCAGGACGCTGGAAGTCCTCATCGACTCCAGGTGCGTGACCCCCAACTTCAACCCCAGGCCCGACTTCACCCGCGCGTTGCGGCGAGGCGTCTGGTCCGGTGATGTGTTGCGTCGGGTTGGCTGCCAGGTGGTTGTTGCTCCCGCGTTCGGCTAGTTCGTTTAGGCGCGACTATAGCACGCATGCCGCTGGGGCCCCTCGTCGATGGGGTTAACGCAGGGTGACGAATTCGTAAGCAGTGCCCGCGCCGATCCGCTGCGCCTGCTCGAATGCCAGCCGCGCCGTGGCCGCGTCCAGGAACGCCGCGCCGACCGATTTGTAGACCGTCACCGCGTCCCTCGTCGTCCGCCCCGCTGACGTCCCGAGGATGACCTCGCCTACCTCGCCCGCCAGGTCGGACAGCGCGAACGCGCTGTCCTGAGCTGCTAGCAGCAGGTCGCCGCCCTCAGCGCACGCACCTGCTCGCGTGTCGACGTACACTCTTGCGCGGCCGATCAGGGCCGACGGCAGCTCGCGTGTGCTCGGCGTAAATGCGCCCACCGCGTTCACGTGTGCGCCCTCTCGGACGCAATCGGCTAGCACCACGGGAGTTCGGCTAGTCGTACAAGCAGCCACGATGTCGGCGGCCGACGTTGTCTCCGGCGAGGCCGACTCAGCCGCCAAGCCCGTCGTCTGTTGGACCCAGTCGGCGAAGGCGCTGGCTTTGTCGGCCGAGGATCCGCTTACCAGCACCGTCTCTATTGGCCGGACGCGGCGGATCATCTCGACGTGAAAACGCGCCTGCACGCCCGTCCCAAAGATGCCCAGCGTGCGGGCGTCTGGTCGCGAGAGGTGTCGGGTTGCACTGGCCGATCCGCCGGCGGTACGTATCGCGGTCAGGTAGCCACCGTCCATGATCGCCGCTGGGGCGCCGGTGGCGTAGTCGCTCAGGACATAGATCGAGTGGATGGTCGGCAGCCCGCGGGCGGCGTTGCCGCGGAAGACGGAGACGATCTTGGCTCCCAGCGCCCTGGGCTCGGTCACCGCGCCCGGCATTGCCAGAAGCACGCCGTCTGCACCCGGCGGCTCGACCCCGACCCGCAGTGGCGTCTGGGTCCGCCCGCCGCTGTAGGCAGCGAAAGCCGCGTCAACCGCGTCGACCACGCGATCGAAGTCGAGCAGTCGCGCCAGATCACCGCTGGACAGTAAGAGCGTCATGGCCGCCTACGTCGTTCCAGGCGGGCGCAGGGAGAGAGTTACGGCGGCCTCCGAACAGATCGGCGTCGACGCGGCGGATGGGATACGGGCGTACGGATGCGCTCAGGCGGCGCAGCAGTGTGGTCGAGACCGGCACCGCGCCCGAACGTTCGCGCAGCATTTCGACCAGTGCGCCGTCAGTCAATCCGCCGTGGTCGGCTGCGACTACGCAGCGGAAGAGTGTCTCTGCCAGCGGTAAGCGCCCGCTCGGCAAGAAGCCGTCCACCTTGCTGCAGTGTCTATACAGCCGGTCGGCGAGCGCTGCGCCGGGTACATCGTTGCCGGCGACCACCGACCGATCCACCTCGCACAGCCGACTCTCGAGCAAGTGGCGTACGTTTGGCCGCTCGAGCTTGACCGGGTCCAGCCAGTAGCCGTCGGGCAGTGACGGGCTGATGTCCTGGATGCGGTCGGGCACCTGCCAGCCTTCTGGAATCCAGCCGTCCAGGGCCGGCCGCTCGGGCACGACCCATTGTTCGGATGCCACGTCGTTGTTGCCTTGCTCGGCCTGCGGCGGCTGGTCGGCGGGTTGAGGCAGCAGCCGCAGCAAGGGTCCCTCGTCCGACTCGTGCTGGCGCGTAGCCGGGCCATCGAGCAGCTCAGAAAGCCCAGCTCGGCCCGGGCTCTCGACCGCCGATTTCGTAGGTGCGCGCTGGGCGCCCGAGACCCCGTCGAGCAACTCCTCGACGCTCACTTCGAGGGCATCGGCCAGCGCGCGCACGCGGTTGGCCGGAACCAGCCGCTTGCCTTGCTCCCACAAGCTGGGAATGCTTGGATCGAGCCGCATGCGCCGAGCGACCTCACTCTGCTTCAAGCCCTGACGTGCGCGCAGATCACGCATCCGCGTCGATAAATCGAGCGAGGCGGTGGGCAGCGCGATTTCGCCGTCTTCAAGGTTGGTGATCTGGTCGATCATCTCAGTCTGACTCCTCAAGTCTGTCGGGAGGGTATCGGGGCAAGACCAGCAGCGGCCTGGTCGGGCGATCGTCCGTACACAACGGCCGGCGACGCCTGACGCCAGTACAAAGCAACTCCCCAGATGGCCGAGACGTGCTCCAATTCGTGCTGACGGGCGTGCAGCATTAGCCAGTCGAGCTGGATTGGGGAGCCGGAGGGGTCGGGCGCGACCGCAAGGGGTAACGGTCGCTCCCAGGCGTCGTCGGGCGCCGCCTCGAGCCGCTGGAGTAGCTCGAAGCGGGTTTCGCCGAGACCGCGCACGATCGCCTCGGCAGCGTCGATAGCCGCATCCGCGTCCCACGCGGCGTCCGCGTGCTCGAGCTCGGCAGGGGATGGCAATTCGTCGTCGTCGTCCTCGTCGCCTAACGCGTGGCGCACGGTCGGGAGCGTCAGGTAGGTCTCACGCAAGGCGAGATGGCGAGCATGACGCAGCGCCGGCCAGGTGCTCGGGCCAGTCGGAGGTGCGTCCGTCCAGTGCTGTCGGGGGAACGAACACAGCGCCCACGAGATCTCACGGGCGCCGTCTGCCAGCCAGGCCAGGATGCGCTCGCGGACAGCGTCGCGAGCCGCGGCGCCGGTGCAGAGGTCGCTCACCCGTTTGGCCTCAACACTGGCCCGAAGGATAGATGCGCCTGGAACCGGATTCAAGCGGTCCGGCGCTGGACATTGGAAAATTTTGGCGTCACGAATCGACATATTGTGCTATCAAAATCGTACACCACAACCGGTGGTGCTACCCGGTCACAAAAGGTCAACGCGATGAAACGACAATCCCTTTTCGCGCAGGCCGTGGATGATCTGCGGCAGCGCCAGCGCATCCTGCGAAGCATGGCCGACGTGGAGCACGTACACCGCGCCAGGTGTGGCAAGGCTTAGACAGCGGGCGACGATGTCCGCGGCAGGGATGCCGCGCCAGCCGAGCGAGTCGACGCTCCAGCCAACCTTGTGGGAGTAGCCGGCCGGACGGACGTCGGCGCTTACCTGAGCGTCGTCGTCACCGTACGGCAGCCGGTACCAGGGTTGCGTAGAGTGTCCCACCAGCGGGCCGATGATCGCGTCAGCATCGTCGAGCTCGGCCCGCCGACGTGCCGGCGAAAGCCCGCCGCGCGCGTCCGAGACCCCGGTGAAGGAGCGATGATCGAGCGTGTGGTTGATGACCAGGTGGCCGTCGGCGGCCATGCGGCGGACCACCTCAGGATTGGCGCTGGCCCACACCCCGGTGATGCCAAAGCTGGCAATGACGTGCTCGGACTGAAGCAGGTCGAGGATGTCGTCGGCGTAGCCACGGTCGGCGCCAGCGTCGAACGTGAGCGCGACTGCGCCAGCCCTGGCCGGTCCCGACGGCGCCAGGCCTGATGCTGGCGTCGCCCGTGGCGTCGGCGGTATTGCGGCGGCGGGTGTGGCGGCGGCGGTTGAAGGCGCAGCCAGTGCGGTTGTTGTCGCCGTGGACGGGGCGGGTGCGGTGGGACTGCGCGGGGTGGCCGTGCTCGCAGCCCCCACTGGCGCACGAGTAGCGGGCGCGGCCGTTGCGTGAGCCCGCACCAGGGTCGGCGTCGGCGCCGTGGCTCGCACGCCGGTAGCCCTGAGCGGCTGTGCGGTCGTCGCCGCCACTCCAGAGGTGCTGCTGGCTGCCTGGGTGGCTGACGTGAGCGTCGGCTCCGCCGATCGAGCTTGCTCGGTCCCCAAAAGACCCATGCCCCGCGCGGCGGCGACGCCCACGCCGATGACCAGCAGCAGGCCGAGACCGAGCCACGGGATCCTGCCGCGACCAGTCCGGCCGCCGCGTGCAGAACGGCCTGTGGGTCCGCGCCGCGGTGCGACCCCCGCCGAAGAAGCGCTGTCTTTGCCGCTTCTCGAGTGAATCGCGGTTCGGGCGCGACCCTGTGCCACGTCAGCCGAGTATAGGCGCGCTGTCGCGTCGGTCTGGGCGCAAGAATGCTACAAACGGTTCACGAGTCGAACGATCCTCACGTCATGCTGCGAGCTTTCACCGTCCAGACCCACACACACCGCGACTTTATCGACGTGACGACAGGCGTGCAGGCGCTCGTCGGCGCGGCGCAGGTCCGCGACGGCATCTGCCTGGTCTACTCGCCTCACACCACCGCCGCCATCACGATCAACGAGAATGCCGACCCGGACGTCGTCTCGGATCTGCTGGCCGCCTACGCTGATCTGCTCGGCGACGAGGGGCGTTTTCAGCACGACGAGGGCAACTCCGGCGGGCATGCCCTGACCAGTCTGGTCGGACCGTCGGTTGGGGTCCCCGTCCAGCGTGGCGCCCTCGTTCTCGGGCGCTGGCAGGCGGTGTACCTGTGCGAGTTCGATGGGCCTCGGCTGCGCACTGTCCAGGTACAGGTGATCGGCGATCGTGCCGCCCAAGTTGAACCTCAGACTGCGGGCGGCCTCTTCTGAGTCCATGCCTCGGCCACATACCGTACCTGGCCGCGCGGCGTCTGGGTGAGCAACGCCCCTGCGCCATGCTCAGCGCAGCGCACCCGCGGCGGGGCCGGGATCTCCACCCGCAACACGCAGCCACATGCAAACCGCGCCAGTAACGCCATCTCACGACCAGGGTAGCAACGTTGCGCGTGCTACTCACCGCCGACTGCTCGGCGCGGCGGCGATCATCGCGGTTGGCAACGTCCTGAGTCGTGGCTTCGGCCTGCTCCGCGACGTGGTCATCGCCTTCACCTTCGGCGCCACCGCCAGTACCGACGCATTCGTACTCGCCCGGACCCTGCCATCGATTCTGTACGACCTGCTGGTCGGCACGGTGAGCACGGCTGCGTTCGTCCCGGTATTCGTCCAGCACGCGCGCGACGAGCGGCAATTCTGGCGACTGGTCAGCGCGGTTTTCAGCCTCGCCGGCCTGGCGTTCGTCAGCCTCGCCGCCGTGTTGGCGTTGTTCGCGGAGCCGCTGGTTGCGATCATCGGCACAGGTCTTGGCAGCGGCGACCAGCGACTACTGGCCGTCAATCTGATGCGCGTCGCACTCGTTTCGGTGATCTTCCAGGGTCTGGCCGGAGTACTCACCGCCGCGCTGTACGCCCAGAACCGCTTCGGGCTGCCAGCCTTTGCAACCGCCACTTATAACGTCGGGATCATCGTCGGCATCCTGCTGCTGGCGCGGCCGCTGGGACCACAGGCGATGGCCGTCGGCCTGGTCATCGGTGCGCTGGCCCAGTTCCTTCTGCAAGCGAGTGGCCTGGCTCCATTCTGGCGCGCCTACCGACCCCGCATCGACCGCGCCGACCCTGGCGTGCGCCGCATCCTGGCGCTTGCGGGTACGGTAGCCGCTGGCCTGGTCGTCACCGCGGCTTCACAGTTGATCGATCGCAACCTGGCGCTGCGACAGCCCGAAGGCAGCCTGAGCTCGATGGAGTACGCCACGCGCGTCATCCAGTTTCCGCTGGGCATCGTCGGCCTGGCGGTCTCGAACGCCATTCTGCCCACCCTTTCGCGCCTCAACGAGCGCACCCAGGCGAGCGTGGCTGAGTACCGAGAAGCGCTCGTCTTCGGCCTCAAACTCGTGCTGCTGCTCATGCTGCCAGCATTTTTCCTGTTGGCCGCGTTGTCTCAGCCAGTGATCGGTCTGCTGTTCGAACACGGCGGTGCATTTCAGGCGATCGACACGCAGCGCACGGCAGAGATCTTTCGGTTCTACTCTCCAGGCCTGCCGCTCACGGCAGTCGACTTCCTGCTGATCAACGCGTTTTACGCGCGGCAGAACGCCCGCACTCCGGTCATCGTCGGCGTCGTGTGCGTGTTCATCTACCTTGGAGTTGCCCTGGCTACGGTGGGTGTATTGCAGGCCAGAGGTCTGGCCCTGGCCAACGCCGTCCAGAACAGCAGCCATGCGCTGATCCTGCTCTTCCTGTTGCGGCGCTCCATGCCAGGCCTGCGGCTCGTTTCTGCGTTGCTGCCATTTCTGGCCCGCGTCATCCCGTCGGCGGCGCTCGTCGGCGGCCTGGTCCTGGTCGCCTGGCCCGTGCTCGGCGCGCTCGGCCGGTTGCCCGGCTTGATCGTTGCGGGTGGGCTGGCAAGCCTGGTTTACGTCGTCCTGCTCCAAGCACTGGGTGTCCGCGAGATCCGAGCCGTCTTCAGCCTGGTCCGAGCGCGAGTAGCCGGCTAGGCCGAAATCCTATACTCCTGAGCACATGACCATCTCGCGCACCGATGTGCAGCACGTTGCTCGGCTCGCTCGCCTGGGGCTGTCCGCGAACGAGCTGGATCAGCTCGCGTCTGAGCTGGACCACATCCTGGACGCGATGCAGGCGCTTCGAGCGCTCGACACGTCGGCCATTCCGCCTACTGCTCAGGTGATCCCTCTGCGCAACGTCATGCGCGAGGATGCTGCCCGAGCCTCGTGGCCGGTCGAGGACATCCTGCTGAATGCGCCCAACGCCCGTGGGCAGCAGTTCCTCGTTCCACCAGTTCTCGAATAATCCAGGGCAAGCGGCGAAACGCTGATGGCCACCTTGACTTCGCTTTCGATCCGCGCGATGCGCGATCTTCTCGCCGCGCGCGAGGTTTCAGCACTCGACGTGGCGCGGGCTCACCTCGACCGCATCGAGGCTCTCGACCCATCCACCGTGCGCAGCCTGCTCACGGTCACCCGCGACGTGGCCGAGGAGCAGGCCCGTCGGGCCGACGAGCGGCTAGCCGCGGGCGAGAGCGGCCCACTAGTCGGCATACCCATGATCCTCAAGGACGTCATGGTCACCCGCGGTATTCGCACGACGGCGGGCTCCAGGATCCTGGAAAACTTCGTGCCGATCGAAGATGGCACGGTCACCCGTCGTCTGGCCGATGCGGGCACGGTGCTGCTCGGCAAGTCGAATATGGACGAGTTCGCGATGGGCTCGTCCACCGAAAACTCGGGCTACTTTCCCACCCGCAACCCTTGGAATCTCGACCGGGTGCCTGGCGGATCGAGCGGCGGTTCCGCGGCGGCGGTGGCCGCTGAGTTCGCACCCTTCGCCCTTGGCACCGACACCGGCGGGTCGATCCGTCAGCCGGGCGCCCTGTGCGGCGTGGTCGGCTTCAAGCCGACGTATGGCCGCGTGAGCCGCTATGGGCTGATCGCCTTTGCATCGTCCCTGGACCAGATCGGCCCGCTGTCGCGCACGGTCGAGGACACGGCCTACGTGATGAACGCGATCGCCGGCCACGACCCGTGCGACTCGACGTCGCTCGACGCGCCGGTCCCCGATTACACGGCCGCCCTGCATGGTGATGGGAGCCTGAAGGGCGTGCGGCTGGCCCTGCCGCGGGAGTACTTCCTGAGCGCTGGCGAGGGCATGGATCCAGGCGTCTCCGACGCCGTAGGCTCAGCCATCAAGCACCTCGAAAGCCTGGGCGCTGAGCTCGGCGAGGTCAGCTTGCCGCACACCCAGTATGGCCTGGCCACCTACTACCTGATCGCCCCAGCCGAGTGCAGTGCCAACCTGGCCCGCTACGACGGCATCAAGTACAGCTCCTCACTGCGCGAGCCGGGCGACACCCTGTGGGACATCTACGAGCGCACGCGTGGCAGGCTGTTCGGACGTGAGGTCAAGCGGCGCATCATCCTGGGCACGTACGCTCTGTCGTCTGGCTACTACGACGCGTACTATCTGAAAGCCCAGAAAGTCCGCACCCTGATCAAACAGGACTTCGACGCCGTGTTCGAGCACTTCGATGCGGTGGTCGGACCGACGAGTCCTACCGTCGCGTTTCAGCTCGGGGCCAAGACCCAGGATCCACTGGCCATGTACCTGAACGACCTGTTCACCATCCCCACCAGCCTGGCTGGTCTGACAGGCATCAGCGTGCCGGCCGGCATGGTTGGCGGCCTGCCGGTCGGACTCCAGATCATTGGCAAACCGCTCGCCGAGGCAACCGTGCTGCGCATCGCCCACGCCTACGAACGATCGACTGACTGGCACAAGCTGCGTTCCCCAGTTGCCGAGCAGGCCACATGACGACTACCACCACCCCGGCCTCTGGAACGAACGTGAGCTCGCAGCCCTCGAAATACGAGGTCGTCATCGGACTCGAGTGCCACGTGCAGCTCGCGACGGTTAGCAAGATGTTCTGCGGCTGCCCGACCGACTATGCCGGCGCGGCGCCGAACACCCACGTATGCCCGATCTGCCTGGCCATGCCCGGCGTGCTGCCGGTCATCAATCGACTGGCGGTCGAGTACACGCTGCTCGCCGGACTTGCTCTGCATGCCGACATTCCGGAAGTGACCAAGTTCGATCGCAAGAACTATCACTACCCCGATCTCGTGAAGGGCTACCAGATCTCCCAATTCGACCTTCCCCTGGTCAAGGGCGGCTGGCTCGAAGTCACCGTCGGCGACGCAGAACCGCGCAAAATCAAGCTCGAGCGTGTCCACCTCGAAGAAGACACCGGCAAGCTGACCCATACCCCGGATGGCTCTGTCGTCGACTTCAACCGCTCGGGCGTGCCGCTGATGGAGATGGTCTCGCAACCGGATCTGCACACGCCTGCCGAGACGCGGGCGTACCTGCTCAAGCTGCGGGCCATCCTGCGGACGCTGGGCGTGAGCACCGCCGACATGGAAAAGGGTCAGATGCGCTGCGACGTCAACGTGTCGCTGCGCCCGTTCGGCCAGGTGGAATTGGGCACCAAAGTCGAAGTCAAGAACCTGAATTCGTTCCGATCGGTGCAGCACGCGTTGGAGTACGAGATTGCCCGCCAAACCGCCGCTCTCGATCGCGGGGAGCGCATTCCGCAGGAGACCCGCGGCTGGGTCGACGATCGCTCCGAGACGGTCACGCAGCGGTCGAAGGAAGAGGCGCACGATTACCGCTACTTCCCTGAGCCCGACCTGCCACCGCTGTTCATCGAACGCGCCTGGCTCGAGCAGCTGCGTCGGCGCCTGCCTGAGCTCCCGGACGCGCGACGGCGGCGCTACATGGACGCGTTCTCTCTGAGCGCCTATGACGCCGAGGCGCTCTCGACCGACAGCGCGGCGGCCCAGCTCTTCGAAGACACCGTGCGCGTGGGTGCCGATCCGAAAAAAGCGGTGAACTGGATTCAGAACGACGTCTCGCGCCTGCGTGCCGACTCCAGCAGCGATGGACACACGCTCGAGCCTGAGCAACTGGCGGAGCTCATCCGTCTGGTGGACGATGGAGTCATCGGCATCTCGGCCGCACGCCAGGTGCTGCCGGAGGTCTACCGAACCGGCAGGAGCCCCGGCAGCCTTATCCAGGAGCTAGGCCTGGCCCAGGTTTCCGATGCCTCGGCGCTCGAAGAAGCCGCTCGGGTAACGCTCGAAGCCAATCCAGCGGCCGTCGCGGACTACCGGACCGGAAAACTGGCGGCCATAAATCGTCTGAAGGGGCAGCTCATCAAGGCTACTGGGGGCAAGGCCAACCCGGCGGTTGCCGAAGAGTTGCTGCGCAAGCTGCTCGCTTAGCTCGGCCGCCCCTCTAACTTTTTAGATTTAGGCGGCTCGTTTGACGCGCGGCTTGTCCTTTTCTTCTTCCACAGGCTCGAAGATCACCTGGTTGCAGCACCCAAACACCCGCACCCATGACCAG
>JAABUQ010005850.1_pt1 | contig 19178 bp, 18 predicted proteins | sample 5560001 | NCBI WGS metagenome assembly JAABUQ01 (sample SAMN10711888, study PRJNA513371) | rock metagenome | isolation source: Antarctica rocks | place: Antarctica: Victoria Land, Finger Mt nord | collected 2015-12-18
TTCCAGCGCCAGATGCGCATCCTGCTGCGTAACCCCGTCTGGGTGATCTTCGGCCTCACCCAGCCGATCATCTACCTCGTGCTGTTCGGCCCGCTGCTGAAACGCGTGACCGGCGGCGGCCTCGGTGGCGCGAACTCGTGGCGAATCTTCGTCCCCGGGCTGCTCATGCAGCTGGCGATCTTCGGCGCCGGGTTCGCCGGCTTCGGGATCATCCAGGAGCTCCGCGAGGGGGTGATCGACCGCCAGCGCGTCACCCCCGCGCGGCGGCTGTCGCTGATCCTCGGCCGCACGCTGTCGAACATGGTCACGATCGGCGTGCAGGCCGTGGTGCTGGTGGCGGTCGCGATCCCGTTCGGCCTTCACCCCTCCTGGGACGGGGTCCTGGCCTCGATCGTGCTGATCTGCGTGCTGGCGATCGGCATCTCCGCCGCCTCGTACGCGATGGGCCTGATCCTCAAGGACGAGGACGCGTTCGCCCCCTTCATCCAGGGCGTGTCCCTGCCGCTGCTGCTGCTCTCCGGAGTCCTGCTGCCGATGAGCCTGGCCCCCGGATGGCTCGCGACCGCGTCGAAGGTCAACCCGCTCACGCACATCGTGGACGGGACGCGCAGCCTGTTCCGCGGCGACTTCGGCAACGGAGACGTGCTCCTCGGCGCCGCGATCGCGATCGCGCTGAGCGCCCTGCTGGCCTGGTGGGGCGCGCGGATCTTCCAGCGCCAGAGCGCCTGACGCCGCCCGCGCGCCGCTACTTCTCGACGTCGTAGACCTCGCGGGCCGGGCTCGACATCACCCGACGGGCCATCTCCTGCTTGAGCACGTCGAGCTGCGCTTCCTCATCTGGGCTGCGCTCCTTGCGCGCCAGCGCTATGAAATCGTCGCTCACGTATCCTTCGCGGAGCGCGAGGGTCACGCTGCGCCCGCGGTAGCCGACCCGGAACACGAAGCGCTCGAGCGCCGTGCCGCGCTCGGGCCGAGCCAGCGCGGGATCCAGGACGTAGCGATCTCCGGTCACCGCGCGGGTGACCATTTCGAAGCCGTCGCGCGCCCCGGGCCCACCGAAGGCGGTGGTGATCGTGATCTCGCGCCGATGCGGCGGAGCAGAGGAGTCCAGCGGTCCGAACGCGCGCTCCATCACCTTGAAGGCGTGCGCCACCCCGCCGGGCGAGCCCGGTCCGTGGTAGCGCATCAGGTCCTCGAAGGAGAAGCACAGCCGCCGATCCCGATCGAGCACCTCGATCGTGCTCGCCCGCGCCTCCCAACCCAGGATCTCGGCCTCGCAGACGGCGAGTCCCGAGTAAGCCCGCTCGAGCTCCTCTCGGGCGGCGTCGAGGATCTCGGCCGGGGCCCCTTCGGGCTTCCAGCGGCCCTTGATCGGCTCGGTCGCCACGAGCGACTCGAGCTCCTTCGAAGCGATGCGCAGGCGCTCGTGCGCGCGGCGCAGGCTGACTCGCTCCTCCTGCGACAGCTCTCCAGGTGCCGGCATCGCCGCCCATCATGGCACCCTTGCCGCCTCAGGGGTCGACCACCGCACGGAGTCTCGAACACGATCTCGCTCGCCGGTCGCCGCGGCTGGACGCGCGTTCGCCGCGCGTTGGCCCGTCGGCGCGGCGGACCACCGTGAGCACCCCCGCGAGCGTGATCGCCATCCCCACGAGCGACAGCCCAGTCGATGCCCTGCCCGAGCGTGACCGCCGGGAGCACGGCGGTGAGAGCGGGGACGACGAGCAACAGCGCCGAGATCGTGCTCGCATCGTGGCGGCGCAGCAGCGACACGAGCAGCCCGGGGGCGCCGACCGACAGTGGCCACGCGAGCCACGCGACGTCCAGCCGAGCTGGAAGCTGAGACGCAGGTGCAGCTGACCGGTGAGTGCGGCCACCGGCGCGATCAGCACCGTGGCGGCGAGCAGCTGGACCGCGACCGAGACGCGGGGGTCGGCGAGCGCGACCCAGCGCTTCTGCAGGACGGTGGCGCCGGCCAGGCCGAGCATCCCGAGGATCGTCAAGCGGTGTCGCCCTAGCACGCCCATCACGCAAACGAGGAGCTGCTGCTCGTGCTGACCGGCCGCCCTGCGCTACGCAGTCCTGATGGGGTGCGCCGGTTGCAGGCCGGCGACGTCGTCGGGTTCCCCAGCGGACCTGAAGGCGCCCACCGCGTCTCCAATCCCGGCGAGGAGCCCGCCCGCGTGCTCCTGCTCTCGACGATGCACTCCCCCGAGATCGCCGAGCACCTGGACACCGGCACCCTTCTGACCATGACCGCCCCTGCCGAGGGCAAGACCTTCCCGATCGGAACGGACGTACCGTTCCTCGAGTCGGTCCTGCGCGCGATGCAGGCCGCCGAGGAGCACGAACACCCGACGAGCCGTACCGCGTCGTAACGCAGCGCGAACGCTCGACGAACCGTGACGCAGCGGTCACGGTAGGCTTCTGCTATCCCCGTCCGACCCCTTACCGGCAGCTGTGGCTGCGGAGCCGTCCGGTTCGAGATCTTCGAGCCGCTCGTCAGCGCGGCGTACTGCCACTGCACACGCTGCCAGAAGCGCAGCGGGACCGCGGCGGCGGCCTCGGCGAGAGTCGCGCCCGGCTCCGTCACCATCGGCGCGGGCGAGGACCGCCTGCGCGACTGGACGCCGCCCGGGGGACTCGCGAAGACCTTCTGCGGCGAGTGCGGCTCGCACCTCTTCGGTCGCGATCCGGCCAGCAGGGAGATCTCGGTCGTGCGGATGGCGGCGATCGACGGTGATCCCGAAGTGCGACCGGCGGCTCACCAGTTCGTCGCCTACGCCGCGCCGTGGGAGGAGATCCGCGACGACGGCCTGCCGCGCTTCGAGGAACGCCTCCCGAGCTAATCAGCCCGCGCAGCTGAAGCGCTCTACGAGAGGGGGAGGACCATGGTCGGGTCGGGGATCGTGCGATCCGCTGCGCCTTCGCCGGGAATGATCGCCGTGCCGATCGCGAAGAACTCGATCACGTGGCTGCCCCATCCGTGGCTGCGCTCGTGGATGTCCACGCCGACGATGCCCTCGGCCTGGGCGTCGAGCGCCTCGGTCTGCATCCGCTCCATCGCGAGCTCGCGTGCGTCGTAGAGCGCCTGGGTGAAGTTGGGCAGCTCGACGTTGCGCCCGGCGTTGCTCATCGCCTGGCGCCAGCCCTGGTGCGCGACGTGGTATACGCACGAGCCCATCACCATCCCGACGGGACGGTGGCCGGTCTGCAACAGCGCCCAGAACTCCTGGCCCGAGAGATCGCTCGTGAACGGTCGTCCCGACGGCGCCCGGTGCAGCTCGCCGCCGCGGTGCTTGACCGCGGTTCCGATCGCGATGAACTCCGCCATGTTCTCGCCCCACTCGTACCGCCCGATGTCCAGGCGCACGCCGACCACCCCGTCGGCGCCCAGCTGATCGGCTTCCTCCTCCATGCGGGTCATGGCCAGATTGCGCGCCTCGTACATCGCCTGGGAGAGGACCTGCATCTCCTGGCTGCTCTTCCACTGCGCCTGTTGATATCCGATGTGATAGATGCTCGAGCCGACCACCAGCCCGAGCGGCTGGAAGCCCGCGTGGCGGACGAGCAGGAACTCGTTGACCGACAGGTCGCTGGTGTAGAGACCGCGCTTGTTCTGCGCGAGGCGCTCGCGGCCGGCCTCGGGTACGCCTTCGGTGCTCGTGGGGTCATAGGGGACGGGCTGGTCGGGCATTGTGGTCGCGTCCTTGATCGTTGATCTCGTTCTCGTGGTTTCGTGAAGTTGTGCGCACGCTTGCGCGCCGCGAGCTGAAGTTCGCGCTCAGCGCAGCGAGAGCACGGTAAGCGGCTCCGCCGGCTGGTGGCTCGAGGCGAGGGTGGGGTCCTCGCGGATCGCCGTGCCCATCACGTGGAAGGTGACCTCGAGATCCTCGCATTCGTACATGCTGCGCGTGACGCGGTGGGTGCGCGCGTGCTCGCTGATCTGCACCCCCACGATCCCGTCGGCGCCGAGCTGACCGGCCTGGGCGGTGGCGGCGCCGATCGCCTTCTCCCGCGCATCGTAGACGCCCTGCGTGAAGTCCCCGAGCTCCTGGTTGACCCACGATGCACCGCCCCAGCCGCCGCTCGTGGCGCGCTGGGTCTGCCAGGAGGCGGGGACGTAGTGAACGCTGGTGTGGGCGGCGATCCCCACCGGCCGCAGGCCGGCCCGGCACAGCTGCACGAACTCCTGTCCCGTGAGGTCGGTGAGCACCGCCGCGCCGTCGGGGTGACGCATCTGCGGCGCGAGCCGGACAGCGGTGCCGACGGCGATGAACTCGATCGCGCCCGCGACCCAGTCGTGGGCTCCGCGTACGATCCGCACGCCGACCACCGCGTCGGCGGCGGCTAGGCGCGCCTCCTCGAGCAGGCGTCCGAGCGCGAGTCGGCGGCTCTCGTTGTACGCCCCGGAGAGCACGCGGACCTCGGTCGGGACGTTGTAGTAGACCGGTTGCCAGCCGACCTGGTAGATCGAGGATCCCATCAACCTGCGTCAGCGGCTGGACCCCGAGCCCGGCAAGCAGCGCGAACTCCGGCACGGACAGATCGCTGCTGAACAGCCCGGGCCTGCCTTCTGCGCTCGCGAGCTGGCGCAGGCGCTCCTCGGCTACGAGCGGCACCCCGCCAGCCTGCAATCGGCTCAGTGACTCCTGGGCGCGTTGCTCGGCCTCGGGGTCCGCTTCTCGGCGACTGTGCCGGAACAGCGGGCTCACTCGGGTTCGCCTCGTCGCGATGTGATCCTCACAGGCTAGCGCCTCGCTGCGCGTGATCAGCTCGCCACCGACGGGCCCGAGCGTGTCGAGTGAGCGCTAGCCTGTCCGCGTGATGCTCAGGCGTGTGCGCTTGGCCTTGACCGTTGCCGCGGCGGTGATGGCGGTGTTGCTGGCGGCGTCGCTCCTCGCCGCGGCGCGCCGCCCACAGCTGGCCGCGGTCTCAGGTGTCCCTGCCCCGCTGGCGGTGGGCACCGAGCTTCAGCGGCCGCGACCCGTTCCGTCCGTCCGGCTGATCGACGAGCGCGGAAGGCCCCTCGCCCTGAGCGCGTGGCGGGGGAAGTGGGTGATCCTGGCGCCCTCGATGACCCTCTGCCACGAGGTCTGCCCGATGACCACCGGGGTGCTGATGCAGGTGACCGGCGAGCTTGCCCGGGCCGGACTCTCCAAGCAGGTGGTGGTAGCCGAGGCGACCGTCGATCCCTGGCGTGACACGCCGGCGCGGCTGCGCGCCTACCAGCGGCTGACCGGCGCCGACTTCAGGATGCTGACCGGCACCCCGTCGGAGATCGGGCGGTTGTGGCACTTCTTCGGAGTCGACCACCACCGAGTCCCGCCGAGCAAGCCACCCGACGTCGACTGGCTGACGCACAAGCCGGAGACCTTCGACGTCGCGCACAGCGATGTCCTGTTCTTCCTCGACCCCGCGGGACAGGAGCGGATCGTCGGCGACGGCATGCCCAACGCCGGAGGCCACCTCTCCGGGACGTTGCGTGCGCTGCTCAGCGACCAGGGCCGCCGGAACCTCGCGCACCCCCAGTTCAGCTGGTCGCCCGGTCAGGTGATCGACGATCTGTATTACCTGATGAACAAGAACCTGCCGGCGAGCGCGGTGCCCAAGGTCAGCCCGCCGACACCGTCGGCCGTCGGCCGGGAGCTGGCCGGATCGCCCAGCCCGCTGGCGGCGCTTCACCGCCAGTCGGGCCAGCTGCTCGCGACTACTGCCGCACTCACCGGCGCGCTGTGGAAGCTGCGCGGCTACCCGGTCGTCGTCAACGCCTGGGCGTCGTGGTGCCCGGCCTGCCGGGAGGAGTTCCCGATCTTCTCCTCGGCCTCGGCGCGCTACGGGCGCCGGATCGCGTTCCTCGGCGTCGACACCGACGACTCCGCTTCCGCTGCGGGCTCCTTCCTCGCTCAGCACCCGGTCAGCTATCCCAGCTATCAGAGCTCGTCGGCCGACCTCAGCTCGCTCGCCCCGATCGTCGGCTTGCCAACGACGATCTTCATCAGTCGTGCCGGAAAGGTCACCTATGTGCACAGCGCGCAATACGGCACCGAGGCGATGCTCGAGGACGACCTCGGCCGCTACGCCCTCGGTCGCTGAGCGCGACCGGCGCCAGCAGGCTCTTCTGGGGACCCGACGGCAACGCCCGATCGAGAACCCCGTGGTCGTCTCTGGCCACGAACGCGACGAACGCGACGAGACCCCGACCCATCGGCGAATCCGTCACCTACGCGCTGGCGGAGCGGGGACGATCCGGACCGACGTGTGCGCCGGTGACCGGCCGGCGCAAGCGCTCTGGGCGAGCGTCGGCTTCACGGCTGACACCCTGCGGTTGTGGCTGTACCCCCCCGTGTAGCGTCCCCAGTCGCCCGCTAGCGAAGCTCGGCCCTGCGCGGTACGCCGTCGTGCCGCCAGCTGATGACGTTGCCCGACAGTCGGAGGCCGCTGAGTGGCGACGTCGAGCCGGTTTGGCTGGCGGAGTCGAGCTGCCGCCGCCCGAGACGATCGTGCGCGGTGATCTCGTACGTGGTCGAGGGGTTGGAGTTGAAGGTCGTGTCGGTTGTGGTGGTGGTCTTCGCGCCGGCGCTCGTCGCCGTCGATGTGGTCGTGGTGGTGCTCGAGGTGTAGCCCGTTGCCTGAGATAGCCAGGCGGCGGCGCCGTTGGGGCTCGCCAGCAGCGACTCGATCCCGAACCCGGTGTGGACGCTCGACGCATCGAAGGGCTGCGTACCGTCGACGTACCCGGCCCGGTCGGCGAACAGCTGGCCGCGGGCGAGGTCAAACGCCGCGACGTAGACGGTGGTCGCCTCCCCCTCGCTCGAGTCGGAAATTTGAAAGGCCAGATCGTGGCCCGCCAAGGCGAACCCGAACACGCGCCTCGAGGAGAGAGCTTCGAAGCTGTACCCCTTCCCGAGGAATCGGAGCAACCCGCGCTCGCCCCAGCACGCCATGTACGGGGTGTTGCCCTGCTCGTCTGTCCGGTGGGTGACGGTCAGCTCCGGGGTCTGGATCACGATCTTCGATGCGGTCGGTGGATCGCAGCGCGGTGGGCCGGCCACGATGGGCTGCCAATCGAGGTGGCGGGCGCGCAGCCGGGTGATCCGGCGGCCTGCTCCCCCGCCCGCCGGGACGAGCGAGGGGTGGTGCTCGGGATCGAGGTAGGCGACCCAGCGTCCGCGCGGCGACCACGCCGGCGCGCTGCCGCGGGCCAGCGCACGAGGCGCACCGGCGAGCAGCGAGGTGAGCTCGATCACGCCGCGGTGATCGAAGGCCAGCGAGCGCCCGTCGGGCGACCACGATGGGCGATCGCCCGGCGCCAGGGCCGCGGATCGCGTTCGGGCGCGGTTGGTGAGGAACACCCAGTCCCTACGGCCCAGACGGCGAACGAAGGCGATCCGCCCGTCGACAGAGACCGCGGGCGAGCTGCCGGCGGCGCCCGCCGGCAGCTGCCGCGCGGTGATCAGCGAGATCGGGTCGCGTGGGTCGATGCCGTCCTCTCCAACGGTCCACAGACCCGCCGGGTCGCTCGTGGGCTCGTAGACGAACACCAGCCGGCGACCGTCGGCGTCGAACACCGCCGAGCGCTGTACCGGTGCGTTCGAGTCATAGTTGATCTGGCAGGCCAAGCACGAGCCGTCCGCGTATACGATCGACAGCGTCGATCCGGCCGCGAAGGCAAGCTTGCGCCCGTCGGGGGACCACACCGGGTCACGGACCACGCCGCAGTGTCGCGCCGGCTGCGGGCAGACGCGCTTGATGAGGTGCCCGTCGACTGACACGAGCTCGATCCCCGCGCCGTGGAGGGGTTGCAGGGCGAGTAGCCCGTCGCGGCCGGGCCACGACGCGCTGGCGCCGGCGGGGGCGACCAGCCAGAGGAGCGCCGCGAGCATCGCCGCCCTGGCGGGGGAGCGCGAACGTCTCCGGATCGGAGAGCGGATCATGTGGCTGCGAAGGCGGGTGGCGGGCGCGTCCGAGCTGGACCGAGACGAGGATCGCACGCTGGCTAGCCGAGTGCCGCGCGGTGGGGCTCGCCGTCGTGTCGCCAGCCGATCGTCCCGTCCGAGAGGCGCAGCCCGTCGAGCGGGGGACCGGTGCCGGTCTTCACCGCGGAGTCGAGCACGCGGCGACCGCCGTGGTCGTGCACGGTGACCTCGTACCTCGTGACCGGGTCGGTGACCGTCGTCATGCTGCTCGTGGTCGTGCTGGTCCCGGTCGAAGCCGTGCTCGTGGCGGTGGTCGTCGTCATGGTCGTCGTGAAGCTGGTCGCGTGCGAGATCCACCCGACGGCGCCGCTCGGCGCGATCACGAGCGCATCCACCGCGAACGCCGTATCGGTGACCGGAGGCTGGGAGGGACTCGATCCGTCGACGTACCCTGTCCGGTCATCGAATAACCGCCGACCGCGCGCGAGGTCGAAGGCGACCAGCCCGTACTCGTTCGGGGTGTCCCCATAGTGATCGCCATTCTTCACCGTCTGGAAGGCGACGTACGGCCCGCGCGTACGGAAGGCGAACGCCTCATCGGTCTGATACCCGTCGTTGTTGCCGGAGTAGATCAGCCGCAACAGCCCGCTGGAGCGCAGGCAGCCCAGGTAAGCGAAGTCGTCGCTGGAGTCGCTGCGCTCGGTCACGGCGACGTCCGACCCGCGCGTGATGGGGTGTGAGGCGGCGAACGAACGCGCTCCGGGCACCAGATGCGTGAAGGGGCCGGAAGCGCTCGGCAGCCGGCACCCAGCGGAGCCCCGCACGACCGGCTGCCAAGAAACGTGCGTAGCGCGCACGCCCCCCACGCGGCGCGCGCGCCCGCCGCCGGCCGCCACGATCCGCAGCCCATCGTCTCGGTCCAGGAAGGCGATCCAACGCCCGCTCGGCGAGAACGCGGGCGCGTGCCCCGGCGCCAGGCGGCGTACCGGGCCCCCGCCGATACCCGCGACCTCGACCCATCCGTTGCTCTCGAACGCGAGCAGCCTCCCGTAGGGTGAGAAGTCGGGCGCGGACCCCGACACCAGCCGGCGCGGAGCGGCGAAGCCACGGGCGGTCACGAAAAATCCCCTCGCGCCCGCGAACGCCGCGCACGAACGCCAGCCGGCCGTCGGTCGAGACCGACGGCTCGGAACCGCCAGGCGCGAGCGCCGATGGCGCGGGGCCGTAGAGCTTGGGGCCAACCGGCAGCAGCCCATCCTCGTCGATCATCCACAGCGCATTCGGCCCCTCGCGCGCCTGCGGGCTCAGGGCATACACGAGCCGTGTCCCGCGGCGGTCGAACACGGGCGTCCCGAGACGGCGGTAGGAGACGGGATCGCCGTCGGCGCAGCCCACGCATCTGCCCCGGCCCGGGTCAAGCGAGCAGGCCAGGCACGATCCGTCCCGGTAGACGACTGACAGGCCGCTCCCCGGCGAGGAGAACGCGAGCTCGCGCCCGTCCGGCGACCACACCGGCCCGAGGGCCCGGGCGCATGACCCTGCGAGCGCAGGGCACACCCGCGCCGTGACCCTCCCCCTCGCGGTGACCAACACGATCCCGTGGCCTTGCACCGGCGCTACCGCCAGCAGGCCATCGCCACCCGGCCAGGCGGCAGAGGCGCCCGACGGCAGGACCAGTGCCAGCATGGCGCACAGCAGGCCGTTACGCATCCGCCGACGCACGCCAGGATCCTAGCCGCGCGAACGCGGCCGCACTACCGGACCGAGCCCCAGAGCCGGTGTCTGCAACCGACGCCACGCAGTGCGCACGCGTGAGGCGGGTTTCGGTGTCGGGTCCGGCCTTCCCGGCCCCGGCTTCGAGAGCGGAGGGATTGGCTTATGCTTCGGCTCGACCATGGCGTCTCATGCGCAGCGCGCGGGCGCTCGGTTCGGCCTGGCAGCGCCGGGCCTCGCGGGTCTGTGCACGACGTGCGTGGTGGTGCTCTCGCTCGCCGCGGCAAGCTCTGCGGTGCCGACGGGGAGGTGCGGGTTCCAGTCGGCGGGGGGATTTGCCGAGCAGTACATACGCGTGAGCGCCACGAGCTGCGCGACGGGCCGGTTGACGACTGAAATCGGGCTCAGCGGAACGCGCGGCACAACCGCACGCAGCTGATGAAGCCGGTGACTGCCAAGCCGACCTACGACGAGATCGGGCGAGGCTACAGCTCTATTCGGCGTCCCGGTCCGCGGCTGGCGCAGCCGATCTGGCGCGCGCTTGGTCAGCGCGGCTCGCCGCGCGAGCGCCGGAAGAGCGCCGTCGCGGCCGGAGAGGATCAACAGCAGCGCGGTGTTCTCGACGTAGTCAAAGCCGGCCGCGGCGAGCTGCCCCCACGCGAGCGGCCCTCCCGCAGCGGCGAGTGCTCGCTGACCGCGGTCAGCAAACCCATCTGCGGTCGCGGTGCAGGCCAGCGCTTGCAACAGTGCGTAGGTGGCCGGGAAGGGAACGTCCAGCAGCAGCGATAGCCTCGCCGCCGAGCGGCCGTCGTAACCCCACGCCTCGGTGATTCTCTGCGCGCGCTCCAGGCTGCCCGCGAGCTCGAAGGCGATGATTCCCGGCCCGCCCGTTCGCTTCATCCGTCGTTCGAGCACTCCGAACACCAACAGCTGGGCGAACTCCGCGCCCGCAAGCGCCCACATCGCGCGGCGGCGATTCTTCTTCGCAAGCGCTGCAAACGGTGCACCGGGTAGCCGACTCATCGCTGCTGCAGTTGGTCGTTCACCGCCCCGCTCTGGCTGCCGCCGGCATTTTCCTGTCGCCTTGTCGGTTCCGGCTGGCGGTTCCTCTCGGACTCGAGGACGAGCGTGAAGAACAGCTCGACGAAGTCCCCAAAGGACCGGTCGGGGATCGCGTCAGGGTCGGCGAGCTTGGCTAGCGCCAGTCCCGTGCCGAGCTCGCGCAGCACCCCGGCGATCTCCTCGGCCGCCATCGGCAGCTCGATGCCTTGCACGCCTGCGTCCTGTTCGAGCACGCGAGCTAGCGCGAGCCGACCGAACGCGACGCGGTCACCAAACGCCTGGCGCAGCGGCGGATCTCGCCACGCGTGGACGAGGAACTCAAGCGTCAGCACCATGAACTCGGGGTCGTCTCGCAGCCGCTCCATCCACTGGTCGGCGTACGCCCGCGCGCGCTGCGGCAAGGCACCCTGGGCCCGCGCGTGGATCTGCTCCCATTGGCCCACCCGGGTGGTGGCGTAGTCCTCGAACACGGCCAGAAACAGGTCATCCTTGCCGGAGAAGTGCCAGTAGATCGCCCCCGTTGAGTACCCGGCCTCGCGGGCGATCTGCTCAAGCGAGGCTCCGTGAAACCCACGGTGGGCGAACACCGTCCGGGCCGCGGCGATCAGCTCGGCACGGGTCTGCGCCTTTCGCTCCTCCTGCCTCGAACGGTGGCGGCCTGCGTGACCATCCCAAGCTGACATAACGTACCCAATGTAACATAGGGTTAGTTCGGTAGCCACGAGAACGCAAGGCTGCCGGCGCAACGTGCCGCTGCCGAAGTTGCCCACGGACACGATCAAGCGAGAGACCGAAACGGAAGATTCGATGGACACCCAAGCGGAAGCGACCATCAGGAACAGCGACGGGGAACAGCTCGACGACGAGCTCCAGGAGCGACTCCGGAGCCTGCGTGTGTTCGACTGTGAGCTGCCCGCTTTCGACATCGGCGGTGCGCCGGAGCACCCGATCGAGTTGTTCCGTTCGTGGCTGATCGAGGCGATCACCGCTGGTGTTCGCGAGCCTCACGCGATGACGCTGAGCACCGTCGACGCTGACCGGCGCCCCAGCTCCCGGGTGCTGATCCTCAAGGGACTCTCGAGCGGAGCCCTGCAGTTCGCCTCCAGCCGGACAAGCCGCAAGGGACGCGAACTCAGCGCGACGCTCCAAGCCGCGGCAGGCTTCTACTGGAGAGAACTCGGACGGCAGGTGCGCCTGACCGGACAGGTGCTCGATCGCGGCCGCGACGCCGCCGCCTGAGACTTCCTCGCCCGCTCCCTGGCGTCGCGTACCGAATCGCTCGTCGGTCGCCAGAGCGAGCGGCTTGAGCAGCGCGACCACCTCGATGCCGCGCTTGACGAGGCTCGCGCGCAGCTACTCGCCGATCCCGCCTCGTTCCCGACCACTGGACGCTCTACCAGCTCCAGCCCGACGAGGTCGAGTTCTGGCAGGCCGACCGTGACCGCCGTCACATCCGCCTCGGCTACGCGCAGAAGAACGAGAAGTGGACCCGGTCGCTGCTCTGGCCATAGATCGTGGACCAGGTTTCTGATGCCGCTATCGGCGATTATGGGCCCATGAGCGGCGACGTGGTCTGGATGCCCGGCGATGTGCGAACCGAGATTCATCTGGACGCGGAGCGCACGAACGGCGCGTTGTGCCTGCTGCTCGATGAGCCGCCGGCCGGATGGTCGCTGCCAGCCCATCGCCACCTCGGTGAGTCCGAGACGATCCACGTCATCGAGGGCCAGTTTGAGATGGACCTTGCCGGTGAGCGCTCTGTCCTGCACCCCGGCGAGACGATCCACGTCCCCGCCGGCGTCGTTCATAGCGGCGGCAACGTTGGCTCGCAGGCTGGGCGGCGCCTGGTGCTGTTCCATCCCGCGGGGGTGGAGAGCTTCTTTCGCGAGGTCGGCACGGAGTCGCCGTCCGAGCCGGTGGACGTGTCGGCCGTGCTGGCGTCGGCCGCCCGCCACGGCTGGGAGTTCATCTCCGGCGGCGCCCCGGACGCAAGGGTCGCCGGCGAGCCTCTCATCCGCTCGGCGCGCGCCTCGGAGCTCGACGAGATCCTCGCCCTTTGGCAGCGCGCCTACGATCCCACGCCGGCCAGCGGGGCCGACGACCGCGACGCGGTGCGGCGGCTGGTCCAGGGTGGCGCCGGGAGGGGCCTGCTGGTGGCCGAGCAGAGCGGGAGGATCGTGGGGACGGCGATCGCCGGATGGGATGGGTGGCGCGGCAACCTCTACCGCCTGGCGGTAGCGCCCGAGCATCGTCGCCAGGGGCTCGCGCGGCGACTCGTGGCCGCCGGCGAGGCGCAGCTACGCGCCCGGGGAGCACGGCGCGCCAGCGCACTCGTCGTCCGCGACGATCCTACGGCGGTCGCGGTGTGGACCGGGGTTGGCTACCGCGACGAGCCGCTGACGGGCCGCTTCGTCCGGGAGCTGTGATGGCCGCGGCCGCCGTACACGTCGTGCGTGCCGGGGCCGAGCGGGTCCCCGACTTGGAGCCCCTGTGGAAGGCGCTGCAGCACCACCACGCCGACCTCGCCCACAAGCTGCCCGAGCTCACCGCGCGATCAGTTCCAGAGTCGTGGGACCGGCGGCAGGCGGCCTACGAGACGTGGCTCGCCGAGCCTGACGCGTTCGTGCTGCTCGCCGAGCTCGGCGGCGAGGCGGTCGGCTACGCGCTCGTGCGGATCGTCGACGGATTTCACAGCTTCGGCACCGAGGAGCGCATCGGCAGCGTCGAGACACTGTCGGTCCTCCCCGAGGCGCGCGGCCGGGGAGTGGGGAGCGCGCTGGTGGACGCCGTCGAGCGTGAGCTGGCCGAGGTGGGCGTCGGTCGACTCAAGCTCGCGGTGGTCGAGGGCAACGAGGAGGCGTTGCGCTTCTATTCCCGCCGCGGCCTGTCAGCGGTCTCCCATGTGCTGGTCGGGCGCGTCAGCGCTTCGCCGCCCGAGCCTCCCGAGCAGGTGGGTTCGGGCGATCTGCACCGGCTGCCGCCTGGCGTGCTCGTGCCCGAAGACGACGGTGCGGCCGACCACCTTCCCGGCGCGAGCGTCCCCGACGTCCGCCTGGGCGCGACGCGGAGGGAGCCGGTCGACCTCGCCCGCGCGGCGCAGGACACCCTCGTGCTTTACGTCTATCCGCGCACGGGAGGGCCGGGGGTGGTGCTCCCGACCGAGTGGGACGAGATCCCTGGTGCGCGGGGCTGCACACCGGAGAACTGCGCCTTTCGCGACCACGCCCGCGAGCTCGCTGCGGCCGGGGCGCGGGTCTACGGCCTCAGCGCTCAGCCGCTGGCCGAGCAGCGTGCGTTCGCTGAGCGCGAGGCGATGCCCTACCCGCTGCTCAACGATCACGAGCTCCGGCTCGCCGATCGGCTCGGGCTGCCGACCTTCGAGGCCGATGGGCTGCGGCTGTACCGCCGGCTCACCCTCATCGCCCGCCGGGGCCGGGTCGAGCACGTCTTCTATCCCGTCTGGTCTCCCGCGCGGCACGCCGCCGCGGTCCTTGAATGGCTGCAGCGACACAGCGCCCAGCCGTGACCCCGGGGGTGTCGAGCGCCGGTGCTCGACCGCCTGCACCACCCCGCTGGGCGCCTTCTACGCCGGCGCAGCCGCCTGCGTGCTGCGCGACGTCCTGGCCGGGGAGGTCGCCTTACCCGTACCCCCGGCGCGAGCGCGATCAGCGGCGAGCGCCGCGGGATTGACGCCGTGCTGGCCTACTTTCCGTCACCGGCGCAAGCTGACGAAGGACACGCTGGGGTCGCATCCCGGCGAGGTGCTGGTCGGGTGGGCGGTTCGATCAGCCGCTGCCACCGCTGCTCGCGCCGGCCTTCTCGGCCTCCCATACGATCACCGCGGGCAGCCCCGTGAGCGCTTGCACGAATGCCTCTTCGTGCTGGCCCTTGGCGCGCTCGCGCGCCTGGGCTGGGTCAGGCCGGGCTCGATCAGCCGGCGAACGACGAGCCCTGCCGTCCTGAACGCGTCGATGTACTCGCTGTGCAGGTGCGGGTGCTCCGGGATCATCCGCCGCAGACCGGCCTCATCGGTGTAGACCGCGCGCCAGCCCAGCAGCCCGCTCGCCACGGGGTGCGGATCGGAGACGATCAGCCGCCCACCGGGAGCGAGCATGCGTCCCAGCTCGGCGACCGGCGGAGCGATTTCCGCCAGGTGGCTGAGCGCCAGCGCGCACACCGCAGCGGAGACGCTCTCGTCCTCCAGCGGCAGTGCGGGTTAGCTCGCCGATGCGCAGGTCAGCTTCGGGCAGTCGTCGGTGGGCCTGGGCGAGCATTGCCGCGTTGGCGTCGACACCGATGACCTGGTGGCCGGCGGCAGCCAGATACGCGGCGTGTCGTCCGGTGCCGCACCCCGCGTCGAGCACCCCGCGGGCGGCAGTTCGTCGAGCAGGCGCTGGACGATCGGCTCCTCCAGGGCGATCGTGTCGTTGCCCGGCTGGCCGTAGGTCTGCGCCCAGCTCGAGTAGCCGGCCTGCACATCTGAGGCCGGCAGGTCGCGGCGGGCGCTGTAGGGAAGCTCCTCCAGCCGCGCGGCGATCTCACGGATCTCCTGAACGCGCGGCTCGACCGGGTCCCCGCCGCGCCGGGCTCCAGCCCGTAGCAAGGCCAAGCCTTCTATCCCGAGCAGGTAATGCCCATGACGAAACACGCCGGCCACACCTCGGACGCTAGATCACATCGAGCGCACGTGCCCGGCCCTCGGCACCGGATGGCAAGCTTCACGCCTGTGGGCTTCAACAGCGCATCAGCCAGGATCCTCCGTCCGGCGCGGGGGGCGATCTGGACGAGCTGGTTCGAGTCAACCTCGCGGCCTTTTGGGCCGGCAACGCGCTGGCGCTCAGCGCCAGTGCCGCGGCGCAGCTCACGGCTGAAGCGGCCCGAGCGCAATGGCAGCAATTCCTCGGACACCGACCCCCGGGCAGCACGGTGACCGTCGCCGAGCTCGACGGCCGGCTGTGCGGGTTCGCCGGCGCCGGCCCCAGCCGCGACGACGACCTCGACCGACGGTCGGAGAGCTGTACTCGCTCTACGTCGACCCATACTCCTGGGGGTCAAGGGCACGGCGGCGCTCTGCACGATGCGGCGCTTTCAGAGCTGATCCGCGCGTTTGCCTTCGCAGCCCTGTGGGTGCTCGAAGGCAACGCGCCTGCCCGGCGCTTCTACCGCGCCCGAGGCTGGAACCCTGACGGCGCTCAGCGGCCGTTCATGGGCGCCAGCAGCCTTCGACTCCGGCGCCTGCTATCGGGAGAGCCATGAGTCAGGGGGCGCTTGACGGCCGGGGGTGCCTGGTGACGGGCGTAAGCCGGAGGGCGGGTATCGGCTTCGCTATCGCCCAGCGGTTGCTGGGCGACGGTGCGCGGGTGCTGGTCCATTCATGGACCGAGCACGACGCAGAACAGCCGTGGGGTGCCGACCCCGGGGCGCCGCAGAGCATCGTCGAAGCGCTCGAGGCCAGTCCGGACCGCCTCGCGCATCTGGAGGCCGATCTCGCCGACCCGGAGGCTCCGGCTCGGCTGATCGCCGCCACCGTCGAGCGGTTCGGTGCTGCCGATGTGCTAGTCGTCAACCACGCCCGCAGCTCGGCGCAGGACCTCGCGAGCGTGACCTGGCAAGAGCTCGACCGCTCCTGGGCGATCAACGCCCGCGCCGCCGTGCTGCTCGTGCAGGCCTTCGCCGCCGCCCGTGACTACGCGCGCCCGGACGGGCGCGTCGTGCTCTTCACCTCCGGCCAGCATCTCGCGCCCATGGCGACCGAGCTGCCCTACGCGATCAGCAAGGGAGCCGTGCACCAGATGGTCGCCTCGCTGGCCGACGCCCTGGCCGACCTGGGGATCACCGTCAACGCGATCAACCCGGGGCCGGTCGACACCGGCTGGGCTGACCCGGAACTCCGCGAGCGACTGCAGGCTCGTTTTCCCGCCGGGCGCTGGGGACGCCCAGAAGACATCGCGCCCGCCGTCGCGTGGCTGGCCTCGCAGGACAGCCACTGGGTGACCGGCCAGATCCTCGACATCGAAGGCGGCTTTCGCCGCTCACAACCATGACACCGACGGTCAATCACGCCCAAACCCGCGACACTGCGTTCGTGCGCAAGCAGTACCACTTCTGGCCTGCAGAGCACGGGTTCGACGCATGGGATGTCGATCGCCTCATCGCGCTGAGCCGGAACCTTCCGGTCGAACGCGTGCCGGTGGCCTCGATCAGCGAGGTTGAGACCTCGTACTGGTTCGACGGAAGCGCTGAGCTACCCACGGTCCGCAAGGTGGCCGAGCATGCCAGGCTGGATCATGGACGCGGATCTGTCCTATCCCATCATCCTGGGCCACGATGGGCGCGTCATGGACGGCACGCACCGGATCGCCCGCGCGCTCCTGGAGGGCCGAGCGGAGATCGACGCTGTACGCTTCACGGCGCCGCTGCAACCGGACTTTCGAAGCTGTCAGCCTCACGAGTTGCCCTACTGATCTAGGATGCCGGCCGACCCCTTCACGGACTGAGCAGTCAGCGGGTCCGAGTTCAGATCTATCCGGGGCTCGACCACCTCGTGGTGACGACGAACGACACGGCGCTAACGGCGGCCGCCGATTGGCTTATGACCGAAGAGCCGTCCGCCGGCGCCTGAACCCTCCTCCCTGAGCCCCGAGATCGCAGCGAGCGTCCGGTCAGCGATGGTCCAGCGGTACTGCCGGTATCCGAGCTCGGGTCACTCAACGCTCGGGCGCCGACATATGGCCTCAGCGCTGCGCAGCAGAGGGAACGCGAGGCGCTCGGCGCCGAGCAAGAGTGCGTATAGGCCGGTGGAGACTCGCTCCAGGAAGCCCCACTCTCAGATGGGGGTCTCGTCCAGGCCGCTGCGCTTGGCGAGCAGCCCGGTAGTACTCACGCGCAACCAGCGGTGAAGGCGCGTACTTCAACCAGTTCGGCTTCGCGCGCCTGGTCCAGCCGGCGACGCCCCCATGCCCCTCCGGCCGACGTACCCCAAACCGAACTTTCACAGGTCGAGCAGCGGAGCGGCGGACTGGCGGCGCAGTTTCAGAAAGGCGCGCTGGAGCGCCGTGTTGTACTCGACATCTTCCGCGTCGGCGAGCGAGTAGCGGGCGTTCAGTCGCAGCTCGACGCGCATCAGCGAGACGAGCACGTCTCGGAGGCCCGGCTCCCACGACCCGCTGACAGCGCGAACGCCCGCCAAGAATATTCTGGCTCGGTCGATGTCCAGCTCGCGCGAGGTCTCATCGTGGCCGAACTCCCACGTCGCCCACGCCAGTTCACGCGCGTGCAGGTCCACCTGCGCTTCAGACCAGTCGATGACAGCGGCCACGCGCCCGTCAGCCCACAGGATGTTCTGCGCCCAGAAGTCGCCGTGAACCACACCGCGAGCGAAATGGCGGTCACCACCATGGGTGAACGCCTCGTGCCAGGCGTCGAGCTCGGGATCACGCAGCGCCGGTGGGTCGTGATTAGCAGGCCAGAAGCACGCAGCCCACGGGCTCGGCGCGGGACGAGCGTGCTGCGCGCCCGCCAAAGCGCGGTGCAGCAGCCCGAGCGTCGCGCCGGCCGCGCGCAGCTGGCCAGGGTCATCGCGGTCAAGAACGGAGCCCTTCATGAACGCCCGCACCATCACGGTCGCATCGCCGGTCCAGAACGCCTCGGCGCCATTGGTAGAACGCAGTGGCGGACAGCACGGCACTCCGGCTTGCGCAGCACGCCGCATGAACCTCGGCAAGCCAGCCCGCCGTCCGAGGCGAAACGGAGCGATCAGCCCGAACGACCAGAGGCCCGCGGTCACTCTCGACGCGCCAGGACTCCGCCCAGACGTCATATCCGCCGCGCAACGGCTCTGCGAGGCCAACCTCGAGCTGGTAGCGAGTGCGCAGGGCATCGACGATCGCGGGGGCCAGCTCGCTCATGGCGCCAATCTGCCGAGCATCACGACGCGCCGCGGGCGCGCCGGATGCCCCTGGCCACCGGCGCGGTCGAGTTCAGGGCCGAGAAACGCAGTCGACGTCGCTCCCGATGGAGAGAAACATGGCTCTCTCGGCATGGAAACCTACCCGTAGCCGATACCCGTGTGGGTTACCGGCGCCAGCGCATTCGGGGTCCGGGCGATGGTCATCTTCTATGCCACACGCGACGTGTCCGGATGTGACTCCAGCTGAGTCACCCCGCGGAGGAGCGTCCTCGCAACTCAATCGCGACCCGGGACCTATCGGCCCGTCTTGCATTCCGCCCGTTTAAGGCTCAGGTCTCGAGCGCGATGGTGGGCTTGGTAGCCTGGATGCGTACCGCACTGGTAGCGGCCTCCGTTTCCGAGATGATTCGTGCCAGGAGGTCTGACCGTGCCGTCGATTCAGATTCGACCGTTTCAGCGTGCTGATCGCGAGCAGCTGACCAAGCTGGTCAATGCCCACATCGCTGCGGTGCTGCCGGGGGTGTCGGTGTCGGTGAACACCGTCATGAGCCAGCTTGAGCGGGAGCCCGCCGAGC
>JAABUQ010005851.1_pt1 | contig 19173 bp, 21 predicted proteins | sample 5560001 | NCBI WGS metagenome assembly JAABUQ01 (sample SAMN10711888, study PRJNA513371) | rock metagenome | isolation source: Antarctica rocks | place: Antarctica: Victoria Land, Finger Mt nord | collected 2015-12-18
TGGCCGTCAAGAACGGCACGCTGGGCACGGTGGAGAGGATCGAGGCCGGCGGGAGGTTGACGGTGCGGCTGGACGGCGCGGGAGCGGACGGGTCAGCGCGGCGGGTGGCGTTCTCGGTGCGGGACTATGGCCATGTGGACCACGGGTATGCAGCGACGATCCACAAGGCGCAGGGGGTGACGGTGGACCGGGCGCACGTGCTGGCGTCGGGTCTGATGGACCGGCACGCGGCGTATGTGGCGCTGACCCGGCACCGGGAGAGGGTGAGCCTGCATTACGGGTGGGACGAGTTTCGGGACGGGGCGGCCTTGGCGCGGGTGCTGGGGCGGGAGCGGCTGAAGGACACCAGCCTGGACTACCAAGGGCCGGACGGGGCGGCGCGCGAAGGCGAGGCGCTGGCCCGGCGCTACGCCGAGCGACGCGGCCTGGACCCGCTGCGGCCGGAGAGCGCCATCGTGGTGCGGCCGGAGCCTGGACCGAAGCGCCCCCGGTTCGGTGGTTTGAAGCTCGGCACGGGCCGGTTGCCGGCAGTGCCGGGGGCCGCGGTTGTGGGTCCCGCGCGGCCCGAGCCCAGGCCGGCGCCGGCGGAGGATGCGCTGTCGCAGGCGGTGGGCGGGTTCGCGACGGCGTGGGAGGACGCGCTGCGGATGCTGCGGCAGGGGCTTCCCGTCCTGGCGCACCAGCAGCAGGCGCTGAACGCGGCGCAGGCGAAGATCGAGGCCGAGCGGCCCGGGTTCACGCAGGAGGTGGCAACGGCGCTGCAAGGCGACCCGAAGCTGATCGGCCCGGCCGTGGCGGGTGCTGCCGGGCGGGCATGGCTGGTCGAGGTCGCCGAGGCCAGGCAGTACTTGCGGCAGGTCGCGGCCGAGGACGAGGCGAAGCGGCAGGCTGCTGCCGCCCAGCGGGCGGAGCTGGACCCGGTGCGGGCGCGGCTGCTGGAGCAGCGCATGGAGGCGTGGTGGCAGTCGGAGAAGCCGGAGGTGAGCCGGTGGGACCGCCACCTGGTGGTGCCGGCGGCCGAGGTGGAACGGGCGCGCGCGGCGCGGTCGCGGGAGGTGGAGGCGCTGCCGGACGCCGAGCTGCGCCGAGCGGCGGCGGGATGGCGGCGGCAGGCGGAGCAGGAGCGCGAGGCGGCGCGGCAGCGGCCCAGCCAGGGCATGGGGATGTAGGCCATGGCGGACGGGATGCCGGGGCGGGAGCCCGACGAGGGCGAGGCGGACGCGGCGGAGGCGTTCGAGGCGCTGCGGGCGGAGGTGGCCGGGGTGTGCCGGGGCTTGGAGCGCCTGGACGGCCTGGTGCGGCAGGGGCAGCGCGAGCAGGCCGAGGCGCGGGCGGGGGCGCCGGACTACAGCTTCACCTTGGGAACGCTGGCGAAGGAGCTGGCCGCGGCGGGCAAGCGGCTTGGCGCCATCGAAGGCAAGCCAGCGCTGGGGCTGACGCCGTCCGGGTTCCAGGCGGAGCTGGAAACGGCCGTGGAGGCTGCGGCCGCCGCGTCGGGCACGGCGCTGCGCGGGGCGGTGCAGCGGGCCGAGGCGGCGGCGGGCGAGCTGGAGGGCCTGGTCGGGCGGGCGCGCGGGCGGGGCGAGCAGCGGGCGTGGCTGTGGACGACCGGGCTGTGCGGGGTCATGGCGGGGGTGTTGCTGTGGTTTGTGGCCACGGGCGTGCTGCCCCGGAGCGGGACGCATTGGCTGGCGTCCCTTCTGGTCGGGAGCGGGGAATGGCAGGCCGGGGCGGAGATGATGGCCGGGGCCAACCCGACGGCTTGGGACCGGGTGGCGCGTCTTGACCGGGCGTGCGGGAAGGCGAGCACGGAGCTGTGCGAGGCGGCGCTGGCGGTGGGGACGACCTCGCCGGGGGAGGCAAGGCCGGCTCAGCCCGCAGCAGTGCCCGTGCCGGTGCCAGCGCCACCACGCGGCAAGGCCGGGACGGGGCGGTGAGCCGGCAGACTGTCCCAATTGGAGTATAGCCTATCTGCGACGGTATAGCCCTTAGCTGGATCAAGGGCTTATCCGACACTGGCGCAGGAGAGATCAACTGGGACAGCCCGCTTCCGGCCGATATTCCTGCTTCGGACTGCTAAACCACGTCCAGTTTGAAACCCGTGGTCCCGAGCGTTTGCAATCAGGCGATGTCTTTCCAAGACGACGCTCGTGATCATGGAGATGAAGCTACGGTTTCCAAACTGGACGCGGTTTAAGCGTGAATTCAGCATCTGCCCTATGTCGTGACCCCCATAAGGTCGCAGGCGTCCGGGCCCGCCATCCAGGCGACGGGCGCCCGGCTCTGGCTGTTGCCGCCCTATTCGCCCGACCTCAACCCAATCGAGAACGCGTTTGCGAAGCTAAGGGCGGACAGAGTGATCCTGCGCAAAGCCACAGCGCGCACCATCCCGAGTCTCTGGGATGCGATCCGTGACACCCTGCCCCAGTTCACGCCACACGAGTGCGCCAACATGCTCACGGCCGCTGGCCATGAGCCAGAGTGATCGGATTCTGCTCTAGCTCATGCTGCCTGGGGGAGGGGGCGCTGCAGAAGCCTGTTTGCCGCAGCACCCCCCGCGTTCACCGATCAGGCGGTGCGCGTCACCGCGAGATAGGAGACGCCGCCGCTGGTGCCGGTGCTAGTGGCGAGATGTGTTGCGCCCGTCGTGAGGCCGGCGAAGGTAACGAGCGCGGAGCTGCCCGTGCTGCCGCCGAAGTTCGCGTTCAGCGTCGCGCCCTGATAGCCCGCGGCGCCCTGGTTGTCCGCAAAGCTCGTTTTGCCCGTGGCGCTATCGTAGCCCAAGAGCAAGAGTGTGTCGCCGACGTGGAAATTCACTAGCGTGTCCCAGGTGCTCTGGCCGCCGCTGCGGCCGTCCACGAAGAAGGTGTCCGTGCCCCCGTCCCCGCCGGACGCCCCCACGAGGAAGTTGGAGCCGGCGCCCCCGTCGAGCACGTTGCTGCCGCTGCTCGCCAGTAGCGCGTCATTGCCCGCGCCGCCCTTCAGGAACACGTTTCCCGATTCGGCAGTGATGTTGACGCCGGCCGAGCCGCCGTAGATGTACTGCGTTTGCAGGTAGTTCACCGGGCCGCTGTAGGCTGACCCCGCGACCGTGCTCGATTTGCCGGTCGCGTCCGTCACGACGAAGCCCGAGGTTGGGGTTGCGCTGCCCGCAGGGGCGGTGAGCGCTCCCAGGCCGCTGGAGCCCGCGCCCGGCGTGGCCGGGAACAAGGCCGAGCCGGATGAGGAGTTGTTGCTGCCAGCAGTCGCGAGTTGCTGCCCGTTCGCGACGGCTGCTTGGGCGACCGCGTTGCCGAGAGCGGCCGCGGTCTGCCCGGCCGCTGTGCTCGGCGCCCCGTTCTGGTCGCTCGTGCCCGCGCCCAGAACCGTGCTCGCCTCAACCGCCCCCGCGAGGTGCTGCTCCTGCAAGGGCAGCGCGGCCTGCGCCAGCGCCACGAGCGCTGGGTCGGCGCCGTTGTTGATCTCCTGTTCGAGATAGTTGATGCCTTGGACGTTGCTCATAATCTCGTCCGAGAGGTACTGCATATCGAAGGCGGTGCCGGTCAGGCCCTTGAGCGTCGCATTCATCGCGGCCGCCATAGGGTCGGGCGTGGTGGTCGGCGTGACGCCCCCGGTTTGGGCGACCGGCAGCAGGGTCGCATTGAGCACGCTATGGTCCAGCACCAGCCAGCGCCCGTACGCTTTCACCGCTTGGTCCCCGCCCTGCGTCTCGGCGAACTGCCCAGCCTGGAGCTCCGCAGCGTTGTCGCTCGCCTGCTGCTGGATGAAGGTCCGGTCCTGCGTGTTCAGCGCGCCGTTCGGCGCCAGCGCCAGCCCCGGCGAGCCGGTCGGCTGCGTGCTGGCGGGCGGTGTACCACCCGTCGCGGAGGCTTGCAGGATTTGCGCCTGCAGCAAATGCTGGGCCTGGAAGGGCACAAGCAGCGCGTTGAATTGCTTGACGACCGCACTCTGGCCCGATGCAGCCTCGGTCTGCCCGTCGGTCACGGATTGCGCGTTGCTCTGGATTTCGTTCGACAGGTACTGCTGGTCGAACGTCGCCCCGGTCAGTGGCTGCAACTGCGCCGTCTGCGCCTGCTGCATCGCGTCCGGCGTGGTGGCCACGGTCGCGCCGCTCTGCAGCGCCGCGGCGTTGGTCTGCTGCGCGATGAAGGCGTGGTCGGCCACGAGCTGGCGCCCGTAGATGGCGGTGGCAAGGTTGCCGGACTGCTGCTCGGCGAGCCTGCCGTCGCTGATCTCGCTTAGGTTGTCCTGGGACGTCGTCGTAAGAAAGCTTTGGTCTTGACTGCTAAGGGTTCCACTCACGATTGTCTCCTTCGGCACGCAGGTGCCGTAGCGTCGTTCCTAGACACGCGGGCAGTGACCACCATGGCGCTCGCCGAAGGTTGTCCTGAAACGACACCGCTGTGCCGTCCCATGTCCGTCCCTGCCTGGCCGGGTGTCATGAGCCGGCTGGGCAGGGTCGTAACCGAACTACGAGGGATTAGATTTGTCGCAATGTTACTAACGGCTTAACGATTGCGTGTTTCGTGGTCGGCTAGGTTGGGGGCAGGACGATCTTGATGCAAAATTGCAGCTCCGAGCTTGGACAGCGCGGGTTGCAGGGCGTATAGGGCCGCTCCCTCGTTCTCTGGATGCTTGATGCCCTACAAGGGGCGGAAGGCCCGAGCGCGTAAAACTGCACGGTAAGAAACGAGAACACGGCCAGAATTCCTATGATTTCGCCTCAAAAGCAGCGATTCTGTTCTGACATCGGCACGGAATGCCCGTTTGCTGCGTGCAATCATAAAATGCAAGCCGCATTGCGTTCAATATCATGGTTTGATGTGGCGTATTGCACGCAGCAAATGGGGGGTCTAACGCGGGGGATGACTTTGCGTGCAATACGCACAATGCCAGCCAATGCTCCGAATTAAACAAATGCTTCCTAGCCGCCGCTAACCCGATCCACAACATTGCGTGCAATACGCTAACGTACGTTTTCGCAGAGATGGGCCTTCTGCCCCTCCTGGCCTGCACGCGGGCGGAGGTGGCGGAGCTGAACGCTCTGGCGCGGGAGCGGCTGCGGGCGGCGGGTGAGCTGGGCGCGGAGCACCAGGTCGCGACGGAGCGGGGCGAGCGGGCGTTCGCCGCGGGCGACCGGGTCATGTTCCTGAAGAACGAGCGCGGGCTTGGGGCGGGGCCGGACGGGCGGGGCGGGGTTGCGGTGAAGAACGGCACGCTGGGCACGGTGGAGGGGATCGAGGCCGGCGGGCGGCTCGTGGTGCGGCTGGACGGCGCGGGAGCGGACGGGGCCGTGCGGCGGGTGGGCTTCGACGTGCGGGACTACGGGCACCTGGACCACGGCTACGCGGCGACGGTCCACAAGGCGCAGGGGGTGACGGCGGACCGGGCGCACGTTCTGGCGTCGCGGTTCATGGACCGGCACGCGGCGTATGTGGCGCTGACCCGGCACCGGGACGGGGTGAGCCTGCACTACGGGCGGGACGAGTTCCGGGACGGGGCGGCGCTGGCGCGGACGCTGGGGCGGGAGCGTCTGAAAGACACCAGCCTGGACTACGACGGGCCGGAGGCGGCGGCGTATGCCTCGGTGGTGTATGCCGAGCGGCGGGGCCTGAACCCGCTGCGGCCGGAGAGCGCCATCCTGGTGCAGGAGGCGCGGGAGGCGGCGCAGCAGCAGGAGATCACGACGGGGCGGGCCGGGTTCCGGGGGCGCTACGAGGCGCACCGGCAGCGACAGGTGGCCGAGAAGCAGGCGCACGTCCTGGTAGGCGAGTGGGACCGGCTGATCGGGGCCTACAACGCGGCGCTGCCGGGCCTGAAGGCCGATCCGGCGACGCTGGAAGACGCGCGAAAGCGGCTGCTGCGGTTCGACAGCGTGCTGGGTGAGCAGCCAGAGGCGGCGCAGGTGCTGCGGGAGCGCGGAGCGGCGTTCGGCATGGAGGAGCGGCCGAACCTGCGGCGGGTGCTGTCCAGCCCGCAGCCGGAGAGGGTGATCACCGGGGTCGTGGCGGATGCCGAGGCGACCATGCGCCAGGAGCTGCGGGTGGCGGCCGAGCAGGCCGAGCAGGAGGCGGCACGGCAGCGCAAGCTGGAGGCGGAGCGGCAGCGGCAGCGCCCGTCGCCAAGCCAGGGGATGTCGATGGGACGGTGAGGCAGGGGGACGGTGAGGCTGGGATGAGCGAGGCGAGCGAGGTCGAGGACCGGCTGTATGGGCTGCTGGAGGTTGCCGAGCGGCAGCAGGCGGCGGCGCAGGCGGCGCTGGAGGGGATGGCGGCCGAGCGGGCGGCGCTGAGGCGCGAGCGGGCCGAGTGGGCGGCCGAGGCGAAGGCGCTGGGCTTGGTCCTGCGGACGGAGGTGCGCTCGGCGGTGACGGACGGCCTGGCGGATGCGGCGACCGAGGGCGTGCAGGCGGTCGAGACGGCGACGGCGCCGCTGCTGGGCCGGCTGGAGGGTGTGGCGACGACGGCGGGGCGGGCGGAGGCGGCGCTGCGTCGGGTGGTGCTGTGGGCGAGCTGGCGGCTGCTGGGGTGGATCGTGGCCGTGGGAGCGGCGACGGTGCTGCTGGGGTGGCTGGCGGGCAGCGGGGTGCTGTGGTGGGACGGGGACGCCATTGCGTCGGCGCAGGCGCGCAAGGCGCAGCTCGAAGCGGAGGTGGCGGAGCTGAAAACCAGCTATGACGGCTGGGCGAAGATGGGCGTGCAGCAGAAGGTGGTCCGGTGCGGGCCGAAGCTCCGGCCGTGCATCCGGGTGGACGAGAACGCCGGGACGTTTGGGGACCAGGCGCACAACGACTACCGGGTGATCCAGGGATATTAGCGGGTTCGCCCCTGCCTGTTGTGGCACTGGCGCTGTCGCCATCACACGGCAAGGCAAGTCTATGGCGTGACCCCCATATGAGACGTGGAAAATGTCTCGCGCGTTTGCCCTGCTGGAGTGTGCTCCAACAAGACGTCAATACTTTGCGCTTTACAACAAAAATGTTGAATTATATCCAAATAGGATGATAAAAGCTTACGCTTTAGCTAAAGCATAAATAGAATAAAACAATATAGAATTTCAAATTCTATTACATTTACTTTTAGTAACCTGAGACCTTCTACCACCTATGCACATGATACCCGAAACGAGAACAAGAGTGAGGGCTACAGCGTAGGCGGGCACGAACGCCTCATGAAAAAAGCTGACTAGCCAGATAGCTGATAGCACCGGCGACAAGAATACCAATGATGCAATCTCGGTAGCGTCTCCTTCTGTACAGGCAGTAACCCAAAGAATGTAGGAAAGTCCGTTAATAAAAATACCATTGAGGAGAATTACAAAAATGTTTGTAGAAGTATATAGCTGAAAACTACTAAAATAACTTACAAGAAAAAAAGAAATAATAGTTGAAGATAAAAAAATCCAAACAGTTCCAACAAATTTATCACTAACAAAAATCTTTGATAATGTGGATAAAAGAGCAAAGCAAAAAGCACCAGCTAAAACTATGATAATGCCAATTGGATTGGCAATATTAATATTTGTAATATTACCTTTTGTTAACGTAGTAATTATAGCTATCATTCCAATAGTTAAACCAAATATCTTTTTATGATTTGGCCATTTAGAATCGCGAATAGATGATAGTATAACAGTCATTATTGGCCAACTATATTGAGCAATAAGAACTGCGATACCATTTTCGAGGCTGTAACCACGATAGATCGCAAGGTAGAATAAACAATCGAGAACACCAAGACACATCGCCCCTCCTGCCACAGACGGTCTTATAATAAATATCTGGAAAAATGATCGCCCAGCCGATAATGAAGCTAAAATAACTGTTATTAAAGAAATAATATTAGAGAAAAAAAGAAATTGATAAAAATTTAGTGATTGTTGTCCTATCTTCGCTATAATAGAAATAAAACTCCATATAATAACACATATAAAAGCAAATACTCGAGGTTTAGTAACAGAATTCATCTTTTAGAACTCCGAAACATCTAGTTTAGCTTGAATAAGAACGATGGAAAACAGATCACATGAACGGAGTTCTGAAAATAACATGCGGTATCCAGCCAATCCTTTGATCGTTTCGTTAATCCATTTACTTCTAAATGACGTGCTCGAAAACGACCATTCATCAGTATAGACGTCACCGAAATCAGCGATACAAAGTTCCACGTTAAGGCCGCAAGCCGAGTAGTACGCTGCCCTCACCTTCCGCGCCGTGGGTGTTGTGGCAAATTGTGACACGACGAGATCATGGCCCAACAAGAAGATTGACTGAATCAATTTACAGGGCTGCCTCAGATTTCCAAGAAAATTGAATGGTAGAAAGACTAGCGCCCGCCCGGGTGCGCGCCCAAACGGGCCAGATAGTCTTTTATAAGCACTCAACCTGTGCACGAGCCGTTCTGCGTCAACGCCGATGAATCGACTGTTGCGGACATGTTCGTGAGCAGCCAGAAAGTGTCTGTTAGAAAGACCAACTTCTGACCGAAGATCGACACCAAGATAGCTAAGACCAGCAGCATCTGCACACGGCTGCAAGCGCATATCGCTACAGCCGAACTCTACGAGGACCCGATAGTCCGATGCTAGAAGAGTCGACGTGCAGCAGACGATCTCCGACCGCAGATAGTGCCGTATCTCGGGCGAAAAGTTTGCAGCAGTCATGATTGAGGGACCGGTGTGTCCCCTATAGAAATTCTGGTTACCCATGCTTTACCGCTTCCCCTGCTAACGCCTGGACGGCCTCGCATCGGGTTTTCGTACCGTTCCGTCGTCGCCGTAGGCACTCCCAGATATGCTAGAATTGGGCGAGTAGGTCTTGACGATCTCTCCAGCTTTTTAGGCAAATCCGTTGCGCGATTGCCGCCGCAACGCGGCCGGTGTCGTACCATGGGCAAGGCGTAGGCGTCGGGTCAGCGCACTCTGGTCGGCATGTCCGGTCTTAAGCGCGATCTCGATGACTGGCAGGTCCGTGGTCTCCAGCATCCGGCGCGCTGCCCGGAGGCGCATCTCGACGAGTAGGACGTGCGGGCTGGTTTTGAGGCGCGCGCGGAACAGCGCATGAAGGCTGGCCCGGCTCATGCCAGCCGCGATGGCGATATCGTCCACATGGACGACATGTGACAGGTGCGCGCGCATGAAAGCGACAGCGCGCTGAACAGCGAGGTCTCCTGGATCAAGCGGACGCTTGCTTTCGTGCGCCAGGCTCTCGAAGAGCAGCAGCGACCAAGCAGTCCGAGCCTCCGCCGAGAGAGCGCCGCTCAAGCCAAGCGTCGCGACGAGATTGTCGATCAGACCTTGAGCTGCAGGCCCAACTTGGAAGGCCGCGTCCCGCGTGGAAGACGGCATCGCTTGCTCCGCCACAAGCAGGTCGGGCGGCACATCGAGGACCACGAATTCATTGTGTTCCGTCGCGAAGAAGGTATGGACAGCGCCGGCCACGATGAAGATGCCGGTGCCGTTGGTGACGGTGGTCCCTCGCCCGTCGATGTCGAGTTCCATCCGGCCGAGGTATGGAAGCACAAGCTGATGATGATCGTGGCAATGGACGCCGATCTCGCCGTCATAACGGCGAAGACTAAGAGCAACAGACGACATGGCACCTCCTCGCAGCGTGGCTCGATTAGTTCCCCGTTAGAGAGGATTTGGATGTGGCAGCGCGCAATGATGAATTGTCAATCGGCGTTGGAAGTTGACTTCACTATCCGGCTAACCGGACGTCATAGCGGCTGCCCAATCAGCTCGAACACGAACGGCAGAGCAGTGAGTGGCCGCTCCACCGACCTCACGGCAGAATGTTAGCCAGGACATTTCTATCGGTGAGAAGAGCGACATCTCCATCGGTGACCTACAATCGTTCAGTCCGATAATCCCGAATTATGGAAAGCGGGGGGAAGTCGGGGGAGAGTAGCGGGGCAGTCGCTGGGGCCAAACAGAGCCGGCGCCGTGCGGGGACTTACCCGAAGACAGTATTTGACTCTGCCGTGAGGGCGTCGGGCACCCGCGAATGCTTGCCGAGATCGTTGCGCCTGTCGGCCTTATTCATCGTCCGGCACCATCACGGCGCGCTGCCGGGCCAGTTCCGCCAGCGCCGCATCGGCCGCGTCACCCGGCACCGGCCGCCCCCCATTGCTCGCAGGTCGAGGTGTTTTCCTCAACGGAGGCAATTGTGCTGATGCACCCTTAATCGCGTCTTCGAGGTCGAGCTGCGCACTTCTGGCCGAGGCCGGTCGCCTCGGCTTCGCCAATGGGGCAACGCCCCGCAACCCCCTTTTCCCGGATGTAGCACCAGCAGGCGCGGCAGCAGATTGAGCTGCCTGGAGACGCGCCTTCCGACCGAGCTTCGGCTGGCGCAGCTCCGTCAAGGTCGCCCGGAAAGCGCCAGCCTCCTTGCGCCACCAAGCCATAGTCACAGCCGTGATCGGGGCTTTAGAGTGCCGGCGGACGGCCTGGAGCTGCACTCCAAAATCGGACAAACCGTTGACCTCCACAGCAGCAGCATCAAGGACAAATCGCGCAAAGTCGTTGCCGCGTTCGTAAGAGCCTTCGGGCACGCCCATGAGGTCTCGGAATCGATCCAACGGAAACGTTTCGACGCAATTGTCCATGCCAGCACGGAGTTGGACCATCTCGTAAAGCGTGATGGCATACTTGCTGGTCATGGCGCAGACGGTCTCGGCTTTGATACGGCCCCAGCGACCCGACGCGGCCAGCACGGGGCCAAGCTCCTCGGGAATACCGAAGCGCACCGTACCGACACCCTTGGCGGAGCGGTCGAAGAACCGAAACAGATGAGTCGAGAGTACCCTTGCGTCTCCGGTTGCCGGGTCGGTGTAAAGGACGCTCACGATGACCTGCATCAATCGTATCAGCGTATCTCCGAGGCGGTCATTGCTTTCGTGCCGAGATGTGCGAAGGGTTACGGCCGGGATTTCCCACTTCGCACCCGGCTTGGTGATATGTCCGCTGTCATGGGCGTGCTGATAAAGAATGTTCAACACAGCCCGATCCTGTGCTTCCAGGGCAGATGCGCCGATGATCTCAATGAGTTCGGCAGGCTTCGGGAAGCCAGCCGCATTGGTGATCTGCTTCACGGTCGAGGACATGCCTTTCAATATTGCGATGCGAGTGGCAATGCAACTCGCATCGCAAGATGGGGGGGGAGACAACTGGCCCTGCCCATTCAACCATACCAACCCGCCCGTTTACTCGCATCATCCTGTGGGTGGGGATACGGACCCGGGCTGTGGACAGGATACATTTCCGTACGCCCGTTTACTCGCATCAACCCGCCCGTTTACTCGCATCAACCCGCCCGTTTACTCGCATCAACCCGCCCGTTTACTCGCAATTGCACCTGTTTTCTTCAGTAAAATCAATGACTTACAAAACCCTTAATTGAAGTTAGTGAAGTTGAACTTCTACGCTGGGGAAAACTTTACCCTGTGGGTAACTAACCTGCGCGATAAACCCGCGAGTGCCCCGGTGCTCGCTGCGGGCAAGGGGTGGGTCCTCGCCATGCTCGCCATGCTCGCCGCCAAGCGGCGGCTGCGCGTGGCTGCGCGTGGCTCCGGTCCCGGCGCCAAGCGGCGCTGCCCTTGCCCTCCGCTGCGCGCCGCGGCGCCTTGAAGGGGTCGGGACGAGGGGCGTCCCGACCATCAACCCATGGCCTCCGGCCAGGGTCGAACAAAGGGCTGGGGAGAAGGGGCGAGTGGGACAGGTCTTCCTCCCCTCCCTGCCCCTCGTCGGAACTAGGCCGCCATTGACCCAGCGTGGTGCTCGATCTCGCGTGCCCGATGCCAATGCTCGTCGGCCCGGTTCTCGGGGCAGCCTTCCTGTCGCCACAGGAAGTAGGCGCGCTCGCGGATGCGCTGCTCGGTCCGTTCGAACCTCTGGAGCCTGAGTTCCAGGACATCGCTGTAGGGCGTGAGCGGCCCGCCCCGGCTGATATGCGGCCGGGTGCGCAGCACGTCGGCCTCGGCTTCGGGCACAAGCTGCATGACCACGGCAAGCTTCAGCGCCTCGCGCTCGGGGTCCACGGTCTTGAGGGTGCCGTCCTGGTCCTCCACAGGGATCGGAAAGACGTGCAGAACCGTGCCCCTGTCGTTGAGCACATCGACCAGGCATTCCTTCATGGCGCATCCCTCGCAGCGTAATGGCTCTTACGGGAGGTACTTACAGGAAAGAACGTTGTCCAACGTGGTGAGATTTGTCACGAAAATTGAAGGTCTGTTGCGGAAGGAGGGCCGATGCGTTGGCGTCCGCTTGCCCGACAGCAGAACAGGCCCCGTCAGTCCGCCTGGACGGAGGATGCGGCGTGGCCCGCCACGGGCCCCGAAGGCCCGACCTGGTGCCAAAGCAGGACGGCAGCAAAGGTTATGCCGGAGATGATGGCAGCCAGAACAAGGCCGCTGACGGCTTTACTACGTAAACGGAACTTCTTTCGCCTGGCCAGCATCCTTTCATGCAGTTCGTCCAAGTTCCCGCTCACGTTGGCTCCTCGTTTTGCCTCACCTTGCATGTTGGCTGCGGCTCCGAATCAAGGAAGGTTAGGAATTGTCAGGCGCCGGCCCGCCGCCACATGGCCCGTAAACGCGCCAGGAGCGCCGTACAGCGGCTTTGGGGTGTCCAGCCCACCAGCGGAGAGGCAGGTAACCCTAAGTCGCGCCCAAAACCGCGTGGCGGGTCAACCTCCAGGCCGGACAGGTCCAGATCGCACACGGCCCGCAGCGCATCCGCCGTGGGCGTGTCGGCCAGGCTGGACGGCAAGCCTCTTGAACGCGGTCGGCTATGGCACAGGCTGTCGGCTTGCCACTGTTGTCGCCGTGGCCTGCTCCCCGGAGTCCACCACCACGAGCGTGTTCCCCGCCAACGGGGTCGGCTCGCGCCCGGGCAGCAGAAGCGAGCGGAACCTGATGTCCGTTGCCGCCAGCCGCTCGTATTCCGAGTCCAGCACACCATGGCGGTCCAGGAAGCGGTTCATCGCCGAGGAGACGCGGATGCAGCCCTGCGAGGCGGGGTGCCCGATGCGCTGCTCCAGCCTGGCCGGATCGGTGGCGTGCATCATCAGGCGGATCAGGGTGCGGTCCGGCTTGCCCGGACCAGCGTTCCAGCCCTTCATCGCCACCTGCCAGCCGAAGTCCCACACCCGCATGCCCTTTGCGCCGAGACCCCGGATGCCGTTCTCGTTCAGGGTTCCCTCCGCCCGGTAGCCCAGCACCGCGTCGGTCAGCTGGAACACGCCGCGGGGGGTGATGTAGTGGTCGAAGCGGCCCGTTGAGCCCGTGGACACCTTGGTGCCTCCGACGGCCTGCCACTCGCCGTCCGGCGTTGCGAGCACGATGGCAAGCTGCTGCACGAGCGGGTTACGGTCCACCACCACCAGCAGTTGCGGGCGGTCGATCACCATCTCCGCACCTGTTGTTTCCGCGCGGGCGAAGGCGACCCATGCGGCATCGCTGGCTGCGGTGTGCGGGACCAGGTGCTGCACCTCATGGGCCAAGGCGTCCCGCAAGCGCAGCATTTCTGGTTCGACCGCCACATCCGGCACCAACGCCGGGCCGACAACATCCGAGGTTGGTTCGGCCGCCCAGCCATGCGGCGGACGGGCCAAGCATGAACACAGTGCGAACAGTGCCGAGCGCCGGGATATCATTTCGATATAATAACATAAATGGCCGGATGTGCTGCACGCCTTCCAGAAGAAAACCCACGTCATGGCCAAACGGGATTTCGACCTGGCGCGGACATGACTGCGGGAGCCGGCACGGAGCAGGCCATGGCAGAAGCGGACGGCATCGCCGACCGGATCTCCACCAGGTCCAGCAACCGGAACAGCAGGGCGCGGTGCTCCAAGAAACTCCGGTGAGGTTCTGTGGCAGCGCCGGCACAGCCATGACACGTTATGGCACAAATGCCTTCAAAAACCATGACATGACACGGATTCGGCCATTACACGGCATGGACAGAGGTGTCATGTCATGGCCAAGAACAGCGCCGAAGGGAACAAGGCCAGGACTGCCCGCTACCGGGCCGGACTGGCAGCGCGGGGTATCCGCCCGGTCCAGGTCCTTGCTCCTGAAGCCGCGCACGCTTTGCTGAAGCAGGCGGCCGAGCTGATGACGCGCGAGCAGGATCCTCTGGGTCCGCACCAGGCTTTAAGAAAAGTCGGAGGCGCCAACGACCCGGAGGAGGCCAGCGGTCCGGCTGAAAGGGAACAGGCCCTTGCCGCCGACCTGGAGGCTGCCAAGGCAGGGCTGACGGCAGCTCGGGAGGAAAGCCGGCAGTCCGAACAGCGGGCCACCGCCCAAGCCGAGTTGGCCGTGTCGGAAGCGAAGCGGGCCGGAGCCGCCGAGGGCAGGGCAGCCGCGGCGCAGGCGGCCGAGCAGACGGCCCGGGATGCTGCCGGCGCGCTGCGGAGGGAGCTGGATGGCATTGCGGGCAAACGGGGGTGGCGTGGCTTGCTGCTGCGCATGGCAGGGGCCAAGCCGCGCTCCGATCCCATGCCCCCGGCTGCGTAGGCCTGGCCCTGCCTCGCGCGCAGGAGAGGGTGGGAGGGCTTTGCCGAGAATGGGGCAACGGGTCCTGGCCGTCCTCCGCGAAGGGGGTGCTGGCCAGAAAACAGGGGTCTGGGGAGCAAGCGAACGGAAAACCTATGTAAGGGATGTCTTGCCGGACTTGCCCATATCTCAGGTTGAACTTGGGTGCCAAATTTGGCCATCCGCAGTTCAAAAGAGGCAAAGCGCCAGGCCTGATTGGTGATGCTGATCCGGGCAGATCCAAGCAGCACGACCAAGTCGCAGAAGTTGTCGCAGACCTCCGCTGTTCTGCGACAGATTTCTGCAACGCCGAAAGTGCCTGAATTTGCTGAGCTTACGCTCTCGTCGGAGAAATCCTAAGTTCCGCGACGAACGTGCCGCAAGGTCAGGTACGCACCCTTACATAGGTTTTACGTTCCGTTGCTCCCTAGACCCCAAAACACTGCTACATGCCAACCATGAAGGCGCCCTATTTTGGGCATCAGCCAACGCCTATGCTTGATCCTCGTTGGTGGAACAATCTGGGAGATCTCCATGGTCGATCGCCGTAGCTTGCTGCTGTCCATGCTCGTGGCGCCGCTGCCGTTCGCCGCGGCGGTTGCCCAGCCCTGGTGGGACGAGAACGCCCGCCGGGCGGAATGGGAGCGCCACCAGGAGGAGGAGCACCGCCGCCGCGAGGAGCGGCACGAGGCGTGGGACGAACGGCGCGAGCACGAGGAATGGGAGCGGCGCCGGCGCGAACAGGCGCAGTTGGAATGGGAGCGCGAGCACGGGCCGTATCGGCGCTGACGCGGCCCCGGACCGCATCGGCCGGCGGCGTCGGCCTCAAGCCGCTTTCTGGCTGAAGGCTGCCGGCGCACGACGCTGCATGCTGACGGTCCGCGACGGGGCGCCGCCCATCAAAGGAACCGGGCCTGCCCGCAGCTCGACGATCTTCCCGCCGCTCGGCCGGGCGTCGTCCTGGCCCTGGCGCCGGTAGCGGGCCGCGGCCTCGCCTCGGCTCCGGCAATCCCACTTCTCCAGGATGCTGTGGACGTGGTTCTTCACTGTGGGCAGGGCGACGCACAGGCGGCGCGCGATCAGCTTGTTTGACAGGCCGTCCGCTAGCAGCTCGGCGATCTCCTGCTCGCGGACGGTCAGCGAGAAGATCCCCGCCCGGTCCGCGCGCTCGCTGGAGCGGCTGGCGAAGCGGTTCAGCAGCAGGGCGGTCAGCCGCGGCGGGCAGGCCACTTCCCCCACGCCGACGTGGCGCACGGCGGACAGCAGGTCGTCGGCCGAGGCGTCCAGTCCCAGGTAGCCGGAGATGCCGACGTCGGCCCAGGCGAGGAACTCATCATCCCGTTCGCCGGCGGCTAGGACGACGACGCTCGCCTTGGGCGCGTGCGCCCGGACGGTGGCGACCAGCGTGACTCCTTCGGGGTGCGCCGCATCGACGACGACCAGGGCGGGCGCGAATGCCGCGAGGGCGGCTTCGACCGTCTCGCGCGAGAATGCACCACACGTTTGGTTCCCGTTGTCGCCTTGCAAGACCGCAACCAGAGCGTCCCGCAGCATACGCACCTGGCTGATCAAAAGGATGTCCATGCCGCACCACCGTATCATTTATGACGCAAATACATAATACGTTAGAAATGCAATTTGTCTCATGATTGATTTGTCAGAAGATGATGGAGAGTGTCGGAGATTGTTGGGGAGGGCCGCATCGGACAGCGGCAGCATGGAAGCCATGCAGGAATGCTTGCGCCTGGCCGTGGCACGCGAGGAGAGCTGCCGTGGCGAGTGCTCGGGTGCCGCGTCCCCGACCCGGGCCTGCCGAACACATTGCATTCCGCACTGACCATCCACCGGACAAGAGGTAGGTTCGGGATAAGTGTTTATGCCGAACACGGCATAAACCCGTATTGTCGTCATGGCCCAAGTTCAGCGCAGTACTGCCCACACTGCCCCGGCAACAACAGCCCATAGTGGCACGCTCAGCACCAAACCAAAGGCGATACCCCGTGCGGGCGCCAGTTGGTCGCTCAAGGGCAGCGCCTCCGTCTCACAGGGCGGTGGCGCGGGGATGTCCACCGCCGTTGGGTCGCGCAGCAACGGAATCAGGTACGGGTTTACTTGGTCATTTCGTCCTAGGCGACGACGGTCCTTGATCTCAGCGGGAGTGGAAGCTTGTTCAGCCGTCTGAAGGAGTTCCTTGAACCGCATCGTGGTCAATTCCCAAAGCGCAGTGGACAATTGCTATTTTAGTGAAATTTACACAGAACATTTCAACTTATGAGATAAAAATCAGTTGAGTCTTGTTAGCGCGCGGCCACCCGTTTGTTCGCTTGGTTCTAGCAAGCTCCTTAGTCCCGTCCGAAGCCGCGCGGCGGGTCGATCTCCAGGCCGGACAGGTCCAGGTCGCACACGGTGCGCAGCGCGTCAGCCGTGGGCGTGTCCGCCAGGCTCTCCGGCAACCCGTCCAGCCACTGCTGGTAGTCGGCCTGCAGCTCGACCAACTCTGCCACAGCATCCCGCCAGCGCTGCGGCCGGCTGCGCCGGTCGGCGGGCCTGCGATAGCGCGGCTTGACCGTGGCCGCCGTGTCGGCCGCGTGGGCGGCGCGGTAGCGGGCCTGCCGCTCGGCCAGGGTCATCGCGCGCTCGCCAAGGGGCTTGGGACCAGAGGGCATAGCCGCTCCTAATGCGTTACGTAACGCATTGCAATGCATCAGCTACGGTATTTTGAAGCCGAACACCTCGAAGAAGGTGGTGCGGTGCACGCCAAGCCAGGTAGCCGGGGCGTCCCCGAGCTTGCCCGTGATGACAGCCGGATCAAGGGTGGCCAGCTTGTCGAAGCGCACCACGGACGGGACCTTGAGGCCGGTGCCGGGGGTAGGCAGGATCGGCGCCATGTCCGGCCCCGCGCGGGGCACGGAAGTGATGAAGCACACCACCATGTCGGCGCGGCGGTGGTTGTCGCGCGAGACGACGAGGGCCGGGCGGCGCTTGTCGCCGGACAGGTCGGTGAACGGGAAGCGGGCAAGGACGATGCTGCCGAAGGCGAACACCTAGCCGGCCTGCGGCTTCACCAGGTCGGCGTCGGTGTAGAGGTCGGGCTCGTCGGCGAGCCAGTCGAAGGCGCCGCCGGCTTGGGCGATGGCGGCCATGGGCAGGGCGTCGGCCTCGCTGTCCATGACTTCCACCAGCACATGCACGCGGGCGTCGGCGGCGATGCCATGGCGGGCCAGTTCGGCGGAGAGCTGGCCGGCTTCGGCGTCCAGGGTGATCCGTTGCATGGTAGCGTTCCTTTCCTTCCCACCTATCCTAGTCTGCTGCGGTTGCCTCATCCGCATCGAAGGCATGCAGCCCTCGTCGCCGCCAGCGTGTTTTGAGGTCGGTCGCTTCTTCCAAGGCTTCATCTTCTTGGAGCCAAGATGCGACTTCCAGCAACGCGCCGAGCAGGGTGGCGCGGTCATCGTTCAGCAGCTCGACCAGCCCGGCCTTCTGGACGAGGCCGCCCAGCTCAATGAGCTGGCGGGTGCGTGCGCGCCGTTCCTGCACCCAATCGCGGGTGTCGTGACGGGCGCGGGCGAGGGTGGTCCTATTCTGCTGCACGGTCAGGCGCCGGAGCTGCGCCGCTGTGGCTTGCAGGTCCCGGAGCAGGGTCGCCGGCTGCTTTCTTCCCCCGCTTGCCCCCTTGCTGAAAGAAGGCTTGCCCGCGTTCGGTCCACCTCGCGACGGCTTCGGGCTGCTTCTTGGATTGCTCGACGGCGGCGAGGAGTGCGCCAGCGAGGGCTTCCATGGGCAGGCTGTCTGCGCCGAGGACCTGGACCAGTTCACCGAGCTGGACGGTCTTCTGCGACTTGACCTTCTTGGCCTTGTCCATGAGGGCCTGGAGTTCGGCGTCGAAGTCGCGCGGCTTGCGGGCCATGTCGGACATCCCATGACGGTTCGATGTCAGCAAGACTGAACGCAACCAGCCTTCAATGCAATTTGCGTGAGTGTCTTCATGATCTCGGTGAGGCTCACAGGCTTCATGTAGTGGGCAGCATCCGTGTAGTGGGCCGGGATGGCGACCTGATCGTATCCGGTAAGGAACAGGAACGGCACGTCTCGCTCCATGAGGGCATCGACGACCGGGAAGATCATCTCGCCGTTCAGGTTGATGTCCAGCACTGCGCTGTCGATCCGGTCAGTGCTTTCGATCAGTTGAAGAGCTTCGTTGACGCTTGCCACGGGTACGATCACCTGGGCGCCTTTGTCCTTGAGTTCGTGTGTCAGCTCCATGGCGATCAGGTATTCATCTTCGACCAGGAGAACGCACTGTCCGGTAAGTGACATTGTTGATAGCGACATGGACGTTTCTCTTTTTTTGCTGCTGTTTCCTTGTCTTTGAGGCGAAATCCTGCCGTGTCGATGTCGTTTAGGTTCGGCCTATAGACACAAAGAAGGCATGCAGCATCACTTTGTAGTGCCTGTAGCTTTCAAGCGGGCATTTCCTGATTGCCTTATCCCAAGACAGACCAGAGCCTCGCGTCATTTCTGGCCGGAGCGCAGCGAAGGCGATCAGGAAATGCGCGCTTAAAAGTTGCTTTGCAACTTGTGCGAACAGGCACTAGCCTGTCCAGGAAGCAGCACGGGTCGGCTTGGCATATGGCCATCT
>JAABUQ010005852.1_pt1 | contig 19173 bp, 22 predicted proteins | sample 5560001 | NCBI WGS metagenome assembly JAABUQ01 (sample SAMN10711888, study PRJNA513371) | rock metagenome | isolation source: Antarctica rocks | place: Antarctica: Victoria Land, Finger Mt nord | collected 2015-12-18
CTTGACCGAAGGACGCCGGACCAGGCCTACTTCGACAGGCTGCCGCAGACCGCGGTGGCCTGAACTCGGCAAAGCTCCACTCACGAACGCGCGGGCCGCTGTTCAGACAACCAGAGCCACCTCAGTCATCAACCAACATCCTGACCTTGCCGGACAAGTGGCGACGGCTGGGGTATATCGCACGCACGACCATCTCCTCCGTGTTGTGATCCGTAAGGAGGGCACGCAGGCGACCAGCTGCTATGTCAGGGCCGACCAGGAAGGATGGCAGGTATGCGACACCCAAACCCTCCGAGGCGGCCTGTCGCAGCGCCTCTCCACTGTTCAAGTGCAATCGCCCCGGATCGGTGATCCGTAAAGGCTTTCCGTTAGGAGGAGTCAGGCACCACGCCCGTGCATCGCTTCGCTCGCCGAGGGTAAGACGGCTGTGGTGCAGAAGATCATCGGCCGTGGACGGCTCACCATGCACGGCCAGATAGTCGGGGGCGGCGCAGAGTATCGCGTGGGAGCGGGCGATCACGCGCGCGATCAAGCGTGTGTCGGACAACTGCCCGCCGCAGCGTACCGCCAGGTCATAGCCTTCCTCCACCACATCGACGACGCGATCGGTGAGGCTGACCTCCGCTATCAGCGCGGGCCAGGCCTTCAAGTAGCGGTTCAGGAGTGGAAGGACATGCCGGCGACCGAAGGTGTCCGGCAATGTCAGCCGGAGCAACCCTCTCGGTTCGAGATGATCGTCGCGGACTTCCGCCTCGGCTTCCTCTAGGTCGGCCAGTATCTGGCGGCAGCGCTCATAGAAGGTCTGCCCTTCGGCGGTGAGCGCGATGCTGCGTGTCGTGCGATGCAGGAGCCGCGTTCCCAGCCGGTCCTCAAGGCGAGCTAGAGCCTTGCCTGCTGCCGACCGCGTCAGGCCGACCGCCTTGGCACCGGGCGAGAAACCACCTGATTGAGCAACCGCTACAAAAACCCTGATTGCGGCAAGGTCCACCTTCTCCTGAATGTATCCCTCCCTCGACGGCCCATCTGTGGGGAACCCAATTCCCCAATGTATCCTCTATACGATCGCTCTAGGAAAGTGGAACGCCCTATCCGGAAAGACAGCGCTGCTCGCAGCCCTATTGAAAAAAGCTGCGTGGGCACACGCGCGGGCTTGTCGGAGATACCGCAGGAGAGTGTGATGAACATATTGGGTTATGAGACCGGGCCTCTCACGTGCCAGGCGGCTTTCATCGCTGACTTCGACGTCGCCAGGGATATTCCCATCGCGCGGCTCGTGTCCAAAATTGATATTGATCGTCGCACGATGGCAACTCGGCCAGGCATGCGGAGCAAGTACGTGCCGCTGCGCTTTGATCCCGCAACCGGCGCACATCAGATCGGTGGCCGCTATCTCTTCGACACGTGGGAAGACGTGACCAACTACATGCGCTTCACGGTGGAGGAGATGGAGTTCGAGCCGGGCGTGAAGTTCTGGGAGCGCCCCTTCTTCAGCAACATCGACAAGCGCGCATGGCATGTTATCGGCGCGCATGAGTTCATGCCCTTGGCGATGCACTACGCAAGTCGGTTGGAGCGGTACGGCTATAGCGGGGAATCACCGACGCGGAAGCTGGAAGCAGCATGGCCGGCCCTCCGTGATACGGCGCAAGAGGAAGGCTTGGCAGCCATATGGCTGTTGCTCCAGCCGGACGAACAGCAAATCGGCCTCCTGACCGTAGCGGCTCAGCTTCCAGGAGAAGATGAAGCGGATCGTGCTTCGCGATCTCTCGCTGCTCTCGAACAGAGGGCTTCCCTGATCCGCCACTTTTCCGGCGATGTCGTCACGCGAAGCCTATTTGACCGATCAAGCCTGAACCTGTCGCTTTGGCTGCCTCGATCGCAACCGCTAGGCGGCGATGCATCCGCCTTCCCGACATACCCGGTTCACCCTCTTCCGGAGCCTGACCCTAGAAGCTGTCAGAGTGGATGTCCGTTAGGCTGTTCGCGCGCCCAAAAGCCGACTGTCGCATAACCCCCATTGCGGAAATTCAGACTGAGACACCACCCGGCATCGCCTGCGACAGCCGCCCGCCCTGGCGCACCGGCTCCACGCTGACCGCCAGCCCCGTCCGGTCGTCCGTCACCACGAACAGGCCGCAGACCGTCGCTTCGCCGCTGGCGGGCTGCATGCGCTCGCCAGGCATCTTGGACCAGAACCGGGCGGCGGAGGCCTCCTTCGCCATGCCGATCACGCTGTCGTAGTCGCCGCACATGCCGGCGTCCGATTGGAACGCGGTGCCGCCCGGCAGGATCTGATGGTCGGCGGACGGGCAATGCGTGTGGGTGCCGACCACGAGCGACACGGTGCCGTCGAAGGAATGGGCATAGGCCATCTTCTCGCTCGTCGCCTCCGCGTGGATGTCGGCCACGACCGCCGATACGCTGGCGCCCAGCTTGTAGCGCGCCAGCAATTCCGCCGTGCCGCGAAACGGGCAATCCAGCGCGTCCATGAACAGCCGGCCCATGGCGTTCAGCACCAGCGCGCGCCGCCCGTCCGCCAGCACCGCCACGAAAGACCCGGCGCCCGGCGTGCCTGGCGGGAAGTTCAGCGGACGGATCACCCGCGGCTCCTGCGCGATGTAGGGGATCAGCTCGCGCCGGTCCCAGGAATGGTTGCCGAGCGTGATCACGTCGGCGCCCGCGGCAAACAGGGCCTGCGCCATCTCGGGCGCCAGGCCGAAGCCATGGCTGGCATTCTCCCCGTTCACCACCACCAAGTCCGCCAGCAGCCCGGCCCGCAGCCGCGGCAGGGTGGCGGCCACGGCGTCCCGGCCGGACCGCCCGACCACGTCGCCCAGGAACAAGATGCGCATGGTCAATCCTTCGGAATCATGAGGCCGCGCTCGGTCGCGATGGCCTGGAGCGGGATGTCATGCACGTCCGCCGCCACGCAGTCCACGCGCTGCGCCGCGAAGGCGCAGCCGATGGCGATGCGGCCGGGCAGGCCGGCAAGCGTCCGGTCGTAGAAGCCGCCGCCGTAACCCAAGCGCCGGCCCCTGCCGTCGAAGGCCAGCAACGGCACGAGCAGCAGGTCGGGCGCCATCCGTTCGCCCACGGGCCGGACCGTGCCGAACCGTTCGCGAACCAAACTATCTCCGGGCCGCCAACGCTGAAAACTCAAAGGATTGCCGCGCGCCGGCGTTACGGGGAGCACAATCGGGTGGCCTCGACCGGCCATGGCGAGCAGCAGCGGGCGGATGTCGATTTCGCCAGCAAGAGGCCAGAACCCGGCGATGACCAAGCCGGGCCGGAACCGCCAGCCTGCCAGGAGCCGCCCGGCCAAATGCACGCCCATCGCCGGGTCCTGTCCGGCCCGGGCGGCGATGGCGGCGGCGCGCTGCTGTTCCTTGCTATCGGACATAGAGGAATACGGAGCCACCCTGGCCGTTGGCGTCGCACCCTCCCGAAGCCTGCTTGCGCAGGTGGGCGCCGGTTGCCGTGACCACGGCCACAGTAGAGCCAGCTCCCGAGGGAGTGCTTATTGGCCCCGGGGGTGTAGTACCTGACGCACCGGGCAGCCCCGCCCTGCTTACTTAGTGCCTCTCCAGCGTCGCTGCAATCTCCTCCGCGCGATCAGCCAGCGCCGACAGGCGGTCATTCAGCACGCCGTCCTCCGCCGTCACCGGCCTGGCCCGGCGCAGCGCCGCCATCTCCAGCTTCAGGTCATGCAGCTCGTCCGCCATCAGCAGCGCGGCCTGCACCAGCAGGCGGGCCTCGCCGCTCTGGCTGCCAAGCGCCCTGATCCGGTCCACCCGCGACTCGACCTGCTCGGCCATGGCCTGCAGGTGCTGCTCCTGCCCGTCCGCGCAGGCGACGGTGTAGGCGTAGCCGTTGATCTTCACGGTGAGCTGGGCCATGGCGACGATCCCCTACTGTTCGAGCGCGCTGCGCAGTTGCGCGATCAGGCCGTCGAGCCGGGCGGCGACCTCGGTTGCCACCGGGTCGGGCGTGTTGGCCTGCCGGGCGATGCGCGCCAGCGCGGCTTCCAGCCGCTCGGCGGGATGGGCGGCCTGGGCGGGTGCGGTCTGGGCCGGTTGGGTGTCGTTGTCCATGGCTCTGTCCCGAAGCTTCATTCCAACTTGAACAGAAAGCGTGTAACCGCTTGAACGTCAAGCATGTTAAATTCGGTCGCGTCTGACCCGTCTTGGCCGCGGCAGGGGCGCGTGGCATGACAGCGAGACCATGAGGACCTCACGGGAAGCGAGGGAGCGTGGATCCGGAGCAAGGCACGGAGTTGAAATGTCTGATTACAAACTTCATTACTTTCCCGAGTCGGGCAACAGCTACAAGCTGGCGCTCATGCTGACGCTGTGCGGGCAGCGTTTCGAGCCGGTCTGGACCGATTTCGGCAGCGGCGTCCCCTGGACGGAGGAATGGCGGCGGACCGTCAATGCCATGGGCGAGATCCCGGTGCTGGTGGAGGACGGCGTCACCCTGACGCAGACCGCCCCCATCCTTCTGCGCTTGGCGGACAAGTTCGGACGGTTCGGGGGTTCAAGCGACGGCGAACGCTTCGAGATCCTGCGTTGGCTGTTCTGGGACAACCAGAAGCTCAGCGGCTACATGGCGGCCTACCGCTACAGGCGCGCGTTCATGGAGAACTCGGACCCGCATGTCTTGAAGTTCTTGAAGGCCCGCGTTGACGACTTCCTCAAGATCCTTGAGGCAAGGCTCAGCGAGTCGGCGTTCGTGGCCAGCGGCCAGCCGACGATTGCGGACCTGTCGATGACCGGCTACCTGAACTTCCCGCCGAACGAGAGCGGGTATGACTTGGAGGACAGCCACCCGGCGATCCACGCCTGGCTGCAACGCCTTGCCACCCTGCCGGGCTGGGTCGCCCCTTACGACATCCTGCCGGGGAAGCGCCTGCGCTGTTACGTTTAGGGGTGGCGAGCGGCTTGCCGCCGGCCGTCGTCATCCACGGCCTGCCGCACGGGCAGGCGGCGCTGCGGCCCGGGCACCCTGTCACCCTGCTTTCCGCGCCGGGTGCGCCGTCCTACGCCGGCGTGGCCTGGTGGCGTGCCCTGGTCTCCGCGTTGCGGGCCGAGTTCCCGGGGCTTGACCCGCCGGACGTGCTGGACTGCGGCGACGCGCCGGGCCGCGCGCTGGAGGCGCTGAGCCTCGGCTGCCGCATGGTCGTCCTGCGGCCCGGCCCGGCCTTCTCCGACATCGCCGAACGTGCGGCGGCACAGGGCGCGCGGCTGCTCGCGGAGCCGCCGGCCGCGTTGGACTTGGACGGCCGCGGGGCGTTGCGGCGGCTGGACGCCTGGCTTGGCGTGACAGCCGCGCGCCCATCGGCTAAGCCGCGCGAAAGCGTGCAGCGGATGGGGGCCACCATGGAAGTCACATCGACCGTCAAAGCGATCCTGAGCCACTACGAGAGCGACAATCCCGGGACCAAGGCGAACCTGGCCCGCATCCTGATGCAGGGCCGGCTGTCCGGCACCGGCAAGATGGTGATCCTGCCGGTCGATCAGGGCTTCGAGCACGGACCGGCCCGCAGCTTCGCGCCGAACCCGGCAGCCTACGACCCGCAATACCATTTTCGCCTGGCGCTCGCGGCCGGGCTGAACGCCTACGCGGCGCCGCTCGGCATGATCGAGGCCGGGGCCGGCACCTATGCCGGCGCGCTGCCGACCATCCTGAAGGTGAACAGCAGCAACAGCCTGGCGACCGAGAAGGACCAGGCGGTGACCGGATCGGTCGCGGACGCGCTGCGCCTCGGCTGCTCGGCCATCGGCTTCACCATCTACCCCGGCAGCGAGTACGCCTTCGCCCAGATGGAGGAACTGCGCGAGATGGCGGAGGAGGCCAAGTCGGTGGGCCTCGCCGTCGTGGTGTGGAGCTACCCGCGCGGCCCGGCGCTGGACAAGGCGGCGGAAACCGCGGTCGACATCTGCGCCTACGCCGCGCACATGGCGGCGCTCCTGGGCGCCCACATCATCAAGGTGAAGCCGCCAACCGCGGTGGTGAGCCTGGAGGCCGCGAAGAAGACCTACCAGACCCAGGACATCGACATCTCGACCATGGCGAAGCGGGTCGCCCACGTGGTGCAGTGCTGCTTCAACGGGCGGCGCCTCGTGGTGTTCTCCGGCGGCGAAACGCGCGGCGACGTGGACAGCATCCTTGAGGACATCCGCGGCATCCGCGACGGCGGCGCCAACGGCAGCATCATCGGCCGCAACACCTTCCAGCGGCCGGAGGCGGAGGCGCTGTCCATGCTCGGCAAGATCATCGACCTTTACCTCGAAGCCTAACCCTTGGCCAAAGCGGGCGAGCCGGACGGAGGGGACCCGTGCCGGCTCTACCTCGTGACGCCGGCCACGGCCGGGCCGGGGTTCGCCGACACGCTCGCCCGGGCGCTGGACGCGGGCGACGTGGCGGCGGTGCAGCTTCGGCTGAAGGAGGCGGAGGACGATGCGTGGCGCCGGGCCATCGACGCGCTGCGCCCGGTCGCGCAGTCCCGCGGCGTCGCGTTCCTGCTGAACGACCGGGCGGACCTGGTGCGCGCCACCGGCTGCGACGGCGCGCATGTCGGGCAGACCGACACGGCGGCGCCCGAGGCGCGCAAGCTGCTGGGCGATGGCCTCACCCTGGGCGTCACGTGCCATGACAGCCGGGACCTCGCGATGGAGGCGGGCGAGGCCGGCGCGGACTATGTCGCGTTCGGCGCGTTCTTCCCGACCACGACCAAGGAGGCTCCGACCCGCGCCGACTCCGCACTGCTCGCGTGGTGGGCCGAGCTGATGGAGCTGCCCTGCGTCGCCATCGGCGGCATCACGGCCGCGAACTGCGCGCCGTTGGTGCAGGCCGGCGCCAACTTCCTTGCGGTGGTGGGGGCGGTTTGGCAGCACCCGGGTGGGCCGGCGGCCGGTGTCCGGGCGATGAACGCCGCCATCGCCGCCGCCCGCTGATCAGTGCCAGCCTACCGGTGGCTGCTCGACGAGCTGCTGCCGCCGCGCGCCCCGGTTTCCGGGTTCACGTTGGTGCTGCTCGCCTCCCCAGCGGGGCCGGTCGGCCTGATGCCGCAGGCGGTGAGGGCGAGGACTGTCAGCAAGATTATCGGGCGCACAGTTGGAGGAACTCCTTACCGGGACGGCGGGCCATTGACGAAGCCGGGTTCCTCGGGATTGACCCGGCTGGCCGGACTGGGCTGGATGCCGCCGGTATAAACGCCGTCAGTGGGTTGCCTGTTGCACGAGATGGGCAGCGCGAACGCGATGCCGGCTAAGAGTGCGAAGCTGCGGACGATGTGTCTCATGTCCTCTGCATTCTGGGCCTACACGAAATACGCCACCTGTTCAGATGACGTGGGTTCAATCCGGCCGTTTGCTTTGATTAAGGTATTCCATCGCGGCTCTGCCCTTCCTCGTCGCCGGTGAAGCTTGGTCGGATAGGGTTGGCTCGGTCCGGAAGGCTTGACCGACTACCGGCAGGCTGAACGTTGCCGTTAGCTTGGGCACAGGAGGTCAGAAGCGTAAGGGCCACCCCAGCCAAAAGTGTGGAAAGGCGAACGGTGCGTCTTACGTCACTGAGCATTGTGCGCCAACGTGGTTTCGCGGTCTTGGTTCCGCTCAGCAGGCATTGCCGCGGAGCGACCAGGCCAGCACGCGCCCGTCGCCGACCTCGAAGGTCGTCTCGCAGCTCCGTTCGATGATTTCGTCCGGGAAGCCGCCGTAGGTGCCGTAGCCCGGGCCGAAGTAGCCGAAACCGCCGAAGAACGGGCCGCCCCCGATCAGGTCGGAGCGCTGCTCGGAATAGGCCAGGAACTTACGCCCGCCCGTCTCGTAGGTGCGGGACGGGACGCCGAGCCGGCGCACCAGTTCAGCTTCCGGCTGGCCCATCAGCGTTGCCAGGAACGCCGGACGATCAAAGGCCGGGGCGCAGCCGGCGACGACCGCTATCAGCAGCAAAGACAGGACAGGCTTCATCCCGCAGCAGTTGGCGGCGGCGGCACCCGTTTCAATCAGGCAGCCAAAGCACCTGGCCGATGCGGTCTGCGCCGGCGGCCAGCATCGCCAGGCGGTCGAAGCCGAGCGCGATCCCGGACGACGGCGGCATCCCGTGGCGGAGCGCCGCGAGGAAATCCTCGTCCAGCGGCCAGTCCGGGCCGTGCAGCGCATGACGCCGGGCACGGTCCTCGACGAAGCGCGCCTCCTGCTCGTCCGCGTCGGTCAGCTCCTCGAACGCGTTGGCGAGTTCCATGCCGCAGACGAACAGCTCGAAGCGCAGCGCCACGCGCGGGTCCGCTGGGTCGCGTCGGGCGAGCGCCGCCTGGGCGGCAGGCCAGTGGGTGAGAAAGGTGGGATGCGCCCGGCCCAGATGCGGCTCGACCCGCTCCAGCAGCAGACGGAAGAACAGGTCCTCCCACGTCTCATCAGGGCGCAGCGCCGCCCCGGCGCTTTGGGCGAGGCCGGGGGCGTCGCCAGCGGTGCCGAGCACGTCGGCCCCGGCAAAACGCAAGAACGCCTCGGCGACCGTCAGGCGCTCGAAGGCGGCGAGGCTGGTTTCGGTCCTGCCGCTTGTCACGACCGGCGGCAGCACGGCGCGGAGCAGGGCCGCGGTTTCGTCCATCAAGCCCTCGAAAGGGAGGCCGGGACGGTACCATTCCAGCATGGTGAACTCGGCGGCGTGGCGGGCGCTGCCCTCGCCGTCGCGCCAGACCCGGGCCAGTTGGAACACCGGGCCGGCGCCGGCGGCGAGCAGGCGCTTCATGGCGAACTCGGGGCTGGTGTGCAGCCACAGCGCGCGGCCCGTGCCGTCCGGGCCGTGGATCGTGGTGCGCAACGCGCGGAGGTGCACCTCCTCGCCCGGCGCCGGAACCGCATAGGGCGTCTCGACCTCGGTGTAGCCGCGGGCGGCGAAGAAGGCGCGGGTCGCCTGCGTCAGCAGCGCGCGGCGGCGCAGGAAGGGCATTCGGTCGGCGAGGCTGTCGGGGTGCCAGGAGGGCAGCGGCATGGGGCCAGTGTAGCGGAGGCCGCCGGTCATCGCATCGCAAAACCATGGATGCCGGACGAACACTCGATATGTTATCGGAATGAAATCCGAGTCGGGGCCTCGCTTGCCAGCGGCATGAGCCTGCGAACCGGCAGAGTCGCTGCAGTTCTCCGCCCAGGCGGAGAACTGCAGCGTGGAGTCAACATAGGGTGGGACGAATGAATGCGTCAAGCAGTAGTCAAGACAGTTCACCATGACGTTCATAACTGTCTTCGACGTGGCCCAGGAAGGCTATCTACGCGATGCTTATATCCTGCTTATGCCCCTAATGAGTGCTGTCATCGGTGCTCTGCTCATTTTTGCGCCGGACGCCATGCAAACCATGCTGCCATATGGTCCTCAAGGTAGAGATCGACAAATCTTGAATCGCTTTATCTTTATAGTTTCAATATTGGCATTTAACTTCTTCATAATCACTATATTTTCAGACAATTGGAAGTCCATTCATCGTCTTCAATATGGTCAATACTCAATGGTAGAGGGACCGGTATTGGATTTCGTTCCACCTCCTGTAAACGGTCATGGAGCCGAGAGCTTCACAGTTGGGGGACAGCGCTTTTCTTACACCCTGGGTAGCCTGACCCCGGGTTTCCGTCCCACCGCAGGCCATGGAGAACCAATCCAACCAGGACGGTATGTACGCATCAGCTACGCCGCAGGCGCGATACTACGGCTCCAGTTGGCTAAGGAATAAGCTTAACAAACCTTTCATCCACTGCTTCGCGTCTGGCGTGCAGGGCGGCAGCATTCCACCCATGATCGCCTCCATGTGCCAGACTGACCTCACAAAGGCACGCACCGAACCCCTGCACCGCTATCTCGATTGCAAGGAGGGCGACATGAGCTGCCCGGTGCCGGCGCAGTAGGCTGATGAGCAGGGTTGGCGAGAAACCTTGAACTCCCAAACAGTAGCGCGCTACTATTCAGAATAATCAGGGAGGACACAGTGCCGCGAGCGGCTCGGACAGACGGGCTTGATAAGTTTCAGCGCTACCGGGCATCACGACGGGCAAGTGGGATGAAGCTGTTGCGCGTGTGGGTTCCTGACCCTCACGCTCCTGGGTTCCGGGACGAGGCGCACCGGCAAGCGCTGGTTCTGCGGGGAGCTTCAGAGGAGGCTGACGCCCTCGACTTCATCGAGGCTACGGCGGCCTGGGATGACGCCGGTTCGTGAGACGGGGCGACCTGATCACCGTCGCGGTCAGCGGCGACTATGGCAAGCCTCGTCCTGCCCTCGTCATCCAGTCAGACTTCTTGAACGAAACTGACAGTGTCCTGGTCTGTCTTCTCACCACCACGCTGCGCGATGCGCCGCTTTATCGGCTTTCTCTGCCGCCTGGAGAGATGACCGGCCTTCGGCAGCCGTCACAGGTGATGGTGGACAAGATCATGGCTGTCCGCCGCGTGCGGTGCGGCCCGCCGGTCGGCCGGGCCGATGATGCGTCCCTCCTGGCCCTTGGACGGCTCCTTGCCTTCGTGGTCGGCATCGCGGACTGAACACCCGGTTTTCTGAGGCGCGACCTGTACACAGGCCGGATTTGACACCCGGGCCGCCTGTTCTATGTCTCGCCTATGGGAACATTGCCGGAACCGCTGCCCGAGCCGTTCGCGTCCTGGTTCGCCCGGCGCGGCTGGACGCCCCGGCCGCATCAGCTCGCCATGATCGCGGCGGCGCAGGCCGGGCAAAGCGCCTTGCTGATCGCACCGACCGGCGGGGGCAAGACCTTGGCCGGATTCCTGGCGAGCCTGATCGACTTGGCCGCCGCACCCCGCGCCGGGCTGCACACGCTGTATGTCAGCCCGCTCAAGGCGCTGGCCACCGACATCGCCCGCAACCTGCTCACACCCGTGGACGAGATGGGGCTGGCCATCGCCGTCGAGACCCGGACCGGCGACACCCCGGCCAACCGCCGCAAGCGGCAAAAGGAGCAGCCGCCCAACATCCTGCTGACCACGCCGGAAAGCCTGGCGCTGCTGCTGTCGCAGGCGGAGGCGCCGCAGATGTTCGCTGGGCTGTCCACCGTGGTAATCGACGAGGTGCACGCGCTGGCCGGCACCAAGCGGGGCGACCAGTTGGCCCTGTGCCTGGCGCGGCTCGGGGCGCTCGTGCCGGGCCTGCGCCGGGTCGGCCTGTCGGCGACGGTCGCGCACCGGCAGGCCTTGCTGGACTACGTCGGTTCGGGCACAGCGCCGGAATTGATCGAGGTGGCGCAGGGCGCGCCGCCGGCCCTGTCGATCCTGCTGCCGGACGGCCGGCTGCCGTGGTCGGGGCACATGGGCCTCAACAGCGCCTCGGCGATCCTGGAGCGCATCGGCGCACACGGCATGACCATCGTGTTCGTCAACACAAGGGCGCAGGGCGAGCTGCTGTTTCAGGCGCTGTGGAAGATCAACGCGGACACCCTGCCCATCGCGCTGCATCACGGCAGCCTCGACATCGGGCAGCGCCGCAAGGTGGAGGCGGCGATGTCCGCCGGGCAGTTGCGCGCGGTGGTGGCGACGTCATCGCTCGACCTCGGCATCGACTGGGGCGGGGTTGACCTGGTGATCCAGGTTGGGGCGCCGAAGGGGGTGAGCCGGCTCTTGCAGCGCGTCGGTCGGGCCAACCACCGGATGGAGGAGGCGTCGAACGCCATCCTGGTCCCGGCAAACCGGTTCGAACTGCTGGAATGCGAGGCGGCCATCGAGGGCGTCGCGGCGTGCGAGCAGGACGGCGACCCGCCGCGGCCCGGCAGCCTCGACGTGCTGGCCCAGCACCTGCTGCTGATGGCGGCGGGCGCCCCGTTCCACCCGGCAGCGATGTATGACGAGGTGCGCCGCGCCGCGCCCTATGCCGGGCTGACGCGGGCGGACTTCGACGATGTGCTGCGCTTCGTGGAAGACGGCGGCTACGCGCTGGCCGCCTATGACCGCTATCGCAAGCTGTTCCGCGACGCGGACGGCATGGTGCATATCCGGGGCGAGCGGGTGGCGCGCATGGCGCGGATGAACCTCGGCACCATCGTCGAGGCGCCGCTGCTCAAGGTGCGGCTCGCCGGGCGCGGGGGCGGCGCACTCGGCGAGGTGGAGGAGAGCTTCGTCAGCATGATGGTGCCCGGCGACACCTTCATGTTCGCTGGGCGGCTGCTGCGCTATGTGCGGCTGCGGGAAACGACGGTGGAGGTCGCGGAGGGCGGCAACGGCGAACCGATGGTGCCGGCCTATGCCGGCGCCAAGTATCCGTTGACCACGAACCTCGCGGCCCGGGTGCGCGCCATGCTGCACGATCCTGGCGCCTGGTCGCACTACCCGCCCCCAGTGCGCGAGTGGCTGGGCTTGCAAACCGAGCGGTCGCAACTGCCGGGGACCGACGACCTGCTGGTGGAGACGTTTCCCCGCAACGGGCGCTGGTTCCTGGTGGCCTACTGCTTTGAGGGCCGCAACGCGCACCAGACGCTCGGCATGCTGCTGACCCGGCGCATGGAGCGGTTCGGCTGCGGCCCGCTCGGCTTCGTCGCGACGGACTACGTGATTGCGGTGTGGTCGGCTTACGAGCCCGGCGACGTGGCCGGGCTGTTCGAGCAGGACATGCTGGGCGACGACCTGGAAGCCTGGATGGCGGAAAGCAGCATGCTGCGCCGGACCTTTCGGAATGTGGCGGTGATCGCCGGGCTGATCGAGCGCAACCACCCGGGCCAGGAAAAGAACCGGCGTCAGGTGACGGTGAACAGCGACCTGATCTACGACGTGCTGCGGCGGCACCAGCCGGACCATGTGCTGCTGCGCGCCACCCGGGCGGACGCGGCGGGCGGGCTGACCGACCTGGGACGGCTGTCGGGGATGCTCGGGCGGGTGGCGGGCCGGGTGCGGCACGTTCGGCTGTCGCGGGTGTCGCCGCTGGCGGTACCGGTGCTGCTGGACATCGGGCGGGAAACGGTGCGCACGTCCGGGGGCGAGGATGCGCTGCTGGCAGAGACGGAGGCGCTGGTGGCGGAGGCGACCGGCGATGCGCCGTCCAGCACCGCGCCGCTGCGGGTGCATCCGGTGCACCGCGCCAACCTGGCGATCCTGCAGCGCAAGCCGCGCAATCAGCGGGCACAATCTGTATGAAAGAAGGGGCATGACGGCAGCGCCGCTGCATCTCATGGGGGAGCGCCTGATGCTGGACCCACTGGGGGCGGTCGTCTGGCCGGCGGCCGGGCTGCTCGCGGTCGCGGACCTGCATTTGGAAAAGGGATCGGCCTGTGCCGCACGCGGGCAGTTGGTGCCGCCCTGGGACACCCGGGTGACGCTCGACCGGCTGGCGGCGCTGATGCGGCGATGGCAGCCGCGCACCGTGGTGGCACTGGGCGACAGCTTCCATGACCCGCGCGGATCGCTGCGGATGGCGCCGGGCGACGCGGCGCGGCTGCGGGGCTTGACCGAGGCGGCGGCGTTCGTCTGGGTGCTGGGCAACCACGACCCGGCGCCGCCGGGCGGGCTGGGCGGCCATGCCACGGATGTCTGGACCGCGGGTCCCCTGGTGTTCCGTCACCAGGCCGAGCACGGCGCACAGGGCGAGTTGTGCGGCCATCACCATCCCAAGGCCAGCATCGCCACCCGCGCCGGCGCCGTGACCCGCCCTTGCTTCGTTGCCGACCCGCGCCGGCTGATGCTGCCGGCCTTGGGCGCTTACACCGGCGGGCTGGACGTGGCTCACCCGGCCATCGCCGGGCTGTTCCCGCGCGGCGGCCGGGCGTTCCTGCTGGGGCAGGACCGGCTGTTCAGCTTCACCCTGGCGCAGGCCGCCGCCCGTGCCCGGCCCCAAGCTCGGTCGTCATTGAGGGTCGGCGGCGATTGAGGGCCGCGCTATGGACCCGTTGCTGAGACGACCCATTTAGAAGGAATCAGAATTGGGCCTGGGGTCCACGGAGTCGGGGATGAGCGAGGGAACGGAGGGCGGGCCGCCTGTCATCGTGTGGTTTCGCCAGGACCTGCGGCTGGGGGATCATGCGGCGCTGCTGGCCGCATTGGAAGGTGGACGGGCGGTGCTGCCGGTCTATGTGTTGGACGACGACACCCCGGGCGCCTGGGCGCTGGGCGGCGCGGCACGCTGGTGGCTGCATCACAGCCTGGCGTCGCTGACTGAGAGCCTCGCGGCGCGCGGCGCCACGCTCGTGCTGCGGCGCGGGCCGTCCGCCGAGGTCATCCCCGCCTTGGCGCAGGAAGTCGGCGCCGCCGAGGTCCATGCCGGCCGTATGCACGAACCCTGGGCACGCCAAGCCGAGGCCGCGGTAGAAGCGGCGTTGCAGCGCGTCGGCGCGGCGCTTCGCCTGCACCGTACGGCCACCCTGTTCGACCTGGACAGCATCCGCACCAAGACCGGCGGCGTTTATGGCGTCTATGGTCCGTTCGCCCGCACCTGCCGGGCGCTCGAAGCGCCGCGTCCGCCCGCCCCGGCGCCCGAGCGCGTCCCCTGCCCCGCCACGCCCCGCTCCGACCGCCTCGGGGACTGGGGCCTGCTGCCGACCCGTCCCGACTGGGCCGGCGGGTTCCGCGAGACCTGGCAGGTGGGCGAGGCGGCCGCGCATGACCGGCTTGCCGGGTTCCTGGCAAAGGCGGTGCACGGCTACGACACCGGGCGCAACCTGCCGGGCCAGCCAGGCACCAGCATGGTGTCGCCGCATCTGCACTGGGGGGAGCTGTCGCCCGGCCAGGTCTGGCACGCGGCGCAGCAGGCCGCGCAGGAGACCGGCAAGGGGCTGGAGGTGTTCCTGGGCGAGATCGTATGGCGGGAGTTCTCGGCCTACCTGCTGTGGCACAACCCGCACATGCCGGAGCGCCCGCTCCGCCCGGCGTTCGCGGGCCTGGCCGTCCGCGACGACGGCGACGAACTGCGCGCCTGGCAGCGCGGGCGGACCGGCATCCCCATCGTCGATGCCGGGATGCGGCAGCTTTGGCACATCGGCTGGATGCATAACCGCGTCCGCATGATCGCCGCATCGTTCCTGGTGAAGCAGCTCCTGCTGCCGTGGCAGGCCGGGGAGGCGTATTTCTGGGACACGCTGGTGGACGCCGACCTCGCGAGCAACGCGGCAAGCTGGCAGTGGATCGCCGGCTGCGGCATCGACAGCCAGCCGTTCTTCCGCGTGTTCAACCCGGTGAACCAGGGCGAGAAGTTCGACCCGGGCGGCGCCTACGTCCGCGCCTGGGTGCCGGAGCTGGCGCGGATGCCGGACAAGTTCCTGCATGCCCCCTGGTCCGCGCCGCCCGCCGTGCTGGCCGGGGCCGGCGTGGAGCTTGGCCGCAGCTATCCGCACCCCATCGCCGACCTGCCGCAGGCCCGGCAGCGCGCGCTCGACGTGTACCGCGCCACCGTGCGGCGTGCCGCATGATTCCCGCGGGCGCCCCGCTGCGCGTGGTGGGCGACGTGCACGGGGACATCCGCGCCTTCGCCGCGGCGACGGCTACCGACCGGTTCGTCGTGCAGCTCGGCGACCTCAGCGACCACGGGCCGGACAGCGCGGGCGTGCTGCGGACCATGTTCGCGTTGATGGACCAGAGGCGCGGCCTGTTCATCCTCGGCAACCACGACCGCAAGCTGGGCCGCGCGCTGTCCGGGCAGGCGGTGCGGATGGACGCGGCGCTGCAGGCCACGCTGGCCCAGTTGGACGACCGCCTGCGGGAGCGCGCGCTGCGTGAGATCAGCCACGCGCCGGCCTGGCTGGCGCACGGCGACACCGCCTTCGTGCATGGCGGCTTTCACCCGGCCATGCTGACCGAGCCGCCGCCGCCGCCGCTCGGCCGGGTGGACCCGCTGCTGTCCCGCGCCCTGTTTGGCGAGACGACGGGCCGGATGCAGCCGGATGGCTACCCGGAGCGCGTGCTGCGCTGGGTGGATCGCATCCCCGCCGGCATGACCGTCTATTGCGGCCACGACCAGCGCAGCACGGACGGGCGGCCGTATCGGCGGACCGGGTCGTCGGGCGGGCTGGCGGTGTTCCTCGACACCGGGGCCGGCAAGGGCGGGCACCTGTCCTGGATCGACCTGCCGAGCGAAGGCTAGACCCCCTCCCCCGCGTCCATCGCCGCCAGGAACCCCGCCGCCTGCTCCCGGATGGCCGAGACGCGCACCGGGTCCATCTTGGACAGCGTCCGCACCGGCATCGCCATGCGCATGTTTTGCGCGAACCGCTCGGAGTGCCGGTCGATGAAATCCCAGTACAGCGCGTTGAACGGGCAGGCGCCCTCCCCGACCCCGAGCTTCACGTCGTAGTGGCACCCCCGGCAGTAGTCGCTCATGCGGTTGATGTAGGCGCCGGACGCCGCGTAGGGCTTCGATCCCATGATCCCGCCGTCGGCATGCAGCGCCATGCCGCGCACGTTGGGCATCTCGACCCACTCGTAGGCGTCGGCATAGACGATCAGGTACCATTCATCGACTTCGTCGGGATCGAGGCCGGCCAGCAGCGCGAAGTTGCCGGTGATCATCAGGCGCTGGATGTGGTGGGCATAGGCGTGGCGGCGGGTGTCGCCGATGGTCTGGCGCAGGCAGTTCATCCGCGTCTCGGCGGTCCAGAAGAACGCCGGCAGCCGGCGGGTCGCGCCCAGGCTGTTCAGCCGGGCGTATTCCGGCATCTTGAGCCAGTACACGCCGCGCACGAACTCCCGCCAGCCCAGGATCTGCCGCACGAAGCCCTCCACGGCGTTGAGCGGGGCCAGCCCGGCACGCCAGGCGGCCTCTGCGGCCCGGCAGGCCTCCAGCGGGCCGAGCAGCCCGGTGTTCAGCGAGGTGGAGATCAGCGCGTGATACATCGCGCTTTCCCCCGTCACCATCGCGTCCTGCCACTCGCCGAACAGCGGCAGGCGGTGGGCCACGAAGTCCCCCAGCGCCGCGGCGGCGTCCCGGTGCGTCACCGGCAGGGCGAAGCCGTCCACGTCGCCGAAATGGTCGGGGAAGCTGCGCGCCACCAGCGCCATCACCGCCCGCGTGATCTCATCGGGTTCGAAGCGCGGGACGGCGGGCGGGGCGATGCCCTTCGGCGGCGGCTTGCGGTTCTCGGGGTCGTAGTTCCACCGGCCGCCGGCGGGTGCGCCGTCGTCCATCAGGACGTCGTAGCGGCGGCGCATGTCGCGGTAGAACGTCTCCATGCGGAACGCGCCGCGCCCGCGCGCCCAGGCGCGGAACTCCTGGATCCGGCAGAGAAAACGGTCGTCGTCGCGGATTTCGGTCTCGACCCCGGACGCCTCGTGCCAGCGCCGCATATCCTCCATGAGCCGCCACTCGCCGGCCTCGGTCGCGACGATGGCGCTGGGCCGGTGCCGGGCGACGGCGCGCAGCATCTCGCCGCGCAAGCTGCCGGTGTTGTCAGGATCGTCGAGCTCGACATAATCCACCTGCACCCCGCGCGCCCGCAGCGCCCGGGCGAAATGGCGCATGGCGGACAGCACGAGCACGATCTTCTTCGGGTGGTGCCGCACGTAGGTGCACTCGCCCATCACCTCGGACATCAGCACGACATCCCGCGCGGGGTCGAGGTCGCGGAGCGCGCTCAGCCCGGCGCTGCACTGGTCGCCCAGCACGATGCGCAGCGTGTTCACTGTCAGCCTTTCACCCGCACGTTGGACCGCCCGCCATCGACCGCGAACACCTGGCCGGTGATCCACCCGGCGTCGTCCGACAGCAGGAACGCCGCCAGCGCCCCGGCGTCGTCGCCCGTGCCGAGGCGCGGGATCGGGTGCATGGCCGCGATCCCCTTCGCCATCGCCTCGTTGCCCAGGATCGGCCCAGCGATGCCGGACTGCGTCAGGCTGGGGGCGATGCAGTTCACCCGCACGGACGGCGCAAGTTCCGCGGCGAGCGCGGCCGTCAGGCCCTCGACCGCGCCCTTGGCGGCGGCGATCACCGCGTGGTTGGTGAAGCCGGAGCGGACGGCGACGGTGCTGAACAGCACGACGCCGCTGCCGGGGCAGGCCTTCAGCGCATCCGCCCCCGCAGCCACGGCCAGCGCGGCGCCGACGGCGTTCAGCCGGAACGCCGCGACGAACTCCTCGCTCGTGGCCCGGCGCAACGGGCGCAGCACGATGGAGCCGACGCATTAGGCGAGGCCGCCGATCTCGGGCCCGGCCTGCCGCACCGCAGCGGCCAAGGCCGCCTCGTCCAGCGCGTCCGCCACGGCGTGCGTGCCGCCCAGCTCTTCCGCCAGCGCCGCGATCCGGGCGGCGTCGCGGCCGATCAGGTGGACCGCCTGGCCCCGCGCCGCCACGCGCCGCGCGATGGCCGAGCCAATCGCCCCCGCGCCCACAATCACCACCGGTCCCGCCATGCCCACCCCTTTACGCTTCCGGTCCGAGAATGGCGCCGATGCGGCACGGCACAACCCTGCCCACCTGCCCACCTGTCCGCTTGCGGGCGGGGCCGGGTGCGGGCAGTCTCCCCCCATGCGGCAACTCCTCTTGCTCCGGCATGCCAAGTCGTCCTGGGACGAACGGGACACCCCCGACCATGGGCGACCGCTCAACCGGCGCGGCCTAGCGGCGGCGGCGGCGATGCGGACCGCGATGCAGGGGCTGGGCCTGGCGCCGGACGTGGTGCTGGCGTCCACCTCCCGCCGCACCGTGCAGACGTTGGAGGCGCTTGAACCGTGGGCCGACACCCCGCTGGTGGACCGGCTCGACAGCCTGTACTTGGCGTCCGCAGCCGCGATGCTGAAGGTGGTCCAGGAGGTCGGCGCCACCGCGCGCAGCGTGTTGGTGGTGGGCCACAACCCCGGCGTACACGATTTGGCGATGCTGCTGGTGGGGGCGCAGGCGGCGTCGTTCGACAACCCGGACATCCGCCGCCTGGCAGAGGGCTTCCCCACCGGCGCGCTGGCCGAGTTCACCGTCACCGTTCCCTGGCACTCGCTCGACGAGGGGGACGGACGTCTGGCCCGGTTCCTGTGCCCGCGCGACCTGCCCGGCCATGGCGGCTGACCGCGGGGAGACCGAGGCCAGCCTGGAGTTCGCCCTCAGCCCGGACGACCTGCCCCGCTTGCTCAAGCTGCCGTTCCTGGGGTTCTGGGCTCAAACCCTCGAAAATTCTGAAAGTGTTTTAGTTCAGCGGCTTGGGCGATTTTCAGCCTATGCCTTGGTCTCTCAGTCTTTCCAGAAGTCGTTGAAGCGATCGGCGGCAAGCTG
>JAABUQ010005854.1_pt1 | contig 19172 bp, 16 predicted proteins | sample 5560001 | NCBI WGS metagenome assembly JAABUQ01 (sample SAMN10711888, study PRJNA513371) | rock metagenome | isolation source: Antarctica rocks | place: Antarctica: Victoria Land, Finger Mt nord | collected 2015-12-18
CGCCGACCCCGGCGTGGTCGGCGCCATGCGCGCCATGTTCGACGAGACGGTGACGGGCGCCCGGGTGCTGGGGCTGGCGACGCTCGGCCTGCGCGACCTGTATGGCAAGAAGGAGGTGCACGCCGTCGCCGACCTGCGCGGCGTGAAGGTCCGCGTGCAGGCCACGGCGACCGAGGATGCGATCTTCCCGGCCTACGGGGCGCAGACCGTGCACATGCCGTTCGGCAGCGTTTACACCAGCCTGCAGACCGGCGTCGTGGACATGGCCGAGAACGGCGTCAACGTCTACATGGCCAACAAGCACTACGAGACGGCCCCGGTCATGTCGATGACCGAGCACGAGGCCAACAACTCCGTCCTCTGGGTGTCGGACAAGGTGTGGTCCGCCCTGTCGCCGGAGCAGCAGGGCTGGGTGCAGGCCGCCGCCGACGAGGTGTCCCGCACGCAGCCGGCAAAAGCGTTGGCGCTGGAGCATGAGAGCCAGGCCCGGCTGACCAAGCTCGGGGTCCGCTTCGTGACCGACGTGGACAAGTCCGGCTTCATCGCCGCGGCCCTGCCGTTCCAGGACCGGCTGGCGGCCGGGCTGGGGCCGCGTGCCGTGCAGGTGCTGGCGCTGATCCGGGCCGTGCAGTAGCGCCGGCATGCGCGCCAGCGAGATCGTGCAGTCCACCGGCCGCCACCTGAAGTGGCCGGGGCTGGATTGGCTGGAGCGGGCGCTGATGGCCGGCTGCGGCGTGTGCCTGGCCTGCTTTTCCGCCGCCGTAATGGCCGATGTGGTGACGCGCGAGGTCGGGCGGCCCTGGCTGTGGCTGCAGGAGGTGACGATGGCCTTCTTCACCTACGGCATCTTCTGCGGCGCCGCCGTCGCCACCCGCCGCCAGGACCACCTGCAGCTCTCGGCCATGACGGAGGCGATGCAGGGCCTGCCGCGGACCGTGCTCGAGGTGTTCAACCGGCTGGTGGTATTCGGCGTGGGCGCGGCCATGGTGGTGTATGGCTGGCAGAACTTCCTGCAGGGGTTCGGCAGCTTCCGCATGCCGTCCATGCTGCCGATCGCCTACTTGTACTGGCCCATCCCCGCTTGCGGCGCGCTGGTGGCGCTGTTCAGCCTGGAGAGGATCGTGCAGGGGCTGCGGCATGGCTTCGCGCAGCAGCCGGGCCAGGCCGCGTCTGCAACCGACCACGTCGCCCCGGCCTGACCCGGCATGATGGCCGGCAACGCCGCCGTGCTGGCCGTGATGACGGCGCTGTTCCTGGCGCTCGGCTACCTCGGCGTCCCCGTCGCGTTCAGCCTGATCGCCGGCGTGCTGGTCGGCACCGCCATGACGCCCATCAGCCTGCAATCCATGATGGGCCAACTGTTCAACGGCATCGACAGCGAGAGCCTGATGGCGATCCCGTTCTTCCTGCTGGTGGGAGAGTTGATGACGTCGGCCAACGTCATCATCCGCATCGCCGACCTGTCGCAGGCGCTGGTAGGCCACGTGCGCGGCGGGCTGGCGCAGGTGACGACGGTGTTCAGCATGTTCTTCTCCGGCATGTCCGGCTCGTCCTCGGCGGACGTGGCGGTGCTGTCCAGGACCATGGCGCAGCCGATGGCTCAGGAGGGGTACCGCCCCGAGTTCGTAGCGGCGCTGATCGCGGCGGCCAGCACCATCGCCGCGCTGGTGCCGCCGTCGATCATGGCGGTGGTGTATGGCGCGATCGGCAACGTCTCGATTGCCGGGCTGTTCCTGGGCGGGATCGTGCCGGGGCTGCTGATCGGCGTGGGGCTGATGATCTACTGCTACTTCTTTGGGCCGGTCGGGCTGCAGCGGCCGCGCGCCACGCTGCCGCAGCTTGGGGAGGCGGCGCGGCGGGCGGCGCTGCCGATGCTGATCCCCGGCATCCTGCTGGGCGGCATCCTGACGGGCTGGTTCACGCCGACCGAGGCCGGGGTGGTCGCCATCGCCTATATCCTGGTTGTTGTGCTGCCGCTGCTGCGGCCGGGGCATTTCCGGCACCTGCCGGGCGACTTCATCCAGGCGGGGCTGGTGTTCAGCCTGCCGCTGATCACCATTGCCGCCGCCAGCGCCTTCGGCTGGCTGGTCGCCTACCTGCGCGGGCCGATCGTGGTCGCGGGCTGGATCAGCGGCGTCGCGGGGACGGACCCGATGTCGATCATGTTCCTGCTGGTGGTGGTGTTCGTCATCGTCGGCGACTTCATCGAGCCGATCCCGGCGATCATCATCTTCATGCCGGTGGTGAACCAGTTGACCGAGAGCGCGGGCATCAATCCCGTGCACATGGGGGTCGTGCTGATCGTCACGCTGGCGTTCGGGCTGATCACGCCACCGTACGGGCTGGCGCTGCTGATGGCGTCCAAGTTCGTGGGGGTGCGGTTCTCGACGGCCTTGCGGGCGTCGGTGCCGATCTACGCGATCTTCTTTGCCACCATCGCGTTCACGATCTTCATGCCGGACGCGATCCTGTTCCTGCCCAAGCTGCTGTTCCCGGAGTCGGTCGGGTGCTTCAAGGCGCCGGGCGGCAGCGGCTATACCTGCCCTTGAACTGCTGCTGCTGCGGTTCGGGGTCCTCGCCCCAGCTTGCAGCAGGCTGGCAAGGCCGGGCTGGCAACGTTCGAGTCAGTCCTCGATCAGCACGATATGGAGATGGCGGGGGCCGTGGGCGCCGCGGACGTAGCTGCCCTCGATGTCGGTCGTGCCGCTGGCGCCGGTGACCAGGTTCAGGTTGCGCGGCAGGGTGGCGGGCGCCGGCGCGAGGTCCTCCAGGTGGGGCAGGATGTCGCGGGCGTGCAGGACCGCGATGTGGTGCAGCGGCAGGAAGTGGCCGAGCACGGCGGTGTCGGCGCCGGAGTGGAAGACCAGGGAGCCGGTCTCGGCGATGCCGTGCCGGGCCAGGCCGACGGCGGCGGCCTCGTTCGGCAGGGCGGCGTCGCGCAGGGCGAAGCCGGACCAGTCCAGCGCCAGCAGCGGCGGCTCCTGCTGCAGGGCCAGGGCGGGCGGCAGGCCGTGGCCCGCAAGGTAGGCGGCGACCCGGCCAGGCAGGTCCGGCAAGGCGCCGATGCGCTCCAGCGTGGCGCCGACCTTGGCGGAGGTGGCGCGGGTGGCGAAGGCATCGGGCAGGGCGCCGGGCGGCAGGGCAGGGCGGACCTCGTCGAGGTCGAGCAGCAGGGCCTGCGCCTCCGCGTCGATGGCGGCCTGCGCCGGGCGGGGGTCGAGGGTGGCGGCGATGGCGGACAGGATCGTGTCGCGGGCGCTCACCGGCCGGAGCCCCCCCGCTGGGCGTCCCCTCGCTGGGCATCCCGGTCGCGGAGCTGCTGCATGAAGGTGCGGGCCGGCGGCGCCGGCATGTCGCGGTAGCGCGTCCAGCTTCCGGCCAGCGGCATCCCGCCGATCCAGCCGCCGCGGCGGAACAGGCGCATGGCGCGGACGGCGATGGCGGTGGCGAGGCGGTACAGCGCCGGGCGTTCGGCCATGAAGCGCCACAGCCACAGGCTGCTGCGGACGGTCTGCGGCACCAGGCCCTCGCGCCAGCCGGTGTCGCGCCAGCCGCGCAGCAGGGTGGGCAGCGGGATGCTGACGGGGCACACCTCCTGGCAGCGTCCGTTCAGGGTGCAGGCGTGCGGCAGGTCGCGGGCCTTCTCGATCCCCTCCAGCGCGGGGTTCAGCACGGCACCCATCGGGCCCGGATAGGTGCCGCCATAGGCGTGGCCGCCGATCTGCCGGAACACGACGCAGTGGTTCATGCAGGCGCCGCAGCGGATGCAGCGCAGCATGTCGCGCAGGCCGTCGCGCAGCATCCGGCTGCGCCCGTTGTCCACGAGGACGATGTGGAACTCCTGCGGGCCGTCGCGGTCGCCGGGGCGCTTCGGTCCCGTGTGGAAGGTGGTGTACTGCGTGAGGTCCGCACCCGTGGCGGAGCGCACCAGCAGCCGCAGCAGGGTCCAGGCATGGGGGAGGGAGGGCACCAGCTTCTCGATTCCCGCCGTCACGATGTGGACGCGGGGCGGGGTGGTGGTCAGCTCGGCGTTGCCCTCGTTGGTGACGGTGCAGACGGCACCGCTGTCGGCGAGCAGGAAGTTGGCGCCGCTGATGCCGACCTCGGCGGAGAGGAAGCGGCTGCGCAGCTCGCGCCGGGCGCTTTCGACCATGGCGCCGACGTCCTCGGTCTGGTGCGGGTCGGCGTGGTGGGCCTTGAACAGGGCCGACACCTGCTCGCGCGTCTTGTGCAGGGCGGGCCAGATGATGTGCGACGGGGTCTCGCCGGCGAGCTGGATGATGTGCTCGGCGAGGTCGGTCTCGACGCGCTCGATGCCGGCGGCCTCCAGGGCGTGGGGGAGGCCGATCTCCTCGCCGAGCATGGACTTGGACCGGGTGGCCTGCTTGGCCCCGGCGGCGCGGCAGAGGCGGATGACGATTTGGCAGGCTTCCTCCGCGTCGGCGGCCCAGTGGACGACGGCGCCGCTGGCGATGGCGTTGCGCTCGAACTGCTCGAGGTAGTGGCCGAGGTTGGCGACCACGTGCTCCTTGATGGCGGTGCCGCGGCGGCGGGCGGCGGCGAACTGCGAGTAGTCGGCCAGGGCGGCGGCGCGCTTGGCTTCCGCGGTGACGGTGGTGCGGTCGATGGCGAGCTTCAGGTTGGCGTCGCCCAGGGCGCGCTTCACGTCATCCTTGAAGATGGGGTTCTTGGTGGGGGCGAGCTTGCTCATGGCTCAGGCCTCCTCGCCGATCGCCGGGCCGCCGCCCATGCCGGCCAGGATCTCGGCGGCGTGGAACGCGCGGACCCGGCTGCCCCGACGGTGCAGGGAGCCGGCCATGTTCATCAGGCAGCCGAGGTCGCCGCCCAGCAGCAGGCTGGCGCCGTTGGCCTCAATGGCGGCGGCCTTCTCGCCGACGATGGCGTTGGCGATGGCGGGATACTTGACGCAGAAGGTGCCGCCGAAGCCGCAGCAGACGTCGTTGCCGACCAGGGGCGTCATGTGCAGGCCCTCGACCTCGCGCAGCAGGGTGCGGGGCTGCTGCAGGATGCCCAGCTCGCGCAGGCCGGAGCAACTGTCATGGTAGGTGGCGGTGGCGGGCAGGGCGACGCCGGCCGGGCGCCAGCCGCGGATATCCACCAGGAACGACAGCAGCTCGTGCGTGCGGGCAGCGAGGGCGTGAGCGCGGGGGAGCCAGGCGGGGTCGTCCGCCAGGGCCTCGGGGTAGTGGGCGCGGATCATGCCGACGCAGGAGCCGGAGGGGGCTACGACGTAATCGAACCCTTCGAAAGCGGCGATGACCCGGCGCGCGAGGGCGGCCCCGCCCTGGGTGTCGCCGCTGTTGAACGCAGGCTGGCCGCAGCAGGTCTGGGTGCGGGGGACCTCGACGTCGCAGCCGGACTGCTCCAGCAGTTGCAGGGCGGCGAAGCCCAGGCGCGGACGGATGGCGTCGGCGAGGCAGGTGACGAACAGGGCGACGCGGGGTCGGTTGCCCTGGTTGTCCTGGCCTTGTTCGCGCTCGCCTTCGCGGGTGTGGGGCATGGCTTGGCGTCCTGGGTTAATCGGGCCGGATGACACAACAATATGCGCGCTTGCTGGCCTCCCGCCAGGTACGGCGCCTATCTCTGTCCCAGGGCCAGCGCATACGGCGTGAGGGCGCTGCCTCCTTCGGGCAGGGCAACCGCATGAGGCGCAAGAACCGCGCAGGCTACGTCTCCCTCCAGGAGAGGGTTGGGGGTTCGGGAGGCCGCTAGCGCCACATCCGGCCTGTTTGGCAGCGAGCTTTGTTCTCGAACGGGCAGATTAGGCGCTTGCCGCTTCCCTCACCCTGGCCCTCACCCGAAGAGAGAAGAAGGCAGCGTCCGCACGCCGTATGTGGTCGCCCTGCCTCATCCCGGGATCATCCACGGGAAGACGTACTGCTGCAGCACGACCAGGACGCCGAGCACCAGCGTCAGCACCACGCTGTGCTTGAACGTGCGCGCCAGCACCACGCCCTCCTGCCCGCGCAGCGCGGTGACCGACACCCCGGTGGCGATGTTCTGCGGCGAGATCATCTTGCCCATCACGCCGCCAGAGGAGTTGGTCGCCGCGATCAGCACCGGGTTCAGGCCAAGCTGATTCGCCGCCACCACCTGCAGGTTGCCGAACAGCGCGTTGCCCGAGGTGTCGCTGCCCGACAGGAACACCGCCACCCAGCCCAGGAACGGTGAGACCAGCGGGAACAGGATGCCCACCGACGCCACGCCCTTGCCGAGCGTATAGTTGAGGCCCGAGTAGTTCATCAAGTACGCCAGGCCCACGATCAGCGCCACCGTGAGGATCGCGATCCGGCTCTGCCGCCAAGTCTGCACGGCGCACTCGATGAAGCGGCCCGGCCCGACGCCGACCACGGCGGCCGTCAGGATCGCCGAGAGCAGGATGGCCGTGCCCGTCGCCAGCGGCTGGAACACGTAGTTCGCCGCATACGGCTTGTCATACAGCGTGATCAGCACCTGGTTGTGCAGGCCGGGCCACGGGAACGCCTGCTGCCCGATGGCGAAGATCTTGAAGTGCGTCCAGGCGATCACGACCGCCGAGACCAGGATCCAGGGCAACCAGCCCTGCCAGCTCGGCACCGCAGCCTGCGCCCGCACCACGTCCGCCCCGACCGCCCTGGCCGGCACGGGCCGGGCAGCGGGAGGCATGGCGAACTCTGGCGACGGCTCCGGCGACCACACCCGCAGGAAGCCCAGGGTGGCAACCAGCGCGACGAGCGACGACAGCACATCGGTGAGTGCGTAGTCGAGGTAGTTCGACGACACGAACTGCCCCAATGCGAAGCTGCCGCCGGCCACCAGCAGCACCGGCCACAGCGCCCGCACCGAGCGCATGCCGCCATAGATCGCCATGACGTAGAACGGCAGCAGCAGCGCCATGAACGGAAGCTGCCGCCCGATCATCGCGCCGAGCGTCACCGGCGACAGGCCGGTGACCTGGCCGAGCACCGTCACCGGCGCGCCGAGCGCCCCGAAGGCGACCGGCGCGGTGTTGAAGATCAGCGTGAAGGTCAATGCCTCCAGCGGTGCGAAGCCGACCAGGATCAGTAGCGCGCTGGTGATCGCCACCGGCGTGCCGAACCCGGAGATGCCCTCCAGCAAGCAGCCGAAGCAGAAGCCGATCACCACCAGCACGATGCGGCGGTCGTTGGGCAGGTGGTCGAGCACCCAGTCGCGGAACGCATCGAAGCGGCCGGACACGACGGCGATGTTGTACAGCAGCAGCGCGTTGAACACGATCCACATGACCGGCCAGACCGCGAACGTCGCCCCGGCGGCGACGCTGTCCAGCGCCAGGCCGACCGGGAACTGCCAAACCAGGGTCGCCACCGCCAGGCCCACCACCAGGCCGCCGAGCGAGGACTGCCACGCGGGCCGCCGCAGCACACCCAGCATCACCAGCACGGTCACGATCGGCAGCGCCGCGACGACGAACGACAGGGGCAGGCTGTCCGCCACCGGCGTCACGAGTTGATGGAACATTACACCCCCCAGGTCGGCGGCGCGTGCTGCGCCCCAATGATAGCCTACTCGACCGCCGCGTTCAGCGCGAGGCGCACTTTAGCAGAATTTGAGTTATTAATAACACCGATATAGAATTTCGCAGCATGGGCGCAGCCTCCGCCGTGGCGGCCGGCGACGTCCATGCCCTGCCGGCGAAGGTGGGCGTTCCGCGCGAGCCGGACGCCCCCTGGCTGGGCGCGTCACTCCGGCGCCGCTGGATGCAGCTCCAGCTTCTGCACCCGCCAGTTCAGCAGCTCGGCCACGTAAAGCTCGTTCTCCGACGGACAGGCGATCTCATGGATCCAGCCGAACTGCTTCGGCCCCTTGCCGGCACTGCCGAGCACCCCCAGCACATGCCCATCCAGGCTCATCTTGTAGATGCGGCCGGGATAGGCGTCGGAGCTGTACAGCACCTGGTTGGGGCCGGGCGTGATGCAGATCGCCCAGGGCGAGCCGGCGACCATGGTCTTCGGCGTGCCGACCGGCGGCGCCTGGTTCGGAACGGGTCCGATCGCGGGCTTGGCGTCCGGGCTGAACGGCACGTCGATGGTGATCTGCCGCAGGAACTTGCCATCCGTGTCGAACACCTGGATGCGGCGGTTGCCGCGGTCGGCGACATAGATGTGGTCCGCGGCGTCGCTGGCGATGCTGTGCGGCGTGCTGAACTGCCCGGGTCCGTCGCCCGGCGTGCCCCATGATCCCAGCCACTCCCCGCCATGGCCCACCTTCGCCACGCGCGAGTTGATGTAGCCGTCGCTGATGTAGCCGTTGCCCGCCCGGTCCCAGGCAGTGTCGGTGACCTGCCGGAACATGCCATCGATGGGGGCCGCGGGGGGGCGGGGATGCTTCACCGGGCCGGTGTCCTCGTCCGACGCCTCCTGCTTGCGCCCGAACACCATCGCGACCCGGCCCTGCGGATCGAACTTCACCACCTGGTCGGAGCCTTTGTCGGTGACCCAGACGTTGTCCTCGCGATCGACCTTGACGGCGTGGGCGAACGACCAGGCATACAGGTTATGGCCGATCTCGCGCACGAACGCGCCGTCAGGCCCGAACTCCAGCAACTGCGCCGCGGCTGCGGCATAGGCCGGCCCCGACGTGCTGCCGCGCGAGAAGACGAACACATGCCCCTTGGAGTTCACCGCGACCCCGGACACCTCGCCGAAGTAGAGGTTCTCTGGAAGCTTCAGCGGCGTGTCCACCGAGTCGAACGGGATTTCCGGCACGGCGGCCGGCGTGGCCGCCTGCTGCGCGAGCGCTGCCGAGCTGACCAGGAACAATGCACCTGCCAAGCGTGCGATCATCGTGTCCTCCCCATTTTTGGGCATGAGGGGGCGTAGGCTGCGGCATGTCAATCAGCCATGCCGGGGCTGGCATGACTTTGGCCGAGGGTGCTGGCATGGTGCCGCCGGGATCAGGGCTGACGCCTATTGCGCGAGAACGCCGCGCGGGCACGGAGGGTCGCGGATGAACCAGGTCTGCAAGGCCGCGCTGGGCCTGCTCATGCTGATCGGCACGGCCCGGGGCGCCGCCGGGCAGCCGGCACCGGAGGCTGCGGCTGGCCCCACGCAGGACCAGCTGGACGAGGCCGTCCGGCTCGGCGGGCTTGCCGCGGTGGCGCCGATCTGCGGTTTGCGGGACGAGCGCTGGGCCGCCGACCTGCGCAGGAGCGCCATCCAGTCGGGCACCGGCTCACGCGCGCATGGTGACGGTGACCTTTCGGCCGCCGCGGGCAGCAACCTCGTCATCGGCGCGCTGTCGTTCTCGGAGGCCGAAGCCCTGGAGAGCTTCGCCGAGGCGCCCGCCATGGCGACCTGCGGGCCGCTTCGAGGCGATCCGGAGCTTGGAGTGGCGGATCGGATGGTCGAGAGGTTCCGGATGCAGGCGGACCCCGCCTCGTAGGGCTGCACGCGGGTCCGGGCGTCATGCCTGTCTGGCGGTGGCGCATGACGTGCGCGGGGTAGGATGTCGGCTTCGATGGCCGGCCCTGCCACCTGCCTGCGGCGGTCCAGGATGCCACGGCCGCTGCGCCGACTGCCCCGCCGCGCCGTCCGCCATCATCCTACGATGCAGCCCGTGCCCCGTGCCGCACCTCGCCGGACATGAACTCGGCGCAGCGGCTGCCCAGCATCATGGCCGGGGCGTTGGTGTTGCCGGCGTTGATGTCGGGCATCGCCGACAGGTCGCACACCCGCAGGCCCTCGATCCCCCGCACGCGCAGGCGCGAGTCCAGCACCGCCATGCGGTCGCCCGGCGGTCCCATGCGGCAGGTGCCGGCCGGGTGGTAGTTGGTCTTCACGAAACGCCGGCAGTGCCGCAGGATCGCCTCGTCGCTGAGGTCCGCCGGGCTCGGGACCACGACCGCCCTGATCCGTTCCTTGAGCGGGCTCGTTTCGAATGCGCGCAAGAAGAAGCGTTGCCCGGCGATCATGGTGCGCGCATCCGCCGGGTCGTGCAGCAGGTTCGGCGACACGAGCGGCATGTCGTCGGGGTCCGCCGAGCGGAGGCGCACGAAGCCGCGGGAGCGAGGCTTCACGACGACGGTGGTGACCGTCAGCCCGTAGCCGTCCTCCACCAGGGTCAGCGTATCGCGGTCGAGATAGACGATGGGCACGCAGAACGCCTGGATCGTCGGCTCCGCGGTTGGGTCGGCCGGGTTGACGAACGCGCCGGCCTCCACGCCCGCCGACAGGATGGGGCCGGCGCCGAACAGCTTGAAGCGCAGGCCGTTGCGGACCATGCGCCAGCCGACGCCCTGCTTGTAGTAGCCGTGCCGGCCGTTCGCGGTGGCGATGATCGGTACCTCGGGATGGTCCACCAGGTTCTCGCCAACGCCTGGCAGGTCCGCCACGGGGGCGATGCCGTGATCGCGGAGCTGGTCGGCCGGTCCGACGCCGGACAGCATCAGGAGCTGCGGCGTGACCAGCGAGCCTGCCGCCAGGACCACCTCGCCATCGGTCCGCGCCTGGTGCTCGGCGCCCTTGGCGTCGCGGTAGATCACGCCGACGGCGCGGCCGTGCTCGATGACCACCCGGCGCACGCGCGCATGGAGGCGCAGGACCAGGTTGGGGTTGCCCCGCAGCGGCGCGATGAAGGCGTAGGCGGCGCTGCTGCGCTTGCCCCGGCGGTTCATGAACTGGTACAGCCCGACGCCGCGTTGGCTCGCGCCGTTGAAGTCATGGTTCGGGGGTTCGCCCAGCGCCTGCACGGCCTCGATGAACCAGCGGGAGAACTCATCGACGTAGCCGGGGTCGGACACCAGCAGGGGGCCGCCGGCGCCGTGCCGGTCGTCGTGCAGGCGGCCGTTGTCCTCCATGCCGCGGAAGTGCGGCAGCACGTCGGCCCAGCCCCAGCCGGGATAGTCGTTGTCGCCGCGCAGCGCCTGATGCCACGCATCGTAGTCGGACGGCCGCCCGCGCATGTAAACCTGCGCGTTCACCGAGGACCCGCCGCCCAGCACGTTCGCCTGCGGGATGTCGTGCACGCGGCCGTCCAGGTGCGCCTGCGGCGCCGTCTGGTGGTAGCGCATGAACTTGCTGCCGTTGATCATCTTGAAGATGCCCGGCGGCATGTCGAGCAGCGGATGCCGGTGCGAGTGCCCGCCCTCCAGCAGCAGCACCCGGGCGCCCGCCGTCACCAGCCGCGCCGCCGCGACGCAGCCGGAGGAGCCTCCGCCGACGACGATGTGATCAAAGTGTTCGATGCGGTCGAAGTGCTCCATGCCGCCGTCAGGCCCTCCCCACTCAGGCCCGGATGCGGGCGAGGCCCTGCCAGTCGAACTGGATGCCGTGGCCCGCACGATCCGGCGCGATGGCGAAGCCGTCCTCGATCCGCAGCGGGTCCGCGATGTAGCGCTCCAGGCCGAAGCCGTGCGCCTCCAGGTAGCTGCGGTTGGGGCAGGCGGCGAGCAGGTGGACCGTCACGTCGTGCGCCCCGTGCGAAGTCACCGGCATGTTGAAGGCCTCGGCCAGATGGGCGATCTTCATGAACGGGGTGACGCCGCCGCAGTTCGTCACGTCCGGCTCGGGGAAGGTGACGCCGCCGCACGCGATGAACTGCTTGAACTCCCATAGGGTGCGTAGGTTCTCGCCCACGGCGACGGGCAGGCCGCCTTCGCGCACGATGCGGGCGTGGCCGGCCGGGTCGTCGGGGATGGTCGGCTCCTCGATCCAGGTGGGGTCGTGCGGCTGCAGGGCGCGGGCGGCGCGGATGGCCTCGTCCACCGTCCACTTCATGTTGGCGTCGGCCATGAGGGGGAAGCCTTCGCCCAGGTGCTCGCGCATGGCGCGGACCCGGGCCACGTCCTCGTGCAGATGCTTGCGGCCGACCTTAATCTTGATGGCGCGAAAGCCCTTGGCGAGGTTGCCGTCGGTCTGGCGCAGCAGCTTGTCGAGCGGCAAGTAGAGGTCGATGCCGCCGGCATAGGCCGGCACCTTGGGGTCGAAGCCGCCCAGGAGGTTCCAGAGCGGCAAGTTGGCGCGCCGGGCCTTCAGGTCCCATAGCGCCATGTCGAAGGCCGAGAGGGCGAGCACGGTCGGGCCGCCCCGGCCGCCGTAGTGCAGCGCCCACCAGGCCTTCTGCCATAGGCGTTCGATGTGGTCGGCCTCCTCCCCGGCCATGATCTCGGGGAACTCGCGCGTGAGGACGGCGTCAACCGCGGCGCCGTTGCGGCCGGCGGTGAAGGTGTAGCCGGCGCCTTCCGCCCCGTCCGTGTCGCGGATGCGGACAGTGTTCAGCTCGAAGGCGCGCATCTCGCCATGCATGCTGTCGGTCAGCACCTCCGGCAGCGGGATGCGGTAGAAGCCGGGTTCGATGGCGGCGATGCGGGGCATGGCTTGTCCTGTGATGCGGCGGATCAGGCCGACACCTCGGACGACACCTCGGCCTGCCGCGCGAGGCGGGCCTGAAGGGCGACGACGAGCAGCAGGACCAGGCCGCGGATCACCGACTGCCAATAGGCGGACAGGCTGATGTAGCCGAGGCCGTTCTCGAAGTTCAGGATATTGAAAATCAGGCCCAGCAGCAGCACCCCCGCCAGCGTGGGGCCGACCGAGCCGACGCCGCCGGTCAGCAGCGTGCCGCCCACCACCACGGCGGCGATGGCGAACAGCTCCCACCCGACGCCCTCGATCGGCTGCCCGGCGCCGAACTGCGCCGCGAGGATGACGCCGGCCAGTCCCGCCAGGCCGCCGCTGACGATGTAAACCGACGCCTTCACCCGGTCCGCCGGCAGCCCCATGAGCCGGGTCGCCTCCTCGCCGCCGCCGACGGCTAGCACCGTGCGGCCCCAGGCCGTGAGGTTCAACGCGACCGCGCCGGCGAGGTAGGCGGCCACCGCGATCCAGGCCGGCACGGGGAGGCCGAGCAGGTCGCCCTGGCCCAGCTCGATGAAGGCCGTGTCGTAGGACACCGAGACCGACTCGTTGCCCGCGAGCAGCAGGGCCACGCCGCCTGCCGCCAGCATGGTCGCGAGCGTGGCGATGAACGGCAGGATGCGCAGCCGCACGATCACGAAGGCGCTGACCGACCCCGCCAGCAGCCCCGCGCCCACGCCGGCCAGCAGCCCCGGCAGCAGGCCGTAGGGCGACAGCGTCGCCGCGGCGACGCTGCCGAGCGCGGCCACCGTGCCGACCGACAGGTCGATGCCGCCGGTCATGATGACGAAGCCCATGCCGAGCGACACCAGCGCGAACATCGCGTTGTAGCGCAGCACCGTCAGCACGTTGAACACGCCGAGGAAGTGGTCGTAGCGCAGCGCGCCGAACAGGATCAGCGCCGCCAGCGCCAGCAGCGCGCCGTGCTGGCTGATCCGCCGGACTGCCTGCGGACCGAAAGTCGAGGCGCTCATGCCTGCGACTGCCGCTGCAGCCAGACCGCCAGCACGATGATGGCGGCCTTCACCACCAGCGCCGCCGCGTCGGGCACGCCGTTGGCGAGCAGCGTGTAGCGGGTGAGCTGGATGATGAACGCCCCTAGCAGGGTGCCGACCACCGTCGCCCGCCCGCCCGTCAGCAGCGTGCCGCCGACCGCCACGGCGGCGATGGCGTCCAGCTCCATCCCCAGCCCGACCAGGTTGGCGTCGGACGCCGAGTTGCGGGCGACGACGATCAGGCCCGCCACCCCGGCCAGCAGCCCGCTGATGACGTAGGTGCCGCGCCGCACCGGGCCGACCGGGATGCCGGCCAGCCGCGCCGCCCGCTCGTTGCCGCCAACGGCCAGGACTTGGCGGCCGAACACCGTCCGCCGCAGCACCCAGGCGGCGGCGGCGACGATCACCGCCATCAGCACGGCCTGGAAGGGGACGCCGAACACCCGGCCCAGCCCGATGAACTGGAATTCCGGCGCTTTGAACGGCTGCAGGTTGCCGTTGGTCATCACCTGCGCGATCCCGCGCCCGGCGATGAACAGGATCAGCGTCGCGACGATCGGCTGGATGCGGAAGCGCGTCACCAGCCAGCCGTTGAACCAGCCCAGCGCCCCCGTGGCCACGACAGGCAGCACGAAGGCCAGCGCCACGCCGAGCATGGGGTCCGGCAGCGGGAACAGCTTGCCCAGGAAAATGAGCGGCGCCAGCGTGCCGGCAATCGCCATCAGCGCGCCGACCGACAGGTCGATGCCCCCGGTCGCGATCACCAGCGTCATGCCGACGCCGACGATCACGGTGGCGCAGACCTGGGTGAGGTTGATGTTGAGCGTCTGCCAACTGGCGAAGTTGGGCGTGACCAGGAGGTTGAACGGGATGAGGGCCAGCAACGCCAGCAGCGCGCCGTAGCGGCCCAGCAAGGCGCGCAGGTCCGGGGTGGTTGGCCGCGCCGGGGCGGGTGGCGGGGCAGGGGCTGCGATCTCAACCAACGGCGGCCTCCTGCGCCTCAGGGGCCTGCGGTACGGGACCTTGCGCCATCGCCTGCATGATCGCCGGCTCGTTCATCGCCTCACCCGTCAGCTCCGCCACGCTGCGGCCGTCGCGCAGCACGAAGATGCGGCTGGCGGCCTCCACCAGCTCCTCCAGCTCGGAGGAGATCATCAGCACGCCCAGGCCGCCCCGGCTGAGTTCCCGCACCAGGCCGAGGATCTCCGCCTTGGCGCCGACGTCGATGCCGCGGGTCGGCTCGTCGAGGATCAGCAGGCGCGGACTCATGCACAGCCACCGGGCCAGCAGCACCTTCTGCTGGTTGCCGCCGGACAGCTCGCGGATCGGCTGTTCCGGCCCGGAGCAGCGGACTCCGAGGCGCTTGATGAAGCGGTCGGCGACGGCGCGCGACTTCGCCTCGTTCAGCACGCCGCCGCGGGCCAACTGCGGCATGAGGGCCAGGGTCAGGTTCTCCCGCACCGACATCCCCGGCACGATGCCCTCCAGCTTGCGGTCCTCCGAGACGAAGCCCAGCCCGGCGCGTATGGCGTCGGCCGGAGTACCGGGGCTACCGCCGCCGGGCAGGTGGATCGTGCCGCCCTCCGCGGGGTCGGCGCCGAACACCACCCGCGCCGTTTCGGTGCGGCCCGCGCCGAGCAGGCCGGCCAGCCCGACGATTTCGCCCTCGCGCACGTCCAGGCTGACGCCGCGCACCTTGCGGCCGGCCTGCAGGTTCCGCACCTCCAGCACCGCGGGCGCGTCCACCCCTGCCGGGGTGCCGCCTGGGCCGCGCAGCACCTGCTCCAGCTCGCGGCCCAGCATGGTGGTCACGAGGTCCAGCCGCGTCACCTCCCCCATCGCGCCGGTCCGCACCGTGCGCCCATCGCGCATGACCGTGACGCGGTCGCAGACGGCATACAGCTCGTCCAGCTTATGGCTGACGAAGATCACCGACACGCCGGAAGCCTTCAGGCGGCGGATCACGTCGAACAGCACCTCCACCTCGCGTTCGGCCAGGGAGGAAGTCGGCTCGTCCATGATGACCAGCCCGGCCTTGAAGCCGACCGCGCGGGCGATGGCGACCATCTGCTGCACGGCGGTCGGGTAGGCCATGACCGGGCGGCGCACGTCCACGTCTACGCCGAACCGGGCCAGCAGCGCCTCCGCTTCCCTGTGCATGGCGCGCCAGTCGAGCAGGCCGAAGCGGCGGCGCTCGCGGCCGAGGCAGATGTTCTCCGTCACCGACCGGAACGGGACGAGATTGATTTCCTGGTAGATCGTGCTGATGCCGGCGCGCTGCGCCTCGCCGGGCGAGTTGAACGCGACCGGGCGGCCATCGAACAGGATCTCCCCGGCGTCCCGCGCATGGTAGCCGGTGAGGATTTTTATCAGGGTGGACTTGCCGGCACCGTTCTGGCCGATCAGCGCATGGACCTCGCCGCGCCCGACCTCCAGCGAGGCGCCGGCCAGCGCGGGCACCCCGGCGAAGTGCTTGTCGATCCCGCGCATGGCGAGGAGCGGTGGGGTCATGGGCTGTGGCCGCCGGGGAAGGGGGGCGCCGTCGGGATCGGCGGCGCCCGCCGGGTCAGTAGGAGTCGGCGATGAGCTGGCCCGCGTTCGAGGCGTCGTAGAAGCGGTCGGTGTTCACCACCCACGGCTCGATCGTCTCGCCCTTGGCGTAGCGGGCCAGGGTCTCGAACGCCTTGGGGCCGAACTTCGGGTTGCACTCGACGGTGGCCAGCATCTTGCCGTCGATGATCGCCTGTAGCGCGTCGCGGGTGCCGTCCACCGACACGATCATCACGTCCTGTCCAGGCTTCTTGCCCGCCGTCTCCAGCGCCGCGATGGCACCGATCGCCATCTCGTCGTTGTGGGCGTAGATCGCGTTGGCGTCCGGGTGGGCCTGCAGCAGCGTCTCGGCGACCTGGCGGCCCTTGTCGCGCACGAAGTCGCCGGATTGGGAGGCGATGACCTTCATGCCGGGACTGGCCTTGATGCCCTCCTCGAAGCCCTTGCGGCGGTCGTTGGCCGGGGAGGAGCCGGTGGTGCCCTCGATCTGGATGATGCTGGCCTTGCCGCCCATCGCCTTGGCCAGCGCCTCGCCGGCCCGGCGGCCCTCGGCGACGAAATCGGAGCCGATGAAGGCCACGTAGTCGCGGCCGGGCTTGGCGAGGCTCTCGTCCACCCGGCGGTCCAGCAGGATGACCGGGATGCCGGCGCGCTTGGCCGCCATGACGGCGGGAACCAGCGGCTTCTCCTCGCGCGGCGCCAGGAAGATCAGGTCCACGCCCTGGGCGATCATGGAGTTGACGTCCGAGACCTGCTTGGCGGCCGAGGCGGCGGCGTCGGTATAGACAAGCTGGTTGCCGAGCCGGGCGGCCTCGGACTTCATGCTGTCGGTTTGGGCGATGCGCCAGGGGTTGTTCGACTCGGTCTGGGCGAAGCCGACCTTGTACTTGTCCTTCTGCTTGAGCTTCGGCAGCTCCTGCGCCCACGCGGCGCTTGTGAGGAGGCTGGTTCCGGCCATGCCGGCGGCAACCGTCAAGAACGTTCTTCTGAGCATCATTCCCTCCATCCCCGGCCCTTCAGGGCCTTGTTCCTGGTGTGGCTGCCTCATCCCGGCGGCTTTCGCGCTGGGCCGGGACCACAAGCCTGGGTTCCCGTTCGGCTGGGGTGAGCCTGCTGGCGCGTCCTGGCGTTGTCAAGCAAGCCGGGTGCGAGATGAGGGTCGTTCGGTTCTGTAGCCACGCGCTGTTTTGCGTGCGTGATGTCGGTGTTCTGCGGAGTGCTCGAACGCCTCGACGTGTTTGCGTCCCAATCGCTTTGCGATGATCAGAGCGGTGTTGCGAAGGGCTGCGAGCACTTGCGGTACGGCGCGGGCAACACCGGCGCCGCCGTCCCGGCGCCGACATGGGGGCGTGCGGCAAGTACGCCTACTATTATTCATCCGACTCCATAGCCACCGACTCCATAGCCATCGGGACGGCCGCGGCAGTCCACATCGCCAGTCAGGCCAACGGCCACCGCTGGGTGGTGATCGCCGCCGATGCCGGCTTTGGGGGCAGCGCGCTGGCGACGGTCGCGCCGGTGATCGCCGGGCATGGCGAGGAGGTCGTGAAGTCCTTCATCATGCTGCCATGAGTTCAAGACTATGTTCGCCCGGCACGGGCAATGGTGCGCGTCCGACCACGCCGTGGTGCGTGACCTACTATGTCGCGCAGGTGCCGCCGCCGGGCCAACTGGCGGAGCCGCACGGTTGGTAGCGCGTGCTGGCGACAGTCCCGGCGGCGGTGGCGTTCCCGGTTGGGACGGCATGCCACATGGCGCCTTGATGGCGTGGACGCCCCACACCGGGCGGCAATCGCAGCCACGGAGGATGATGCAGGGTGGAACAGCGGAGCGCCTTCCGCCGTCTCCTGGCGCTATTGCACGGCTGGCGAGCCGATCAGAGCACGCGGCGCCCGAAGGCCCGCATCACCGGCGGCGGCCGCCTTACCAAGCAGGCGCCACTGCGCAACAAAGGCCAGCAGTGCGCCAAAGAACCAGGCGGCCTGCCATGTGACCGCCGCGGCCACCAGCACGTTCGTCATCTTGACGACCCCGTTAAGCTCCCGTGCCAAGCCAAGCAGAAGCCCGCTTGTCCACCCCGTCAGCGACACTGCGGCAAGCAGGGTGCAGGACAGCAAGGCCACGGTGCCACACTTGCCAAACATCGGGCCGCCCACGCGCCGCTGCATCAACGGCAGGGCAAAGTGATGCAGCAAAACCCCATTGAGAGTGAGTATGGCAACGATGACCACCTTGGCCCATAGCTTCTCATTGAGGATGGTTGCCGGGTTCGCGGCCCAGTTGTCCGCCACAAGCGCGAGGCCCGTCACCCAAGCGAGGCAAAGCCCGGCTGCAACGGCGCGGGACAGCTCGGTAACCTGCGCCACAGGCCGCTGCGCCACATCAACGAAGGTCATGCGCGTCAGCACGATCCAGTCGGCAATCATGGCGGCGCCGAAGCCAACAGAGACCGCCGCAATATGGGCGCTGACCAGCAAGGTGTGACCAAGCATGAGGATGCTTCCGTAGAAATGTCTATATTTTGTAACATACAAATAAAAAGTTGCAAGTATATTTTTAGGAGCGGCTTCACCGGTCGCCGCTGCACACGCGGCATGGAAAGCACCGAGACGGTCTATGCCATCACCAGCCTAACCCGCCGCAGAAGCAGACACTGGCAAGCTGCTGGCTCTGCCACGCAGCCACCCTGTCGCGCAGCCACTTGGGGGCATCGAGAACCGCCTGCACCCTGCGCGCGACGTGAGCCGCGGCGAGGACCAGCGCCGAACCCGCGCCCGCACAGCGCCGTAGGTGCTCGCAGCCTTCCGCAACACCACCTTGACCATCGCAAAGCGATTGGGACGCAAGCACGTCGGGGCGTTCGAGCACGTCGCAGGATACCGACATTACGCACTCAAAACAGCGCGTGGCTACAGAACCGAATGACCCTGGTGCGACATGAGGGTGCATGGGATCGACCTGGTCTTGACGCTCCGGGCGAACTCCGAAGGCCGCCGCGATAACCCGGGCATCAAGCCTCGAGCACGCCATTCAGGGCGCCATGCTCCTCCTCAAAGGTGGATGACGCCGAGCCGGGCCGCGTGCGCGACGGCGTCGGTGCGGCCAGTCGCGTCGAGCTTGTCGAGCAGCGAGCCGACATGGAACTTGGCGGTGTGCACCGAGATGCCCAGGCGGCGCGCCACCTGCTTGTTGGACGCGCCCTCGGCCAGCAGCGCGAGCACCTCCGCCTCGC
>JAABUQ010005855.1_pt1 | contig 19172 bp, 17 predicted proteins | sample 5560001 | NCBI WGS metagenome assembly JAABUQ01 (sample SAMN10711888, study PRJNA513371) | rock metagenome | isolation source: Antarctica rocks | place: Antarctica: Victoria Land, Finger Mt nord | collected 2015-12-18
GCGGGTCGCGGTTCATCCCCACGCGCGTGGGGCAGACTATAGTCAGCGTCCCATAATACTGCTCCCTCCCGGTTCATCCCCACGCGCGTGGGGCAGACGTCGGGCCTTCCGTTCACCTCGACTCGACGTACGGTTCATCCCCACGCGCGTGGGGCAGACGTTGATTCCGTTCACGCAGGATGCAATCGCGGCGGTTCATCCCCACGCGCGTGGGGCAGACTCTAGAAGCGTGTCTACCACGTTTCTCTCGCGTTTCCCTCTGCTCAGGCCTGGACGCTTAGGCCGCCTCAGTATTCGCGTCCGTGCTTCCCTTCTCCTTCCCCGTCTCTTTCCCCGACCGCTTGGGCGTGTACACCAGGGTCAGGCCCTCCCAGTCCACCAGGTCGCGCGAGGTGTCGCCGAAGGAGCGGGCGAGGAAGCCCTGCTCCGTCGGGCTGCTGTAGAGCAGCATCCCCGCCCCGGACTTCGCCCCCAGGCGGGCCTTGTCCCAGAGACGGTCACGCACCAGCGCCGACACCTTCCCCACGAACACGCCCGCGCGCGGCTCGATCATCCAGCGGGACAGCTCGCCCCGCAGCGTCGCCGGCACGCGCTCCAAGATCAGAACCGTCATTTCACTCCTCCTCCCCCAACTCTGATGCGGGCGTCCACAGGTCCGTCGGCAGCGCCGGGTCGCTGTCCGGGGCGAAGTCGGCGGCCGGGTCCTCCTTGACGTCCAGCGCCTTCTGGATGTCGGGGATGATCCGCCCGAGCAGTTTGGTCTCGCGGAACCGGTCCCGGCACGCCAGCCGTACCGCCCGCTCCAGGTTCGGCGGGTCCTCGCGGGCGGCGGCGAAGGCGACCGGGATGGTGACGTCCACTTTGTACAGGTCCGCGATGTCGTAGACGAACGAGAGCTGCTTGCCGGTGTGGATGAAGCCCAGGCCGGGGCTGTAGCCCGCCGCGAGGATCGCCGCATGGCAGATCCCGTAGAGGCATGAGTTGGCACACGACAGCGCGCGGTTGACCGGGTCGGCCTCCGCCCAGTTGCCCCGGTCGTAGCTGCGCCCGTTCCACTCGACGCCGGTCTGCTCGCTGGCGAGGGCGTAGGACTGGCGGACGCGGATCCCCTCCATCCCCCGCAGGGCCTCCACGGTCGCGGCCTTGTCGGGCATGTCCGTGAACCGCATCCGGTACATGCGCCGGACGACCTCCATGCGGCTCGCCTCGTCGCTGACCAGCCGCGCCTGCAAGAGCAGCGGCGCCCCGCTGCGCGTCCCGCCCGTCCCATAGGCGTAGAAGCGCACGTTCTCCTCGCCGGCCCAGATGACCAGGCAGTTGTTGTCGGCCAGTGCCTGGGCGGCGGCGTGGGTGAGGGTCGTGCCCGGCCCCAGCATCAGGACGCCGAGGGCGGCGGCGGGGATGGCGGTCATGCCGTTCTCGTCCCAGGCAGCGACGCTCTTCTCGTGCCGGTCCACCCGCGCGTGTTCCACATAGAGGGACGAGAGACCGTCCCGGATCTTGGGCAGTAGCTGTAGATTTTCCATGTCACTCCTCCTGGTGTGTCGCTGGGGTCTGTCCGTTTCTGTGCGTGCCGTTCTTGCTCTCCTCGGGGCAGGGCGGCGAAACCGGAAAGGGCTGGCGATCCGGTTCATCCCAACGTTTGCAAGGCAGACGACACCGGCCATATTGTCAAGAAGGACGACCACGGTTCATCCCCACGCCTGTGGGGTGGACTCTAGAAGGGTGTTTACTAGGCCATTCCGCGCTGAATGGGAGCTGCTACTTCACCGGGGCGAGGCTCAAGAGGCCGAACCCGAAGCCCTTCGCGGCCCCGATCCCGCCCGCAAGGGCGCACAGCAGGCGCTCCGGGTCTGTCACCCGCAGGATGCCCTCGAAGCGGACGGCGCTGAACACGGCCCGGTGGTTTTTGGCCTGGCACTCCGGGGGAGAATCGCCAGCCTGTGTGACGGAGCAGAGGGCGAAGCCGCTTTCCGAGGCTTTGCGCGCCAGCCACGCCAGGCGGGCGTCGTCCGTATACAGGCCGACGCGGCTGCCCTGTCTCCGGCTGTCCGCCGGGGTTGCCTCGCGCTTGGTCGGGTTGGCCCGCAGGCGGAAGGCCAGCGTCTGGCCGGCCCGCAGCGTGGGGGCGAAGGGCTTGACCTGGGGCGGCTCCTGGAAGTAGTCGGGCGGGGCGCTGAGGCGGTCCCAGGCCGGCGCGGTGCGGGACTGGACCAGGAGGCAGAGGGCGCCGTGTGGCGACTCCTCCACGCGGAACAGGTAGCGGGCCGCCGCCTGGGCGTCCTCGCCTTCGCCGAACGCCTTGGACAGCGTCCGGTGCATCTCGTAGGGGTCGCGCAGTTCGGACTGCACCTGGCGCGAGCGCGGGTTGAGCGTCAGGCGGGAGAGGTAGAGCATCACGAAACCTCCGTGGGGTAGACGTCGCGCAAGGGGATCGGGTCGAGGGGGCGGACCTGGCGGAAGCCGTAGGCCCGGGCGGCGTTCAGGCGCAGGGCGTCCTGGCGCGTCAGGGGACCTTGCGGGTCTTCCACAAAGGCGTCCAGGGTGATGTCCCTGGCGTCCATGCGCCGCTCCCGCTCGACGTCCTGGCGTGTGCGGGAGTGTCCACCCCCGGCCAGCCAGGACCAGGGGTGGCGGCGCAGGGCGTCTTTCATATCCGCATAGTCCTCCGTCAGCGCGTCCAGGATCGGGCGTGTGGCGGGGCAGGCCTTGCGGCCCAGGAAGAGAGGCCACTGGGGGCGGCGCAGGGCGTCCGCGCAGCGGGCCAGCAGTTCGCCGTCGCCGGGCGCGGCCAAGGCGACCAGAAAGGCGGCGTCCTCCAGGTAGAAGCGCGGCGAGAGGATCGTCGCGGGCCGGGCGTTGGGATCGGCGCGCAGGGCCTGGGCGGACTTGGTGCCGCCGGACACTTTGAAGTCGCCGGCGGCGGTGGGCAGGAAGTCGGTGATAGTGTGGAAGTCCTCACGGACGCGGCCCGGTGCCTCGACCCGGACACCCATCCGCAGGGCCTGGTCCAGCTCCACCAGACGTGGGTCCCCGCGCTCGCAGCCGAGGGCACAGCCGAGCAGGCCGACGACGCCGGACTTGGTCGGCTCGGGCTGGGTGTCGCGCACGTCCCAGCGCGAGCGCGCCCCCCAGGACTGGAGCGGCCCTTCCAGGCGCAGCAGCAGGATGGGGTCAGACATGGGGCACCTCGGAGCTGGCTTGGGCGAGTGTCTGAAGGCGGGCGCAGAGGGTGTTGAGGTCGGGGACGCGCTCGACACCGGGGATGGCAAACTGCGGGTCCTCGGGCGCGAGCAGGAGCCGGGCGGTCGCCTCCAGGTTGAAGCCGGCCGTCAGCGCCTCCACATGGGTTGCCAGCTTGCCGAGCGAGGCGCGGGTGAGGTCGCTGCCGTCCTTGGGCGTCCGCACCGGCTCGACGAAGGCGTTGGCGTAGCTCACAGGAGTCGGATAGGGGCGGGCCTCGACCAGAACCAGGGAGGGGAGCTGGTGGGCGGCGAACGAGTTCTGCTTGCCGGTGGGAGTGGTGGTGACGGCGGCGCGCAGGAGGGCGGCCAGCGCCCGGCCGGTCAGGGCGCGCGCGGCGGCGGAGTCGTCGTCGGGGATGTCGCGCCGGGACATGCGCCGTCCGGTCAGGTTGTCCACCAGGCCTTCGGCGTCCACGGAGAAGTACTTGTAGTAGCAGGCGGAGTTGAACTCGACGTCGCCAATCATGTCCGCGCCGGAGTCTTCTTCCTGTTCCTCCTCGTTCGTCCCTTGCAGGTCGTCCACGGCGGTGAAGTAGTCGAACTCGTGATCCACCTTGTGGGTGCTCAGGGCGTGGGCGACCTGGCAGGCGGCCTCGACGTCCCGGAAGGCCTCGGACGTGGTCATGCGCCCGAACAGGGCGACGTCCACGGTCACTGGCCGGAAGCCTTTGGCCTGCGCCTGGGCCTGAAGGTCCTTGGCGGGGATCTTGGCGAACTGTGCCAGCGGCTTGCCATCGGCAGCGGCGCGCAGCGTCTCGACCACGGCGGCGATGTCGGCCTGGGTCAGGAACATGGACTGGGCGGTCAGGTACTTGCCGCCCTTCGGCTCCTGTTCTTTGCCTTCCTTGGTGCCAAAGCCGGACGCCTTTTTGGCGGCCTCTTCGGCCAGTGCGGCGTCTCCGGCGAAGGCCTTGCGGATCTCTTCGGGGAGCTGCCGGGTCCGGGTGGCCAGGCCGTCCGCGCCGAGTGCCTGCTGGAAGGCGTCCGAGCGGCGGACGGTGCGCTTGAGGCACTGGCTGGAGATGCGGGCGCGGGGGTAGCCGCCGAAGACGCACTCCTTGGGGCTGCCGGTGTCGTCCCGGTTCAGGTTCGAGGGCGCATGGTTCTGCAAAATGTGAATCTCAAACAGCATCGGTCTCTCCTTTGGTCTTCTACTCTTCGTCTAGGTCGATCAAGTCTTCCGCGTCTGCTCCGCCGTCGTCACCGTTTTGTGCGGCAGCCTCTTCCGGGGCGTGGTATCTGTAAAACTCCCGCGCCCAGTTCTTCTGCCGCTTTTTGTCCGGGTCATCCCACCAGCGTAGATCCTCGAGCAGGGCGTCCCAGTCAATCAGACCTTCCACGCCTTTTACGGCCCGGCCCTTGTCCAAGATCAGATGCACGGTCTGGCGCAGGCGGAATGGCATCTCACCTCGACCGTCGGGCTGCAAACGCGCGTCCAGCAACAGCCGTAGGCGCCGCTCGATGGGCGAGATAGGCCGATGTGGGTCCGGCAGTAGGGCATTACGCGCCTCCCAATGAGACGGATAGGCCGCCCGCTCGACGAGATCGAGCGTTGTCCCTAAGTTTTTGGGGGCCTCGGGCAGTGCCTTAGTCTCGCCGTACCTCTGGATGGCCTTTTTGTCATGCGCCAGCAGCGTGGCGATCAGGAACAGGCGGTTCTCCCTCATGGGGTCCTGCTCCCCATCGGGACTGAGCAGATAGAACAGCCAGAACACGTCATTCTGTGACTCGGCGAGAGTATCGCCGCTCGCTCGCCGCAACAGGGCGCGCTTGCGTGGAGTTTGACACTCGCGGGCGATGGCATCAACGAACTTTGTCCTCACGGGGTTGGTCATAGGGTAACTCCTTCTCGGGCTGCCTTCTCGCGCTGCGGCTTGGCGGCGGCACGCGCCGCTTTTTCACGTTCTTTGCGGCGCTGCTCCCGCGCGCGTTTCTCTTCTCGTGTCTCAAAAGCGAATCGCAGACCGATTTCCAGTCGGAGCAGGGCGCGTGTCTGCCTCTCTAGGGCAGCATGGCCACTATCGTAGCCGTCCAGGGCTGGGCGTGCTACCTCGCGGGCGGCCTTCATAACATTCGCCTTCCAGCCCTCCTTTGCGCTCCGCAGACCTGAAAAGTCCACGTCCTGAAGTCCCGCCAAGTCGTTCAGCAAGTCTCGATACGGGCCGCGCAACGCCCGCCAATAGGCGCGCTCGGCGGAGTCCTGGACGGCACGCAGGGCGCTGTCGTTGCCCTTGCCGTCGCGCGGGTAGACGATTTTGATAACCCGCCGCAAGAGTGACGCGGCCTTGTCCGCCCGATCCATTTCCTGCTTCGCTTCTGACTGAAGGGACTGAGTGGCGCCGGTCCGCAGAACCAGCCCGTTAGGCGCATCCAGCCGCTCGCGCTGCCACTCGAATACCTTCATCTTCAGGTCGGTCCGCATGCCATAGACGGTCAGGCCGAAACCCGCCTCGCCCGCCAGGTAGGGAAGCTGGTCCAGCACGCGCGGCCTCTGGAAGCGGGTCAGCCCGTCCTCGCTGCTTTGGTCACCTTCGCGCAGCAAGGCGAGCGGGCCGATGTCGCGCCAAATTTCACGCCCTGGTCGGGGCCGCATGATCTTCCGGACTTTGGCAGGATCGGTCTCCCGGCCGTCAAACCGGTAAGCGCAGTTGGGATCTTCCCAGCCGAAGTCGCAGCTATCGCCGGGGCCGAACTTCATGGTGCGGATCAGAACGGGCGAGTCGTGCCCCGTCAAGCTGCACGTCCCGCCCTCACCGGGGATCAAGCGCAGGCGGCGCGGCTGCCAGGTCAGGGACTGGGCGTAGGACGCGCCTTTGCAGCGCGCCCCGCCGACGGTCCGGGTGCTCCGCCAGGCGGGCGGCTCGTCCCCCGCGCTCAGGCGCAGCTCTAAGGCGCACAGGTTCCGGCAGAGGGTCTGAAAGAGGCTGCCGCCCGTCACCAGGACATAGAACGGCGGCGCCCCATTGATGGAGGGCGACAGGCCCGCGCCGCCCGCCGTCATGAAGGGAGCAAGGGAAGTCAGCAACCGGGCAGCAGCATCCGGTGCGACCGCAAACGCCGCCTCCTGCCCGTGGTGGAAGTGAGCCGCGCCGGTCCCGGAAGGCACCGGCGGCAGCAGGCCCGCCAGAGGCTTGTCCGCCCCATCCATCCCTGCTGTTTGGAGGAATGGGCGCGGCCCGAACAGGTCAAAACTCGGGCCATATGCGGCGAAATAGGCGTCCAGCCGGCTGGCATCGAAGCGCCCTGCCTGGTACAACTCCCCTAGCAAGCGAGTGTCTAGGGCAACGCCCGGCTCTAGAAAGAAAATGTCCAGCGCGAACGCAACTAGCAGCCGGTAGAGTCCGAACTCAACAGTTGGCAACGGGTCTTGGATTGCACGCAGATGGTGCGCCTCCCCTAGTACTTCTCGCAACCCGACAATGGCGGTCCTGCCGTCCGTGCGAGTGGCAGTAACCCAGGGCTTCACTGCTAGATCATATTCCATGACTGCTCCTTTCGGTCCTGCGGGGCCTTCCCGGCCGTCGGCAGGCTGGGGTCAATCCGGCCAGTTCTTCAGATATGTCTCGATGGCGATCTTGACGATCTGCGAACGGCTGGTGCTCTTGCTCTGAGCGCGGCGGGATGAGGCCGGTGCAGGCGACGGGCCGTGGCTTCTGCGACTTCGGACGGCCTGACTTCTTGGCGGTCATCGTTGTTTACCCCCATGCAAGTTCTTTTGATCTTGCATACCACTTCTCAAAATATGTGAGGCCATTCTATCATACCTAACCTTGGAGAGTCAAGCCTTTGGAGCCGCGAGTGATTGTTAGAATAATTCTCATGGCGTTGTCGGTTAGAGCGATCTGGTACAATGCCTATGCCCCGGCCTCATTTGGGGCACATCGGGGATGTACCGTGGTAAGCAAGCTCAAAGACAGAGGAGCGAGAGGCTGCCTCACATCAACGTGGGGATGAAAGGTTGGGTGGCCGCGCCCGATCAGCGCTGGACGTTTCCCTCACTGCGCGTCCGCCTCCGGCTCTGGATCGGGCGCGTCGGCCAGTGGCTCGCAGGAGAGTCCGAGTTCAGGATCGTCACGCAGGACGACGAGCGTGTCCGGCCTGCCCTCGTAGCCTGGAAGTGTGCCGCGCCACTCGCCGCCGGGCATAAGGATGACGGCCGTATGGCGCAGCCAGCGCGGGCCGTCGGTGATGATCGCCTCATGTTCTTCGGTCGCGCGGGCGATTAGCCAGCGCGCCGGGACGTTTGCCCGCTGTAGGAAGAACTTCTTCAGCCGCTCTCGCTTTGGCGACCAGCGGCGGTTGCCATCCTCGGCTTTCTTTTTGGCCTGCCGGTGTGCCTTGCGATAATCGGCGATGAGTTCATCGTCGGTCAGAATTAGTGCGGCACGGGTCAGGTCGCCCAAGCGGGTGCTGGCTCGGAAGTAGTTCGCCGGCTTGCCGCTCGACTCGTCAGCCTCGTCCACGGGCCGGGTGTCCTGAGCATAGGAGAACACGCGCGGGTTGGGACGGTTGATGAGGTGGATCTTCGCCTGTGCCTCCGCGTCCGCCTGCTCGTCCTCGCGTCTTGCCTTGGCCTTCACCATCTCGGTTTCCGGGACTGGATGGCTGGGTGGGAGCGGCCCATTTCCGTAGCAGCCCTCAATCAATGCACGGAAGTCCAAGGGCAGATCGAACGACGTTTTCTGGTGCAGCAGGGCTAGGGTCCGCAGCAGCGTCTCACGGGCATAAACCCGCTCTGCCAGGCCGAAGTCCAGGCTGCCACCAAGCGGCAGTAGGATGTGCAGGGTCGGTGTTTCCCAACCATAGCGCGTCAGGCCCCGGTCGTGCCGCCAGAGCCGCCCGCTCCGCTGCAACAGCAGGTCAGCGGGAGCAATGTCGGTCACCATCACATCGAAGTCAACGTCGAGCGATTGTTCGACCACTTGTGTAGACACAAGCACGGCCCTCCTGGGTCGGCACGGATTGGCGACCGCGCCTGTGATGGGATGCTTGCCGAAGCGATAGGTCACCTCCTCCTCGATCTCCTTCCGGTGCTCGGCACGGAAACGGGCATGGAATAGAAGCAGATCTGTGTCTGTGGGTACCAGCGGCTCTAACGCCCGGTAAACCTGTTGGGCGGCGCGCACGGTGTTGACGAGGACGCAGGCACATCCGCCGTCTTGGACAAGGCTGGCGGCTAGGGCGGCGATCTTCTCCGGCTCACCCAGCAAGCCAGGTTGCGGCAAGAGGCGGACGGTGCGGGTCTGATCCGGGGAGGGTACGACGGCATGGGTGATCGGGTCACCCTCTATCGGCGCGAACGTCAGCAGTGGGTATGGCTCAGGGTCGGGCAGGCACGGCAGGCTATGTCCGGAGTAAGCCTCGACCAAGGCCGCCTTCTGCGTTCGGGATAGCGTGGCCGACAGCAGGATGACCGGCAGGCGGAACGCGCGGCACCAGACCAACAGGCGGCACAGGATTGCCGTCATATAAGAATCATAGGCGTGAACCTCATCTATGATTAAAACCTTTTGGGATAGACCCAGGAGGCGTAGGAATCCGTGCTTGACGTTCAGGGCCGCCATCATGGCCTGATCTACGGTGCCGACGCCCTCGGGCGCGAGCAGGGCGCGCTTGGCGTTGGCGAACCATTCGCGCGCCCGGAACGCCTCGTTGATGTCCTCCTCTGAAGTATCCTCTGGGCTGCCGATCTGTGGCGTGACGGAGGGGGCTTCATCATCCATCAGCCAGGCCATGCCGTGGATCAGGCGTGCGGCGCGGCCTGGAGACATGAGTTCCAGAAACGACTTGTAACGGCCATGCATCTGGTTGCTGGTCGCCTGTGTCGGCAGCGCTAGGTACGCGCCCGCCCCGCCCCGCTGCCGGTTCCATTCTTGGGCCAGATAGATCGCCGACTCGGTTTTTCCCTCTCCCATTGGCCCTTCGATAAGCGCCAGCCCTGGCGTAATGCCCGCCCGCACGACCGTTTCCAGAACAGCTTGGGTAGGGCGAGCGCTCAAGTCCGGCCAGACCTGGGCAAAAGTCAGCGGCCCCGTGCCTGTGAAGACTGGAACATCAGTGTCTAGCTGGAGGCGTTCCACTACCTCTAGTGCCTGCTGCTGCGCCCGGTCAAGGTAGGCATCGCGCCTGCTGTCACCTTCCTGGAGCTTCCAGTAGTTGTAGAGAGAATCATTTGAGGCAATCCAGTCCGCGAGAACGATCAGGGCGGACAGGCGGACGCCGAGGACGTCGGGGTGTTGGGCGTTGAGGATGGGTGCTTCCGCATCGGGGGCGAGGCCGACGGCTTGGGCCACGTCGTCCGCCAGGGCCTCCCGCAGCGGCACCCAGGCATCGCGAAGATAATCAGTGGCGCAGGGCGGGTGGAAATTGCCGTGATGGCCGGCGACGGCCAAGGCGACGATGTCTACGTCATTCTTATCCCACCCCCGGCCCAGCAGGTGCGCGCGCAGCCATTCGGCAGATCGGGCCTCGTGCCGGAATGGTTCGTCCGGCTCCGGGATCGGGCCGCTGCTATTCTCTAGCAGCCCGGCATCCCGTGCTGGCTGGGCGAGTGTTTCGACTTTGATCTGGAACAATGGATCAGCTTTGCCGATGTCATGCAGGGCTACGAGGTAGAGGAGCCAGGCTTTAGGGAGGCCGACGCTGTCCTCAAAGCGTGGCAGCAACGCCTCACAAACGGCGGCGACGTCGAGCAGGTGACACCACAGCGGGTGCGAGCGGGCCGGATCGTCCGGGTAGGATTTGGCCCAGAGTTGTCGAAAAAGCATAGCGCGGCCTCCAGAAGATGCGACGTCAGGAACATCGCGGCGACGAGACAGAGACAGCATAGCAGAGAGGGAGTGACAACAGCGTGTCACTCCCTCAACCGGCGGTCAAAAAGTCGTGATAATTTTTGTCTCCCTCGTTCATTCATAGAGCGCCGCCATTGCCCGAACCTCCTCGGCCATCCGCGCCCGCAGCTGCGGCCCGCCGTCCACGCGGCAGAAGCGCCGCCAGCGCAGCAGTTCCGCCACCAGCCCGTCCGCCCCCTGGGCCACCCCCGTCAGCCGCGCCGTCCCGTCCCCGCGCATCGCCAGCGATAGCCCTTCCGGCCAGCGGTGATCCCACGCGTAGGCTGCTACGGGCGGCAGGAACACGGCCTCTACATCCACGGCCACCCCGCCGCGCACCCCGCCCACGACCCCCTTTGAGGCGGCGAACGCGCTCCACTCCCCCTCCCGCACCGTAAAACTCTCCCCGACCTCTCGCACCCCGAAGACCTGGTCCAGCGCGAACGTGCGAATCTCCCCATTCCGGTGGCACCACCCGTGCAGTTCCCAGAACTGGCCCGCCCGCGCCTCCACCACATACGGGTCCACCCGTCGCCAGAAGCGCTCGCTACGGCTGCGGCTCTGGTAGTCCATCTCCACCGCCTGTCCGGTGCTCGCCGCGGCCACCAGCTCGCGGATCGGCGCACGGGAATAATCCCGCGTTAGCCGCCCCGGCTGCACGACCTGCGCGGCTTCCCGCATCAGGTCGGCCAGCGCCGGGGACAGCGACCCCGTTACCTTGTCCAGCGCGGCCAGCAGCGCCCCCGACTGGGGAAGGCCGGATGTGCCCACGACGCCGCGTGCCAACGCCAGGGCCAGCGCGTCTTCCGCCGTGAGCGGCGCGATCGGGAACACCCACCCTTTCTCCGGCAGGACGTAGGCGCGGCACCCGTAGTCGTACTCGACGGAGATGCCTGCTTCCTGAAGCAGCCGGAGGTCGCGTTGGACGGTTCGCGCGTCGCACTCGCAGGCTTCGGCGAGTTCCCGCCGCCCCAGCGGACGCCCCCGCGTCTGCGAACGCACCAGGGTGACGATCTTGAAGAGGCGTGCCACCCGTTGCAGCGCCTCCGTGTTTCCTGGCCCCATAGTAGCTCCTGACTCCGTCCCGGCGTTACCCGTGCGGAACGTTCGTCAAGCGGCATAGCTTCTCCTTTTCAGGTTTATCACTTCCTGTAAGAAGTGAGCGCGTCATCACACCAAAACGCGGCGCCGGCGCTGCATAGGCGGGAGCTTGTTCAGAGGCAGACTGCAAGCTCATCCTCCAGATTCAACCGCGATGCTTTGGCCTGAACGAGTAGGTCCCAGGGCGCACAGGGCGGTGCCATGGCGCAGCCCGCGCTCGGCGGGGTTGGCTAACGAGGGGCCATTGGAATCAGGGTACGCTCTGCCGCACCTTATTGTTTGGCCGGAGCCGCTTCCTCGATACGCCCTGTTCGACCAGCTCCTCCAGCCAGGCTCGCAGCGACGCCTGAGTAGACGCATGGACGACCAGCGCGACGGCCGTGGCCGCGAAGTGGCGCTCCGCCGCGTCGCTGAACGGCAAAAGGTCCGCCAGGAACCCGACCGCCACCTGGTAGACCTCCAGGGCGACCGAGATCAGGGCGGCGTACACCAGGGTCTTGCGGACGATCACCCGGACGTTGAAGAGATGATGCACGAAGACCGCGTAGGCGACGGCGATCAGGAGCAGGATGGTGGAGAGGGTGCCGACGTGGATGAAGCGGAAGTCGTCGTACCAGAAGGGCAGGACGATGTTTGTGGTGACGCCGACCGTGGCGGTGGCGAGGATGCCGGCCCCGACCAGCCGCAGCTGCCGCCGGGTCCGGTCGGTCCTGCGGGGAGCCGGCCGGAAGGCGAGGACGACCGCGCAGGCGAGGTAGGCGACGACGTGGACGACGTAGAGGGCGAACAGCGGCCCGTAAGTCGTCAGGTGCTGTCCGCGTAGGACGGTCTCGGCGCGGTCAATCAGGGGCGTCGCGAGCGAGAGCAGCGCCAGGAGAAGCGAGAGCAGCGCCAGGAGAATCGTTTCCATCCAGACGACGTTGAGGCGGGTGAGCCTGCGCCCGGCGAGTTCTGCCACGAAGAGGCAGCTCGCGGTTGCGACGAGGGCTGCGGCGGCGAAGTTGACCCTGCCGACGAGGAGCAGGGTTTGTCCTTGGGGCAGGCTGCCAAAGACGAAGAGGGTCCCGACCCATGCCAGCAGGGCCAGGGCGAGGAGGGCGTAGTAGGCGTTGAGCCTGGCGCGGGGGTCGCGGGAGTAGACGAAGAGTGCGGAGCCGAAGAGGGCGGCGAGGCAGAGCAGGTAGAGCGACGCCGTAAAGAGGGTCATGCTATGGGTTTAGAGAAAGGGGTTTAGAGAAAGGCGAGGCAGATAGGGGGAGTTCTGGCAGGGGAGCAGATCGCCGTCGCCAGGCCGGGCTTCCCGCTGAAGCGGCTTCCCTTACCGCGGCTCTGACTCTACGATCCCAGATCGGGCTGCCGGCTGCAATGGGGAGGCCGATGGCCGCGCGGCGACAGGCTCGCCAAGCCGGCTCATCTCATCAGGGCTGCTCATCATGGCGACGATGTCGCGGTACGCGGCGGAGCGCAGCGCCCTGAGCAGCATCGCGCCCGCCACGTCGGCGGTCCCCATGCGGCATAGGTAGCAGCGCTCCTCCCCCCAGTGGGGCCGCAGGTCCCCCACGACCTCCAGGGGCCAGCCGAGCCGTCGGTACAGCCGGAGGGTCTTGGGGGTGACCTCCAGGGAGATGTCGGCGAGGCCGTGGGCGGCGCAGAAGCGCCACATGGCGACGCACAGCGGCCACAGCAGCTCGGCGGTGCCGCGGTACTCCCGCCGGACCGCCAGGACGGAGATGTGGGCCGTCTCCGCCCGCCGGGGCAGGCATACCTCGGGCCAAACCAGTTCGCAGGGGAGGACATCGCAGAGTGGCGCCGGCACGAGCTGCATTCCACCCGCCAGTACGCCGCCGACGTAGGCCGCGAAGTGTACGGCCTGCGCCTGATAGCTACGCAACTGATGGCCGGGTTGCCAGTCCAGCTCGGCGGCTATGCCCTCGAGCACCCCGAGGAGCTTGGCGATCTCGTCCGTGTCGCACAACCGGACTGCTGATTTCTCCTGTCCTTGCTTCATGCCACACCCCCTTGGAACTCGGAATCCAAATCTAGCCCCCAAAGCCACGTTGAAAGAAACGATGCCATTCTAGTATACCCGTTATGCGACTATATAGTCGCACATTAGGCCGCACGGATTGAGATAATAGGGAACCCTTTTCCCAGTGAGCAAGCATGCCCCACGGTTCCCCACGGATACGTCTCGCGAGCGGCAGCATGAACCTGATCGGAAGCCGTCTCAAGGAGAGGCGACAACAGGCGCGCGTCACCCAAGACAGGCTGTGCGGCCAGGTGGCCTACCTGACCGAAGGGGCCTGGGTGCCTACCCGCCACGACATTTACCGGATTGAAGCCGGGACGCGCACCGTCTCGGATGCCGAGATCATCGCGCTCGCGGCAGGGCTTGATTGTAGTTTGGTGTGGCTCGTTTGCGGCACGGAAAAGGAGCCGTCCATGAAAGACCTGGCGGCGCAGACCTTTCAGGGTGCCAAGCCTGCTTCCGAGGCACCCCCTGAGACAGCGGAATAACATGGGCTGACTGAACAAGGGCTGGCTAAAGCGGTCTTGAACAGGCTTGCTCCGCCCCGCCTCCCCCTGCGTTGAGCCAGCGGGCGTGGCACGGCTGCACCCCCCGTTGCGTCCGGCACGGTCCCGTGGCTTGCTTGGGAACATGACCGCTTTCCTGCCTAAGCCCGCCCTTGCCGCGCTCGTGCCGGAAGTCCCCGCATCCGCCTTCGGCGTGATCAATCCTTCTTTCGGCGTGATCTACGCGGACCCGCCGTGGCGCTTGGGGGGCGGCAAGGGAAGCCCGCCCTACCCGATGATGGCGACCGGGGACATCTGCGCCCTGCCCGTCGAAAGCCTGGCCGCCCCAGACTGCGCGCTGCTGCTGTGGGCGGTCCACTCCCGCCTGCCGGACGCCCTGGCCGTCGTCCGCGCCTGGGGCTTCGCCTACAAGACGGTCGCCTTCACCTAGGTCAAGCGCACGCCCCTGGACACCGGCTTCTTCCTGGGGCGCGGATACTGGACCCACGCAAACGCCGAGGTCTGCCCGCTGGCAACACGAGGGAAGCCCCGGCGCGTCGGCACGGGCGTGTCCAGCTTGGTGGTCTCCCCCCGCCGGGAGCACTCGCGCAAGCCCGACGAGGTGCGGGATCGGATCGTGCGGGTCTTCGGGGACGTGCCTCGGGCGGAGCTGTTCGCCCGGCAGAAGGTCCCTGGCTGGAGCGCCTGGGGCAACGAGGTGGAGTGCGATTTTAGCTTGAAGCGAGACTTCGACTTGGGCGTTCAGCTCGGATGCGGTGAATCAGCTTGGATGCGGTGAATACGAGGCTTATCCACCGCATATTATGCGGCGAATAGCTTGATTTGCGACGGCAAGCATGCTATACTGGCGGCACTATGATGAACCCAAGTGGCGGCACTATGATGAACCCAAGTGGCGGCACTATGATGAACCCAAGTGGCGGCACTATGATGAACCCAAGTGGCGGCACTATGATGAACCCAATCGTATATTCCGCAAGGGAAAACCGATGAGGCCCGACTTCCAAAAGCCTTATATTCAGAAGCCTTACATCCACGAGCGTGAGGGGTGGCCCCGTATGCGCTGGGACAAGGAAGCACTCGCCGATCCCCTGGCCGCCCTGCGGCACCGCCAGGGCAGGCTCATCGGGCGCATGGAGGGCCTCGGCTTCCCCCTGCGCGACGAGGCCGTCCTCCAGACCCTCACCCAGGACGTCCTGGAGACCAGCTTGATCGAAGGCGAGGCGCTGGACAAAGAGCAGGTGCGCTCCTCCCTGGCCCGGCGCCTGGGCATGGACGTGGGCGCGCTGGCCCCGGCGGACCGGGACGTGGAGGGGGTGGTGGAGATGATGCTCGACGCGACCCAGCGTTTCAACGCGCCGCTGACCCAGGAGCGCCTTTTCGGCTGGCACGCCTCGCTGTTCCCGACGGGCCGCAGCGGGCTGACCCGCATCCGGACCGGTGCCTGGCGCGACGACGCTTCGGGGCCAATGCAGGTGGTGTCGGGGCGGATCGGGGGGGAGCGCGTCCACTTCCAGGCTCCTGCCGCCGACCGTCTGGAGGAAGAGATGGCAGCCTTTCTCGCCTGGTTCAACGCCGATGCCGACCCTGAGCCGGAGGGTGCCTCTGCGTTTGCCATGAATCCTCCCGTGATGCCGGTATCGGTCGATCCCGTGCTTATTGATCCCGTGCTGAAAGCTGGTTTGGCGCACCTGTGGTTCGTGACGGTCCACCCGTTCGACGACGGCAACGGGCGCATCGCGCGGGCCATCGCGGACATGGCGCTGGCCCGGTCGGAGGGAAGTTCGAGGCGCTTCTACAGCATGTCGGCCCAGATCCGTCGGGAGCGGGGTGCCTACTACGACGTCCTGGAGAAGACGCAGAAGGGGGATCTGGGAAAGGATGCCCTGGACGTGACAGCCTGGTTGGCATGGTTCCTGGGCTGTCTGGGTCGGGCGTTCGACGGGGCGGAGGGAACGCTCTCGGCGGTGCTGCGGAAGGCGCGCTTCTGGGAGGCACACGGGGCTGAGGCGCTGAACGGGCGGCAGCGCGTGATGCTGAACCGGCTTCTGGACGGGTTCGAGGGAAAGCTGACGTCCTCGAAGTGGGCGAAGCTTGCCAAGTGTTCGCAGGACACGGCGCTGCGGGACATCCTCGACCTGGTGGAACGGGGCTTTCTGTCGCGTGACCCGTCAGGCGGGCGCAGCAGCAGCTACTCCCTGCCTGACGCTCCCAAAGCCGATCCCGTGTGACTGTTGGACGCTCCTCCATTCTGAACGCTCCCTCATTGCGGTCCTGCATCCTTGCTTGCCGCTCCTCCCCGCCTCCGCTACGCTCCCTCCGAAGGGTGATGCTTAGGATAAGCCCTTCCACCCACCCCCTAAGGGAAATGAATAAGGAGGAGAGCACATCCCATGACACTCGACGAGGCCCGGCTGATGGCGAACGTCAACGTCCGGGCGCACCGGCTATTCGAGGACGGCTACCGCGCCCGCTGGAACGAAACCGGCCGTCTTGAGGTCCGCAGCGGCAAAGGGGCGGTCTACCTGGTGGACACTAAGGCCGGGACCTGCGACTGCCCGTTCTACCGGGCGCACCAGGGACGCTACCCATGCAAGCACAGCCTCGGCTGGCGCCGGCTGCTGTCGCGGCAGCGGGCGTTCCGCCAGCTGCTGCTGCTCCTGCTGCTGAAGGCATGGTCCGACCTGGACGACGGATATTCTGCCGGCATTCTGGAGGCCTCTTGCCACGACTGACATTGCTCTGACTGACGCCACGCCGCTCCCGGCGGGAGGTCCTCTTTTCCCGCTCGGCCGGATCGCCCTGACCCCCGGCGCGCTGGGTGCCCTGAACCTCGCTGGCGTCTGGCCTGAAGCCCTGCTTGACCGCCATGCGAGCGGCGGCCGGGGCGACCTGTGCGAAGACGACCGGCGGATGAGCGCCGAAGCCGTGCCCACGGGCGGGCGCCTGCTGTTGGCCTACGCCCTGCCGGACGGCACCCGGATCTGGATACTGACGCTGGATACTGACGCTGGATACTGACGCTGGATGCTGACGCTGGATACTGACGCTGGATACTGACGCTGGATACTGACGGAGGCGGACCGCACCGCGACGACCCTGCGGCTACCGAGCGAATACTGACCCCTCTGAGTCAGGACCCGACCTTTCCTGTGCTGACCGTTTCCTATGGAGTGCCGACCATGCGTAGGCACTCCCTTTTTCCGTACTGGCTCTGTTACGTCCGCCGCATCAGCCTCTAATTCTCAGCCCGTTCTCCTCAGCCCGTTCTCCTCAGCCCGTTCTCCTCAGCCCGTTCTCCTCAGCCCGTTCTCCTCAGCCCGTTCTCCTCAGCCCGTTGCCGCGGCGCACCGGCCCGTGCAGTCATTGCTGCCGGCAGATACGATCTCTGACGAAGAGCGCCGCGACCTCCCGATGGCCGCGTCAAATCCCCCTCTTCGCCCGCTCGTTGACAACGTGACCGACAAGTTCTGTTAAGCAAGTTTTTAAGAACGCTTGACGTCATGTAGTGTCATGTTCGAGAGCGGCATGAAGCAGAGAATGCACCAGCCACACGCCCGGCTGCTCGGGGGCACGTCCGCCCCGAGCCAGCCTTTCCCCCAGGCCCTACGGCCTCCGCAGGGACAGCTCCCGCTGGGGCTTGCGCCCACCGGGGACCTCGTCCTGGTCCGCGAGCGCGTCCGCCGGGACGCGCTGGACAAGTGGGACGCGCTGACGCCCAGGGATGAAATCCGCCTGCACAACGGGCGGGGCTGGTTCCCCGAAGCCGCCCAGAGCGACTTCGCCGCCAGCCTGCGCCTGACGCCCTGGGCCACGGCCCAGTTCTGCCAGCGGCTCGGCATCCCGGCGGGCTACTTCCGCAAATGCCCCCCAAGGCTGCAGGACCTTCAGTTCAACCACTGGATCAGGAAGCCGTTAAGAGGCCAGGAGGCGCCGCCGGATGAGGAGGAGGACGACCCGCTCGCCCCCGACCGGGGCGACGAGGAGGCGCCGCCGGAGCGGACGGATGCCGAGGGGCCTGACGGGCCTCAGCCTTCGGAACCCTGGCTGCTGCGGATGAAGGGCGATGCCCTGCGGGGCGTGCTCTCCTCCCGCTACGCCCGGCTCGACCACGACCTGCTCCTGGACTGCCTCACGCCCCTGCTCCCCGCCGGCTTCGCCGTGGACTGGTTCTCGCTGGACGACACCGGCCTGCACCTGCGCCTCGTCGACCCGCGCAAGCCGCAGTCCGTGCTGGCCGGCGACGACCTGCTCTGCGGCCTCCACCTCGCCAACAGCGAAGTAGGGCGGCGGGCGGTGACGGTGGACGCGCTGGTGTACCGGCTCGTCTGCCAGAACGGGCTGATCCGGCGGGTGTTGGGCAAGAGCCTGCTGCACCAGCGGCATGTCCACCTCGCCGCCCCCCGTTTCAAGGAGGCATTGGAGGGGGCGGTGCTGGGGGCGCTGGACGAGGCGGGCCGCTTCGTGGAGCAGATCCGCACGGCCGCGCGCACTCCGGTCCCAAACGTGCAAGCGGTGCTTGCACAATTGGGCCGTCAGGAGGCCTTGAGCAAGAGCTTCCTGGAGGCCGCCGAGCGCAGCCTGCGCTCGGAGCCTTCCGGGCAGCAGGAGACGGTCTGGGGGCTGGTCAACGGGCTGACCCAGGCCGGCCAGGCGCTGTCGCCGGACGACCGGTACGCGGTGGAGGCGCTGGCGGGGCGGCTGATCGAGCACGGCCCGCCCAGGCTCCCCGCGCGCCCCACTGATGACAGTTTCCCCTACAAGAAAGGAGCGTGAACATGGAGATCACTCGGCGCGGCCGGTTCTGGGCCGTGCATGACGGGGCGGGGCAGCTGGTCTGCCTCGCCGTGTACCGGAAGGGGGCGCGGGAAGTCGTGCGACGGCTCTCCCCCGCCCCCGCGACTTTGGAGAGTTCTTCGTATGCCACTTTGGAGCAGACCGGCCCTGCCGGAAGCCCTGTACTTGCCAGAAAGGAGAAAACGCATGGCACGCGCCACGCATCTTACGATCTCCACCGCTGACCGCATCCGCCTGGATGGCCGCTGCGATGAGGATGAAGACGGAGGGGATGAGAACGGAGACAACGAGGTCCGCCAGGAGGTGCAGGTGAGCGTCACCTACGCCCTCGACGGCGGCGACACGAACCTGGTCCGTTTGGCCGAGGCCAAGGCGCTGGAGGTGAAGCTGGCGCATGAGGCGGTCTGGAACCGCATCGGCGCGTTCAGCAGCATCAGCAGCAGTACCAGCAGTCAGAGCGGCACCGGTATCGGCGGCAGCAGCAACGGCGGCGGCGACAGGCCCGGCCCATGCTCGGGCGGCTGCGCGTCAGACGAGGAGGATGACGAAGACAGAGATGACGGCAACGACGACCCGGACAACGACCCGCAGGGAGCAGGGCTGCCGCCCGATCCCCCGCCCGTAGACCCGCCCATGGGAGGTCCGGCGCGGGGAGCCTGGTACA
>JAABUQ010005857.1_pt1 | contig 19167 bp, 12 predicted proteins | sample 5560001 | NCBI WGS metagenome assembly JAABUQ01 (sample SAMN10711888, study PRJNA513371) | rock metagenome | isolation source: Antarctica rocks | place: Antarctica: Victoria Land, Finger Mt nord | collected 2015-12-18
CGCTGTCCTCCGCCCATCCGGCGCGGACCGCCGACGCAGGCCTGAGCACGATCGCGCCGCGCTCGACCGACATCTCGACGTCCTTCGTCAAGCCCGCCTGGCCAAGCAAAGGCTTAGGAATGATGACGCCCCGGGAATTCCCAATGCGCTGCAAGCTCGTCTTCATGTTAAAACAATGGTAGAACGGTCGGCTGCGGCGCGTCAAGGGCACGCCGGAACGTATGGGCGGTTGCAAGAGTTGCTCCATCGAGCGCAGTCGAAGCCGTTGCCATGCCCGTTCGTCATCTCTCGGAGCGTTCGTGATGCTAGGCGCGCTCGTTCGCGCGACGTCGCTCGTCGTGCTCGCCTTTGCCGGGCGCGCGTCGACGTCCTTCGTCAACCCGGCCTGCTCGAGCAGCGGCTTCGGAATGATCACGCCTCAAGAATTTCCGACGTGTCGTAAGGTCGTTCGCATGTTATAACAATCGTGTAATCCGTCGCGGCCCTTTGTCAACGCTCGGGCATTCGAGGACAGTTGCGGATTCGCGATCGAAATCTGCGGTGACGGCGTGGCTCGTGGATAGAAGTATGAGCGTTCGCTTACGCCGCCTGAAGCTTTTCGACGATGACGGCCGGCGACCATTGGCGTCGCGCCGACGGTGACGCTCGCCGGTATCATTGCGCCATATGAGAACGCCGCGATCACGGTGTCGCTTTCCGAAGCAACGCTCGCCGTCTACATCAACGAGGGCGAGCGCGTCCACAATAGATGTTCCGCCTTTTTGACGCAACACCGGTACCGTCGGGATAGTAGTTTTACGCGTTCCGCGATGGGGGGCTAATGGCTTGCACTCGTCAGATGAAGGCGCCGTACGGGCCAAAGAGTGCATCATCGCAGGAGTGACTTGGAGCGAATGGCGTTTGATTCCAACTCCTTCGAGGTCAGTCCTTTTTGCCAAGAAGTTCACTTCTGTTTCTTTAGACCCTGCGAAGCTAGATTTTTTATAGTGCTAGCTTTCTCGGGGACATTCACGAAGCTCGTTGGCTGGTTCGCGTAACCACCCGGTTGCTGTACCATCGCTGCCGATTGGTTCGGTCGCCATACCGTAATCCTCTAGCATCCGTATAAGAGCTTCCTCGGTCAATCCACGTTGAAGAACTCGATCGATAGCGGCTTCTAACGCATGAGCCTCTGCCGGGCCGACGTTCTTCCGGTAATCTAGAACTACCGCGCTTTCTGAATCGAAGTCGTAAGGCCAGTCTTGGTGAAAGTTCCCACCGATGAACTGAAACAGTAGTTCTTCATCATTTTCTTGCGAAGGCAAGGCGTTCGCTTGGGTGTGACCTCTGGAAATGCAGTAAGGATTTTATATCCTTCCGGAAAGGATGGGTCGGCCTTAAAAACTACATTCGCGATATTCGAAGGTATCTTATTCGAAACACCCGCGAGTACGTCAGTTCGTCGAACACCGTAGCCAATCTCGTGGCCGAGGTCGGACGTAAGGACTAAGGTTTTCTTTGCACCGTTGGCTAACCAGTCGTGGATCTTAGCTTGATTCGACGGCTTTGCAATGGTTGCGTCTACCTGACGCCGAGCGAGACGATCGAGGCGATTCGCGAGCCGATCGTCGCGGCGCGGGCTGACATCGACGAGGACGCACTCGACGAGCTCGCGAGCGAGTCCGCCGGCTATCCGTACTTCATCCAAGCGTACGGCAGCGCGGCGTTGGGAGGCCCATCACGGCAAACGCATTACGCTCGCGGACGTGCGTACCAGCCTACCGGACGTACGTGCGCGTAACGAGGCCAGCTTCTACGTTCGGCCGCTCGCGAAGCTGACTCCGCGCGAGACCGCCTTCGCGCTGGCTCTGGCTGATCTCGGCGACGGGTCGCACGAGATGCGCGCGGTCGCGAGCGCGCTCGGTGCGACGGCACCCGATCTTAGCTCGACGCGCGCCTCACTCGTGCGAAAGTCCATCGTTGCGGTCCCGATTCCCGGTCGGGTTGAGTTCCGTATCCCGTTCACCGATCATTACTTACGGGAGCATCGTAAGGAGTACGAAACGGCCGAGGTCGGCGCGTACCGTGCGGGTCTCGCGCGGCGTTCGGCTAAGCTCCGCGCATGAGTGTTCGAACGGCTTCGGCGTCGCGCGGCGTTCCGAAGCTGCGGTATGGGATCGCGCTCATTCTCGGCTTCGGCGCGCTGATCAATTACTTCGATCGCGTGAACCTTTCGGTGGCCTCGCGTGCGCTCGACCAGCAGTTTGGCATCGGAGCGATCGGCTTCGGCGTCCTCTCGAGCGCGTACAGCTACACGTACGCGGCGCTGCAGATTCCGGTCGGTCTCGCGCTCGATCGCTACGGCGTCGCGACGCTCGGCCGCATCGGCGCTCTGATCTGGAGTCTCGCGTCGTTTTGGTCGGGGCTCTCGGGTAGCTTCGCGAGCTTCCTCGGGTCGCGACTGCTGCTCGGGGTCGGTGAGGCGCCGACATTCCCCGGAAATGCGAAGGCGATCGCCGCCTGGTTTCCCCGTTCGGAACGTGGCCTCGCGACCGCGATCTTCGATTCGGCTGCAAAGCTCGGAACTGGCATCGCTGCGAAGCTCGATTTTTTATAGTGCTAGCTTTCTCGAAGACATTCACGAAGCTCGCTAGCAGTTTCGCGTAACCACCCAGCTGCTGTACCATCGCTGCCGATTGGCTCGGTTGTCAAACCATAGTCCTCCAGGATCTGAGTAAGAGCTTCCTCGGTAAATCCACGTTGAAGAACTCGATCGATAGCGGCTGCTACCGCATTTGCCTTCTCTGGTCCAACGTTTTTCCGATAATCTAGGACGACCGCGCTTTCAGAATCAAAGTCGTGTGGCCAATCCTGATTAAAGTGTCCACCGATGAACTGAGAAAGTACTTCGCTATCATGTTCTTGCGAATGCAAGGCGTTCACTAAGGTGTAATCTTCGGATATGCAGTGAGGATTTTATGTCCCTCCGGAAACAATGGATCAGCCTTGAGTACCACGTTCGCGATATTCGAAGGGATTCTCTTCGAAAGACCCGCGAGTACATCAGTTCGTCGAACGCCGTGGCCGATTTCATGGCCTAAGTCGGTCGTAAGGCTTAAATATTCACTTGCACCGTTGGCTAACCAGTCTTTGATCTTAGCTTGATTTGACGGCTTCGCAATCGTTGCGTCTACACTGGCTTGTGCGGTCGATACATCTTTGAAGTTCGTCGCCACTTTATTATAGATCAGATCACCCTTCTTGCTGAGCAGTTGAGTTCCGTCGGAGCGCAAAGTCGGCTCCGTTGTCCGGTGTTCAAGAAAAGCATCGGATTTACCGCTATGCATCTCTAAAGTATGCGGTTCGCCATGCTTTGGCTCGATCGATTCGATCTTCGAGAGATCTTGGCTCGAGTGTGAAAGTTTCGCGTCGCCGACGCTGGGGATCGAATGCTCGCCGGCAGCGATCGCTGATGAGCGCCCGGCTTCGCGCTCTCCGATCGAGAGGGCTTTTTCTGATCCTACCGGCCCCGTCGACGACTTTCGCCGCGGTCTCGCCACCTTTGATGGCTGCTTTCAAGGCACCCGTTTCGATGTCGACGCCCGGAATGACGAGCGATGCGTCGAGCCCCAGATTGAGGCCGCCGAGCAAACGCTGGCCTACGCTCTTGTCTTTTCCGAACGTATTATCGATGTCATCGCCGACGACGAAGTTCCAAGCGCGGTTTGCCCATGACTCATTCGCAGGCGCGGGCGAGGTGCTCGATGCCGCCGTCGGGGCGCTAGAAGGCGTCATGGGCGATTGATGCCGCACGTGTAGCCCATTCGGCAGGGCCCCATCGTCCGACTCGGAGCGACCGCTTATCTTGACGGCTGTCGCATCCCCGGCATCGGCAGTCAACTGAGATAGCGCCGCTGCGTCGCTGAGCAATCGTAGGGGTGGTCGTGATGCGTCGACCCCGTCTCCCTTGACGACCGAGTTGGTCGGCGATGGCGGTGTCGGGGTGATCGTTGGGGCTCCGAACGGCGGCGTGACAGCCGCGGTCGTCAGATCGCGGATTCCGAATGACATACATACCTCGGGTGGATCGAGTAACGAAGGCGTCATATTCCTTATCAGCACATTTGGTATTGAATGAAAGGGCTTGACAAAAAGTATTTCGGAGATTCAAGCTCCCTACCGATAGGTCGAGATGGCCCGAGCATTGAGATGAGGCAAGTCGTGTGCATGGGAACTCCCATGGTGCTGAGGAAGCCGTCGGCGTGCCGCAGTCCAAGTCCGTTCCGTCAGAGCCTGCGTGATACTTGGAGCATTTATCCGTGCGACGTCGCTCGTCGCACTCGCCTTTGCCGGGCGCGCGTCGACGTTCGCGGCGTCGTGGTTCGAGATTCCGCCGCTACGTCGTGCGCCGCATAGAGATCTCCCCGCGCTCTCGATCGTCGTTCCGGCGCGCGACGAGGAGCGCTCGATCGAAGCGTGCGTGCGGAGCCTCGTGGAGCAACGATTTCTCAGTGACGCGGAGTTCATCGTCGTTGACGACCGCTCGACTGACGCGACGCCCGCGATCCTCGCGCGGCTCGCTGCCGAGTATCCGGCATTGCGCGTGGTACGCGGCGAGCCGCTGCCCCAGGGCTGGGCCGGCAAGCCGTGGGCGCTCGCACAGGGCGCGGCGCTCGCACGCGGCGCGTGGCTGCTGTTCACGGACGCGGACTCCGTTCACGCGCCGGCCGGAGCCGCCTCGGCACTTGCGTTCGCGCTCGCGGTCAAGACCGATGCGCTGACGATCTGCACGGGCCAGGAGCTCGGCTCGTTTTGGGAGCGCGCCGTGCTCCCGGCGATTCTCGGGGTGATCTTCTTCGCATCGGGCACGCTCGCCGAGGTCAACGATCCGATGCGGCCGCGGCGCGCGCTCGCGAACGGTCAGTACATTCTCGTCGATCGCGCCGTGTACGACGCGCTCGGCGGCCATGCGGCGCTGCGCGGCGAGCTCGTCGAGGACATCGAATTCGCGCGCAGGCTGAAGAAGGACGGCCGGTTCCGGCTCACGCTCGGCGGCGGCTCCGCGCTCGCCAGCGTCCGGATGTACCGCTCGTTGCCCGAAATCTGGAACGGCTTTACGAAGAACGTCTTCGTCGGCGCCGAGGGGAACGTCCCGGCGCTGATCGGCGGCGTGATCTGGCTCTCGCTCCTCTCCGCCGGCTTGCCGCTCGCCCTGGTCGCGCTCGCGCGACGTCGTCCGGCGCTCGCGCTCGAAGCGCTCGCGGCGACCGCGACCGTGATCGCGACCGCCTACCGCGGCATCCGGATGGTCGGTATCCCGCCCGACTCGGCCTATCTCCATCCGCTTGGGACCGCCGTCTTCGCGGCGATCGCGGCGAACTCGGCGTGGTGCGGACTCTCGGGCCGCGGCGTCGTCTGGCGGGGCCGCCGATACGCCGGGAGGCACGCATCCCAGGGGGCTTTAACCACGACCGAATGATCGAAGAGCGTCCTCGCGCGACCATGGACGACGTCGTCGCGCTCGCGAAACGCCGCGGCTTCATCTTCCAGTCGAGCGAGATCTACGGTGGGATCGGCGGCTTCTTCGATTATGGTCCGCTCGGCGCGATTCTCAAGCGCAACGTCAAGGACGCGTGGTGGCGCGAGACGGTCGAGTTGCGCGACGACGTCGTCGCCTTCGACTCGAGCATCATCATGCACCCGAGCACGTGGATCGCTTCGGGCCACGTCGCGCAGTTCCACGACAAGCTCGTCGATTGCAAGGTCTGCAAGCACCGGTTCCGCGCCGATCACCTCGCGTCGCTCGAGAAGTGCCCCGACTGCGGCTCCGCGCACAGCTTCACGGAGCCGCGCGACTTCAACCTGATGATGCAGACGGCGATCGGGCCGATGGAAGATTCGGCGTCGCGCGCGTACCTGCGGCCGGAGACCGCTCAGGGCATCTTCGTGAACTTCAAGAACGTTTATCAGACCGCGCGCAAGCGGCCGCCCTTCGGCATCGCACAGATCGGCAAGTCGTTCCGCAACGAGATCACGCCCGGCAACTTCACGTTCCGGATGCGGGAGTTCGAGCAGGCCGAGCTCGAGTATTTCGTGCCGGACGACGGCAACGACATGAACGTGTACGAGGCGTGGGTGACCGCGCGCAAGCGCTGGTACTCGACGTACGGCGTGCGCGAGGAGCGGCTGCGCTTCTACGAGCTCACGCCGCAGGAGCGGCCACACTACGCCAAGGCCGGGACCGACGTGGAATACCTCTTCCCGTGGGGCTGGGGCGAGCTCGAGTCGATCGCGCACCGCGGCACCTACGATCTCGACGCGCACATGAAGCTTTCGGGGAAGGACCTCGCCTTCTTCGACGAGGCGACCAAGACGCGGTACACACCGATCCTCATCGAGAGCTCCGCGGGCATGGATCGCACGACGCTCACGATGCTCGTCGACGCCTACGGGACCGAGACGATCGAAGATGCCGAGTCCGGCAAATCGTCGACGCGGACGGTGTTGCGCTTCCATCCGAAGATCGCGCCCGTGCAGGTCGGGGTCTTTCCGCTGGCGCGCAACAAGCCCGAACTCGTCGAGCGCGCGCGCTCGATCGAACGCGCGTTACGGCCGTACGCGCGCACGACTTACGACGAGGGCAACGTCGGGCAGCTCTATCGGCGTCAGGACGAGATCGGGACGCCGTTCTGCGTGATGGTCGATTACGACACGCTCGCCGACGGAACCGTGACGGTGCGCGAGCGCGATTCCATGCGCCAGGAGCGCGTGGCGGCCGACGGTCTGCGCGCGTATTTCGTCGACCGGCTCTGAGCCGCGCGTCGTCCGACGCCGATGAATGCCGCATGAGGATCCGCTCGACACAGACCTCGCCCAGCCTTCGCCGGTAGGATGGCCGCTACGGTGAAGAAGCTCTCGACGCTCGCCCTGTTGGCGAGCCTGACGCTCGCGGTCGCGGGATGCGGCAACGGTGCGGCGGGCGCGAAGAAGCACGCGCGCTCGCCGCCGCCGGCACCCGTGCCGACGATGACGGCGAGCCGGGCGAGCGTGGCGCCGACGCTGACGCTCGCCGGCATCGTCGCGCCGTATCAGAACGTCGCGATCACGGCGTCGCTCTCCGAGCCGACGCTCGCCGTCAACGTCAACGAGGGCGACCGCGTCCACGCGGGCGAGGTGCTCGCCGTCCTCGATACGAGCGACCTCCAGGCCAACCTTGCGGCGCAGCAGCAGCTCACGAAATCCGACGACGCGCGCGTTGCGCAGTCGCAGTACACGGCGACGCTCGCCTTCGGCCAGAATCCCGATGCGGTTCGGCAGGCGGGCGCGAGCGTGACGCAGGCGCGGCAAACGCTCTCGCAGGCGAGCAGCGATCTCGCGCGCGACCGGCAGCTCGTCAACAACGGCTACATCTCGCAGCAGCAGTTCCTTCAGCAGCAGACCACCGTCGCGAACGACGCGGCGGCCGTGCGCTCCGCGCAGGCCGCGCTCTCGTCGGCGCAGACGAACCAGCAGGTCAACGGCAGTTCCGATAGCTCCGGCCTGCAAGCCGCGAACATCGCTTCCGCCAAGTCTTCGGCGGCGTCGGCTCGCGCGCAAGAGCAGCAGATCGAAGCGCAGATCGCGCGCGCGACGATCGTCTCGCCCGTCGACGGCGTTGTGGTCAATCGCAATCTCAATCCGGGTGAATACCCGGGCGGCCGCACGCTCTTCACCGTCCAGGAACTCTCGAAGGTCTACGCCATCCTCAACGCATCGAGCTCCGACGTCTTCGCGATCCGCGAAGGGGCGCAGGCGACGGTGCGAGCGGGCGACGATCGCAGCGGCGAGAGCTATCCCGCAACGATCGTCGCGGTGCTCGGGCAGGTGCAGCCCGGCTCGACCAACTTCACCGTGAAGGCGCTACTGCAGAACCCCGGCCTGCGGCTGCACGCCGGTATCCCGGTGACGGCGTCGGTCGATCTCCCGACCGTCAGCGGCGTCGGCGTGCCCTCGGGCGCGTTTCTGGACGACTCGCACACGACGCTCCTGACGGCGAGCGGCGGCACGGCGCACGTCGCGCATGTGACCGACCTCGGCGCGAAGGGCGGCATCTCGATCGTCTCCGGCATTGCGGCGGGAACCGTCGTCATCGTGAATGGTCAGCTCGGGATCGCCGACGGTCAGCGCCTCGCGGGCGACGCGGCCCCGGGCGCCGCCGGCCGTCACCATCGTCCGAAGCCCGACGCGAGCTAGCCCGTGTTCCTGACGCGGCTCTTCGTCCGCCAGCCCTCGCTCGTCGTCGTCGCCTGCGCCCTCGTGCTCATCGCCGGCGTCATCGCCGTGATGGGGCTCGTGCAGCAGAACTTCCCGAACGTCGACTTCCCGGTCGTGCAGGTTCAGCTGAGCTATCCGGGTGCCTCGACGACCGAGATCCGGGACGCGATCGTGAAGCCGGTCGAGGACGCGATCGCGGGCGCGCCCGACCTCGATCACATTGCGACGCAGATCGAGCAGGGTCAGGCGACGGTCACGGCCACGTTCACCCTCGGCTCGAGTCAGACGAGCGACCTCGTAGAAGTGCAGCGCCGCGTGCAGTCGACGCGCTCGCAGCTCCCGACCGACCTCTCGGCACCGAAGGTACGGACGTTCGATCCGAGCCAGGCGACGATCGCGACGCTCGCGGTGACCTCGCCGTCGCTGAACGCCGCGCAGCTCTCGGCGGTCGTCACGAACGAGATCGTGCCGGAAATCGAGCCAGTCGACGGCGTGGCCAACGTGAACGCGAACGGCACCGTCACGCCCGCGATCGAGGTGGAGGCGGACCCCGCAAAGCTCGATGCGGAGCGCTTCACGCTCGGCGACATCGTGAGCGCAATCTCGGGCAACAACGTCCGGGCCCCGGGCGGGATCGCATACGGCCCGAGCCGGGAAACCTCGATCGACGTGCGTGGCGACGTCACCGATCCGCAGACGGTCGCGAACCTGCCGCTCTTCCAGTCGGCGCTCGGCTCGACCGGTGCCGCGAGCCTCACGGGTCCGCAGGGCGGTACGGGCTTGCAGAGCCCGGCCAACGGCGGGTCGACGGGGTCGGCCGCGACGTCGTCCGCGGTTGCGGGCGGCTCGGGCGTTGCCGTCGCAGCGGCGGCTCCGGCGAGCATCGCGGTCGCCGGGACGACGGGGCTCGCGACCTCGACGACGATCTCCGGCTCGACGGCGGCCAGTGCCTCGAACTCCGCCGCGACCAACGCCTCAGCCGCGAGCTCGACGGCCAACACGGCGACCGCGATCGGGCAGCCGGTGGCGACGGCCGCGACGTCGGCGACCTCGCCGAGCGGTTCGAATGCGGGCGGTTCGAGCTCGGCGACGACCGGTACCGTGACGATTTTGGCCGGCTCGAGTGCCGCCGGGACCGCAGTCAGGGGAACGAGTGCGACGTCGACGACCGCGTCCGCGACGACGGGTTCTTCGACGGCTGGGTCCACGACGAGCGGCCTCGGGACGACCGGCTCAGCCGCGAGCGGCACGGTGATCACGACGACGATCGCGAGCACGCGCAGCTCGGCGACGGGCGTCCTCTCCGCCGCGACGCCCGGGCCATTCGCGGTGACGGTGCCCATCGCGCTCGGCAGCAGCGCCTCGCCCGCGCCGACCGCGTCGCCCGCGTTCGGCACGAGCGACGCATCCGGCGGCACGCTCGGCTCCGCCGTCCCGAACGCGACCGCGACGTCGGCGAGCGCGTCGGCCAACGCGGGCTCGGCGGGCTCGGCCGGGTCGTCCGGCTCCTCGGGCAGCGCCGACGCCGCCGCGTCCGGCGCGAGCGCCTCGAGCGGGATCGGCTCGAGCGCGCTCAACGCGTGGAGCGTCGCCTCGCGTGCGCTGCGCATCGGCGACGTGGCGCACGTCTACGCGGGCGCGGAACCCAAGCGGACCTACTCGTACGTCGGCACGGCGCAGACGATCAACCTCGCCGTTCAGAAGGCGACCGGCGCGAGCGAGGTGCAGGCCTCGCACAATCTCATCGCCGCGCTGCCCGCCATCGAGAAGCACTATCCGAACGTGCAGATCCGGGTGCTACGCGTGCAGGCCACCTTCACGCAGCAGCAGCTCGACAGCGTCTACCACTCGCTCGCCGAGGGCATCTTTTCCACGGGCGTCGTGATGCTGTTCTTCCTGCGCTCGTGGCGCAACGCGATCGTCGTGCTCATCGCGATCCCGACCTCGCTGCTCGTCACACTCTTCGTGATGCGGCTCGCGAACTTCACGATCGACACGATCTCGCTGCTCGCGATGACGCTCGTCATCGGCATCCTCGTCGACGACTCGATCGTCGTGCTCGAGAACACGGGCCGGCACTTCGAGGACGGCGAGGCGCCGCAGACGGCGGCGATCCTCGGCCGTCAGGAGATCGGGGCGGCCGCGCTCATCATCACGCTCGTCGACGTCGTCGTGTTCCTGCCGATCGCGTTCCTCCCGGGCACCGTCGGGAAGTTTCTCGCAGAGTTCGGGCTCGTCGTCGTCGTGGCGACGCTGACGTCGCTCGCCGTCTCGTTCACGATCACGCCCGCGCTCGCGGGCAACTGGTCGCTGCTCTCGACGTGGCGGCCGCCGTGGATCGTCAACATTTTCACGAACGCCTTCATGGCGGCGCGACGGTTGTACGTCGAGCACGTCCTCGAGTTCGCGCTGCGCTTCAAGTTCCTCGTCGTCGGGGCCGCGTTCTTGGCCACGGCGGGCGCGATCGCGCTCGTCCCGCTCGGGTACGTCGGCTTCGAATTCATCCCCGCGGTCGATCGCGGCGAGATCTTCCTACAGCTCACGTTCCCGAGCGGGACGCCGCTGACCACGACCAACGCGGCGGTCGCGCGGCTCTCGCAGCAGATCGAGAAGTATCCCGACGTGCAGCATCTCGTCGGAACCGCGGGCTCGTATCAATCCGGCTTCGGCGGCGGCCTCGTCGAGGGCGCCGTCGGGCAGATCCACGTCTTCCTCAACGATCATCCCAAGAAGTCGACGACGCAGTACGTCGCCATCCTCAACAAGCTCGCGCGCACGGAGTATCCGCTCGCGAAGCCCGTCGCGATCCCCGCGACGGGCTCGGGCGGCGGGAACGCGCAGCCGCTCGATTTCAACATCGTCTCCGCCGACGACGAGCCGGAGAAATACGCGCCTGCGGTCCTCGCCGCTATGCGAGCCACACCGGGCTCGCAGAATGCGAACGACTCGGTCTCCAAGCTCGATCCGCAGGTCGACGTCGAGTTCGATCGCGAGCGCGCGCGCGCGCTCAACATCGACATCGCGACCGCGGCAAACGCCGTGCGCTCGGCGTTCGGCGGCTCGCTCGCGGCGCAGTTCGAGACGACGCGCGGGATCGAGTACGTTCAGGTGCTCTATCCGCGCAGCGCGCAGACGTCGACCGCGGCGTTGCTGCACATCCCGATCCGAACGCGCTCGGGCAATCTCGCCTACGTCGGCGACGTCGCACACCTCGTCGAGAATCCGAACTCACCGCTGATGTCACGGGTCAACCGGCAGACGGTCGTGCACGTGAGCTCGAACGTCGCCCCGGGCGCCGTGCTCTCGAACGTCCAGAAGGGCTTCCTCGCGCGCGTCGCGTCGCTCGGGCTTCCCGAGGGCGTGCGCGTCGTACCGAATGCCGGCGGGAACGCGCAGGACCTCGCCGACACCGTCAAGGGCCTGGGCTCGGCGCTCGTACTGTCGTTCGCGCTCGTGTATCTGCTGATGGTCGCGCTCTACGATAGTTACCGGCTGCCGTTCATCATCATGTTCGCGATACCGGTCGCGGCGGTCGGCGCGCTCGGTTCGCTCGCGCTCACCGGTCAATCGCTGAACTTTTTCTCGCTCATCGGCACGGTGTTGCTCGTCGGGCTCGTTTCCAAGAACGGGATCCTGCTCGTCGACTTCGCGAATCATCGGATCCGCCAGGGCATCGATCGCACCACGGCGATCCGGGAGAGCGCGCAGGAGCGCTTCCGGCCGATCGTCATGACGACGTTCTCGATGATCGCCGGCATGGCGCCGATCGCGCTCGCGATCGATCCGGGTTCGGCCACGCGCCGCTCCCTCGGGATCGTCGTCATCGGCGGCCTGCTGAGCTCGCTCGTGCTCACGCTCGTCGTCGTGCCGATCGCGTTCGTTTGGTTCGCCCCGCGCCACCCGCATCGCGACGTGCCGACGGCCGCCGAAGCCGCGACCGTCGGCGAGCTCGCCGGAGCCCGCGCATGAAGCTCACCTCGCTCTTCGTCCGTCGGCCGACGCTCGTGACGGTCTTTCTCGCCCTCGTGCTGCTCGCGGGGACGATCTCGGCGTTCACGCTGATCAAGCAGCAGTTTCCGAACTACGACGTGCCGACGATCCAGGTGCTCGTCACGTATCCCGGCGCATCGACGACGGAGCTGCGCGACGCGATCGTGCGGCCGCTCGAGGATCAGATCGCGGGCGCGCCCGATCTCACGTCGATCGAGAGCGCGATCCAGCCGGGTCAGGCGACGATTGTCGTGCGCTTCACGCTCGGCTCCGACGTCAACAGCGACCTCGTCCAGACGCAGGGCCGCGTCAACAACGCGCAACGCCAGCTACCGACCGACCTGCAGACGCCGACCGTGTCGATCTACGATCCGAGCCAGGCCGTCGTCGTCTCGCTCGTCGCGAGCTCGACGACGCTCGAGCCTGGCGCCCTGTCGTCGCTCGTCACGAATAAGATCGTCCCGGCGCTCGAGCAGGTCCAAGGCGTCTCGTACGTCGAGGCCAACGGCTCCGTCACGCCCTCCCTGCAAGTCACGGTGCATCCCAACGCCCTCTCGGCATCGGGCTACACAATCACCAATATCACCTCGACGATCGCCGCGAACAACGTTCGCGCGCCGGGCGGCATCGTCTACGGCGCGGATCGAGAGACCAACGTCGACGTGCGCGGCGACATTACGACGCCGCAATCGGTCTCCGGGCTGCTCCTCGCGGGTGGCCCGGCCGCGCCGTCGACGACGACGGCGAGCGCGTTCGGCGCCTCGCAACGGCTCTTCGCGATCGGCAACGTCGCGACGGTCACGGATGCGAACGAGCCGCAGCGCGTCTACGCCTTCACGCACGGCAGGCCGAGCATCGCCCTCGACGTCCAGAAGGCGACGAACACGAGCGAGGTCGAGGCGTCGAAGGCCATCCTCGCGACGCTGCCGGCGCTGCGCAAGGCGTATCCGAACCTGCAGCTCGACGTGCTCAACGTGCAGGCGACCTACACGCAGGAGCAGCTCTCGGGCGTGGTGCGGACGCTCGTCGAGGGCATCGTCTTCACGGGCATCGTCATGCTGTTCTTCCTTCGGTCGTGGCGCAACGCCGTCGTCGTAATGGTCGCGATCCCGACGTCGCTGCTCGTGACGCTTGCGGCGATGCACCTCGCGAACTTCACGCTCGATACCGTCTCGCTGCTCGCGATGACGCTGATCATCGGCATCCTCGTCGACGACTCGATCGTCGTGCTCGAGAACATCGAGCGCCACGCGCAGGAGGGCGAAGAGCCGCAGACCGCCGCGATCCGCGGCCGCGCGGAAATCGGCGTCGCGGCCATTGTCATCACGCTCGTCGACGTCGTCGTCTTCCTCCCCATCTCGTTCCTACCGGGGACCGTCGGCTTGTTTCTGCGCGAGTTCGGGCTCGTCGTAACGGTCGCGACCCTCACGTCGCTCTTCGTCTCGTTCACCGTCACGCCGACGCTCGCGGGCCGCTGGTCGCTCTTCTCGACGTGGCGGCCGTGGGGCATCGTGGACCGCTTCACCGAGGGCTTCGAGCGCGTACGTGACTGGTACGCGCACCGCGCGCTCGGCTGGGCGCTGCGCCGCCGCGCGCTCGTGCTCGGGCTCTCGCTCGCGAGCGTCGTCGTCGCGTTCGCGCTCGTCCCGCTCGGCGTGGTCGGCTTCGAATACATCCCGCCCGTCGAGCGCGGCGAGGTGTTCCTGACGATCACCTATCCCAGCGGCACGCCGCTGCAGACGACGCGCGGGGGCGTGCTCGCCGTCGAGCGGATGCTCGACGCGGATCCGGCGGTGCGGGCCGAATCCGCCCTCGCGGGTGCGTATCAGGGAAACCTGCCCGGCTACGTGCAGGACGCCGCGGTCGGCCAGGTCGTCGTGTTCCTCGGGACGACGCGCGACATCGACGGCTGGGCGTCGCGTGCGGCGGCGCGTGCGGCCGCGCTCGTTCCCGCAGCGCGCGTCATCGCCATCCCGGCGACCGATACGCAGGGCGGCATCCAACAGCCGATCGACGAGGTCGTCACGGCCGCCGGAACCGAGGATCCCGGGACATACGCGGCGGCCGTCGCGGGCGCGATGCGCCGCGCCGCGGGCGCCACCAACGTCACGACGTCGGCGTTCGCGAACGCGCCGCAGGTCGATGTCGAGTTCGACCGCAACGCGGCGCGCGCGCTCGGGATCTCGATCGGCACGGCGTCGACCGCGATCCGTGCCGCGTTCGGCGGCGTCATCGCGACGCAGTTCACCGGCCCGGACGGCCTCAAGGACGTCCAGGTGATCTATCCGGAGAACGATCAAACCGATCTGGCCGCAATCGCCGCCATCCCGATCTCGACGAACTCGGGCGGCATCGCACACGTCGGCGACGTCGCGCGGCTCGTGAGCGTCCCCGCGCCGCCGCTCATCGCGCGCATCAACCGCCGCAGCGTCGTCTACGTCGGCGCGAACGTCGCCTCGGGCGCCGAGCTCTCGAACGTCCAGAAGAGCTTCGAGCACAACGTTCGCGCGCTCCATTTCCCGGCCGACATCACGGTCGCCCCCGTCGTCGGCGGCAATCAGCAGAACGTGCACGACACGATTCTCGGCATGAGCGTCTCGCTCGTGCTCTCGATCCTGCTCGTCTATCTCCTGATGGTCGCGCTATACGACAGCTACCGGACGCCGTTCGTCATCATGTTCAGCGTCCCGGTCGCCGTCGTCGGCGCGCTCGGCGCACTCGCGCTCACGCACCAAACGCTCAACCTCTTTAGCTTCATCGGCTCGGTGCTGCTGGTCGGGCTCGTAGCGAAGAACGGGATCCTGCTCGTTGACTTTGCCAACCGCTTGCGCCGCGGTGGTATGAGCGCGATCGAGGCCGTTCGCGAGAGCGCGCGCGAACGATTCCGGCCGATCGTGATGACGACGCTCGCGATGATCGCCGGCATGCTGCCGCTCGCGCTCGCGCTCGACCCGGGTTCCGAGGCCGAACGGTCGCTCGGGACGGTCGTCATCGGCGGGCTCACGAGCTCGCTCGTGCTCACGCTCGTCGTCGTGCCGATCGCATACTTGCTGTTCGCGCCGCCGTTACGTCGCGAGCGCCCGGCGCAGGCGCGGTCGCACGGCATCGCCATCCCGCCGCCGCCCGCGAGAGTGTAGTGTGCTGACCCAGAAGTTCCATGCGGAAGATCGCGAAGGATTTTTGGTCGGATCGAGGAGCGATGAGGGAGCAACGCCGTAGCGTCGTGACCAAAAGCGACGACGAGCCGGCCGAAAAGACGAGCGAGATTTCGTAAGCGAACTTCTGGGTCAGCACACTAGCGCCGGGCGAGCAGCGCGCGGGCGGTGAAGCCGCCGCCGAGCAGGACCGCGAGACTGCCGGCGGTCCAGGCGATCGCCTGCGGCAGATGGACGCGGCGGCCGAACGCGTCGCCGATTTTCGCGCCCGTGTCGTGCGCCACGAGGCGCGGCCGGCGATCGCCGTGCAGACCGACCGTGACGTCGCGGCCGAGCCGGAGGAGCCGGTCGACGCGCGAGGGGTCGCGCAACACGCCGCCGAGCTCCCCGAGCGGCAGCACGATCTCGCCCGGCTGAAGGATCGCGATGCCGAGCGTGTCGTTGCGCACGGCGACGCTGCCGCGGTAGTTCGCGTGCGGCTCGAGCGGGACCGACTCGCCGTCGACGACGAGCGAGATCCCGGCGCCCGCGGGCGCCGGATCGCGCGGAAAGCGGCGGCGCCCGGTGATCTGGGTCGGCGGCTCGGACCAGCGTGTCGGCAGCCCGCGCGCTTTCGCCGCGTCGGCGGCTAGCACGAGACGGCCGCTCGCCGGCAGCTTCGCCGTCGTACCGTCGGGATACGTCAGCTCGGTACCGGGTTCGCCGCCGATCTCGACGTAGCGGACCTCGCCATCCGGGCCGTGCGTCGCGACCGTGTGAACGGCCGGTGCGAGCGTCGTCGGCGGCCCGAAGTAGACGCCGAAGTTGGCCCGATTCACGGGATCCTCGGCGCCGGGATAGCCGGTGAGCTCGATCGTGCGGCCGACGTTGCGCAGCGTCGGGATCGCCGAGCGATCGACGCCCGAGGCGAGCAGCACGCCGATCGTGTACGAGTTCGAGTCGCGCCCGACCCGCAGAAACGGGATCTCGATCACGAGGTATCGCTGGTCGCCGTCATAGTCGTCGTGCGCGCGCAGCAGCATCGCCGCGAACGCCGCCTCGTCGAGCCCGTCGGGCGGCACGACGCGTAACGGCGGGAAGTCGAGCTCGCCCATGCGTTCGAGCTCGGCTTCGGGATAGTCGAACGGGACGAGCGCGCCGCGACCGAACGGATCGAGCGGGCCCGCTTCGATCACCGAGCCGGTGCGCGTGTCCTCGCCGACGACGAGGACGAAGAGATGTCCGCCGACGTCGACGCCGACGGAGATCTTCTTCCCGTTGCGCAGGCCCGGCAACGGCAACTTCGGGAGCGTGACCGCAGCCGTCGCGGCGACGGCCGGCCGGCCGACGATCCACACGCCGCGCGCGACGCCCCAGCGATTCGTGACGACGACGCGGTGGCCGTCGAGTACCGGCGTGCCCTGCAGCTTCCCGGCGCTGACGGCCGACGAGGCGCCGCGCGGGCCGCGTATCCGTAGCCGCATCAGTGGCGGGCGGGGTGCAGTCGAAACCGGGCGCGAGTCGTACGGCGACGCGGCTGCGACCGCTCCGCGTAGATGGATTCGAGAAACTTCGGCACGAGCACGACGTGCGGCGAGCCGTCGGAGACCACCTCGCCGTCGCGCATGAGCACCACCCGGTCGGCGAGGTGGATCGCTGGCCGAGGTGCCGCAATGCTGCGACGACCGTCACGCCGCGTCCCGCGAGCCGATGCAGTGCGAGGAAGAGCGCCGCATCGCGCACGGCGCCGGCCGGCCGCTCGGTCGCGTCGATGAGGACGAGGCCCGCGTCGCCCGAGCGAGGGGAGCGCTCGAAGCGCGGGATGCCGTCGGAACCGAGCGTCACGAGCTTCGGCTCCGCGTCGCATCGCAGCGATCCGGCCGACGGCACGAGCTCGCCCGCGATGAGCCGGAGCACGGCCTCCTGACCCGCGCCGATCGGCCCGACGATCGCGCAGAACTCGCCAGGTTCGACGCGGAAGTCGGCGTCGCGCACCCGGCCGCTGCCGAAACCGTATGAGACTGCCGAGAGTTCGATCATGCACGTGCTCCTAATGTTTGAGGAATTCCTAGTTCCGTTGTTAGGCCCGACTAATTCGAAGCCCCGGTGAATGTTCCTCGCCACGCCGTTCTCTCCGGCGACGTCTAAGGTGCATGGATTCGCTCGTGAAATGTCATTGCGCGCACGGCGTCACCCTGCACGAGGGAACCGGGTGCGTGGTCATCGCGTGCTCGTGCGTGCTGACGAAGCAGGACGTGATCGAGCGGGCGCTCGAGTGCGAGCGGCGAGACGTCGGGAGCGCGTACCGGCCGGTCGTCTAAGGGCTCGTTCGGAGCGGCCCGCGCTCGCGCAAAACCCTCGAACGGGGTCGCCGGTCGTACCCGTACTACCGATGACGTTCTTGTGAAACGTTCGGCGCCCGCGCTCGACGTCGACTTCGAGTCGATCGGCGAGTTGATCCCGCAGCTCGTCTGGGTGAGCAACTCGGCGGGCGAGGCCGTGTACTTCAATCAAGCGTGGTACGCGTATACCGGTCAGATCCCGGTCGACGCGTTGCCCGACGGCTGGACGAACGCCGTCCATCCCGAGGACTTCGGCCCCACCGTCGCCGCGTGGAGGTCATCCGTCGCCTTCGGCACGCCGTTCGACGTCGAGTATCGGTTGCGCGATGACGACGGCCGCTATCGCTGGTTCGTCGCGCGCGGCCAGCCGCTACGCGCTCTCGATGGGTCGATCGTGCGCTGGTTCGGGACGTCCACGGACATCGAGGATCGAAAGGTCGCGGAGTCGCTCCTGCGCGAGCGTTTCGAGCGCGATCACCGCGTGCTCGGGATCCTGCAGAGCGCAATGCAGCCGGACTTGCCGCGCGTCGCGGCGGTGCGGTTCGACGCGCTGTACCGGGCGGCCGACGACGATGCCGAGGTCGGCGGGGACTGGTACGACGCCTTCACGCTCCGAGACGGCCGGCTCGTCATCGCCATCGGCGACGTGACGGGCCACGGACTTGGCGCTGCGGTTGCGATGAGCGAGACGCGCCAGATCATGCGCGCGCTCGCGCGCACCGGGAACGACGATCCCTCGCGGCTCCTCGACGCGACGGACGACGTGCTGCGCCAAGAATCCGACGGCCGCATCGTCACGGCGTTCGTGGGCGTCGTGCATCCCGTCGAGCGAATCCTGCGCTACGCCTCGGCGGGCCATCCACCGCCGCTGATTTGCGACGCGCACGGCCGGATCGTCGCCCTCGAGGGTGCCGACCTGCCGCTCGGCTTGCGAGACCTCGCCCGCTCGGAGCCCCCGCGCGAGATCGCGCTCAGGGCCGGTGACGCGCTCGTGCTGTGTTCCGACGGCGTCACCGAGACGACGCGCGAGTGGGAAGCCGACGGCGAGCGGCTGCGCGAGGCGGTCGCGCGCGTGTGTACGAGCGACGAGGCGCAGCCGGCCGCCGCCATCCACCGTGCCGTCGCCGGCGAATCGATCGCCCACGACGACGTGGCGCTGCTGGTCGTTCGCTTCGACGCGCTCGCCGGAGCCGCCGCGTAGGGACCGACTCGTTCGCAGGACGCTCGTACACGACGTGCAGTGCGGCTGCGGCGTCGTGACGACGGCAACGCAAGCCGTTGCCGCAACGCGTTCCCGAACGGCATTGCTTCGATGACGGGATGTCGTTGAAGGGGACTCGTCCCTAGTGTGCTGACCCAGAAGTTCGCTTACGAAATCTCGCTCGTCTTTTCGGCCGGCTCGTCGTCGCTTTTCGGTCACAACGCTACGGCGTTGCTCCCTCATCGCTCCTCGATCCGACCAAAAATCC
>JAABUQ010005858.1_pt1 | contig 19162 bp, 26 predicted proteins | sample 5560001 | NCBI WGS metagenome assembly JAABUQ01 (sample SAMN10711888, study PRJNA513371) | rock metagenome | isolation source: Antarctica rocks | place: Antarctica: Victoria Land, Finger Mt nord | collected 2015-12-18
AACCTGCCGCTCAAACCCCCCAACCCCCTCCTCCACATCCTCAACCTTGCTCTGCAGCGCACTAAGCTCATACTCAAGCTTCGCAGCCAGGGTCTCAGCATCCTTGGCAGCGTCAAGGAGGTGTGTTCGGTCCCTTGCGAGGCAGGCGTCGGCCGCGTCGCGGAGGGCGTGGTTCTCGTCGAGGCGGTGGTGGAAGACGAGGTCGATTTTGGAGTGGTCGCGCTGGCATTGCTGGTCGTAGTGCTCGATGTGGGCGACTTTGGCTTCGACCCAGCGGGCGTCGAGGGTTTGGAGGCGGTGCAGGTTTGCGTCCATGAGGCGGGCTTCGAGCGCGAGGGATTTTTCGAGGGTGAGTGCGGTTGCGGCGTCTTTGTGTGCGAGAAGGTTGTTGGAATTGGGGGGGGAGTGAGGAGTGCTTGCCGCGAGGACGTCGACCATAGCTGTGAAGGACATGCGGCGGGGCCAACGGCTGCCCCAGGAGCTTTTTGGGGCATTGCGTGTGAGGTGGGAGAGGCTGCGTGTGCTGCGGAAGGGGGGGAGGGCGGTGGATGCCCAGTCGAAGGATTCCATTTTCTTGATAGCTTCGGCCTGGGTGGTGGTTATCGACTCGGCGGTTTGGGTTTCGTTTGTGGAGTGCGCGCGACTGCGGGTTTGGATGCCGCTTGCGCCGTTGATTAGTGTCATGTAATCTGATCGTGTCCCAGAGTCCTCCTTTACTGGAGCGGAGGTTTCGAGGCTGGAGTCGTTTGCGGTGTTGTAGAAGGAGGTTTTTGTTGTGAGGAGATTGAAGTGGGGCTCTCCTTCAGGGTGGTGGCTTCGTTGGCGAGAGCTTTCGTTTGATCCTTTGGTGCTTGGATCGGTATATCGCGGTGGTGATCTGCTGAGCCGTGAGGTATCAGACTGTAGGTCTAACGCTCCTGGCTGGTCTGTACTACCTCTCGGAGTTCTGTCCTTCAAGCTTTCGTCGTCGGCCATCATATTTCCATCTTTCGAACACTTGTTGTGGTGTCCTCTCAAGCCTCGTCTACCCACGGCATCTCTTATCCTTCCCAAGCCACTGCGAGCATCCGTGACTTTCTCTGACACGTTCTTGAAAACAGCTTTTCGCAATGCTGGATCCTTTTCGAAATGGTCCATGCTGGTTTGAGAACCATGAGTTGTGGAGTAGATGCGGTCAGCCAGTGTGTGGCGTGAAGGTTCATCGACAGGCGAATCTCGGTTTTTGCCTGACCAGCTGTAGCCTCCTTGCTCGTTGTCATTGAAGATCAGTCCATCATCAGCTCCAAGATTACTAAAGACATTGCTCTCGTTGTTCTTCGGTGGCTTGCCGTACCAAAGCCATTTAAACCTCCCTCCTGATCCAAAGCGGATGAAAGTCTCGATGTCGAGGGTTTCGACTTCCGCTATACCGGCCTTCTCTCTTCCGTTGACCAAATCACCTCCTTTACCGCTCAACTCTGCCACTGTAGATTTGACTGCTCTAGGCACCGCCCAGCCTTCTCCACTCGCAGCCTTGGCGGTAACTCTATGTAATTGACCTAAAGTTTGCCGATCAAGTCTGCGTGTACGTTCCAGCGATTTCTGAGATTTCTGAAAGTAAGCAATGCCTCTTTTTGTGTTCGCAATGTCAAAAACATCCTTGGCTACGGGAGCACCATAAGCACTCAGCCTATTTCGTGCTCCCATGAGTATCCCAAGCAATGCCGCGACGGTTGTAGGTCCTAGAATGCCATCGTTGGGATCGATGTTGAAGACTTCCGTACCAATGTCTGCCCACCAGTCGCTGATAGCTTGTTCTGTCACATCGCAAAGCAAGCCATCTACATATTCTGAAGGCAGCTTGCCGAACAGCATCAAGGCCGCCTGGCATAGCTTCACCAGTTCGACTGCTGCGCTTGCAATAGGTACTTGATCACTGGTGTGATAAAGTTGGCTGAATTTGGCCTCGGTAGCTCCGATAGGGGGAGCGAGATTGAGACCTGCTCGCCCTGAGCATCCCATCCTTTTCAAATCTTCGTTGAGGATGAATTCTTCTCTGTGTGGCCTGAGGTCTCCATCGGGTAAGGGTATCACTGTCAGAGCCGAAGGAAATCCACTGAGGTTTGTGACCATCAAGGTTCCGAGCGGTGTCTCCTTCCTACGGGCGTGGTATTTGGTAATGGCTTGCAGATAGACACGCAGTCGTGGTGACCATGCTTCTTCGTTTGTCGGGATACCCAAAACACTCACTACCACCGAATGATGCTCCAAGCCAGTGTATGTGGTGATGACAAAGGTTGGATGAACTCTTGAGCACGCCCATGGTTCCACAAAATATAATTCGTAGCCCTTCAGTCGCCGTCTTCTCTCGAGGACCGTTGTAGACGGGTCTTCCTCTAGATATCTGAAAGCGGCTGGATCCGCAAGCACCAACCGCTCATGAGCTGGCTGAACAGGATTCTTGCCCTGTGATAGTGCATCCTGCTGTTGACCGTCTGCAGAAAGCTTGCCCTCTTGCCTCGTAGCAAAGTCCCTGCCGTCGGTGTCGTTATCCATAGGGAATGGGCAATCGATCCGTTGGGGGAGCCCGCCGGCAGCTCATCCTTTAGCCTTTCTCACTCTCCACCTCTTCCCCGTAAGCGTATCGACTAGCAGTGTAGACCACTTGCAGACGCTAGCAGTAGTATTCGAGGAAGAAAGCTGTAAGAAGTAATATGCCTCAAGCCTGTTATTGCTCATGAGTTGAAAGCCACTCTGCGGAGGAACCTCGGCGATGAATGCAGCTCACGTGATACGATACCCCATCTTTCCTGCGTCTACAACACGCGGTCTACCCACTACAGCAAATAAACAAGATCCTTCACTTTCCGCAATATAGCACTGCGGCCCAGCATGTTGCTCATGGATCTGTTGAGCTTTGAAACTTCCTACTGTCCTCCTTTATCTTCTCGACCTCACCGTAATCAGTAGCCACATGTTTGAAATTTACAATGATCTAGAGACATGACAGTCTTCTCGTATGGAACGCTGCAACTCAGTACAGCTTCCTTTTTCATACGAATCCACAAGTTCCAGTATAGGATGATCGCTCCTTACAATTAACGAAGCCTGCTACTCTTGATCGATATCTTGAATCGCGAGGTGACATCGTAATGTCTTGCACACTTTACTCAAGATTTCACTTTCTTTTCTCTATCAATAGTGTTTCTGTACAGCAATCGGGCCTTTCAAGGCTTCCTTGGGCTGCAATACTGCTGCAATACTGCTGCATACCTTCGAGACCCTTGTGACGCCATTGGGAATCTCTCTACTTCAATATATCCCTCTCTGTCTCCATTCCATCCGAGAACTACATCCTCTCTCCAGCGTCGGCCTTCTTCTGCCCCCACTTCTTGAGCCTGATCGCCTGTACACCGATGAAGCCACTCGTGTCGCTTGGCGCAAAGCCTGCAATCTCGTCCATACTGCTCTCGTTCATGTCGTACAAGGACTCAGTCGCCGAGGAGCGACCGAGGACGGAGATGGTACCCTTGTAGGCACGGCATCGTACGCGGCCGTTGACGTAGGTCTGAGAGGCTTTGATGGAGGCTTCGAGGCTGTTGAGATGGTTTAGCTTCCGTAGGAGGCTGAGCATAGAATAAAGGTATAAGAACCTACAAATCTCTCTCGGGAGAAAAATAGAGGCCATTATACAGGACCCTACTATAATCTTTTCGGGAAAGGAAAGTCAGCATGCCTTTAAGGAGACGGAGAGACGATTTCGAGAATTGTTATCGGGCATTGCAAATGACAGCCTGACGGGTGGTATGTCTATCGTATGCTCATAAAGTGTCCTGCATAGTGCTGAATAAACTCAAAGATAGACTCACTGACGGTTACAAATTGATCCCGCAAGGCCCTGTTAGAATCCCAGGGTCAGCAAACCCATTTTTGTATGATATGGGGGTAAGAGTGGTAAGCTAATCCCGGAAGAGGGCGCAAAAAGTGGAAAGGAGGTCGATGTGCCCGAAACACTTTTCAAATTTCCACGGATGGTGCCGAGAAAACATACATACCTAACTTCGCGGTCCATGACCAGGCCCTCAAGATCCATATGTGCCGCGCGAAGACATGTCAGACCAGGCGTCTCGTAGCAGCTACAGATAAAGTATAAGTAGAAAGATACTCAGGTCAATGCATGGCTAGCACGCACCCACGGCTTTTGATTCCGACAAATCCGTTCTCGAGCTGGTTGCAACCAGGTTAGACATCTCTCCGTCTTCTTTCATGGGGGAACTCACAATGTCTATCCTCCCCACGCCGTTCCTGCTCGCAATTACGTTCGCGGCCAAGAACAAGTCCACTGAATCCGTGACGGTCTCTTTCCTACCCTGGTCCTCGTACTCCAGCTTCACAGGTATGCCCTTCTCAAAGTCAATCACGAAGTCATCTGGCCTGTCCGGCGCCCTCAGCGGATCACACGTCAATTTCCACATATCTGTTGGCGGGGTCACGTCCGGGTCCTCCAAAATCCCAGCCTCATAACTGCAGGGCCAGGTTCTCGTCCATGCTCCACGGCTTGCTCTTTGTGCTCGTGACCGGTATCCCTATTTTCTCGGCATAATCTAAGAGGTCGTTCCGTCCTGCAAAGCGCTCATAGAATGTAGGATCCCGCCAGGGAGCGATGACTTTGATAGTGGGTTGAAGGGCATAAAAGGCTAATTCGAAACGTATCCCATCATTTCCTTTGCCCGTGCATCCGTGCCCGACGAAGGCGCATTTTTCTTTTTGGGCAACGGTAATTTGGGCGCGGGCGATGACCGGGCGAGCAAGGGCAGTGCCGAGGAGGTAGGTGCCTTCGTAAACTGCGTTGCATTGGACGGCGGGGAAACAGAGTTCTGGTGATTTTAAATCAGCGTTTAACGTCCATCAAGGGCATTGCTTCAGATGGACAAGGGCATGTCTTAACAATGGGCCCCAAACGGACCTTCGATGAACTCTCGGCGCAAGTCCTCGACGTAACAAGTCAGAGCACCAATCTTGATAGCCTTTTCCCTTGCCGCTTCGAAATCTTCTGCTTGGCCCACGTCGGCCATGAAACATACCTATAGTCGAATTAGATTTTGCCCGTAGTCAATAACATCCTCGAAAGGAAGACCTTACCACATCGTAACCGCATTCAATGAGCCATGCCAGGATACATGAAGTATCCAATCCTCCACTGTACGCGAGGCATACTTTTTCTTTTGCCATTGCGATTGGCAGTTATTGGTGATTTGAAAGGTCGAGGAATGCTCAAGAAATTCAGAGCAAATGGCGAATTGAACGTTTTTCAGAGTAAAGAATAAAGAAAAACAAAAATAAATAATAAAAAAGTGTGGTACATAAGGCAAGTCTTCCGAGTCTCCCCACAAGGTCCCAGGGTCCGGCATACGGAGAAACTCTTCTCTTTTGCCGAAAGACGGTCCCTGATTGTGCTTTCCCACATGATGTGATCTTCTATCATCTATCATCACATCGAGACCTTCACATACATTCAACTTTTGACTGTATTGCTTCTTCTGCATCATGGCACACTTCCTCGACCATTTCCGCAGCTCCCTACGCCATAGCAGTCATGACGAGGCCAAATCTTTGACCTCTCACTCCTTCCAATAGATCAACTTTCTCTATCTCCCAATCGCAGGGACCCCGCATCATCAACAAGCATAATACAATGGAGTCACTCATTAAGGAGCAGGAGAAGATGGCCGCGGGCAGCAATCTCTCAAAAAGCGTGGAAGATGTTCAAAAGACCCTGGATCTTCTCCTCAAAGCGAGAGAGACAATAGCAGCGAGTACGACCGGCCGCCCACTTGGGGAAATCAATCCTCCTACATTATCATAGATACGATATCAATGCTGACTCTCTTGGCTCACAGATCCAAACGTTGCTTCTGTCACCCTTGCAAAGCTCCAGAATCCCGTCAAGCAATCTTTTGACGCCATCAACAACGATCTGAAAGAAGTGCACAAAGGATACAACAAATATCAGAAGGTCTTGGATACGGTAAACTTCTCCGTCACTGTTCAAGGGATCCATGCTCATCCACTGCCGGCATAGAAATTCAAAGACAAGCCCTTCCCAACATCGGACAACGACGCCCTCTCTTCCCAATCAGTCCTGATCAACCGAGCAATCGCGATGCACCTTCTCCGTGAAGGTCAATTCTCCGTCGCGTCCCAGTTCTTGACTGATGCTTTGAAACATACCGCCCCACCGTGTCAAATCGCTTCGGACCCTTCACAAGAAGACATGCACGAAGCAGTAGGACTTGACTCGGTACGATCTGAAGACCTCCGGAGACAATTCGCCCATATGTACCATATTCTACACGAATTGAGGGAACACCATAACTTGCTCCCTGCTATAGCATGGGCCCGATCGAGCAGCGAGGCATTAGAGAAGAGGGGTAGCAATTTGGAGTTCGAGTTGGGGCAGCTCCAATTTGTGAACCTCTTCACAAGCCCTGAAGACCCCAGCAGCCAATTCAGCAGCCACCATCTCGCTCTCCGGTTTGCGCGAGAAGAACTCACCCACTTCCAAGCACGTTACCTCAAGGAAATCCAAAAGCTGGCCTGTGCCATGGCCTTTCAATCCAATCTGGCGGCATCCCCATACCGCCATACGTTTCTGAACGAAGACACTTGGGAATACCTGGCCACATCATTCACGCGTGAATTCTGCTCCTTGCTGGGCTTGTCGGCAGAATCACCTCTGTACATAGCGGCAACGGCCGGCGCCATTGCTCTGCCTACGCTGCTCAAATTACAGACTATTATGAAAGAGAAAAGGACGGAGTGGACCACGCAGCAGGAGCTTCCTGTAAGATTCCCCCGCCACACACTCACCCCAACCCTCCCAATCACCTCCGCATCCAAACCACGCCCCTGACTTTCCCACCATGTTCTAACAAACCCTCCAGGTCGAGATCCCACTCCCACCCTCCTACACCTACCACAGCATCTTCGTCTGCCCCGTCTCCAAAGAGCAAACCACGGACAGGAACCCTCCAATGATGATGAAGTGCGGGCACGTAGTCGCTCAAGAAACCCTCGTCAAACTGAGCAAGGGTGCCCGGTTCAAATGTCCGTACTGCCCCGGCGAGTGTAAGCCCGAGGAGTGTACGAAGCTGGTGCTGTGAGGCTGCAGAGGTGCGCAGACCGGCATGGGGTTTCGATGGTGATGGCGGTGTGGAATTTGGGCAGCAGGTGCATCCGGGCGGAGTTTGGGGCGGAAGCATTGCAAGGAGCCGGGATGGGACCCTCGCCCATGAGTGCCTACTTCAGTCTAATTACCCTTCACACAAACATCTCACAACCCCCCATGACAATGAACCCCGTGCATGCAGGATGGGATTCGCATCTATCCATCTAAACGCTACCAACGTGGTCAGGATGCGAGGGTGACTTGGAAACATCAAAAATGTGTGCACCTCACATTCCCTTCTTTCCCGAACCACGCATGGCTGTGCATAGATCCAATGACCCTTCCCTGCTTCTCTCCCACCCCACCTCCCCCAATCTACCACTGCACATCCATCTCACTCTGAATCTGCACCTTAATAGCCCCACTGCCGACATCCGCCGCCGTCTCAAACGCCTTGACCGCCTCCTCCAAATCAAACCGATGCGTAACCAACCGTCTCATATCCACAACCCCACTCTCCACGAGCCGGATAGCACGGGGCCAGGTATTCGCATAGCGGTACTGAAACTGCAGATCGATCTCCTGGGTACTGAGGCGCATAAACGGGAGACTCATCTCCGGTTTCCCGACACCGATGACGAAGACCTTGCCCCCGAACTTGACGCTCCAGATCGCGGCGTCGACGCTGCTTTCGACGCCGGTGCACTCGAGGGCGATGGCCGGGCGGACGCCGCCGGCTTGGGCGACGATGGCAGCGGCGGCGTCCTCGGTGGTGACGCCGCGCTCGACCTTGTAGGTGCGGACGCGGGGGCAGAGGGACTTGGCGAAGGCGAGGCGGGAAGGTTCGATGTCGGTGATGACGATGGGTTCAGCGCCGGCGGCGGCGACGCAGAGGAGGGTGATGAGGCCGATGGGGCCGGCGCCGCAGATGAGGACGGGGTCGCCGAGGGCGACTTTGGCGCGTTCGACTCCGGCGAGGGCGACGCTGAGGGGCTCGAGGAGGGCGCCGTTTTCGAAGGTCATGGCGCCGATTTTGTGGCACCACATTGCGGGGTGGTTGACGTAGCGGCGGAGGAGGCCGTCGACGGGGGGGGTGGAGAGGAAGCGCATGGAAAGACAGCCGTTGTAGCGGCCTGTGAGGCAGGGTTCGCATTTGCCGCAGATAAGGTCGGGTTCGATGGCGACGCGGTCGCCGGGTTTGAGGGTGGTGACGGACGGGTGGGCGGCGAGGATTACGCCGGCGGATTCGTGGCCGAGGATGTGGTCGTGTTCGACGATCATGGGGCCGATGCGGCCGGCGTGCCAGAAGTGAATGTCGGATCTGGGGGAGATTAATTTGGGGGCGTGGGGAAGGGGGGTGGGGTTTATTGTGGAGGGAGGATGGGTACCCGCAGATTCCAGTGCTTTTGATTCCAACTGTGACTTCGCCTTCTTTGAGGCTTTCACCTTTCTTGACTTCCTCGAGGGTGGGGCCGGCTTCTTCGACCCAGAGTTTGTGGGCTGGGTCGGTGAAGACGCCAATGTTTGGCTTGGTGACTGTGTCCGTGACAGTGGCCATGGTGGCGGTGTTTGAAGGGCGGAAGACTGGGGGTAGAGATGGGCGAGAGAGGGATCGTGAGAGTGGTGTTGGGGAGGTGACAGTTTTTTGCTCGGCCGCGTAGAAGCGCTGAGATGCGGCAGTGAGGGAAATGGCGGGTCTAGCGCTTTGAGGGTGTGAGAATTGAGATGGTGCTTCTTTGTAAGAGAAAGATGGTGGGGGGGTTGTGAGAGGATTGCAAGGGGAAGAGGATTTGAAGAAAGGAAGAAGTCACTCGTACAAAATGCGATGACGAGGGCGGCCTGTAAACACTTGGCGGCCCAGAGCTGCCCCACGGTGGGGCAAGACGAGTGAGCGGGCCATGTCAGAATGTCCCTCGCTTACGCCGTCTGTGCTAACGACTGGTCTAAAGAGGAGAGAACTGTTGAGACGAGCGATGGTAAATTGAAAAAGATGAGAAAAGAGCAAAAAAATGAAAGCAGGAGAATGTGGAAGAGAGGACGAAGTATGCGAGCAGAGCTGCTGTAATAGAAAGAAAGGCAAGCAGAGGCAGTATCCTCCCCCCACACCCCGCGCATGCGCAACATTGCAAACCCTGGAATTCCATTGGGACGCATATCATGAACAAGGTTAATACTGATAACATTCTATGGGGTTGTACCGTATCCGATGCCGGTGCAGATGAGGGTCTTTGTTGGCCATGCTGATGTTGGTATGGTCGATGTCTGCAGAGATGGTGGCTACTCGCTCGGTCAAGCTCATCTGGGTTTCGAGTCGACTGGAAGACCATTCCGGTACTGGGAGCCTGAAGGTGTAAGTTCTTCGCCGATCAAGCTCATGGAGGGACCGACTTATTGTCATTTGCTGTTAAAGAGAGGCATGCATGCTCAGGAGTCGCAGCAAAGTAGCCAAGATTGTATCGTAACCTTGAACCCGTTGGAATTTAACAACAAACTGTCACAGTGCTGGATCTGGTCTCATGCATTGTAATCTCCAGATGCATAGGGGAGGCATTCAAGGCCTGTTCCGGCGTCAAGGTGGGCATGCACGATTCATCCATCGCCGTTGCACATAGCCGGCACCTTGCTCGCACCAACTCCCACAAGATCGTCAAAGTAGCTCAGTAGAGTATTCAACGAGAGCATATTCATAGTGCCCAGCATCGGATTTGAGCTCCGAAGCACTTGACCTCCCCACAACACCCGTATGAAATTTTCTCCATTGGTCGCGTAAACTTCGAAGACCACTTCTGCTCCCATGCCTGGCCATACCATCTCATCTACCTGCAATACCGACAACAACATGCTCAGGCTTCCGTCGTGAGCCACGTTATGCCGATACATCACGGCGCTCTTCCCGTCAAGCTGATCGCGGATGTTTTGATTTAGCTCCGCAATCCATACGCCATACGCCGCTGTGCTGGCCGAGAGGCTCTGGGGTGCGGAGCGGTAGAGATAGTTGTATTCGTATTCTCCCATTCGAAGAACAGCGTTGGCGATGGTTTGGTTTACGCAATTGCTAGGGTTGGCGATGCTGCAGGGCAAGGGTTTCCCATGACATAGCCGGGAGGACAGATTATCGAAGTAGTGGTCCCATGACTGGTGGAATCCGAAATCACTTGACGAAACGCCAGTCAGAGCGTTGAGGTAGTTGAAAAGCGGTTGGGAAGCTGTGAGATGGGCCGTCCAGTCCGGATTGTGGCTTCCGACCCCGAAGTCTGCGCGTAGGGTGTTGGCAGAAGGACAGGAGTAGCCTGGTTCGAGGGAGTCAACGCTGGCGGGCTGTATGGCCACAGAGAAGTCGCCGGCTTTGTACATGGCGTTGACGACCTCACCCACAACTTGCGAGGTTATTGGGCTGTTTGTAACGCGGTATGATACTGAAGTGCCTGGGTCATCTGGCAAAAAGCCCAAGAGATCGTGATATACGGCGTACAGATCTTTACCGTGCTGCCAACTATCATCCAACCCTCCTCTTGTGATCTGCGGTAATTGGCACGTACCGGATCCAGAGGGCGTGAAGGGGTTTGAGGGACTCGTGTAGACAGACCAGTAAGTAGAGGATGAGTCGTAGCCGTCGGGATTCATTTGCTTAGCATAGTGAAACGCTGCTTCATCGTCGCAGTCCCAGGTGAATGGTTCCTTGGGAAAGATGTTTGCTGCGTAGGGCGTTCTTTTGTGATGGCGGTGAATCTGGTAGTGATCAGTCCTCGACCAAGTCATGAATGCCAATGCTCCATACTCACCACTTCCACGTACTCCAGCACGTAGTCCCCTGGCGGTCTTACGTAGGACTGCTGGTTGACGTGCGGCATGTTGCAATAATTGTATCCGCCATAATAGTCGTTGCTGCCGGGCCTAGAGCCATCAAACGAAAACCCAAAGACCTCAGTACCATTTACCACAACACTAAGGTTACTGATCGGAGTGGTCTTTGGTGGAAACCAGTCCATTCCCATCGTATTCTCAAACGCCATCTCGGCGCTTGCACTTGGTGAAGATATTGCCAGAAGTGGGAGGAGGTGCTTCACGATGAACCCTAGCGCACTGAAAGCTGTGTAGAGCGTGATAGAAAATGCCGTAAGGAGCAGGATCCAAGCAATGGTTGTGACATGATCCATGTCGTGTCCGATTCGGAGGACATTGTCGTCCTTAGGGCGTCATCTGAGGAAGGTAGGCTTGGTAACACAGACAGAAAGCGATTCGCGACGGAAAGGGCTCCATGGTCTTTGCTGTCTCTCGCAATCATATTTTAGCTGAATGATTAGACAGGTCTTGGGGAGGTTGATTTGGCCTTTTAAGATTGTTCTGATGAAGGGGGTGGCTTGAGATACAAAATGGTCGACTGATGGTACTCCATACATACGTCACTAGCGCGTAGTTTGTTTACAGCTAGTATGCCCCCTTGGCCTGCCTCAACCATGACGGCTGTCGTTTCTTTATCAAGCTTGACCATATTTATTGTTTTCGGATAAGCGACCTATATTTGCCGGATGAGCAGTGGCTGCAGTCATATTCTTTGCCCTAAACGCAAATCTTCAACCAATTCAACCGAGCCTATTTCAACAACACGAGAGTACAAAGGTCTACCCCACATCTTGATGCTGATTTTGGCCTTGAAGCTGTTGAGATGCACTGAATCTGCAATCAGTTCCAGTGATCCTGCCGCTGCCAGCAATTGCCCATAAGCCAACAATATCCCTGGTAGATTCCAGATTGAATACTTGATCGTGTCGCCTTCTTTTCTTCTGTCGCCAGTACATCGCATTGAAGGCGCGCTGCACATACACCGAAGAGAAAGCCATTGCAGTGTCCTTTCATTGTGTCTTCTATCATTCTCGTTCACATCAGAAAATACGCATTACAATACTGTGGAAACGCACGACCACCACTTCTCCACAAGCAATTCCTCTTCAAATCCTTTTGCACCATTACTTCTCCAGACAAGAAAGATTGTAGACTGACTACCTACGAAGGTAAAAAAGCCCTATCCACAGCCCATAAATGCCCAACAGTCCCTCCCCCCCTCCCCCTAGTCCTCACCCCCTCGCCCTTGACCACCAACCCACAAACATGTGGACCCATCCATCAGTGCGCTAGCTACTTAGGAACGAAAGTCGTCATTGCGCTCGGTTTAGTGAATTAAGTAATATGCGTACTGCACTTGCCCCTCTCACGGCACCAGATGCCGCTCTCAGTCACCCGTGTGGGAATCGGCTTCACTTTACGGTGCAGAGCCGCCAGTGGTACTATGTACTGGGGAGGCCAGGTGACTGTGGAGCTGGGGGAGTCGGTGGGAAGGGCGACTGTTATGGTAAGAAGGATGGTTAGGAGGAGGAGTGTGGGGGAATGCATAGTTGGGTTTGGTGGTGGAGGATGTTGGGGTGATTGGGAGGTGAGTAAGATTGGGGATACGTAGTTGGGAGTTGCCTTCTGGAGTATGAGGACGGAGTTGCACTGGTGGGTTTTATACTCGACTGCGTGCCAGGGGAGACAAAGGAAATTATCCCCAGTGTAGGTACCTTGAAGTTGCATCCCCCTCCCTCTCGTCCCATTTTTCTCTATCAAGCCAAAACGGTAGAAATACCTTACGCGATGCGTCCTGAAAGAACCACAAGTCTTTCTTCCTAGAGCAGTGTTCCCGACGCACTCCTCCCTTGCTTCGCCTTGAACAAACCCATCACTCCCTCAAAGTCTGCCTTTCCCCTTTATTGTCACTCAAGCCAACTCAAGACAACACCCTTCTCACCACCCAATCCTTTGCACCTCCCTTCGCCGCAAATAGCATTTCTGACAAGCGCACTGTTCCACTCCATACTCTTCGCGAATTCCGTCTCTATGATTCCCTGGAAGAGCATTCTCAATCCCAATGCCACGACCAAATCTTCCCCAAGTATCACAGGGAGTTTAACAAGGTTGGCTGACGCAAGCCATGAAGTACGGTTTAGAGATGTTATAGCTCAGAATTGATATGCAAAGCGACAAGACAGCCAGTTCCCCAGATGATAGGGGCGATGGGATGATAATCCCGTGTACAGCACTTTGATGATGTAGGCATTTTGTCCAAGCAGCAGGATAGTGCATCCGGCGGCTAGGCTGAAAATAGGTGATACTATAGGACTTACCCAGGGGGCAGAGTGGTTATAGTTAGGGTGGAATGGAAGATGAGGGCTTACATGGGGGATACTCCCAGCGACGGCAAGACCGAATGGGGTATTCATCCTCTAGAAATGAGTCATTGAACGGGGAAATCCCCAAGGACCAACGAGCTCGGCAGGAAAAGTTGATGCAAGTGTCAATAATCTATCAGTTCAACCGTATCTGGTTCAAGAGTCTAACCGGGGTATCTCCATGCAAATCACGCTCGCTCGCAGACAATGCCGTCTATGCCGCTAGAAACAAACATATTTCCTCCCGTTATCACTTCGACCTCGCATCTCTCTGCCGGAGGACTCATCACCCACCTCACAAATCCCCGTTAGGTGCAAGAATCTCATACCCAAAACCCCACCTTAGCATCCAAACAACCACCCCATCACACCCCCGTCACACCCTAACCTCCCCTCACCCTCCCATCAAGCAAATCCCAAATCTTCCGGTGCGCCTCCACCTCCTCCGGCCCGGGCCGTCTAGATTCGCCCGTGCAACGGATATACGACTGGCCGGCCACGCGAGTCATATTGAAGCGATACATCGCTTTCTGGGGATCTAGCAGCTCGAAGTCGTCGATGAGGTACAAGTCATCATAGCGCAGGCCAATGGACGGGCGGTACTTGTTACTCTGAGGAAGGTTGGAAGAGCGAAGGACGCGGATTGGTGTCTGATTCCTGTGGGAGAGGAGCATGAGCTTGGTGTTTGCTGTGGGGGCGTCTTTGGTGCCTTGCGTGCCGCAATACTGGAGTGTGAGGCCGTTGTCGATGTTGGCGTAGCCGGAGCCTGAGACGACGATGGAGTAGGCGCCTTTGCCTTTTTGACCGTGGATGCCTGCTTCGATGTCGCCGTGGGCACCGTCGCGCTTTGCTGCGATCTGGAGTGGGAACCACTGCCCGTTGTAGAGGTTGCCTGCGCCAAAGTAGTTGCAGTTGACGGAGAAGGGGTAGTTAGGGTCGAGAGCGTGAAAGCGGAAGGTGCGTTGTTTGCTATTTGTGCCTTTGGTGGTGATGATGCCGCGGAGGAGATGGCCGTCGGTATCGCCGTTGTACCAGCGGGAGTGGAGGGATCGGGCAATGTCGCGCACGTCTGATGGGTAATGGTAGTGGAGCGCCATGCTTTCCTCGTAGATTAGAGGAAAGGTGTCGTCGGTCACGAGACGCGACTGTTGGATGGCATGGGGTGTTGTCTCCATTACCCTCATCTTGAGCAGCTGGCGTCTCACCTTTATAGCGTTAAAGATCTTGCAGTCATGCTCAGAAGCGGCTGACTTACCTCGCCAATTGCAGGAACAAGGGATTGCTGCGCATAGGCAGCCATGACGACTTTCTGGTGTAGCTGCACCACTCGCCTCAGGGCAATAGAGTCGCCCCGTGGCTGCTTTTGAAGAGCAGCAGAAGGCTTGAACCACCCTGGGTTCTGGTTGCTTGGGCGGGTGTCCACCACCTCCCTCAAGAGTACTTTAGTATTCTGCCACGCGAAAGAAAGGCAAAGTCATGACTCACTTTCTCACCAGGCCTGTGGTCTTGCGCGTACGCTTCGGAGGGGCGAAAGAAGGTGTGGGAGTACCATGACCAGCCTCATCCGCCTCTTCCTCCTCTCTCTCCCGCTTCACCCCGCGGCTGCCGTCTAGGTGAATGTCAGTGATGGTCATAGGTAGGGTCAGATCGAAGCTGTACCGGTCTTTCCCCACTCCACCTTACCCCCAACGCCGACTCCATCCTCCGCTAGTGAGAGTCAGCCAGCCACTTGAACGCAGAGAGAAGAATTGGTAATGTACCCTCAGCGCGAGGCGCAGAGGCCTCCGCCCGTGGAACGTAGAGGGACTCATCGTCCCACTCAGCCTCCCCATCAAACCTGACCCCGACCCTTTCATCTGCTGATGAAAGTCACTGATCTGTTTTGACGAGGAGAGAAAGATGATGGTCATACCCTGAGCAGGAGGCACAGGGACATCCGCCTGCGGAAGGAAGAAAGAGTCTTCATTCTTCTTCTCCTCCTTCTTCAACACTTGGACGGGAGTCTCCCTGCCTATAGGCATTGATCGAGAGTAAGTATCTTTCGTGGATAGGGACATTGTGGCATTATTCGGAACAGAAAGTATCAACGTTTACATAGATGTAGGAGGTATGAGAGAGATGATTAAGGGGTAGGATGCGGATTGCAGAGTTGGCGCAGAGTGGCAGACTTACCTTGAGATCCCATTCTACGATCAGGTCAGTAAGTTTTGTGTCAAAGTCTTAGGGCAACCTCTCAAGCCTTTGGTTCTGGCTCGAGTCACGTACCTCTCCGATGTATTTCTGCACGGAGATTGGTGAACAAATTACAATGAAAAGAAGAGTCAACTCCCGTCGTTTGCACTGTGTGGATAGAAGCCGTGGAGGGTGCAAGAGCTTGTTTCTGGTGCGAAGTGTAGAAGAAAGATTGCATCCAAGGTGAATTGACTTGAGAAAAAGTGATGACTCGGGGAAACTTCGCTTGAACTTACATATTTACCGCCCCAGTCCGTAATAGGCATCGCGGCCATATCGGCGTTGTCGGCACCGAGCACAAATGCTAGGACAATATACGGAGTATATACAGATGGGTGAAGTGGAACAACCGTCGTCTCAGTGTTGTCGAAGGAGTGTTTACGCATATTACGATTTAATTTACAAGCACTAGGTCTAGTGCCAACTAGCGCCGGGACGGCATCGGCCCAGAGTATGCCCGAAAGCTGACAGCCCAGCAGTATTTCAGAAGGGCTCGAGCCCTAGAAGTTCTAAGAGAAGTATGAGCTAACCCAAAATCTCTTTCCCTTGCAATCGCTCTCAACTTTCTAGCTGTATCCACCTGTCTAGCATTGTAACCCTTTTCATCCCACCCCCTCTAGCTATTAAAGAGCCCAAGCAAAAGCCTTGTCAACGCTGGGTTCGATAACTACCTTCCTCAAAACAACCCTTCACCACTGCAATTCACTTTCGATTGCTCTATCATCCTAGTACTTCGGCTTCCCCACACACCTCCATCCTCCTTGGTCTCCCATCATGAGCCAGCGCAAATCCTTGCATATCCTCAGGGTGGCAGGAGCATTGCATCATGGGGTCCTAGCAGGTAGGCAGAGGAAGGCTATCATAGAGTATCTAAAGTTGTCTTGTCTTTCTGCTTGACCACAGCTTTCCGCGCTCCCGGCTTCTAACCCGGCCTCTTCTTTGGAGCCCCGAGGATGTTGTTCCGAGCGCTTCCAAAAGCGACCACGTTTCTCAGAGTGCCAAAGGAGAGCGTATCGGCGATCCGTTGTATACCACCAAAGAGCATGCACAACCTTTCGATTCCACAGCCCCATCCTCCAGTCGGTGGCATACCATATTCCAAGGCCTGCAGGTAACTCTCATCGACCCTCGACACAGGGTTTTCCGTATCGTTGTATCGGAGCTGCATCTCAAACTTCCTCCGTTGCTCTATTGGAGAGTTTTCTTCTTCGTAAGTATTGACCAGCTCTTGCTCGTTGACAAAGAGCTCTGCCCTCGCGGCAACACGCTGTTGAGTCTCTGGGTGAACGAAAGACTTGGACAGTGGAGAGAGACACTCGGGGTGGTTGACGATCCATGTGGGAGTGACGCATCTGGGTTCAATGTATTTGGATGATAGCTTGTCAAGAAGGCGTGGAAGTGTCGGCGACGAGGGTAATACGATCTTGCGTGTATGGAAGAGCTCAAGAAGCTTCGATTCTGCGTCTGACGAAGCGAGGTCTGGCAGCTTGCCCTGTATTGATTCCTCGATGGCAGGTATGAAGTCTAGTCGGGAATATGGAGCAGTAAAATCGACATCGCAGGCGACCAACGAGGGACAATCGGTACCAAGTATAGCTCTCACGTATCTCGATATATCGAGGAATAATCTCTCAGTTATGTTGATCAACTCTTCTAGATTTGTATATGTTTTATAAAATTCACAGGTCCAGAATTCTGGGTTATGATTCAAATCGATGCCTACATAGCGTAAGCGTGCAAGGCTAAATCAATCACAAGAGCACGTTCACCTACCTTCATTTCGAAAAGACGGTCCAATCTCATAGATCTTTTCAAAACCCCCAATGATCAATCTTTTCAACCATAATTCAGGAGCTATCCGCAAAGCTATCTTCTGATCCTCAAACTCGGTTGCAGAAGTCTGGAAAGGCCTAGCTATAGCACCACCCGCCCTATCGGCAAGAATTGGTGTCTGAACTTCGAAATAGCCATCAACAGAAAAATGATCCCGCAAGAACTTCAGGATTCCCGCTCGTAAGATAAGTCTCTCTGCTGCCGATTGATTGATCAGGAGATCCACATGTCGATTTCGGATTTTGGCCTCCATACTCCTGACATGTTGCGGCAGATGCTGTATGCAATGTGAGAGCAGCTGTGGTAGTTCAGTAACATTGAGAGAAAGCTCTCTTCTAGCTGTCCGATGGGGATGTCCTCTGGCACCTTTTCAAATCAGCGTTGGAAAGACAAAAAATTTGTAGAATGCCTACTTATCACGTCCCCTCTCTTAAGGCTGTTCAGAAACTGCTTGAAGTGCTGCGGAGTGACACCTTTGTCCTCGAACTGCCCCAGATCAATCATGCACTGCAACTCGACTCGATCCTGGTGTACATCCACAAAGGCAAGTTTGGAGCCTACTATCCGGATCGACCATATTCTTCCTTGAATACATGAGCGACGGACTGATTCTACGAGATAGTAACAATCTTACCGCGGACCACAACATGTTCACTGCGAGTCACTCCCGTATTTACTCTGGTGAACTGATGCCTGAACGACCGGCAGTCCATTGCGTTCTCTTGCGATGGCATGCGAGGCCATTGTTCCGGGAAAGGTTGCTGCTCTGACGTGCTCATGCGGATCCTCGCGCTTTGCTCTGTTGTCGTATCGGGGAGGCCAATGCCTTGAGCGCTCGAGCTGGCATCTGTAATGATGCTTCGAGCATCCAGTCTCAGACTCGGCCTCGACCTCGGCGATTGTGCCCCCAGTGGGCCTTTGCAGGCTTTGTAGAAGTGGAGATAGCTCGAATTGGCTCCGTGGGATCGTTGGACAAGAGGGCGCACGTAGGGACGTAGGCAATGGAACAAAGCTGTCATCCTATATTCCGCAAGTCAGCTGGAAGCTCAAGTGCTTCAAAGATAAGAGGTACAGGTTGTGTGTTACGGACTGCATTAGACAGAATTGGCATTTTTGACGATCCACCTGCAGGTGCAGATGTTATTCGCAACGGTTCTTGTATAGTGCATATTCCTTCATATAGGAAACTTCTCGGAGCGAATATGAGAGAAGCAAGCTCACCTGTATAACTTTCCCGTCCTCACAAAGCAAACAGAACCCTTAATTGTTGTGGATAGAAAGAAACAAGTAGCTCGAGCTTTCTGCAAGACGATCAAAATCGGCGTAGGGCTGACCTCTCCTCCGCAGCCACCGCCCCGATCCACCACCAAGAAACCTCCGAGCTCCATCATAACCCCCCAACCCAGGTTTTAACCCCACATAATCTTCTCAGAACCCTCCTCTCTCTCCTCCCCCGAGATTACCCTTCCACACCCCACCAAAATGTCCTTCCTCTTCGGCGGCAAACCCCAGCTCTCCTCAGCCGAAAAAATCGCAAACGCAGAAACCGAAGTCGAAATGATCTCCGACATGTTCAACCGGTATCATCCCCCCCTTCCCCTTCCCTCTCCCCTTCCCCTTTCCCTTCCCTTTCCCCTTCCCCCTACCCACAACTAACCCCCCCTCCCCACCATAGACTCCAACAATCCTGCACGTCGAAATGCATCCCCCCCGACTACCGAGAAGCGGACCTGAACAAAGGGGA
>JAABUQ010005859.1_pt1 | contig 19161 bp, 17 predicted proteins | sample 5560001 | NCBI WGS metagenome assembly JAABUQ01 (sample SAMN10711888, study PRJNA513371) | rock metagenome | isolation source: Antarctica rocks | place: Antarctica: Victoria Land, Finger Mt nord | collected 2015-12-18
CCGGGCATGCCCATGGTGCTGATGAGCGGCTGGATTGCCGCCGATAGCTTGTCGCAGGATGTGTCGGGCGTGATGGCTGCCCCCGTAAGTGCCTGACGTCGGCCTGCCGCCCCCCCGGGCGCCCGCGATCCGCCGGCCGGACCCGGTCGCGGCCCGTTCGGACCGGATGTTCTGGGCATTCGGTTGGTACCTGCGGTGGTATTTCTACCGCCGGTTCCATGCCGTGCGCCTATCCCGCACCGGGCTGCCGCCGGAGGTTGGGGGGCGCCCGGTCATCATCTACAGCAACCACCCGTCCTGGTGGGACCCGGCGCTGTATATCCTGCTCTGCACCCTGCTGTTCCCGGACCGCCGCGGCTATGGCCCGATGGACGCCAAGGCGCTGGGCAAGTATGGCCTGTTTGAGCGTATGGGCGTGTTCGGCATCGCGCTCGACAGCCCACGCGGAGCCGCGCACTTCCTGTCCACCAGCCTGGACATCCTGGCCGATCCCGAGAGCATCCTTTGGATCACGGCGGAGGGTGAGTTCACCGACCCGCGCCGCCGCCCCATCCAGTTGCGGCCGGGCCTGGCGCACCTGGCCCGCCGCGTGCCCGGCGCCGTCATCCTGCCGCTGGCGGTGGAATACACCTTCTGGAACGAGAGCAAGCCGGAGGCCCTGGTGCGCTTCGGCGCCCCCATCCAAAGCGGCGGCAGCCGCAGCGTGGCCGAGTGGACCGCGCACCTCGAAGGCGAGTTGACCCGCACCATGGACGCGTTGGGCGGCGAGTCGACGCAGCGCGATCCCCGCCTGTTCCAGCCCTTGCTGCGCGGCGTCGTGGGCGTGGGCGGCGTCTATGACCTGTGGCGCCGCAGCCGCGCCCTGGCCGGGGGACGCCGCTTCGATCCGCGGCATGAGCAGCGCGAGTGACCGCCCTCGCCTGGGCCGCCCTGTTCCTTGCCGTGGGTCCGCTTCTGCTGGGTTTGTGGAACCTGCGGCTCTATCGTGTGCCTGCGCCCGCCACTGGCACCCCTGCCTTGTCGGTGCTGATCCCGGCCCGCAACGAGGAGGCCAACATTGGCGACGCCTGCGCGGCCGTGCTGGCCAGTGTGGGCGTGGATGTGGAGCTGATCGTGCTGGACGACGCCTCGACCGACCGCACGCCGGCCATCCTGCAGGCCATCGCCGACCCGCGGTTGCGTGTGGCGACGGCGCCACGGCTGCCGCCGGGCTGGTCCGGCAAGCAGCATGCTTGCCACGTCCTGGGCGGCCTGGCCCGGCACGAGCTGATGGTGTTCGTCGATGCTGACGTGCGGCTGCAGCCGGATGCGCTGGCATGCATGGCCGGCTATATGCAGCGCCATCCGGTGGGCCTGGCCAGCGGCTTCCCGGCGCAGGTCACTATTACTTGGTCCGAGCAGTTGCTGCTGCCGCTGATCCACTTCCTGCTGCTGGGCTACCTGCCGATGGCGGCGATGCTGCGGTCCGTGGCGCCGGGGCTGGGCGCCGGCTGCGGGCAGTTGTTCATCGCCCGGCGTGAGGCGTATGTGCAGGCGGGGGGGCACACGGCGATCAAGGCGTCGCTGCATGACGGATTGATGCTGCCGCGCGCCTTCCGGCAGGCGGGGCTGATGACGGGGCTGTTCGACGCCAGCCCCTTCGCCCGCTGCCGCATGTATGCCAACGCCGCGCAAGTCTGGGAGGGCCTATGCAAGAATGCGACCGAGGGGATGGCGAAGCCGCGTGCCCTGCCGGTGTGGACGGTGATCCTGTTCGGCGGCCAGGTGCTGCCGGCGTTGCTGGTGCTGGCGGGGCTGCTCGGGCTGGTGGCGCCGAGTGGGCCGGCGGCGTTGGCCCTGGCGGCGTCGCTGGGGTTGCGGCTGATCCTGGCGGCGCGGTTCCGGCAGCCTTGGCTGGCGGCTGTGCTGCATCCGGTGGGCGTTCTGGCGCTGCTGGTGGTGCAGTGGTCCGCCCTGGTCCGCGCCGCGCGTGGGCGCCCGGCCACCTGGCGCGGGCGGGCCTATACGGCGCAGTAGTGCTGCTGATGCCGGGGTTGGCGGATGCGGCGACCTTGGACGTCGTTGTGGCCAACCTGCGCAACGGCAACGGGCATGTCCGCGTGGCCGTGTGCACGCAGGCGACGTTCCTGAAGGAGCACTGCGAGTACAACGGCGAGGCCAAGTCCAAGGCCGGCGAGGTCGTGGTGACCTTGCAGGTTCCGCCGGGCACCTGGGCGGTGCAGGCCTATCAGGACGAGCGGGACCATGGCGAGGTGGACCGCAACCTGCTTGGCATCCCTACTGTCGGCCTGGGGTTCAGCAACGATGCGCCGATCCGTTTTGGCCCGCCCAAGTATGGCGATGCCGCGTTTCAACTTGGCGCTGGCGGCGGACGCATCCGGCTGTCGCTGCGCTACTTCTAGGAGGCTTGCATGGGCGCCGCCCTGCCGACCGATCCGCCGCCGTACTTCGACGCCCACCTGTTCGTTTGCACCAACCGCCGCCCGGACGGCCACCGCCGCGGGTCCTGCGCGGCGCGCGGGTCGGAGCACCTGCGCGACTACATGAAGGCGCGTGCCAAGGAGTTGGGCATCCGCAACCTGCGGGTGAACAGCGCCGGGTGCCTGGACCGGTGCGAGTTGGGGCCGTGCCTGGTGATCTACCCGGAGGGGGTCTGGTACCGCATCGATAGCCCGGCGGACGTGGATGCGGTGTTGCAGGCACATGTTGTGGAGGGCGGGCGGGCAACGGCGCTGATGTTGCCGGCGGCGCAGGACGTGGCGTGAATTCAGGGTTGCGGGGGCTGCGGTGCATCCCCATACTAGTGCTTCAACTTGATGGAAGGAGGTGATCCAGTGTCTCATTGTTTGACTTTGCGGTCTTGTGCCGTGACCTGGACGCCCGTCGCATCCCACACGGCTGCGGCTGGCTGAACGCCTGCGTCCGGCAGCCAAGGCTGTCGAACAATGTGAAGGCCCCGGGAGCGATCCCGGGGCCTTCTGCATGTTTGGGGGGGCCGGTTGTTTGGGACGCCGGCAAGCCAGAGCCAGCGCAAGCCGGGTGGATGGCAGTTGCCTTATTCCTCCGCGAGATGGGGATGCGGCGTGCTCATCGCATATGCAGCCGCTCTGCCAAGGCGAGGCCGGACGTGTGGGCGTCCTCCACCCGCCGGCCCAGGCACCAGTCACCGCAGACCCCGAGGCCCGCGTCGGCATCCCATAGCGCTGGGCAGCCCAGCGGCGTGTCGGCCAGGGCATAACGCCAGCGGTGCACGGCAGCGTAGGCCGGGGTCTGGTGCAAGCCGGTCACGGCGGCGAATTCCTGCAGCAGAGAACTGCTGACCTCGTCGGCGGACGCTTCGAGATGGGCACGGGACCATTCGGCCCCGGCATTGGCCACCCAGCATTCGGGCGTCCGGCGGCGCCCCGGCCGCGACGAGTCCCGGGCGATCCAGGCCAGCGCCCCGCTGGACGGCGGCAGGTCGGGTGCGTCGGTCGCTTCGGGGAAGGCCAGCATCAGGGTCCAGCATGGCGCCATGCCGGCGCGGTTGGCTTCCGACGCAAAAGGGTGCGCCACGGCCTGCAGCAGCGCGCTGGCCTGCGGCGCGGGTAGCGCCAGCACCACGGCGTCGAACGGCCCGGCGACCTCGCCGCCCTGCTGCGTCACCAAGCCGGGACGGGCCGTGGCGGCGTCCAGGTGCCGCACCATCCAACCGCCGGGCGCACGGTCCAGGTGCGCGACATGCCGCATCCCATGCAGGGCGCCGACGCCCAGCCCTGCCATGTGCCGGGCCATAGCGGACATGCAGGGCGTGCCGACCCAGCGGCCGGCGCCAGGCGCAGCCCAGGGCGCCGCATCGCCGGCTGCACCCATGCCGTCCAGCACGGCCTGGAACGCCGGGCCATGGGCACTGGCATACTGCGCGCCGTGGTCGAATTGCAGGCCGTCCACCCGCCGGGTCGCCAGCCGCCCGCCCAAACGGCGGCCCTTGTCGAACACCGTCACCCCTGCCCCGGCTGCATGGAGCGCGCCGGCACAGGCGAGGCCGGCCATGCCAGCCCCGACGATTGCGACGCGCTGCCGTGCTGGGAATTGCTGGGATGCTGGCATGATGCAATGCTGTCCCGCCCTGCGCCGCGCCGCAAGACGGGCATTTCCAGTTGCACCCTGGCCCAGCCCTGCCGATAAAGGCGCATCTTGAGCCAGGACCACCCTATGAGCCGCCCCGCCCTTCGCATCATCCGACACGACGCAGCGGATGGAACCGCCCGGTTTGAGTTCGAGGTGTGGGACCCGTGGGCCGCCACCTACGCGCCGCAGCCCGGCTTGCCCGACGCGTTGCACGCCATCGACGACATGCTGGAGCGCGTGCGGCAAATGTGGATCACGCAGGACCCGGCGCAGACCACCCTGGCCGACGTGCCCGATCCAACCCTGCCCGAGGACCTGGAATGGGCGGAGTTCCGCGCCAGCGCACAGGCCAACAAGGTGCACGAGACCCGCAACTTTGACGCGCGGCACTGGCGCAAGGCAATGGGCGGGCGTGCGGGCGCGGTCGAGACGACCTGCAACGAGGTTGGCTACCGCCCCGCTTAACGGCTGTCTCGTTTATGTATTCAGCCTGAACCCGTGTGGGGTCCGGGCGTTGCCAGCCAGATGGACCTGAACGCCAAAGCGCTTGAAATCCACCGCAGGCTCTGCGCGCTGTATGGCTGCCCCATCGCCTACTTCCATGCGCTGGACCCGTTGAGCGAACTGGTCAGCTCCCTCCTGTCCCACCGCACCCGCAATGCCGACAGTGGGGCGGCCTTCAAGGCGCTGCGGGCGCTTTACCCCGACTGGGCCGTTGCTGCCGCCGCGCCGGTTGCCGATGTGCAAGCAGCGATCCATCGCGTGACTTGGCCGGAACAGAAAGCGCCGCGCATCCAGTCCATCCTGCGCGCCATCCAGGCCGAACGCGGTGCGCTGTCGCTCGATTTCCTGGCGGACCTGCCAGTGGAGGAGGCTCGCGCCTGGCTGGAGCGCCTGCCCGGCGTGGGGCCGAAAACCAGCGCCGCGGTGCTCAGCTTCAGCGTGCTGCGCCGGGCCGCGCTGCCGGTGGACAGCCACCACCACCGGGTCGCGGCGCGCACCGGGCTGATCCCGGCGGACCTGGCGGTTGGTCCGTCGCACCGTGTGCTGGCCGCGCAACTGCCGCCGGAATGGGACGCGCAGAAGGTGTACGACAATCATGAGGTGCTGATGCTGCATGGCCAGCGCTGCTGCTTCTATCGTAGCCCCGCCTGTGGACGCTGCCCCTTGCTGGACCTGTGCCCGGCTGGGCAGGCCATGCATCCCGGGCTGCAGGCGGTCGCTTAACCGCCTACTCCGCCTAACTTCGCCGCATCGTATGCTGGCGGCATGTCCGATTCGCTCCTGCTGCTCGGCTGCGCCCTGCTGGTCGTGCTTTGCATTCTGACCCTTGTCCTGCTGCTCCGCCGTCCGCCGGGCGGGGACGCCTTGCAGCACCTGCGCTTGCTGGCCGAGCAGTCTGCCCTGGGCCAGCGCGCCGAGGCCGAGGCAACGCGAACGCGGCTGGCCGACACCGAACGCGCGCTGTCGGCCCGCGCCGAGCAGTCCCGGCTGGAGATGCAGGCCACGCTGGGCACCCTGTCCACCCGCATCGCCCGCGACCAGGGCGACGCCCGGGCGCTGCTGGAGCAGAAGCTGCGCGAGATGGGCGAGCAGTCCGCCCAGCGCCTGGCCGACCTGCAACGCACCGTCAGCGAGGGTCTGCACCAGGCGGTGGAGCGCAGCGTGCAGGGCAGCTTCCAGCGCGTGGTGGATCAGTTCGCCCAGGTGCAGAAGGCGGTCGGCGACGTGCAGGCCGTCACGGCGCAGATCGGCGACCTCAAGCGCATCTTCTCCAACGTGAAGACCCGGGGCGGATGGGGCGAGATGCACCTGCGCGCCCTGCTGGACGACGTGCTGCCGGCCGGGGCCTACCACCTGAACCAGAAGCTGCGCGCGGACAGCGACGACGTGGTGGAGTTCGCGCTGGTCATGCCGATGAAGGGCGATGTGCGCCCCCTGCTGGCCATCGACGCGAAGTTCCCCGCCGAGGACTTCGACCGCCTGCTGCTGGCCGCCGAGGCCGGCGATGCCGAGGGTGAGCGGGCGGCCCGGAAAGGCTTGGAGCTGCGGCTGCGGGGTGAGGCCAAGAAGATCGGCGGCAAGTACATCAATCCGCCCGTCACCGTCGATTTCGCGGTGATGTACCTGCCCACCGATGGATTGTATGTCGAGGCCGCCCGGATGCCCGGGCTGATCGAGGCGCTGAACCGCGAACACCGCGTGCTGCTGATGGGTCCGAGCCTGGTACCTGCCCTGCTGCGGACGATCCAGTTGGGTATCCTGACCTTGTCGCTGGAGCAGAAGGCCGACGAAATCCAGCGCCTGCTGGGCGCCACGAAGACCGAGATGGCGAAGATGGACCTGGTGCTCGAACGGCTTGCCAAGCAGGCGGGCGCGTTCAGCAACACCATCGACGACGCCCGCACCCGCACCCGCGCCGTCGGACGCCACCTGCGGGAGGTGGGAGGGCTGGAGGAACTTCCTGCTCCGTCCGGAGGGGACGGGTTACCCGGGTGACGACCCCTCGACCAGCACCACCTCCGACGCCGCGCTCGCCAGCCTGAGCTGCAGCACCGGCGCATAGTCGGCGCTGTGGTAGAACCGCCGGGCCGCATCCATCGACGGGAACTCGACGATCACCAGCCGGCCCGTCGGTGCGTCACCTTCCAACGTCTCCACCGCCCCGCCGCGGACGACATACCGCCCGCCATGCGCCGCGATCACTGGCGTTACCTGGTCCCGGTAATCGGCAAACCCGGCATTGTCGTGCACCGCGATCCGCGCCACCAGGTAGGCCGGCATCCCGCTGCGCCGTCCGCCCGCTACGCTGCCCGCTCGATCCGCTGGTGCCGCGCCCGGGCCGCCCGTTCGATGGCGGCAGCAACCAAGGGGTCCATCCGCAACTCCGCCATCACCAGCTCCAGCATCCGCAGCACCGGCTGGGACGCGCGGCGGTCGGCGGCTACCACGTCGCAGGCCAGGGCGTAGGCGGTCTCGCGCAGGCGCGGCTCCAGGGCGTCGCGGATCATCTGGCCCGCGTGCTCCAAGCCCTCGTCTTCCTCCAGCAGGCCCACGGCGGCCTCGGAGGCGACCTCCAGACGTTCGCTGCTGAAGTCCTGGAAGGCGGGCAAGGTCTGCACCAGGCCGGACATGACGCCGATCTCCCGGTCGGTGATCCCCCCGTCGGCGGCGGCAACCAGCACCATGGTGCAAACCAGCGCCTCCTGCGGGTCGAGTCCTGTCCTGGCCAGCATGCTTTGTTTCCTCACATTCTGCGCTGCAACATCGGGGAAAGCCGTGGCCCCGGCAAGTTACGGCTAGGTGATGGAGGAAGGGGCAACGGAAGTAGTCCCAAGCGGCGCGTGCGCCAGGAAGTCCCGGGTCTCCGCGACCGCCTCCGCCAGCCCGACCCGGCGCACCACCACGCCGGACGGGAACGCGGAGAGCAGGCGGCTCGGCGTGCGGCGGTCCAGCAGCACGAACACGCCGCGGTCGCCGGCGGAGCGCACCAGCCGGCCGAACGCCTGGCGCAGCCGCAGCCGGGCCTTGCTGTCGTCGTAGCCCTTGGGGTCGCCGGCGGACAGGTGCACCCGGCGCTCGCGGTGCAGGATGTCGGGGCGCGGCCAGGGCACGCGCTCGAACACCACCAGGCGCAGGGCGCGGCCGGGCACATCGACGCCGTCGCGCATGGCGTCGGTGCCGAGCAGGCAGGAGTCCAGCTCGGTGCGGAACACGTCCACCAGGGTCGCATTGTCCATGGCGTCCACGTGCTGCGCCAGCAGTTGGATGCCGGCGGCCTCCAGTTCCGGGGCGATGCGCTCGTGCACCGCGCGCAGCCGGGCGATGGCGGTGAACAGGCCGAGGCCGCCGCCGCCCGACGCCTGGAACAGCGCGCGGTAGGCCGCCGCCAGCGCACCCAGGTCGCCCGGTGCCACGTCAGTCACCACGAAGGCCCGGGTCTGCCGCGCGTAGTCGAATGGGCTGGCGACCGACACACGCAGCGCCGGCGATGGCAGGTGGTCGGCGCCGACCCTTGCCTCGGCGGACAGCCAGGCGGCTTCGGTGTCGGCCTCCCCGGTGTCGCGCAGGGTGGCGGAGGTGATCAGCACGCCATGCGCCGGGGCGGCCAGGCTGGCGGCGAAGGGCACCGTGGGGTCCAGCCAGTGCCGGTGCAGGCCTACGTCGCGGTCTCCGGTCTCTCCTCGTCCGAAGTCGCGGCGATCCAGGTGCAGGGTGTGGACGTGCTGCGGCCGGGTGCCGGGTTCGGGCGGCGGCGCGGCGACGGCGTCCAGCATGGACATCCAGGCGTTCAGGCGGTCGATGGCCCGGCGCTTTACGGACCGCTGCGCCGCCTCGATCCGGTTGCGCTGGGCGGTGTCCATCTCCTCCGACTCGGCTTCCAGCTTGGCGCCCAGCCGGTCCAGAAGGGTCTGCAGCGGCTCGGCGATGCGGTGCAGGGCGCGGCGAAGCTGGGCGGCGGCTTCGGGCAGGCCGGGGGAGACGGGGTAGAGGTCGCACTCGCCGGCCCCGCGCTGCTGGCCTTCGCGGGCTCCGGACTCGGCGGCCTCTGCCGTGCGGGCCAGCACTTGCAGCCGGGCCAGGCGGAGGAAGGCCTCGCCCGGCGTCGCGTCCGTGCCGCCGTCGGCCAGGCGCAGCGCCCAGCCGGTCGCCGGCAGCGCGCGGGCGGCTTGCAGGGCGGCCTCCAACGGCGTTTCCAGGTCCGGGTCGCCGGCCACCAAGTCCTCCAAGCGCCGCCGCAGGCCGCGGGCACGGGAGCGGCTGCCCTCCGCCCCCAGCAGCCAGCGACGCAGCTCCGCCCCCTCCACCCCGGACAGCGCCGCAGAGAACGCGCCGTCCGCGGCGTCGAACACATGGTGGCCCTCGTCGAACACGTAGCGGCTGGGCACGCCGTCGTCGTCGATGCCGCCCCAGGCCGCCTGCGCCATCACCAGCGCATGGTTCGCCACCACCAGCTCCGCCCCGCGTGCCCGGCGGATGGTGTGCTCCACGAAGCAGGTGCGGTAGTGGGTGCAGGCGCCGTGGATGCACTCGCCCCGGCGGTCGGCGATGGCCGGCAGCAGGCCGGGGCCGAACAGCTCGGGGAACCAGCCTGGCAGGTCGCCGCCCTGGATGTCGCCGTCCGACGTCGCCAAGGCCCAGCGCGACACCAGGCCCAGCGCCACCAGCCCTCCCGCGCTGATGGCGGCGGAGTTGACGTGCTCCTCCATGTTGAGCAGGCAAAGGTAGTTCTCGCGGCCCTTGCGGATCACCACGCGGCGGCGGCGCTCGGCGGGGTCGGGGAACAGGCGGGACAGCTCGACGTCGATCTGGCGCTGCAGGTGGCGGGTGTAGGTGCTGACCCAGACGCTGCCGCCGTTGCGCTCGGCCCATAGGCTGGCTGGGGCGACGTAGGCGAGGGTCTTCCCCGTGCCGGTGCCGGCCTCGGCTAGGACGACCTGCGGGTCGCCGGGGGCGGTGCGCGGCAGGAAGGCGTGGGTGGCGGCGCTGGCGTAGTCGGCCTGGCCGGGCCGCTGCTCCGCGTCGGGGCCGAGCATGCGGGCCAGGCGGGTGCGCGCCTCGGCGGCCTCGACGGGGAGGCAGCCGGGTGGGGGGGGGGGCGCCTGGTCCTCCCACTCCGGCAGGCGGCGCCAGACCTTGAGGGCGTCGGCGGTCGGCTTGGCCTTGGGCTGGCCGAGGGCCGATATCACCAGGCGCGCCCAGGGCCAACCGGCCTGGCCCATGCGCGCGGCCAGCCCGGCTGCTTCCTTGTTCAGCGCCAGGTCCCGTGCGCGGGCCAGGTGGCGCAGCAGGGCGGCGGCGATGTCCGGCAGCAGGGCCACCGCGTCCTCGGCCGTGCCGGGCGGATCGAGGTCGAGCGCCAGGGCCAGGCCACGCGGCGTTGGCGGCGCCGGGCGGGCGGGCATGGCGAAGGCGAACAGCTCCAGCAGGTCCAGCGCCGGCATCGGACGCAGGCCCAGGCGGCGCAGGGTGGCGGGGGCATGGACCAGCAGCGGGGGCGGGCCGTCGCGCAGCAGGTGCGCCGCTTCCTCGGCCGGCAGGGCCAGCAGCTCGCCGTCCGTGGTCAGCACGGCGGCGCGGCCGTGCCCGGCCACCACGGCGGGCGCATCGGGGATGAGCAGGGGAGAGGATGCGGGCATCAGGCTGCTTATGTATGGCGGCAGCCTATACTGCGGCAATAATCTCCCGCTCCCGGAGGGAGAGGGGGAAGAAGCGGGCGATTTCCTTTATGATCCCAACCACACCGATTGACCCGGCTTCACCCCATTTCTAGCTTGCACCCATGCCAGACACTGTTCGTAACCAATCCGAAGCGCTCCCGAAGGCCTGGCCGTTCGAGGAAGCGGCCAAGCTCGCCGCCCGCCTGGACGCGAGCGGCAAGGACGTGGCGCTATTCGAGACGGGGTACGGCCCCTCGGGACTGCCGCACATCGGCACCTTCGGGGAGGTCGCGCGCACCACCTGGGTCCGCAACGCCTATACCGCGCTGACAGGACGGGCCAGCCGGCTGCTGGCGTTCAGCGACGACATGGACGGGTTGCGCAAGGTGCCCGACAACGTGCCGAACCGCGAGGCGCTGGCGGCCTATATCGGCCAGCCGCTGACCCGCGTGCCCGACCCGTTCGGCACCCATCCCAGCTTCGGCGCGCATAACAACGCCCGGCTGCGCGCCTTCCTGGACAGCTTCGGCTTCGAATACGAGTTCGCGTCCAGCACCGACTACTACACCTCCGGCCGCTTCGACGCCGCCCTGCTGCGCACCGCCGAACGGCATGCGGAGATCGTCGCGGCGATCCTGCCGACGCTGGGCCGGGACCGCCAGGCGACCTACTCGCCGTTCCTGCCCATCCATCCCCGCAGCGGCCGGGTCATGCAGGTCCGCATCGACGAGGTGGACGCGCTCGCCGGCACCGTGTCATGGCAGGACCCGGACACCGGGGAGCGCTTCACCACCCCGGTCACCGGCGGCGCGTGCAAGCTGCAATGGAAGGCGGACTGGGCGATGCGCTGGTTTGCCCTGGGCGTCGATTACGAGATGTCCGGCAAGGACCTGATCGACAGCGTGCGCCTGTCGGGCAAGGTGTGCACCGTGCTGGGCGGGCAGCCCCCGGTCGGCTTCACCTACGAGCTGTTCCTGGACGAGCACGCGCAGAAGATCAGCAAGAGCAAGGGCAACGGCCTGTCGGTGGACGAGTGGCTGCGCTATGCCCCGGCGGAGAGCCTGGCTGGGTTCATGTACCATCAGCCTGGCCGGGCCAAGCGGCTGTTCTTCGACATCATCCCGCGCACGGTGGACGAGTACCTGGCCAATGCCGCCAAGCTGCCGACGCAAGACGCCGCCACGCAGCACGTCAACCCGGCGTGGCATATCCAGGGTGGGCGCATACAAGCCGGGCGCAACACCAGAGCCGGCAGTCCGGTGCCGTTCGGCATGCTGCTGAACCTGGCCAGCGTGGTGAACGCCGACACGCCCGACATGCTGTGGGGCTTCCTGCGCCGCTACAGCCCGGACGCCGCGCCCGGCGCCAGCCCGGTCCTCGACGGCCTGGTCGATCATGCCATCGCCTACTACCGGGACTTCGTCCGCCCGGCCAAGCAGTACCGCGCGCCCTCGCCGGTCGAGCGCGCCGCCTTGGAAGACCTCGCTGCCAGCCTGGAGGCGCTGCCGCCCGGCCTGCCGGCGGAGGCGATCCAGGACGTTGTGTACGAGGTCGGCAAGCGGCATCCCCTGCCGGACCTCAAGGCCTGGTTCGGCTGCCTGTATCAAGTCCTGCTGGGCCAGTCCGAGGGTCCGCGCTTCGGCGGCTTCGTCGCGCTGTATGGCTTGGCGGAGACGGTGGCGCTGATCCGGGCGCGGCTGGCGGACTCGATTCTGGACGCGGACGCAGCCTGAGCATGGAGCTTTTGAAGAAGGTGCTCCGCCAGCTTCCGGCGGTGCTGGGCGTGGCGCTGCTGGCTGGGGCGGTGTGGGTGATCTGGAAGGAGTTCCGCGGGCTCAAGATCGCCGACATCCAGGCGGCGCTGGCCGCCATCCCGCGGCGGTCCCTGGTGGTGGCGTTCCTGTGGACCATCCTGTCCTATGGGGTGCTGACGTTCTATGACCGGCTGGGCACCATCTATGCCGGGCACAAGGTCAGCTATGCCCGGGTGTCGTTCGCGTCGTTCTGCGCCTATGCGCTGTCGCACAACCTGGGGTTCGCCGCGGTGTCCGGGGCGGCGGTGCGCTACCGCCTGTACTCGCATTGGGGGCTGACGGCGCTGCAGATCGCCAAGGTGGTGGCGTTCTGCAGCCTGACCTTCGGGCTGGGCGGCCTCGTGCTGGGCGGCATCATCCTGTTCTGGGAGCCGGATGCCATCCCGTTCTTTGGGACGCGGGTGCCCCATTCGGCCATGTACGCCATCGGCGGCGCGATGTGGCTGGTGGTGGCGGTCTATGTCAGCCTGTCGCGCTTCGTCGGCACCATCCAGCTTTTCGGCAAGCCCGTGACCTTGCCGGACTGGCGCATGGCCATCGTGCAGGTGACGCTGGCGACGGTGGACGTGGCGTTCACCGCCGGCATCTTCTACCAGTTGCTGCCTGCGGCGCCGGGCCTGACCTATGTGCGGTTCCTGGGCGTCTATGTGGCGTCCTACACCGCGGGCCTCGCCGCCAACCTGCCCGGCGGCCTCGGCGTGTTCGACACCGCCATGCTGCTGGGGCTGGAGCCGTACTTGCAGCCGCCGCAGATCCTGGGCGCCATCGTGGTGTTCCGGCTGTACTACTACGTCATTCCGCTGTTCCTGGCCGGCAGCCTGTTCGCCGGCAACGAGATCCTGCTGCGCGGCGGAGCGTTGGTGAAGGCCAGCCCGGCGCGACGCGGCACCCAGGCGCTGTCCCGCTGGAGCGACCCCAGCCTGGCCATCGGCGCCTCCACCGGGGCGGTGGCGCTGTGCGGGGCGCTATTGCTGGCGAAGGGCGTGCTGGACAACCGGCCGGACTTCTCCTGGATCGACCCGGACTTCGCCGACCTGGCGGCGGACGCGGGGCAGTTCGTGCCGTCGCTGATCGGGGCGGCGCTAATGGTGGTGTCGGTCGGGCTGTCGCAGCGCGTCACCCTGGCGTGGGGGGCGACCATCGTGCTGCTGCTGGTGGCGGCCGGGTTCACGGCGGCGCAGGGCACCAACCTGTGGATCCCCGGCGTGCTCGTGCTGGCGACCGTGCTGGTGGCGCCGTTCCGCGATGCCTATTACCGCCATGCCCGGCTGCTGTCGGGACCGCTGAGCGCGTCCACCGCCGTGCCGCTGCTGGCGCTGGTGCTGTGCGTGGTGGCGCTGGCGGCGTTCGAGCCGGGGCTGCGTGGCCTGGCGGAGAACAGTTGGTGGGACGTCGTGCTGTCGCGCGACGTGTCCAACCGTTTGCGCGTGTCCATCGCGTTGGCGGTCGGCATGGCGTTGCTGGCGATCTGGCGGCTGATCCGGCCCGGCCGGGTTGGTTGGGTGGCATGGGCCGGAGAGGGTCGGCACCGCTATGCCACCCTGGGCGCCCTGCCGCCCGTGCAGGCCGATGGCCTCGTGATGGGGGAGCTGGGGCGGGCTGGCATCCCGTTCCGCCGGATTGGCCGGGTGATGCTGGGGTTGGGCGATCCCGTCGGCTCGGTCAACGACCGCGTTTCGGCGATCTGGAACCTGCGTGACTTGGCGGCGCAGGAGGGGCTGGACGCAGCCGTGTGGCGGGCGGGGTCGGGCCTGCTGAAGGTGTACGCCGACCTGGGCCTGACGGCACTGCCGCTGGGGCCGGACGGCCTACCGTTGCCGGAGCAGGAGGGGGACACGCCAGCCGTGGGCCAGTACTTGTGCTGTGTTGCCGAGCGGGACCTGGCGCAACTGCTGCCGTTGCTGCCTGGCCTGGACGAGGCACGGCTGGCTGACGCAGCCGATTGACCGCGGCGAACACTGACCACAGCAAACTGGGCGTATCGACAAGCCTTGGGCTTGGCTGGGCAAGCCTCCTTGCAAACTGCTGGGGCTTCATAGCTAAGCTACAGGCAACGCCTGATTGATAAAGGAAAACGCATGCTGATTGTTCTAGGCCTGGTCATTGGCTTGCTGTTCGTCGCGCCTGCGCTGCTTCTCTGGACCGGGCGTTTCATCATGACCAATACCGGCCCGCGGTCCCGTTCACGCCTGGCTGGGTTCAGTGAGCCGTCAGAGGCATTTGCCCTATCCGACGGCAGCATCCATTGTGAGGGCGGCGCTGATGCGATGCCTTGGTTTCGCCGTCCGATGCTGCCGGCATTCGGCGAATCCGAAACAGAGGATTAGCCGAACCCGGGGCTGCCCGGCCGGTGCATCGCTGCACCGGCGCTACAGGTCTCAGTGCAGAACGATCTCGACGCGGCGGTTCTGCGGCTCGCGCACACCCTGGGCGGTCTGCACCAACTGGCGCGTCTCGCCAAAGCCCTGCACGGTGATGGCCTGCCGCGGCACGCCCAGCCGAACCAGTTCGGCCGACACGTTCTGCGCCCGCCGCACCGACAGGCCCTGGTTATAGCGCGCCGTGCCCGAACTGTCGGTGTAGCCAGACACCTCAATGCGCGTCGTCTGTACCCGCTGCGTCGCCTGTGCCGCCTCGGCAATGATCTGACGCGCCCGGTTGGTCAGGTCCGCGCGGTCCCAGTCGAAGAACACCAGGTAGGTGCGGCTCTGCGGCGTCTGAACCGGGACCGGCGCGGCCTCCACGGGCGGCGGCGCCACGTTGAAGGCGTAACGCAGGCCGACCATCAGGCTGTGGTTGTAATCCTCGCCGGTGAACCGGGCGGTGGCGCGGCCGATCTGCAGCGGCGTGCTGGCGGTCGCCGGGGCAACGATGGGTCCGCCATAGTTGCGGTCATCAGCCAGACCCATGAAACGGTACTCCGCCGTCACTGCCAGGCCCGGCACTGCGGAGATCGGGAACGCCGCGCCCAGGATGGCCTGGTAGGCGAAGCTGCCTTGCGTTCCGCCAAGGTTCGAGGCGATCGGCCCGAACTGGTCAACCGACGCCGTATGCTCCCGCAGCGCCGTCCACTGATAGCCAAGGCCGACGCCGACATAGGGGGTGACCGGGAACGGCACGAAGCCCAAGCCCAGAACGTTCGGATCGAAGTCATACAGCGCGTTGGCCATCACGCCGTACTTTTCTTCCTTCCCGGTCTGCCGGAGCACGCTCAGGCCGGAAACGGTGCTGTTCGACCTGCTGTTGCTCAAGGAATTGTAGCGGTAGTCGCCTTCGACCTCGAGGCGCAGCCCGTTGCCAAGGCCGTAACCGACGCTGGCAATCCCGGTTGCGCCGGTATCGTAGCTGAGCCGGGGGCGCGTGGTCGTCGGGACGAACCCGTTGGTGGCGCCGGCCCGGTAGCGCTCGTCCTGCAGGAAGTTGGCGCCGGCGCCGGCACCGATGTAGAGGCCGGTGATCGCCTCGGCCCGGGCGCCAAACGGTACGGCAGCGGTCAGGAGGGTTGCAGCAAGGAGGGCACGCTTCATGGCTTCGATCCCGGGGTTGTCTCGTGTGGCCGGCATGACGCGCGGTCAGGGGGATCGTTCCCATGCGGCCGCGTGTCCACGCAAGTCAAGAATTGGCGTGTTGCCCTGCTGTCACAACCCAGCCTGGCACAAACCAGTCCGGCACAGCCCCGCCTTGCACGAATCCGCGAGGTCAGGCCGGGAGGGTGGCCTCGGCGACTTCCGGCTCGCGCGCCGTTCCGGGGCGGCGGCGGTCCGCCATGAAGCCGTCGAACTCGGCCTTGTCCCGGGCGCGGCGCAGGCGCTCCAGGTAGTCCGCGAACTCCCGCTTTTCCTCTTCCAACCGGCGGAGCGTTTCCGACCGGTAGTCGTCGAACGCCTGATTGCCGCTGCTGGACTGCCGGCTGTCGGCACGCAGGTTGAACCACTGGCCGGGACCGCCGGAGCGGGTGACCATGGACCTCAACCGGCCCGTCCAGGCCAGGTAGGCGAAGATGGCCAGGCCGGCAGGCCAGAACAGCCAAAATCCGAGCAGTGTCGCTGCAATCCAAGCCGGGCGGCCGAACTCGTCCATTTTGGTCAACATGAGGCACCTCCAGTGTATGTGAGAGATACTTACACTGAAGTTTGCAGTTTGCTAGAGGGTAAGACGCACAGTCGCGTGACCCTCCCCTACTCCCTTCAGCTCGAGGGCGAGGGTCGGGGCGATAGCAGCGGCGGGCGCCTGACCTGTTCGTGAAAGCCGAGCGTGGCTCCCGACACGGCAGCGGTTGACTGTTGCGACTTCCCTCACCGCAGCCCTCCCCGTTTTTGGCAGCAGGGTGACAGCATCCTCGAACCCTGCGTTCCCTGCTGCGCCATTCAGGCATCTTCGCCTGATCCGGCGTCGATCACGCCGAATTGCCCTGCTTGGCGCGTGTGCATTGCAGCACGGCACCGTTCTTGCCTTACGTGTCGGCAAGCAGTTGTCGAGCAATGGCCCCGCTTGGCCACAGCAATGGTGGACCGCCTTATGGACATGACGCCTGGACACGAGCGGCTGGAACTCGCGCCGCCCCAGCAATCCCCGGCGTCCCCGCCCCGGGCGGACCATCCTGCCAGTCCGCCGCAGCGGTCCCGGCACCTTGGCCGGTATGCCCTAGTCGCGGTGGCCGTGCTCGCAGCCGGGGCTGGCGTCGCGCGCTGGAAGCACGTTTGGCCGTTCAAGGCGCCGGTTCAGGCTGCTGGGCCGCCGCCGGCAGTGCCGGTCACGCTGGCGAAGGTGCAGTCGCAGCCGGTGCCGATCTGGCTGACCGGCCTGGGCACCGTGCAGGCCTACAACACCGTCACCATCCGCGCCCGGGTCGATGGCCAGCTGGTGCGCGTCGCCTACACCGAGGGGCAGGACGTGAAGCAGGGCGACCTGCTCGCGGAGATCGACCCGCATCCCTATGAGGCGCAGCTTGCCCAGGCGCAGGCCAAGTTCGCCCAGGACACCGCGACGCTGAAGGACGCGCAACTGAACCAGCAGCGTTACCTGAACCTGGTCGCCAAGCAGGACGTGGCGAAGTCCACACTGGACACGCAGGAGGCGACCGTCCAGTCCGGCCAGGCGCTGGTGCAGGCCGACCAGGCCGCCATCGCCTATGCCGGGGTGCAGTTGGGCTACACCCGCATCACCGCGCCGATCAGCGGACGGACGGGCGTGCGGTTGGTGGACCAGGGCAACATCGTCCATGCCACGGACACCGGCGGCCTGGTCGTCATCACCCAGTTGCAGCCGATCTCGCTGATCTTCAGCCTGCCGCAGGACGCGCTGGGCAAGGTGCAGGCGGCGATGCGGGCCTCGAAGGAGCCTTTGCAGGTGCAGGCGTTCGGCCGCGACCCCTCGAAGCCGCTGGCGACCGGCAAGCTGGACCTGATCAACAACCAGGTGAACCAGCAGACCGGCACGGTGGACTTGAAGGCATCGTTCTCCAACGAGGACAATGCGTTGTGGCCGGGCCAGTTCGTCACTGGCCAGGTGCGGCTCTCGGTGCGGCAGGACGGCATCACCGCCCCGGCCTCCGCCGTGCAGCGCGGGCAGGACGGCACCTTCGTCTTTGTCGTCGGCGCCGACGACAAGGCGGCGCTCCGCCCTGTCGATGTCGCGCTGACCCGGGACGGCATGGTGCTGTTCGACAAGGGGGTGCAGCCCGGCGACACCGTCGTCACCGAGGGCCAGTTCAAGGTGAAGCCCGGCGTGACCGTGCGCAACGCCAGCCCGGAGGACGCCGAAAAGCACGATGGCGGCACGCAAACCACCAACACGGATGCCAAGAAGTGAATCCATCCGCCGGGTTTATCCGCCGCCCTGTCGCCACGGCCCTGCTCGCGGTGGCGATGCTGCTGCTGGGCATCGTCGCCTATCCGCTGCTGCCGGTGGCGCCGCTGCCGCAGGTTGACTTCCCGACCATCCAGGTCGCCGGTACGCTGCCCGGCGCCAGCCCGGAGACCATGGCGAGCAACGTCGCCACGCCGTTGGAGCGGCAGTTCTCGCTGATCCCCGGCCTGAACCAGATGACCAGCACCAGTGCGCTGGGCAGCACGCAGATCACCCTGCAGTTCGACCTGACCCGCAACATCGATGCGGCGGCGACCGACGTGCAGGCCGCCATCAACGCCGCCACCGGGCAGTTGCCGAGCAACCTGCCGAACCCGCCGACCTACAAGAAGGTCAACCCGGCTGACGCGCCCATCCTGGTGATGGCGCTGACCTCCGACACCCTGCCGCTGACCCAAGTGAACGACTACGCCGACAACATCCTGGCGCAGCAGCTCTCGCAGATCAGCGGCGTCGGCCAGGTGCAGATCAACGGCCAGCAGAAGCCGGCCGTGCGCATCCAGGTCGATCCCGCCCACCTGGCCGGCGTCGGGCTGGGCATGGAGGACGTGCGGACGGCCATCACCAACGCCACGGTGAACTTGCCGAAGGGCACCTTCGACGGCAGCACGCAGAGCTTCACCGTCTATGACAACGACCAGATCATGTCGGCGGCACCCTGGGGCGACATCATCGTCGCGTACCGCGGCGGCAAGCCGATCCGGGTGCGCGACATCGGCGACGCGGTCAACGGGCCGGAGAACACCAAGCTCGGCGCCTGGGCCTACACCGACACCCGCACCGCCGGGGACGGCCCGGCGCCGCGCGCCATCGTGCTCGCCGTCAGCAAGCTGCCCGGCGCCAACGTGATCGCGACCGTCGAGCGCGTGAAGGCCGCCCTGCCCCGGTTGCAGGGCGCCATCCCGCCGTCGGTCAACGTCACTATCCTCACCGACCGCACCCAGACCATCCGTGCCTCGGTCAGCGACGTGCAGTTCACGCTCATGCTGACCATCGGGCTGGTGGTGATGGTCATCTTCGTGTTCCTGCGCAACGTGGCGGCGACGATCATCCCCAGCGTGACGGTGCCGCTGGCGCTGGCGGGCACGGCGGCGGTGATGTACGTGGCCGGGTTCAGCCTGGACAACCTGAGCCTGATGGCGCTGACGGTCGCGGTCGGCTTCGTGGTCGATGACGCCATCGTGGTGCTGGAGAACATCTACCGCTAC
>JAABUQ010005860.1_pt1 | contig 19157 bp, 10 predicted proteins | sample 5560001 | NCBI WGS metagenome assembly JAABUQ01 (sample SAMN10711888, study PRJNA513371) | rock metagenome | isolation source: Antarctica rocks | place: Antarctica: Victoria Land, Finger Mt nord | collected 2015-12-18
GGGCCCCGCCCGGTCGCCGTTGGCGTGCGCCGACCGCCCGGGGGGGGTCGCCCGCGGTCAAGGCATTGCCTCCCCCTCGCGCTGGCCCGTGACCGCGCCGAGGATCTTCTGCCAGAGGCCTTGTCGCTCGTCCTGGATGGCCACGATCCGCTGGTTCAGCCAGACGTGAAGGTCCCCCTGGGGCTGGTCGGCAGCCGGGCTGGCGTCGCCGCGGCCCGGGGGTGCCGCCCGCGGGGGGGCGACGTACTTGGGCGTGGGGGGCGGGATTTGGGGGAGTGCCGGTCCGGGTGCCGGCTCCGGCCCGAGGGGGGCGCGGCCTTCCGGAGAGCGGCGGGCGGCCTCGGCCTGGAGGTCGAGCACCTCCCGGGTCAACTCGCGGAGCCGGTCGAGCTCCTCGCGGATGAGCCCCATCTGCTCGCGGTGGAGGTCCCCGAACATCTGGAAGAGGGCCATCAAGGGGTGAAGGGTGGGGTCGACCATCGGGTACTGCGGCAGGCCGAGCTGGCGGGCCAGGAGGGCGAGCTGCTGCGCCCCCGGGGGCTCCGGCGGCCCCGCCCCGGCGCCGGGGGCGTGCCAGGTCGCCGGCGGGGCGGCCGGGATGACGGCGGGGGTCCAGGCCGCCCCGACGCTGTCGGCGTCCGCGGGGTCCGGGGGGACGCCCCGCAGGAGGATCCGGAAGTCCCCCACCCGCAGCTCGTCGCCGTCGGCGAGCCGGGCCCATCGGACGGCGTCGCCGTTGACCTGCGTGCCGTCGCGGCCGAGCAGGTCGACCACCCACACGCCCGCCGGGTTGCGGAGCAGGGCGCAGTGGAACCGCGACACGCTCCGGGCGTCGAGCCGGAGCCGGCAGACCGGGTCGCGCCCCACCAGCGTCAACTCGCGGCTCATCCGCCACTGCGTCGGGCCGGAAGGCCGGTCGGGGAACTCCAGGGTCAGGGCGGTCGAGGACTCCGGCCCCAGGAAGCGCGAGGCCAGGGGGTTGGGCGGCCCGGGCCCGCCGCCGGGTGCGCCCCCCGGGATCCGGACCAGGTAAGGGCCGATCGAGGCCACGAGCCCGCGGTCCAGCCACCCGTTCCGTACGAACCGGTCGCCGGTGCGGATCCCGAGCGGGCTGCCGAGGTCGACGAAGAAGGGCCGCCCCCCGATGATTTGCAGGTAGGCGTGACGCCGGCTGACGCCCGCGTGGTCCAGCACCACGTCCGCCCTGGGGTGGCGGCCGATCAGGGCGAACGGCTGGGGGCAGAGCCAACGGCGGACCGCCCCCCCGGGGTCCTCGGCCTCCAGGCGCAGCGGGCCGTCCGCCCCGCACGCCTCCAGGAATCGACCTAACGAATGCCGGTCCACGACGCCGTCTCCCGAGGGGGCCCGGTCCCGGCCCGAATCTCCGCCCCACGCCCTAGGACCGATATCACCCGCCTCCGTTCCCATTATCGCACGGCCGGCCACGCCGGGCGCTGCGGAAGGCCGGGACGGGTCGCCGCGACACCCCGCCGCGCGGCCCCCCGGGGTGTCGCCGGCGTGCGGCAGCGCCCGGGTCAGCCGGCCCGGCGACCGGGCCGGAATCTGCGGGGCGGCGGTCGCGGCGTGCGGCCCCCGAACGGGGCGGCCTGGCTTGGGGCGGAAGGGTGTTGTTTTATAGCGACTTAGAAGTTCAAGCGGTCGGCCCTTCCCGCGTGATAATTTGCCACATCGAACGAAACATTCCCCTTCCAACCAAAAATTTCAGTTGCAGTCCAGGCCCAGGTTGCCAATATTGGTTTTGCGGTGAGGTAAATGCCTGGATGCTAGGGGTCAGGATTGCTAGGCTTGTAAGTCCGCAACCGGCGGGGACCGACCCGGACCCGCCCGACGCCGCCGATAGGCGACGGTGCCTTACGCTTTTGTGGACCGGAGAGGACCTCCGCGGGACTCCTGAAGGACCGCACAGCCTTGCCCTCGGAGTGACGCACCCCGATCGGTGCCCGGAACCAGAAGACCTCGGAAGTGGATGCTCACAGATGATGGAAACCGATCGAAATGTTACCGACTCGATGGCCGAACCGTCGTGGTACCCCGCAATCAAGGAGGCGGCCGACACGGTGTCGGCGGCTGTCCTCCTCGTGCTGACCGGGCCGCTGATCCTGCTCCTGATGGGCCTGGTCCGCCTGACGTCTCACGGCCCCGGGCTGTACTCGCAGGTGAGGCTCGGCCGCGGCGGCCGCCGTTACATGATCTACAAGATCCGCACGATGGCCCACGACTGCGAGCGGACGTCGGGGCCGAAGTGGTCGACGACCGGTGACCCCCGGGTCACGCCGCTGGGGCGGTGGCTGCGGCGCACCCACCTCGACGAGCTGCCGCAGCTCTGGAACGTCGTGCGGGGCGACATGAGCCTGGTCGGCCCCCGCCCGGAGCGCCCGGAGTTCGTGCGGGAGCTGGAAGTGGTCATCCCCGACTACCGGACCCGGCTCGAAGTCCGCCCCGGGATCACGGGCCTCGCCCAGGTCCAGTTGCCGCCCGACGAGGAGGTCGCGGGGGTCGCCCGGAAGGTCGCCTGCGACGCGGTGTACGTGGCGTCGATGGGACCCTGGCTGGACCTGCGGATCATCCTGGGCACGGCGCTGAAGGTGATCGGCACCCCGTTCGAGGTCACCCGCCGGGTGCTGGTATTGCCGGGGGTCCACTCGGCCTCGCCCGCCGAATGCGTCCCGGTCGCCGCCGAAGACGAGGCCGAGGCCGTCAGCCGCGGCGGTCTTCAGACGGCGTGTTGACCCGACAAGGGGGCAGGCGGCTTCGGCCGCCGTCCCGCGTCAAGGCCCCGAATCCCAACCCTCTGTGTCGTGGGCGACGTCGGCCCACGGGAGTTCCAAGATGCGCCTCTGCCTCGTCGAAGATTACGCCTCGGTCCGGCTCGAACCGCTGACCCTGACCCGCCCCGTCTTCGACCTGGTCATCGGGGCGTGCCCGATCGGGGCCAAGATCGCCCGGGCGTTCGGGGTCGGGTCGGCGCCGGGGGCCCGCGGGGAGATCGTCCGCCCCCACCTGGCGGCCGTCCGCCGTGAGCGCGACCCGCACACGGCCGTCAACGACCGCGAGTGGATGGGCCGCGGCCCGGTCGTGGTGGCCAACGGCCGTTGGGTGCCGCCGGCCGACTTCCGCGCCCCGGCCGTCACCCGCCCCACGGTCGGCCTGTGCGACGGCCAGCCGGCGTGCGCCTGGGTCGGCCCCGGCCAGGCGGTCGCCCTGGACCTGCACGGCGTCGACGCCTGGTTCGACGGGATGGCCGACGAGCTGGAGGGCCTGGAGGTGGGCGGCGAGTGGGTCTGCCGCCCCTGGGACCTCGTCGCCAAGAACGCCGAGCACCTCGCCCGCGATTTCGCCGCCTCCGGCCGTTCGGGGGTGGGCAGCCGCGGCCTCGGGTCCGTCGCCCTGGTCGGGCCGGCCGACCGACTGTTCATCCACGAGTCGGCCCGGATCGACCCCTACACCGTCTTCGACACCACCAACGGCCCGATCACCGTCGAGGCCGGCGCCGTCGTGCAGCCGTTCACCCGGGTCGAGGGCCCGTGCTACGTCGGCCGGAACACCCAGCTCTTCCGCGCCAACCTCCGCGGCGGTGTCTCCCTCGGCCCGAACTGTCGGGTCGGCGGCGAGGTCGAGGCGACCATCGTCCACGGCCATTCCAACAAGTACCACGAGGGGTTCCTCGGCCACGCCTACGTCGGGGAGTGGGTCAACCTCGGCGCGATCACCTCCAACAGCGACCTCCGCAACGACTACGGCGAGGTCCACGTCCCGCTCGGCGGCGACCCGATCGCCACCGGCCAGTCGAAGGTCGGCTGCTTCATCGGCGACCACACCCGGACCGGCCTGGGGAGCATGATCAACACCGGCACGGCGATCGGGGTGATGTGCAACGTCCTCCCCGCCGGGCCGCTCCTGCCCAAGCACGTGCCGAGCTTCTCGGCGGTCCTCTACGGCCGGGTCGCGCCGGGCTTCCCGCTCGGGCAGATGCTGGAGACGGCGCGGACGGTCAAGGGCCGCCGCGGTCAGGCGTTCTCGCCGGTCGAGGAGCAGCTCTACCTCGACCTCTACGAACAGACCCGGCTGGAACGCGAGCGTGCCTTCCACAAGGCCCGCGAGCGCCAGGGCGACGCCTGGCCGGTCGCCGCGGTCCGCCTCTGACCCGTCACGGGTCGAGTCACCGCGGGTTCCGACACGAGACCCCCCGGCCCCCCACCGACGTCAAGGGGGCCGGGGGGTGCCTGGTTTTTCCGGGGTCGGGTTCCCGCCGATGAAGAAGAGAAGCCTGTACCTCGCCGTCGTCGCCTGCCACGGCCTCGCGTGCGCCTGCTGGGTCGGTCTCGCGCGGGCCGTCGCGCCGCCGGTCCTCGCCGAGGCCTACCGGGGGCGAAGCCTACCGGCCCTCAACCGGGTCTTCCAGAGGCGGATCCATCACCCCCTCGGCCATTACCTGAACCTCTGGTCGGATCTCACGAACGCCGTCGCGCTGGGGATACTCCTCCACCTGGCCCTCGTCCTCCTGGCGCTCGCGACGGATCGCGGGGCCGGGGGGCCCACGATCCCGGGGGGCCGCGGCCGGGCGTGGCGGCTTTCCGCCTTCTCCGCGTGTTTCCTCCTGGTGACGGTCCTCAGCGGGCCCCGGCACGATTACGCCGCCTTCGTCGAGATCTGGGACGCCATGCGGCGGGGCGAGGGCCCCTGGTACGTCGCGGCGCACCTGGGCTATTCGCTGAACGCCTACGGCCCCCTGTTCAACGCCCTGGCCCCCCCGGCCTGGTGGAACCCGCTGGCGCCCAAGCTCCTGTTCTCCTCGGCCTACCTGGCGTTCGTCACCGCCTTCGTCCGGGCGCGGGAGACCCCGGAAGGCGGTCCCCCCTCGCGGCGCGCGACGGCCTGGCTCGTCGGCCCGTTCTGCTGGGTCGAGGTCGCGTACTTCGGGCACTTCGACGTCCTGGTCGCGATCGCCTGCGCCCTCGCGGTCTCCTACCGCCGGCGCGACCGGGACGTGGCCTCGGGGGTCGCGCTGGGGGTGGGTTTCCTGCTGAAATTCCTCCCGCTGGCGGTCCTCCCGTTCCTGGCGTTCGGGCGCCCGCGCGTCCGGGTCCGCCTCCTGGGGGCCGCGGCGCTCGTCATGGCGGCGGGCATGGCCTTCGGCTGGATGGTTTGGGGCGACCCGGTCTTCGGCCCGCTCGGCTTCGCGCGGGCGAGGCCGTCCGCCCTGGCCTCGGTCTTCCGGTTCCTCCGGGGGGCGTACTCGCCGCTCAGGCTCGTCACGGACGTGCCGGACCTGGATCGGTACAGCGGACCCGCCATGCTCGCCGCCGGCGCGGCCGTCTTCCTGGCGTGTCAGGTGCGGAAGGCCCCGCCCGAAACCGCGGCCGTCGTGTCCGTACTGACCGCCCTGATGTTCTACCAGGTCGGGTTCCCCCAGTATCAGATCCTCCTCTTCCTCTTGCTCTCGACCTGGTGCCGCACGCACGCGGGGCTCCTCTCCGCGCGCCCGTGGCTGGGGCTGATCATCGACGGTTATCTCGGCTGGTTCACGGCTTTCGACCTGGTTTACTGTTACGCGGGCGGCGTCCTCCACCCGGGAGACCCGCTCGCCTGGCTGGACGAGGTGGCGGGCCTGCCGACGTTCGTGCTGAGCGTCCTCTTGCTGGCCGGGATGTTGAGCGCCACGACCCGCCGCGGCGGGGGACGCCCCCCGCCCCCGGGGGTGAAGGCGCGAGGGTGACGTAGACCCCCGACCCCCGGGCGGCGGTGGCGGTTACTTTTTCGCCAGCTCGGCGAGCAGGCGGTCGTACGAGGCCCGCTCGAGCGGGTGGATGGAGGAGGCCGTCAGCCCGGCGTCCTTCCCCTTCTGGAAGGTCTTGCCGGCGTCGGCGAGCTTCCCGGCCCGCCGGTAGGCCTCGGCGAGGTGGAAGAACACGACCGGCACCGGCCGGAAGGAGGCCGCGTTCTCCAGGTCCCGGACCGCGTCCTCGACGCGCCCCAGCGCCATGTAAACGACCGCCCGCGTGTCGAGCAGCGAGGCCGACTCGCCGTCGATCTTGATGGCGCGGTCGATCAAGGGGAGGGCCTCACCCCCCTTGCCGTCCCTCAGGGCGAGCAGCCAGGCCATGTTGTTCAGGGCGTTGCCGGCGACCTTCTCGTGGTCGAACAGCGTCCGGAAGATGACCTCGGCCGCGTCGTAATCCCCCCGGAAGCTCCGGAGGTTGGCCAGGTCGAGCCGGATCGTGTCGAGGTCGGGGTGTTTTTTGACGGCCTCTTCGAGCCGGGCGGTGAGCCGCCGGTAGGCCGTGTCGTCCTGCGTCCCGGCCTCGGTGAGCACCCGGACGTTGACGTTGGACACCACCTCGGGGGCGGCGGTCGCCCAGGCGGCCTCACAGAGTTCGAGGGCCTCCTTGGTGCGACCACGGCGGGCCAGGAACAGGATCAAGGGGAAGGAGGCGTCCGGTTGCCCGGCCCGGGCGGCGGCCCCCCTGTAAAGTCGCTCGGCCGCGTCGTATTCCTTGAACCCCTCGAGCACCTCCGCGAACCCGGGGGCCAGTTCGTCCTTGCCCCGGACGAACGCGGTGATCAGCTTGACGGCCTCGTCCGGATGACCCTGGGCGTTCAACAGCTGGGCCTCGAGCAGCTTGGTCTGGGGCGAGTCGGGGGCCACCTGTCCCAGCCTGCCCACCCGGACCTTCGCGCCGTCGGTCCGGCCGCGGCGCAGCAGCGCGTCCGAGTAATACGCCAGGCACGCGGGGTCGGACCCGTCGGAGGCCATCAGGCCCTGGAACAGCGCGTCGGCCCTCGGCCAGTTCCCGTCGGCGTCCTGGAGGCGGGCCAGCAGCAAACGGTCGTCGGCGCTGGCGGCCCCCTCCTTGAGCAGGTCTTCCAGGACGGCGATCGCCCCCCGGCGCCCGGCCCGGTTGGGTTGGACGGCGAGGACCAAGGCGCGCGCCCGCCGGTCCTGGGCGTCCGGCCCGGTCCGGGTTTCGTCCGGCCCGGCCTTGGCCGCCGGCCCCAGGATGTCGAGGGCCTCGACCGCCCCCCGGGCGCCGCCCCCGCTGGCCGCCAGCACGGCCCGCGCGTTCCTCGCCCAGGCCGCGTCGCGCGGGGCTTTGGACGCGAGCCCTTCGAGCTTCTTCAGGATGGGTTCGGCCTCCTTGAGGCGGTCGGCCTTCTTGAGGGGGCGGGCGATGGCGAACGCCGCGGCCGCCTTGAGGGTTTCCGGGTCGTCGGGGGCCGCGGCGACCGCCGCGCGGTACAGCCCCGCGGCCTTGTCCACGTCGCCGACCGCCACGCGGGCTTGCGCCACCGCCAGGCGGCCGTGCCCGTCCGTGGCGGCGGCCTCGATCTCGCGGATCACGGCCTCGGCGTCCGCCTTCCGGCCGTTGTCGGCCAGGAACTGGACCAGGGCCACCCGCGGGGCCTGGTCGTCCTTGGACAGACCGACCGACCGTCGGAAGGAGTTTTCGGCGTCGGCCAGCCCGGCCTGGGCCTGGGCCTTGCGGCCGTCGGCCTCGGCCCGCTTGGCCACCAGGTAGAGGATCTTGCCGAGCCAGAGGTGGTTACGGTAGTCCTTCGGGCCCGCGGCGACGGCCGCCCGCGCCTTGTCAAGGGCGCGGGCGTAGTCACGCGACTGGACCGCCAGGTCGGAGGCCATCAGTTGCTGCACGCCGGTCAGGGCCGACTGGTTCTGCAAGCCCCGGAGCAACCGGTCCGCCTGGGCGTACCGCTGCCTCTCGTAGAGCAGCCGGGCGGCCCGGAGGACGACGTCCGGGTTCCGCTCGCCGAGGTCGACCGCCCGCAGGTAATGGACGAGCGCCGACTCCGGCCGGCCTTGCCGCTCGTCGATGACGGCCTCGGCCGTCGCGACCCCGGGCCAGTTGGGGCGGATCCGTGCGGCCTCGGCCAGGAGCCCGCGGGCCCGGACCAGCGACCGGTCCCGGTCCTCGGCCTGGCCCCGCTGCGCCCTCCGGAGCAGGAGGCTGGCCTCGCAGCAGAGCCCCAGCGTCCGGTCCCCGCCCCTCTCCGATTCGAGCCGGCGGATCTCCCCCAGCAACCGGTCCGCGGCGGCCTCGTCGTTGTCGAGCAAGGCCTGATCGAACAGGAGGAGCCGCAGCCGGAGGTTCCCCGGGTCCTCGTCGGCGAACCGCCGGGCCAGGCTCCGGGACCGCTCCATGTCACCGGCCTGGGCGAAGGCGTCGGCCAGGCCCGGCAGGAGTCGCAGGCGGTCGTTCCGGCCGAGGTCGGAGGCGGCCTTCTCCAGCGCGGACAGGGCCCGGATCGCCTCGGGTCCCGCCTTCGACCCCCAGTAGCCCGCCCGCGCCAGGCGTAGCTCGACGGGGACGGGCCGGCCGAGCCGACGCTCCGCCTCCTCGATCAGGCGCAGGGCGTCCTCCAGCCGGCCCGCCTTCCGCTCCAGGTCGGCCTGGGCGCGCCAGAGGCCGGCCCGGTCGGGCGCCTTCTCGCGGGCGGCCTTGATCACCCGGGCGGCCTCGTCCGCACGGCCGCGGGAGACGAGCGCCTGGGCCTTCCGGTACGCCACGTCGGGCGATTCCGACGTCGCCCGCTCCGCGTCCGCCAGGGTCCGGTCCGCCTCCACCCACTGCCGTTCGGACTCGGGCCGCCGCAGCTCCCGGTTGATGAGCACCAGCGCCAGCTCGACCCGGGCGGCCGGGGGGGCCCCGGGCAGCGCGAGCGCCTTCCGGTATTCGTCGGCCGCCTCGTCGAGCCTGTCCCGGGTCGTGAGCGCCGCCGCCAGGCCCAACCGGGCCTCCAGGTCGAGGTACCCGCCCGGCAGGGTGATCTCGAGCGCCCGGCGGTACGCGGTGTCCTGCTGGTCGGAATTGCCGAGCTCGCCGTAGCAGGCGCCGGCCAGCAGATACGCCTGTTTCGCCTGGGTCAGCATGGCCCGGTGGGCCGCCAGGGCCGGCGCCGCCCGTTCCAGCTTGGCCGCACCTTTGGCCCATTGTCGCTGCGTGACGAGCAACCGCCCTTCGAGATATTCCAGCGTCTCGGGCAGGGGCTTCACGGCCCGAAACTGGTCGACCGCCCGGGTCGCTTCCGGAACCTTCCCGGTAGAGACCAGGGCGTTGGCGAGGAGCCACAGGAATTCGGGCCTGTCACGCCCCGGGACCTCCTTGAGGGCCCGTTCCAGGGTGGCCGCCGACGCGTCGAGTCGCCCCGAGGCCTGCTCGACCGACGCCAGGACCCGATACATGGCGGCGTTCGCGGGGTGCAGCTTCAGGCCGCGGGCCAGGAGGCCCCTCGCCTTTTCAAAGCCGGCCTTGCCCGGGGCCAGGGCCGACCCCGCGGCGGCCAGGATCACGTCGGCGTCGTCCGGGGCGAGCTCCAGCGCGCGGGCCACGTCGGCGTCCGCGCCGGCCGTCCCGAACTCCTTGTCCTTGGCCCCGAACTCCCGGCGGTAGCGGGCCCGCGCCACGTACGCCGCCGCGGACCCGCCGTTGGCCGCGATCAGGCCCGGCCTGGCCTTCCCGCCCCCCTTCTTCTTCCCGCCGGCGCCGGCCGGCCCGGCGTCCCCGCCGGCGTCCATGACCAGGTCGGCCGCGGCGGCCCTCCGGAACTGTTTCCTCAACAGGGACGCCAGCCGGGTGTACGCCTCGACCCGGCCCGGCGCGGCCGCGCGGACCTTCTCGTAAGACCCCGCCGCCTTGACGTATCTGCCCAGGGCTTCCAGGCACTGGCCGCGCAGGAATTCGAGATCGGCGTCCTTGCCGTCGGGACCCAGCAGGACGTCCAGGTGCGACAGCGAGGCGGAATAATCCCCCAGGGCCATCCGGGCTTCCACGAGCCGGCGGCGGGTCTCGGCGCGGTCGGGGTCGCGGACGAGGACTTTCTCGAACACCTCGGCGGCGTTCCTGGTACGGTCGGGCGCGGCCTGCGGCGTGTCGGGCATCCACAGCAGCCCTAACCGCATCCGCGCGTCGACGTCCCCGGGCACGTAATTCAGGTAGCGGTCCAGCTGGCGCATGGCCCCAACCGGGTCGTTCCGCTTCTCGGCGAGGTCGGCCTGCCTGAGGAAGTTGACCGCGCTCCGCTTCGTCTGGAACTTGTGGAGGACGTAGACGCCGGCGACCAGGAACGCCGCGCCCAGCGTCAGGCCGAGGAAAAGTCTCAGGTTGAGCCGTCTCATGGGTGCTCGCTTCTCCCGTCCGTTCGGGAGACTCCGGGGGGTCGACGCGTTCCCGGGAAACGGCCCGGGGGGGGCACGGTCCGTTGGGGCGCTCGGTGTTCGAGGCGGGGGCATGGGGCGACGAGTGCGTTCGAGGCGTTTCGGGGCGGCGGGCTCGCGGGGGGCGCTCCGCGAAACCCTCCCGGGCCGGACCTGGCGCGGCGGGAGGACGGCGGGCGCGACGACGAACTCATCTTCTCGATCTTAGCACCCGCCGGGGCTCGGGGGAACTCCCGGGGCGCGCAAAAACGCGGGGCAGCCCGGTGGGCTGCCCCGCGTCGGGGGTGTTTAACCCCGGTGACTTCGGGGGTGTCCGCCGCTCACTTGGCGGCGCGGCGACGCAGGGTGTAGCCCAGGCCGAAGAGGCCGGCGACGGCCGCCATCCCGAAGGTGGCCGGCTCGGGGGTCGCCAGGGGGGCGCCCGTCTCGGTGATGATGTAGCTGATCTTCCCGGTACCGGTACCCGCGTTGTTGATCGTCGGGCCGGCGTACTGGATCGCGGAGATCGTATAGGTGAAGGTCCCGTTGGTCCCCGTCAGCTTGCCGTCGGTGAGCGTGTCGGTGCTGACTTCCCCGCCCGTGTCCGAGCGGAAGATGGAAAGGGTGTTGACGGGGGTCAGCGTGACCGAGCCGCCGGACGACGGGTTGATCAGGATCGTGTCGGTGAACACGGCATTTCCGGTGTCGGTCGCGGGCGGCGCGGTGCCGGTCACGAACGTGACATCCACGCCGGCGATGATGGTCGTGCCGGACTGGGGCGTCACCGAACTCACGGGGCCGAGGGTGACGGTCGTCCCACCAAAAGTGAACACGGCCGGGGCCGGCGTGCTGTTGTAGGTGAAGGCGGCGTCCGCCTCACGGGAGCCGACTAGCAAGGCGAGGCCGCCGGCAAGGGTGGCACCGACGATTCCGCGTGCAAACTTCGTCATGGTCTGTTCCTCGGTTTTCAAGGCTGCGAGTGGTCGTGGCGAATGTCCGCTCCGGGCGCCGCGTTTCCCCCGGCTCAAGTGCGCGGGTCGGCGTGCGTCGGTTCCCGGACCGTTTCCCGGCGCCCCGGGGGCGGGTTGCCCCCGGTCTTCCGGAACCCGGTGTCCGGTTTTTGTCGGGGCCGCGACCCTGGTTTCGGGAGGGTATCGCGGTGGAGTCTTGCCCGGTGACCTTGACTTGCCTCGGGGCGGAACTCCCTTCCTTCGCGTCGGTCTACGGGGGTAACCCGGACCTGGCGGGTCAGGGCCTTCCTCCGCCTCGAGCCAGGCTTCTGGCTCAGTCACAGCCCTCGGCGGGGTGACAGTGCTTCCATGCATCTCATTGGGCTCGCGATCAGCCAATATGCCAAGCCGTGCTCTTGGACGCAAGAAAAAGTTTCAAAAGCCACCTTTTATTCCGCACCATTCCGTCCGCCTCGTCACCCCCCGGGATCGCCGGCCCCCCGGGTCGGCCTGCCGTCCCGCCCCTGACGGGGCCCGCCCGTCCGCCACGGCCTCGCCTCATCTGAATGGCCCTCAAAGGCTTGTGAACGGTCGCATGGGCGGGTGCGGGCACCGGGTCGGTGCGGCCGCGGCGGGCGCGTCGCCTCAGGCGCGGACGATCCGGTCCCGCCCCGTGTTGACATCCCGCAACGCGTCGCGGGTGTCGACCACCAGGGCCGAGTGCTCGGCGACCCGCGGCCAGTCGTAGGCCGAGTGGTCGGTGACGACCAGGACGCAGTCCCGGGAGCGGAGGAACTCCGGGGTCAGCTCCTGGCTGGACATGCGGAGGTGGGGGTAGTGCCGCATCGGGGGGAGGGCCGGGATGTGGGGGTCGTTGTACGAGACCTCGGCCCCCTTCTTGAGGAGCAGGTCCATCAGCTCGAAGCCGGGCGACTCGCGCGGGTCGTCCACGTCCTTCTTGTAGGCCATGCCCATCAGGACGACCTTGCTCCCCTTGACCGGCTTGCCGTGGTCGTTCAGCGCGTCGGCCACGCGGGCGACCACGTAGGCGGGCATGCCGGTGTTGATCTCGCCGGCGAGCTCGATGAACCGGGTGGCCAGGCCGTGCTTGCGTGCGACCCAGGTCAGGTAGAAGGGGTCGATCGGGATGCAGTTGTGGACGAAGACCCCGCCGGTGGTCGCAAACGTGTGCGTCCCGGGGACCTCCAGGGAAAAGACGGGCTCGTCGGCCGGGCCCGGCGTCACGCCGACGACGGCCAGGGTGCGGCCTTCCGACCAGGCCCGCGCGGCCCGGGGGGGGCCGGGGCGGCGCCGGGCCGCCTCGAGTCGGCGGAGCCGATCTCCTTTCTCGCCGGCGATCAAGGGCGACAGCCGGAGCAGGTTCTCGCGGCCGGAGAGCAGGAGGTGGGGCTTGCCTTTCTTCCGGGTCGACTGGAGGCCCATCCCCTGGAGCAGCGAATCGACCTGGGCGAGCAACTCGGGGCTGGATGAGAAGTAGCCCGCTCGGCCCGTGTTCAGTTGGTGTTCGTAATCACGCCCGCCTTTGCGATAGGTCCGCGCCCCGGTCCGGACGTACACGTCCCCGTCGCCCCTGAGCAGCCCTGCCAAGACCTGCTCCCGGTGCCGGCTCGCCCCGCTCATCGCGACCGCGGGGATGCGCATCGTGTGCGAATTCACCCCGGTACACAGGACGTCGCGGAACAGGTGGCCGAGGATGATCGACCCCGCCCGCAGGGTGGTGGTGTGACAGGTCCCGTCGTCGAACTTCGAGGCCGAAACGCCGACCGCGGCGAGGATGCGGACGACGTCCTCGATGTACTCCACCTCGTCCCGGTTGAAAGTGAAGCGGACGCGCGGGTTGCCTCGCTCTTGGCTGATGCACCCCTCGCTAAGGAAATAGCCGAGGAGGCGACAAAACTCCGGACTGATAGGCAGGAGGGCCGGGAACGTCGTGTGCGACGCGCCCCGACCGCTCAAAAGGACGAGTTGATCACGACCGAACCCGAGTTCCGCCTCAAGTTCCAGATACCTCCTGGCGGACAAAGAGTCCTTGCGGATCGAATCGCGGATGGTCCAGCCATACCGCCCTTTGAGGAGGGCTTCGTGGCGGCCCCAAGGGACGTCCCGGCGCCTCACATGGAGCCTGTCGACGAGGGACGCCGGGAGGGTCGCGAGGAGGTCGATGTGGGCATCCGCGCGGTCCCCCTCGGCGGCCGAGGGAATCCCATTGAACAGGGGAACGCGGTCCCCCGCTTTCAGGTCCCGGGCCTCGCGGACCACCAGCCGGTCGTCCGAGACGATGAGCATCGGGTGGCGGTCCGTCGTCCGGATCGTGCGGTTGCCCCCCAGCCGGATCTCCAGCATGACGCCGCGGAACCTCCGGCGGAACAGGTGTGAGACGGCCTTCCAGCCCGCTTCCCCCGTCCCCGGATCGATCGACAAGGTTTCCAGGCCCGAGGGCTCGATCACCTCGACGTCGCCGAGGCGCAGGGGGTCCGACCCGCCGCAGAACCTTTGGAACAGGTCGGCGAGCGGGAGGACGGTGTCGAAGTCCCGGCCGCGAACCCGGACCGTCTCCGATCCCGCGAGGCAGTGCCCCCCCAGGCCGGGCCCCGGGTAGAACGCCTGGAAGCCGAAGGGTTTCGTTTTGGCGGCCTCGATCACCTCCCAGACGTTGATCCCCATCCGGTCGTAGAGGACCTTCAGCTCGTTGACCAGGGCGATGTTGACGGCCCGGTAGGTGTTCTCGAGGATCTTGCTGGCCTCGGCCACCTCGGGGCTGGAGACGCGGACCACCTTGACCACGACCCGGGCGTAGAGGTCGGCGGCCAGGCCGAGGCTCCGGGGCTCCAGGCCGCCGACCACCTTGGGGATCGTGGGCGCCGAGAACTGCGGGTTGCCGGGGTCCTCGCGCTCGGGGCTGAAGGCGAGGAAGAAGTCTTCGCCGGCCTTCAGGCCGCCGGCCTCCAGGATCGGCAGGACGACCTGGCGGGTGGTGCCCGGGTAGGTCGTGCTCTCCAGGACGACGAGCTGGCCGGGCCGGAGCGTGGCGGCGACCGCGCGGGCGGACGCGATGACGTAGGCCAGGTCGGGCTCGCGGGCGTCGGTCAAGGGGGTGGGGACGCAGATGATGACGGCGTCCGGCTCGCCGAGCCGGTCGAACCGCTCGGTCGCCTCGAACCCGCGCCCCCGCATCGCGCGGATCGTTCCCCCGTCGATGTGGCCGATGTAGCTCTCCCCGGCCTGGAGCTTGGCGACCTTGGCCGGGTCGACGTCGAAGCCGAGGACGGCGGCGCCCCGGTCGGTGAACGCCCGCGCGAGCGGCAGGCCGACGTACCCCAGGCCGATGATCCCGACGCGGAAGGCGCCGCCGTCGATCTTGGCCCGCAGCGCGTCGTAGGCGTCCGTGGTCGGATGGCCCGTGGTCGGGGCGGCACTCGAACTGGTCATGGGTCGCGTCTCAGGGGGGGGTCGTTGGGACTCGGAGGCTGTCGGGAAACGATGATAGCCGATATCTGGTGATTTATGACGGGTTGATCGGACAAAAGCGCGGGCGTCCGCCGGGAGGGCCTTCCCCCTCTTGACCAGTATGAGTCATCATATATTTGTAATAAGTCGTTGTTCCGACCGGGAAAACCTACCGGACGGCCTCTCATTTCTGCACGCGGATCGCCAGCAGGGTCCCCGGGCGCCCCCGGGCGATGGCACGCCGGTCGAGGCGGTCGACGGCCGGGCGGAGGGGGCCGGGGAAGTAGGCGCCCCACTGCCCCACCCGCGCGAAGTTGACGAACGTGGCGTCCGAGAACCGGGCGGCGAGGCGGCGGACGTCCTCGGGGGTGTTCGACCGGTAGAAGGTCTCGTAGTTCTCGTACCGGTCGACGCCCCGGCGGCCGTTCAGGAGGCGGAGGTAAGGGCCCTTGATCTTCAGGCGTTCGGCGAGCAGGGAGGCCCGGCAGAACGGGTGGCGGGCGTCGACCGTCAGGGCCCAGAAGACGCCCCCGTCGCAGAGCACGTCGTACAGCTTCGCCCAGAACGCCTCCGGGGCCGGCAGGTGCTCCAGGACCATCACGGAGTAGGCGAGCCGGACCGAGCCCGGGGCCAGGGGGGCGTCCTCGAACAGGCAGCGGTGCGTCTCCGTGAAGTGGCCCCCGAGGGGGATCTCCGGGTCCGGCTCGACGCCGATGAACCGGCCCGACGCCTCGGCGACCGACCGCTGGAGCGGGACGCTGCCGTCGAGCCCCTTGCCGCACCCGATGTCCAGGACGGTCGGCCGGCCGCCCGGCGTCGCGGCGTCGGCCAGGACCATGTCGCGGAAGATCCGGTCCCGCCATTCGCCCGCCCGGTAGCGTTCGACGTAAGGCGCCCAGGGGTCCGACATCGGCTCAGCGCCTCCCCGCGGTTTCGGCCACGAGGGGGGGGCGGTCGAACGCGACCTTGCCCCAGGACCGGGCGGCCCGGCCCGTGGCCCAGACCCAGAACGCCACCCAGGCCGCGGCGTTCAGGACGAGGAACGAGGCCGCCGCCGCGGTCAGGCGGACGCGCCCCCCCGCGGCCGTCAGCCCCGCCGCGGCGAGCAGGTAGCCGGCGACCTGGGCGAGGAAGATCGACCGGTAAACGCCCCCCAGGGCGGCGCTCGTCGCCAGCACCCCGATCAGGCCCCAGGGGGCCGCCAGCCTGGCCAGCTTGTGCGAGACGAACTGCCAGCAGACCGGGTTCCGCCAGGGGAGAAGGGCCGCCGGCAGCCGGGCGGCGAGCTGGAAGTTGCCCGAGAGGGTGCGGACCTTGCGGCGGAACTCGTCGCGGGTCCGCCCGGGGAGCCGGTCGAAGGCCCGCGCCCGGCCGTCGTGGGCCACCCGGAACCCCTGCATCGCGACGTTCAGGGGCCAGTAGACGTCGTCCAGGATCGTCCCGGCCGGGATCGGCCGGAACAGGCCCCGGCGCACCGCGCAGATCGCGCCGGTGACGCCGACCGTCGAGTGCACCCGGGCTTCGAGCTTCCGGAGCCATTTCTCCATCCGCCAGTAGAGGCCGACCCCCCCCAGCGCGCCCGCCCCTTCCTCCAGGACGAGGTCGCCGCTGACGGCCCCGACGGACGGGTCGGCGAAGTTCTCCAGTAGTCGGGGCAGGGCGTCCTCGGCCCAGGTCTGCCGGGCGTCGGCGAAGACGAGGATTTCGCCGGTGGCCGCCGCGCACCCCTCGGTCAGGGCGACCGCCTTGCCCCGGTTGGCGGGCAGGTCCACCACCCGGACCCCCCGCCCCTCGAAGGACCGGGCGACCTCCGCCGTCCCGTCGGTCGAGCCGTCGGAGACCAGGATCACCTCGCCGGCCACCCCCGAGGAGGCGACCCGCCCGAGCACCTCGTCGAGCCTGCGCGCGATGTTCCGTTCCTCGTTGTAGGCCGCCAGGACCATCGACAGGGAGCGCGGCGCGGGCCCCGGCGGCGCGGGCGGCGGGCCCCCGGCGGCCCCGGCCCGCGCCCACAGGAGCGCGGGGTAAATGGCGTAGGGGTACGCGGCGCACGCCGCGGAGGTCCAGAAGAGCGCTTCGAGCACGTCCATCGTTCCCCCGGTGCGGGCCCACGGGCCCGCACGATCGTACCCCGGCGCGGGGCCGACCGACACGCGTCACCCCGCGTCGGACGGCCGGCCCGTCAGGGCCGCGAAGAGGTCCTGGTAAAGGAGGCCCTGGGCCTCGAAGGTGAACTCACGGCGGACCCGGTCGCGGCCCCGCGCCCCCATGGCCAGCCGCCGGCCCTCGTCGCCCAGGGCGTCGAGGACCCGGCGGGCGAAGGCGGACGGGTCGCCGGCCGGGACGAGGTAGCCGCTCGCCCCGTCCTCGACGACCTCGGGGGTCCCCCCCACGGCGGTCGCCACCACGGGGACGCCCGCGGCGAACGCCTCCAGGGCGACGTTGGGCAAGCCCTCGGTGAACGACGGCAGGGCCAGCAGGTCCAGGTGCGGCAGGACCCCGTCGAGGTCGTCGCGGAAGCCCGCCAGAAGGAACCGGCCGCCGAGCCCCGCGCCGGCGACCCGGCGGGCCAGGTCGTCGCGCAACGGGCCCTCCCCGAAGACCACGAAACCGACGTCAGGCGCCTCGGCCACGACCCGGGCGGCGGCCCCGACCAGGACGCCGAACCCCTTCTCCGGGCTGAGCCGGCCGGCGGCCCCCACGACCCGGGCGGGGGGGCGGTCGAACATCGCGAGCAGCCGGGCCCGGCCGCCGGGGTCGGGGGCGGCGAAGCGGTCGGCCCGGATCGCGTTGCGGATCACGACCACCCGACCGGCCGGCACCCCGGCGCGGCGGACCTTGACCGCCTGCCCCTCGGAGACGCAGACGACCCGGTCCATCCCCCGCAGGCAGAGGCGGTCGACCGCCTCGTTGAGCCGGACCTTGAGGGTGGCGGCCGTCCAGCCCCGCGAGACCGCGACGGCCGGCACCCCGGCCCCCCGGGCGGCGGCCCGCCCCACGAGGTCGGGCTTGTAGCCGTGGCAGCAGACGACGGCCGCCCCGAGGCCGCGGAGGTGGCCGGACACCTCGCCGACCGACGCCCGGTAGCCCCGCCCGTAGCCGTCGACGTTGTGGCGCAGCTCCACCGCCTCGAACCCGAGGCGGCGGGCCTCCCCGACGAACGGCCGGCTCCGCCCCCCCTCGGTGAAGGCGAGGAAGACCGTCCGGGTCCCGCCGGGCAGGGCCGCGGCCAGCCCGAGCATCTGGCGCTCGGGGCCCCCGAGGAAGGGCGACGCCGTCAGGTGGGCGACGACCACCGCGACCCCCCCGGCCTGCGAGCCGTCACGACGCCACCCCTTCCCGGCGGTCCACGAGGCACTTCTCCCAGACCCGTTCCAGGTCGCCGGCCAGGACGTCCCAGTCGTACCGCTCCAGGACGAGCCGGCGGGCGCGGTCGGCCATCGCCCGGAACCGCCCCGGGGCGCGGACGCTCTCGACGAGGGTCCGGGCCATCTCCTCCGGCGTGTCGGCGATCGCGACGTCCTCGCCCGGGGTCAGGCGCAGCCCCTCGGCGCCGACCCGGGTCGAGACCACGGGCAGGCCGCACGCCAGCGCCTCGAGGATCTTCAGCCGCGACCCGCCGCCGATCCGGAGCGGGACCGCCATCACCCCGCAGCCGGCCAGGTACGGCCGGACGTCGGCGACGCTGGCGTGCAGCTCCACGCCCGGCGACCCGGCGACCCGGCGGGCGAGCGCCGCGGGGGGGTTGCGGCCCACCAGGCAGAGCCGGGCGTCCGGCTCGGCGGCCCGGACCTCGGGGAAGATCCGGTCCAGCAGGAGGCCGACCGCGTCCAGGTTCGGCCGCCACTCGAAGCTCCCCAGGAAGAGGATCTTGTGCGGGTCGCCGGCGGGCACGACGCCCTCGAAGTAGGCACGGTCGATCCCGTTGTCGACCACGTCGACCCGGTCGGCGCCGAACCGGCCCCGGACCAGGGCGGCGTCCTCCGCGCTGACGGCGACGACCCGGTCGGCCTCGGCGAACGCCCGCCGCTCGAACCGCTCGAACTTCGCCCACTGCCGCCCGATGTACCACCGCCGCAGCGGGTCCGTCTCGGTCTCGTGGTACCGCTGCCAGATCAACGACTCGACGTTGTGGGCCATCAAGACCCGGCGGGCGCCGGGGAGCGCCCGCATCGCCTCGAAGAAGTGCGCCCCCTCGGCCTGCCAGAGGTCGACCTCGTGCCCGGCGGCGTACCCGAGCAGGCCCCGCCGGACCGAGCCGCTGGTGTGCGAGGCGACCGAGTAGGGCAGGGGGGAGGCGAGGTTGGCGGCCAGGCGGGCGTAGAACCGCGGGCCCGACTTGGGGGCCACGGCGTGGTCGACCGCGAAGGTCTCGACCCCGTGGCCGTTGAGGTAGTCGACCGCCTCGCGCGCGTCCTCGCGGCCGGCCCCGCCGTGGTAGACGTAGGTGACCCGGTGCCGTCGGGCGAGCCGCAGGGTCAGGTTGAGCGTGCGGACCCGGTTGCCCGACGACGCCGGGTAGGGCAGGTCGCCGCCGACGATCACGACCCGCATCACGAAACCGCCCCCGC
>JAABUQ010005862.1_pt1 | contig 19155 bp, 20 predicted proteins | sample 5560001 | NCBI WGS metagenome assembly JAABUQ01 (sample SAMN10711888, study PRJNA513371) | rock metagenome | isolation source: Antarctica rocks | place: Antarctica: Victoria Land, Finger Mt nord | collected 2015-12-18
CAACCGCACTCTCGCCAAGCCCTTCAAGTGGACCAAGACAGGGAAGCCCCTTGCCGCATGAGATACGCCCAAATAGGGGCCGTTCTTCCAGCGGGTTGTACTAGGCGCGGCAGTGCTGGCTGCAGTCTGGGTGGTCGAAAGCAGCTATTACGTCGTGCAGCCGACGGAAATGGCCGGCGTCCGCCGCTTTGGGGTCGTTACCAGCCCGGCGCCGATCGGGCCGGGGTTGCATTGGAAGCTGCCGGTGGACAGGGTGGACCACCTGCAAGTCAGCCTGACGCAGTTCCAGGCCGGGGATCTCAGCGTTTATACGATCGACAACCAGGCCATACGCATCGGCATTGGGCTGAGCTACCGCGTGCCAACGGATGCGGCGTTCAAGCTTCTGTATACCGTGGGCCGCAGCGGCAATGTGGATATAGACTCCAACCTGCGCCCGATTGTCGCCGACCGTGCCCTACGCGTGTTCGCCCGGCGCAACACCGTCAACATCAGCGCGGAGCGCGAGGCCATCGCCAACGAGGTGCGCCGGTCCGTGCAGGAGGCAGTGAGCGGTGCCTTCGGGATCGAGATCGTGGACCTTCAACTCAGCCGGATCGAGTATAGCGCCGCCTTCACTCAATCGGTCGAGGCCGCAGTGGGTGCCAAGAATGCCGCCATCCAGGCGGAGAACACGGTGGTCCGCATCCGCTATGAAGGCGAGCAGGCCAAGGTTCAGGCAGAGGCACAGGCCGTCGCCGCCAATACCCGGGCCGAGGGCGAAGCCCGCGCCGCCGTCACACGAGCACGTGCGGAGCGTGAGGCGACGGTGCTCCGGGCGGAGGGGACAGCGCAGGCCACAGCCCTGACTGGCCAGGCCGAAGCCAGCGCCGTCCAGTTGATGGGCGCTGCGGTTGCAGCCAATCCGCGAGTTGTGGAGTTCGAGACGGCCCGGCGCTGGTCCGGCTTGCTGCCCACGACGATGCTGGGCGGCGATACTGTGCCGATGCTGTCGCTTCCGGGCGCCGGCACGGCTACTCCCGCCGCAGCACCTGGTCGGTGATGAAGCTGGACAGGCCGCCAGCGACGAAATCCCGCTTCAGGCGCTGCTCGTCATATTCGGTCCGCACCCAGTCGAGGAACGGGATACGGCCCTCGGCCTCTGCGGCGTAGCGGACAAAGAAAGCGTCGAGCACGCCGGTGCGGGCACGGCTCCAATGGCCGAAACGCCATGAAAGCTGTTGCAGCGCGTCGGCGGCCTGTCCGCCCTCGAACATGATTGCCAAGCCCGATGCCAGCCCGGCGCGGTCTGCACCGGACTTGCAGTGCATCAGCGCCGGGGTTTGCAGGGCGGCGTAGATGTGGGCGAAGCGCAGGATGCGGTCGCGATGCGGGGCACCGCGGCTTTCGAAGGCCATGTCTATGTGATGCAGGCCCAAGCGTTCCGCGGCTTCGCGCGACAGGGCGTCCGAGCCGCACTTGCGATGGCCCCGCAGGTTGACGAGCGTCTTCAGCCCGTAGCGCCGAGTTGCCGCCGCAAGGTGCCCCGGGGTGGGGTGGTTGGAACGGTAAAGCTTGCCGGGAACTACCTCGGCCAGGTTGGTCCAGACCGAGCGGAACACGGCATGGTCCACAAGCAGGCTGTCGGCCCAGGCGGCGGCGCGTCCGCGGGGTGTGGCAAGAGTGCTGTTGAACGCCATGCTTCCAGTTCCAAGCGGGGATAGCGACTTCTGCTCCCTCTCCCTCCGGGAGAGGGTTGGGGTGAGGGAAGCGGCAAGCACCGCTAGCGAAACGTAGAAAACGCCCCTCGATCTATCACAGAAGTCGGCGCTTGGGGTTTCCCTCACCCCGACCCTCTCCCGGAGGGAGAGGGAGCAGGCAGTCTAACGCTTGTCAAGAAGAGCACTGGTTCACCCTGGACGGAGCCAACGCTTGCTGCCTCGTCTGCCTCGTCGGCTTTACAGAAAGACCTAACCCTTGCGGTCCACCAGGAGCTGCTTGATCTCGCCAATTGCCTTTGCCGGGTTCAGGCCCTTGGGGCAGGTCTGGGTGCAGTTCATGATGGTGTGGCAGCGATACAGCTTGTACGGGTCCTCAAGCGCGTCCAGCCGGTCTCCGGTCGCCTCGTCGCGGCTGTCGGCGATCCAGCGGTAGGCTTGCAGCAGCGTTGCCGGGCCGAGGTAACGGTCGCCGTTCCACCAGTAGCTAGGGCAGGACGTGGTGCAGCAGAAGCACAGGATACACTCCCACATGCCGTCGAGCTTGCTGCGTTCCTCCTTGCTCTGCCTACGCTCGGCATCCGGCGGCGGCGGCGTATCGGACTTTAGCCACGGCTCAATGCTGCGGAGCTGGGCGTAGGCCTGGGACAGATCAGGCACTAGGTCCTTCACCACAGCCATGTGCGGCAGCGGATAGATGCGGACGGCGCCCTCGATTTCGTCATGCGCCTTGAGGCAGGCGAGCGTGTTGCCGCCGTCAATGTTCATGGAGCATGAGCCGCAGATGCCCTCGCGGCAGGAGCGGCGGAAGGTCAGGGTCGGGTCCACCTCGTTCTTGATGTAGATCAGGGCGTCGAGCACCATCGGCCCGACCTTGTCCATGTCTAGCTCGTAGGTGTCGAGGTGCGGGTTTTGCCCATCGTCGGAGTTCCAGCGATAGATCTTGAACTGCTTGACCCGGGTGGCGCCGGGCGCCGCCTTGTAGGTCTTGCCCTGCCCGATCTTGCTGTTCTTGGGCAGCGTGAAAACGGCCATGTCTTGCGAACCTTGCGGTCTGGAGCAGGCCTGTGGTGGGCGGCTGCTCGTGAAAACGAAGGCGTGGGATGCGGCACCTATGTAGGCGCCGCACGAACCGCCTTTTAGTAAACGCGCTTCTTCGGCGGGAATACGCTGACCTCGTTGGTGAGGGTCTGCATCTTTACCTCGCGGTAGCCCAGGTCCACCTTACCGTCCGTGTCGCACCAGGCCAGGGTGTGCTTCATCCACTCGCCATCGTCGCGATCCGGGAAGTCGTCGTGCGCATGGGCGCCGCGGCTCTCGTGACGGTTCTCGGCGCTGACCATCGTGGTCATGGCATTGCCCATCAGGTTGTCGAACTCCAGCGCCTCCAGCAGGTCGGTGTTCCAGACCAGGCTGCGGTCGCTGACGCTCATATCGGCCATGCTGGACCATAGGCCCTGCATCTTCGACACGCCCTCTTTAAGGCTCGCGCTGTTGCGGTAAACCGCGGCGTGGGACTGCATGACCTTCTGCAACTCGAACCGCATGGCCGAGACTTTGGTGCCACCATTGGCGTTCCGCACCGCGTCGAAGCGGTCCAGCGTCGCCTCCCCGGCGCGTGCCGGCAATGGGGCCTGGCTGGAGCCGGGCTTGAGGATTTCCCCGGCCCGGTGCGCTGCGGCGCGTCCGAACACCACAAGGTCCAGCAGGGAGTTGGTGCCCAGCCGGTTGGCACCGTGCACGGAGACGCAAGCGGCCTCACCGACCGCCATCAGGCCGGGCACGACGGCGTCCGGGTCCTTGGCCGTGGGACGCAGCACCTCGGTGCGGTAGTTCGTGGGGATGCCGCCCATGTTGTAATGCACGGTCGGCAGCACGGGAATTGGCTCCCTGGTGACGTCCACGCCGGCGAAGACCTTGGCAGTCTCGCTGATGCCGGGCAGACGCTCGTGCAGCAGGTCGGCGCCCAGATGCTCCAGGTGCAGGTGAATGTGGTCCTTGTTGGGGCCGACGCCGCGGCCGGCGTTTATCTCTAGTGTCATGGAGCGCGAAACCACGTCGCGGCTGGCCAGGTCCTTGGCAGTCGGCGCGTAGCGCTCCATGAAGCGCTCACCCTCAGAGTTCGTCAGGTAGCCGCCCTCGCCACGCGATCCCTCGGTGATGAGGCAGCCGGAACCGTAGATGCCGGTCGGGTGGAACTGCACGAACTCCATATCCTGCATGGGGATGCCAGCGCGGATCGCCATGCCGTTGCCGTCGCCGGTGCAGGTATGGGCTGAAGTGCAGGAGAAGTAGGCACGACCATAGCCGCCGGTGGCCAGCACGACGTTCTGGGCACGGAAGCGGTGCATGGAGCCGTCCTCCAGGCACCAGGCCATGACGCCGCGGCAGGCGCCCTCCTCGTCCATGATGAGGTCGAGGGCGATGTATTCTACGAAAAACTCGACCTCGTGCTTCAGGCTTTGCTGGTACAGGGTGTGCAGGATGGCATGGCCGGTGCGGTCGGCGGCGGCGCAGGCGCGCATCGCCGGGGTCTTGCCGTATTCCTTCATGTGGCCGCCGAAGGGGCGCTGGTAGATGCGGCCGTCCTCGGTGCGGCTGAACGGCACTCCGTAGTGCTCCAGCTCATACACGGCAGGGATGGCCTCGCGGCACATGTATTCGATGGCGTCCTGGTCGCCGAGCCAGTCCGACCCCTTCACGGTGTCATACATATGCCAGCGCCAGTCGTCCTCGCCCATGTTGCCCAGCGCGGCGCCGATGCCGCCCTGCGCCGCGACCGTGTGGCTGCGGGTGGGAAACACCTTGGTCAAGCAGGCCGTGCGCAGCCCGGCCGCACCCATGCCCAGCGTCGCCCTTAGCCCGGCGCCACCAGCGCCAACGACAACCACGTCGTAGGTATGATCAACGACGTTGTAGGCACGGGCGGACGGCATAGAAATCGCGTTCATTTACATCGCCTTGCAGGGGTGCAGGGGCACCCGGAGTGACCCAGCAGATATAGTCAGGCCAACGCCATTTTCAGCACCGCAACCGACGCCAACAGGCCTAATAGCAGGGCTGCGGCCTTGGTCCCGAGGATGGCAATGTTCATCAACCACTTGGCGTTGATGTAGTCCTCATAGATGACCTGCAACCCCAGTTGCATGTGGTGGAAGGTGATGGCGATCAGGGCCAGCAGCAGAGTGGCATTGACTGGGCGCCCGGCCCAATCGACCACAGCCTCCTGTGGAGCGCCTACCAGGCGCAGCACGGCGAAGATGAACCAGAGGGTCAGCGGCACGAGCGCGATGCTGGTGATCCGCTCGGCATACCAGTGATGCACGCCGGAGTGCGCCGCCCCCGTGCCGCGCGCCCGGCCAAGCTGGGAGCGCATCACCTCGATGGCCATTTTCTCGCGCATCGCGGCTATCCCCTCAGCATCCAAAGCGCCGCCGCCCACACCAGGATGGTGCTGACGACGGTGGCGATCACCGTAGCCCAGCCGGAGGCATGGGTTTGCGGCAGGTCATAGCCGTAGCCGGCGTCCCAGGTCAGGTGCCGGATGCCGCCGAAGAAGTGGTAGAACAGCGAGGCGGTCCAGCCGAACAGCACGAACAAGCCGACGGGCGAGCGCATGAAGCCGCTGACGGTCGCATACGCGCCGGGGCCTTGCGATGCCGCTACCAGCCACCAGACCATCATCAGTGTGCCGACCGAAATGGCGATGCCGGTCACCCGGTTCATGATGGATAGGATGCTGGTGAGCTGCGGGGTATAGATCTGCAGATGAGGCGACAGCGGGCGGCGGACCAGTTGGCCGTCGCTGTCATGCCCGATCATCAGGGCGTCGCGTACGTCTTTCATGGGCTGTCAAGACTCCGGTGCGTCGTCCAGGGTTCCTAAGAAGGGAAGTGGGCGGGGTTAATGAGAGTGCAATGCAGTGCAGCATAACGGGGTGCGTCAGTGCGGCCTGTATCCCTCTCTCCGGGAAAGGGTTGGGGCGAGGAAGGCCGCGAGCATCGAATTTTGAGCGGGAAGACGGGCGGTGTGCCGGATATCCTATCAAAGGAGCCTGGCGCTGGTTGCTTCCCTCACCCCAGCCCTCTCCCGGAGGAAGAGGGAGCAGGGCAGGCTTATGGAATGTGTATGGGGCGGGCGCTACGCCGCGCGGAGCAGCTTCTGCGCCACCACCGTCTCGGCGATCTGCACCGCGTTCAGCGCCGCGCCCTTACGCAAATTGTCGGACACGCACCAGAAGGACAGCCCATGCGGCACCGTCGGGTCCTTGCGGATGCGGCTGACGAACACCGCGTCCTCCCCGGCGCATTCCTGCGGGGTGATGTAGCCGCCGTCCTCCCGCGTATCCATCACCACGACGCCCGGCGCTTCGCGCAGCGCCGCCCGGGCCTCGCCGGCGGTGACCGGCAGCTCGAATTCGACGTTCACGGCCTCCGAGTGGCCGATGAACACGGGGACGCGGACGCAGGTGGCGTGAACGAGGATGTCGGCGCCCATGATCTTGCGGGTCTCGACCGCCATCTTCCACTCCTCCTTGGTGCTGCCATCGTCCATGAAGCGGTCAATGTGCGGGATGCAGTTGAAGGCGATCTGCTTGGTGAACTCCTGCACCGTCGGCGGGTCGTTCACATACATGGCGCGGGACTGTGCCCACAGCTCGTCCATGCCGTCCTTCCCGGCGCCGGAAACGGACTGATAGGTGCTGACCACCACGCGCTTGATGCGGAACTCGTCGTGCAGCGGCTTCAGCGCCACCACCAACTGGACGGTGGAGCAATTGGGGTTGGCGACGATGCCGCGCGGGATGCGGGCCAGCGCCTGCGGGTTCACCTCCGGCACCACCAGCGGCACGTCGGGGTCCATGCGGAACTGGCTGGTGTTGTCGATCACCAGGCAGCCGGCGGCGGCGGCACGCGGGGCGTGGATGGCGGACACGGCGGCGCCGGGGCTGAACAGGGCGATGTCCCATCCCTTGAAGTCGAAGGTGTCGAGGTTCTTCACCTTGAGCACCTTCTTCTCGCCGAAGCTTACTTCCTGCCCGGCGCTGCGGGCGGAGGCGAGGGCGACGACCTCATCCACCGGGAAGTTCCGCTCGGCCAGGGTTTTCAGGATCTCGCGCCCGACCGCACCCGTTGCGCCGACAACCGCGACCCTGTAGCCCATGATGCCTCTCCGAATTGATGCACCAGGGTTAGCGAGTCCCGCCCGGCGCAGCAAGCATTACGGATGCTCCAGCAGCGCCTCCTGGTGGACGCCGGTATGCGCGATGCCGTCGGCGCCGATCCTGCCGCGATACATGCCGCCGCTGTTGAATGGCATGGCGATGTTCCCGTCCCGGTCCACGGCCACGAAGCCGCCATCGCCGCCGATGCCGGCGAGCGACGTCATCACGGCATGGGACCCCTGATACAGGTCGTCCCCCGCCAGCCGCATCCGGGCGGAGAGTTCATGTCCCGCAGCGATGCGGATGAAGCTCTCGCCATGGCCGGTGGCGGACATGGCGACGGTGCCGTCGGCCCAGGTGCCGGCGCCGGGCAGCGGGGTGTCGCCGATGCGGCCCGGCAGCTTGCCGGTCATGCCGCCGGTGCTGGTGGCTGCGGCCAGGCGCCCGGCGGCGTCGCAGGCCACCGCGCCCACCGTGCCGTGGCGGTCCGCGTCGTCGCGGACCTCCGCCGGGCCGGCGAGCATGCGTTGCAAGGCATCCCAGCGGCGTGGGGTGTGGAAGTAGGCGTCCTCGGCGAACTCCACCCCCTGCGCCCGCAGGAAGGCTAGGGCGCCGTCGCCGGCCATGAGGACATGCGGCGAATGCTCCATCACGGCGCGGGCGGCCAGCACCGGGTTGCGCGGCCCGCGTATGCCGGCGACGGCGCCGACATGGAGCGTGCCGCCGTCCATCACCGCCGCGTCCATCTCCTGCACGCCGGCGCGGGTGAACACGGCGCCGCGGCCGGCGTTGAACAGGGGATCGTCCTCCAGCGCCATCACGGCGGCGATGACGGCGTCCAGCGCCGGGCCGCCATCGGCCAGGACGCGGTGGCCGGCCAGCAGGGCGTTGCGCAGGCCGGCGTGGTGGGCCTCCATCTCCCCAGGAGCCATGCGTTCGAGCGGGATGGTGCCGGCGCCGCCGTGCAGGACGAGGGATGGGGTCATGCCGGCGGTTTGACACCGGGCCGGGACGGCGCACAAGGTTTGGGGATGGATGCACCTACGGACGCAAGGCGGTTCTCCCCGAGCGCGGCACGCAACCGCGGGCCGATCCTGGACGCGCTGCGCCCCCGCCTACCCGGCGCCGGGCTGCTGCTGGAGGTTGCAAGCGGCAGCGGCGAGCACTGTGCCCACCTAGCCGCGGCGCTGCCCGGGCTGACGTTCCAGCCGACCGATCCGGACGCGGATGCGCTGGCGAGCATTAACGCCTGGTGCGGCGGGCTGCCGAACGTGCGCCCTGCCCTGGCGCTGAACGCAGCGGCGGCGGAGTGGCCGGTGGCCGTGGCGGATGCGGTGCTGTGCATCAACATGATCCACATCGCGCCATGGGCGGCGGCAGTGGGGCTGGTGGCGGGCGCGGCGCGGGTGCTGCCGCCGGGCGGGGTGCTGGCGCTGTATGGGCCATACATGCGCGGCGGACGGCATACCGGGCCGGGCAACGTGGCATTCGACGCGGATCTGCGGGCGCGGAACCCGGCTTGGGGGATACGGGGGTTGGAAGAGGTGGCGGCGCTGGCGGCGGGGGTTGGGTTCGGGGCGCCGGAGGTCGTAAGCATGCCGGCGGACAACTTGGTCGTGGTGTTCCGGCACGCCGGCGCGATGCCGCCATAGGCACCTTTGCCTGCCCAAGCGCGGCGGCACGGCAAGCAGATACTTCTCTGCTGCGTGACCCGCTGTTTCGTCAGGCATAGGGAAGGTCCCGTCAGATTAGCCTGCCGGCGATCAATCCGGCTTCGACCGCGGCATCGGCCCTTCGCGCCGCAGCCCGTGCCAGGCCAACACGCTGTCCACCAGGAAGGCGACCAACGCAGCCACGGTGCAGGCGAGCGCCGCGCCGAACAACACGACCAGCCACGATGCGACCTGGGCATTCCGCAGCCCGCCGAAGAACAGCACGAGCGCGGCGCCGCAGGTGCATGCGCCGCCGACCGCGCCCAGCACCACAGCCGCGTCCAGCGCTGCCCGGCGGCGGCGCAGGCGGATCAGGTGCGCCAGCAGCAGCCCGAGCTTGGCCTGGTCCTGCTCGGCGTCTGCCAGCTCGGTCAGGTGCTCGGCATGGTCGGCCACCCGGTTCTGCCGGAGGTTGAACATGCCGAGCAGCGTGCCGATGCCCGACAGCAGGAACACCGGGGTGAGCGCGACCTGCACGAGATGGGCGATGGAGTCGACGCCTCCGGCTGCATCAGACGGCAGCATGGATCACCCGGTCCCGGTCAGGTGCGCCGCCTGCGGGATGCTGGCGATACTCCGGTTCAGGTGTCAGTCGCTGCTGCATGATGGACCCTCGTCCGGTGGCGTTCAGTGGGCCTGAGCCATGTTGCAGCCCAGGCATCATTATATAGCAGCGGGAGGGGGACAAGCGTGGACGCCGCCTCGTACCATGCGACGGGATGGGATAACGGCCTCCGGCCTGTGCGAGCTGTTGCCGGGGAACCGGCCTGAATCCTTCACCACGCCAGGAACCACGCCGGGAAATGTGAACTTGGTGCAGTGCACAGTCATGGTGATGATTGGCATACAGGTGTCGGGCGACGAAAGATGGCAACACTGCCAGCCCTGCCATGCCGGCGTCCGGCGACGCCGACACGGCGGCCTATGACAAGGCCGCGCACCCCAAGGGCATGGCCGGCATTGGCGCCAGGGCAGCGTGGTCGGAACATACCCCACTACAGAAAGCCGCACATGAGCAAGCAGAACGTCGCCGACCTGGTCATCGCAGCCCTCTACCAGGCCGGCGTGCGCCGCATCTACGGTGTTGCCGGCGACAGCCTCAATGCGCTGACCGAGGCGCTCCGCAAGCACGGCGGCATTGACTGGATGCACACGCGGCATGAGGAGGTGGCGGCCTTCGCCGCGGGCGGCGAGGCGCACCTGACCGGCAGCCTGGCCGTCTGCGCCGGCAGTTGCGGGCCGGGCAACCTGCATCTCATCAACGGGCTGTTCGACTGCCACCGCTCCCGCGTGCCGGTGCTGGCCATTGCGGCGCAGATCCCCAGCGCCGAGATCGGGCGCAACTACTTCCAGGAAACCCACCCGCAGAACTTGTTCCAGGAGTGCAGCCACTACTGCGAGATGGTGTCCACCCCCGAGCAGATGCCCGGCGTGCTGGAAACCGCCATCCGGGTGGCGGTGGGCAAGCGCGGCGTGTCGGTCCTCGTGCTGCCCGGCGACGTCGCGATGCTGCCGGCGCCGTCCGGCCCTGCCCTGTCCCCGTCGCTGCTGCCCGCCCCGCCGGTGGTGCGCCCGGGGGATGCCGAGCTGGAGCAGTTGGCCACGCTGCTGAACGGCTCCGCCAAGGTGACGCTGCTGTGCGGACGCGGCTGCGCCGGGGCGCACGCGCCGCTGATGCGCCTGGCCGAGGCGCTGAAGTCGCCCATCGTCCATGCGCTCGGCGGCAAGGAGGGCGTCGAGCACGACAACCCCTACGATGTCGGCATGACCGGGCTGATCGGCTTCAGCAGCGGCTACGCGGCGATGATGGGCTGCGACATGCTGCTGATGCTGGGCACCGACTTTCCCTACCGGCAGTTCTACCCGACCGACGCGACCATCGCCCAAGTGGACCTGCGGCCGGAGAACCTGGGCCGCCGGTGCCGGGTCAACCTCGGCGTGGTGGGCGACGTCGGCGCCACGATCGAGGCGCTGCTGCCGCGGCTGGAGGCCAAGTCCGACCGCAAGCACCTGGATGCCAGCCTGGTCCAATACGCCAAGGCGCGGGAGGGCCTGGACGAGCTTGCGGTGGGCCACCCCGGGCGCAAGCCGATCCATCCGCAGTTCCTGGCCAAGACCATCAATGACCTGGCGGCCGACGACGCTGTGTTCACCGCCGACGTTGGCACGCCGACGATCTGGGCCGCACGCTACCTCAAGGTGGGCGGCGGGCGGCGACTGATCGGCTCGTGGAACCATGGCTCCATGGCCAATGCGATGCCGCAGGCCATCGGCGCGCAGGCGACGTACTTGCAGCGCCAGGTGATCTCGCTGTCCGGCGACGGCGGCTTCACCATGCTGATGGGCGACCTGCTGACCCTGGTGCAGCACAAGCTGCCGGTGAAGGTGGTGTTCAACAACGGCAGCCTCGGCTTCGTCGAGCTGGAGATGAAGGCAGCCGGCCTGCTGGAAACCGGGGTTGCGCTGGTCAACCCGGATTTTGCCGCGATGGCCCGCGCCGCCGGGCTGTTCGCCGAGCGGGTCGAGGACCCGGCCGACCTGGCGGACGCCATGCGCGCGGCGCTGGCGCATGACGGCCCGGCGCTGCTGGACGTGGTCACCGCCCGGCAGGAGCTGGCGATTCCGCCCAAGCTGGGCGCGCAGCAGGCTGCCGGGTTCAGCCTGTGGGTGGCCAAGGCCGTCATGAACGGCAGGGGCAACGAGGTGGTGGACCTCGCCCGCACCAACCTGCTGCGTTGAGGAGGAATGCCGGCATGATCCGCACCGCAGCCCGTCCAGACGCCAGCACGCATGGGGCCTGCGCCGGCGCGAGGACGTTCGTGGAAAGCCGTCCAGGCCGGCCAGGTTTGGCGCGTAACGCAACTTTGCGGAGGGCGGGCTGAGCACATGAGGGTAAGAATGCCCCAGCAGCGGTTTGAGCCGACCCAGCCGTCAACCTCACCTTGGCGGCACAACCTGGAAGCACCACCAATGGATGACACCGGCTCAGGAACCCCATTTATGGGTGAAGCACCGCCCGGGAGCCGGCGGGGTGCGCCCAAGCTGATGGTTCGACAAATGCGGTTTCTACTCATCTTTGCCTCGCTGGCTCTGACCGGCTGCCAGCCTGGGGTGCTCGACCCCGCGGGTCCGGTCGCCAGCGCCCAACGGACGCTGATAATTGACTCGCTGCTGATCATGCTGGCCATCATCGGCCCGACAATCTTGGCGACGCTCGGTTTCGCCTGGTGGTTCCGGGCGAGCAATCCCCGCGCCAAGCGCCTGCCGGACTGGGCCTATTCCGGCCAGATCGAGCTGGTGACATGGGGCATTCCCCTGCTAACGATTACGCTGCTGGGCGGCGTCGCCTGGGTTGGCTCGCACGAGCTGGACCCGGCGCGGCCCCTGCCGATCCAGGCCGGCACGAAGCCGCTGGAAGTTCAGGTCGTGTCAATGGATTGGAAGTGGCTGTTCATCTACCCGGCCCAGGGCGTGGCCAGCGTCAACGAGTTGGCGATCCCCGCCGGCACGCTCGTCCACTTCCAGCTCACGTCGGCCAGCGTGCTGGACTCGTTCTATATTCCGCAGCTCGGCAGCATGATCTACACCATGAACGGCATGGCGTCCAACCTCAACTTGCAGGCCGACCAGCCCGGCACCTACTGGGGCCTGTCCACCCATCTCAGCGGCGACGGCTTCTCGGACATGAACTTCGGGGTACGCGCCCTGGACAAGGCCGGCTTCGACGCCTGGATTGCCGCGGCGCACAGGGGCGGCCCGGCGCTGGACGCCGGACGCTACGCGGAGTTGGCCAAGCAGAGCATCAAGGACCCGCCTTCCACCTTCAGCAGCGTGGACCCGATGCTGTTCCGGAAGATCGTTACGCAAGAACTGGCGCCGGCTCCTGGGCCAGACCCGGAGCCGCATCCCAAACCGAAGCCGAAGTCGGCATCCAATCCAACCGGGGGCGTCCTGACAGCCGGTGAGCTGTCCGCCCCCCATACTCACGCGATGGAGCACTAGCATGTTGGGCAAGCTTTCCTGGGAGGCGATCCCGCTCGACCAGCCGATCCCGATGGCCGCCTCGGGCGTTGTCGGGCTGGTGGTGCTGAGCGTCATCGGCCTGGTCGTATTCAAGGGCTGGGTGCCTTACTTGTGGCGCGAGTGGATCACCAGCGTGGACCACAAGCGGATCGGCGTGATGTACTGCCTGCTGGCGCTGGTCATGCTGCTGCGGGGCTTCTCGGACGCGCTCCTGATGCGCTCGCAGCAGGCGCTCGCCTACAACGCGCCAGGTTACCTGCCGCCGGAGCACTACAACCAGGTGTTCTCGGCGCATGGCACGCTGATGATCTTCTTCGTGGCCATGACCTTCATGGTTGGGCTGATGAACTTCGCGGTGCCCTTGCAGCTCGGCATACGCGACGTGGCGTTCCCTACCCTCAACTCGGTGTCGTTCTGGCTGACGGCGACGGGCGCGCTGCTGGTCAACATTTCCCTTGTGGTGGGTGAGTTCTCCCGCACGGGCTGGCTGCCCTACCCGCCCTTGTCGGAGTTGGCCTACTCGCCTGGGGTTGGCGTGGACTATTTCTTATGGTCGTTGCAGATCGCTGGCGTCGGCACGCTGCTGTCCGGGGTCAACCTGGTGACCACCATCCTCAAGGTGCATGCGCCGGGGATGACCTACCTGCGTATGCCGATGTTCTGCTGGACCTCCTTGGCGTCCAACCTGCTGATCGTCGCCGCCTTCCCGATCCTGACCGCCACCTTGGGCATGCTGCTGCTCGACCGCTACCTCGGCTTCCATTTCTTCACCAATGAGGCCGGGGGGAACGTGATGATGTTCATGAACCTCATCTGGGCCTGGGGCCATCCGGAGGTTTACATCCTGGTCCTGCCGGCGTTCGGCGTGTTCTCGGAGGTGGTCTCGACCTTCTCGCAGAAGCCGCTGTTCGGCTACCGCTCGATGGTCGCGGCCACGATGGTGATCTGCGTGCTCGCCTTCTCGGTCTGGCTGCACCATTTCTTCACCATGGGAGCCGGCGGAGACGTGAACGGGATCTTCGGCATCGCGTCCATGATCATCGCTGTGCCGACCGGCGTGAAGATTTTCAACTGGCTGTTCACGATGTATGGCGGGCGCGTCAACTTCGAAGTGCCGATGATGTGGGCCATCGGCTTCATGGTCACCTTCGTCATCGGCGGCGCGACAGGCGTGCTGCTGGCGGTGCCGCCGGCGGACTTCACGTTGCACAACAGCCTGTTCCTGGTGGCGCACTTCCACAACGTCGTTATTGGCGGCGTGCTGTTCGGGGCGTTCGCCGGCTACACCTACTGGTTCCCCAAGGCATTCGGCTTCCGGCTGGATGAGCGGCTCGGCAAGTGGGCGTTCTGGTGCTGGCTGGTCGGGTTCTACGTCGCATTCATGCCGCTGTATGTCCTTGGCCTGCAGGGCATGACCCGGCGGATGCAGCACTACGACGTGCCGGGATGGCGACCCTGGCTGCTGGTGGCCGCCGTGGGCTCGGTCATCATCCTGGCAGGGATCGTGCTGATGGTGGCCCAGCTCGTGGTCAGCATCCGCAACCGCGACAGCTTGCGGGACGAGACGGGCGATCCCTGGAACGGGCGCTCGCTGGAGTGGGCCACGGCGTCGCCGCCGCCTGCCTTCAACTTCGCGGTGCTGCCGGAGGTGTCGGGCGAGGACGCCTACTGGGGCATCAAGGAGCGCGCCCGCCGCGATGCCGTGCTGGGCAAGGAGCCTGAGTACGTTGACATCGAGGTGCCGCGGAACAGCGCGACCGGCGTCGTCTGCGCCTTTTTCGCCACCATCCTGGGCTTTGCATTGATCTGGCATATCTGGTGGATGGCGGCGCTGGGCCTGTTTTGCGCGTTCGCAACCTTTGTCGTGTTCGCCTGGCGCGACCGGACGGAGTATGTGGTCACCGCCGCCGAGGCCGGCCGCATCAACCGGCTCAACCGGCAGGCGCGTCAGGCGGCGCTCGCCCGGCTGGAGTCTGCCCGGCAGTTGGAGCCGGCGGAATGAGCACGCCTGCTGATGGACCAACGGGCGGAGACGCGCCGCGCCAGCGTGCATCCCGTGCGGGCTTGTGGGGGGCGTTGCTCGGTGCGGGCGCCGCGGCAGCAGCCCTCCTCGCGCTGCGTCCCGCGCCGGGAGGAGTGCTGGCGTTGCAGCCGGCCGGCGGGGCCGTCCTGCACCCGCAGCCCATGCGAGGACGCGGAGATACGCCGCCGCCCGGCGACCCGAACCATCTCGGGCGCGGGGGCGGCGACCGGCAGAACAAGACTGAGCATGGCGAGCGCCTCCCGGCCTCCAAGCGGATCATTTCGGGCTACGGGTTCTGGATTTTCCTGCTGTCCGATATCATCATGTTCGCGGCTTTCTTCGCCTCCTATGCCGTCCTGGTCAACGAAACCGCAGGCGGCCCCAGCGGGCGCGACCTGTTCGACCTGCGCAATACCGGCATCGAGACCGGGTGCCTGCTCCTGTCCAGCTTCACCTGCGGGCTGGCCAGCATCGGGTTGCAGGCGCGCAAAAACCGCTGGTTCTACGGCGCGATGGCGGCGACCTTCGTGCTCGGCGCCGCCTTCATTGGGCTGGAGGTGCGCGAGTTCTGGTCCATGGTGGCGGACGGCAATGGACCGGACCGCAGTGCCTTCCTGTCGGCTTTCTTCGCCCTCGTCGGCCTGCATGGGCTGCATGTTTCGGCGGGGCTGCTGTGGCTGCTGACCATGATGGCCCAGGTTTGGGCCAAAGGTTATCGTGACGACATCCTGCGCCGGGTCATGTGCTTCAGCCTATTCTGGCACGCCCTGGATATCGTCTGGGTCGCGCTTTTCACCGTGGTTTACCTGATGGGAGTGGCGCCATGAGCTTCGCGGAAACCGGCCCCGACCACCATCACGGCGATACTGCGCCGGGCGACCGGCGTCCGGAGGAGGAGGGTGAGGCCGAGGGCATACGCAGCTACCTCGTCGGCTTCGGGCTGGCGGTGCTGCTGACGGTGGTGTCGTTCCTGGTCGCGCGCACCTCGTTGGTCTGGCAGCCTAGCATCCCGATCGCACTGTTCGTGCTGGCTATTGCTCAGATGGGCATACACCTCGTGTTCTTCCTGCACATCACGAGCGGGCCGGATGGCACCAACAACGTCATGGCGCTGGCCTTTGGGGTGCTGATTGTCTTCCTGCTCATCGGTGGATCGCTGTGGATCATGGGACACCTCAACCACGACATGCCCAGCATGGATCAAATCATGAGGATGGAGCGGTAAAGGCGGCAACGGGCTAGGCCACATAGGGCGTTGCAGGGGATAGCCAAGGGAAGCTGCCGGGCGCCCGATAGGCATCGATTCTTCCCCATACCAGCCGTCCGGTGTGGCGCGACTGGCTCAACTAGCCATGATCCCACGTGGTCCCACCCAGGAGACTCTTATGATCCGTATCACTGCTGTCCTTTTTGCCAGCCTGCTGGCTGCCTGCTCCGCCATCCGGCCAGATACCGCTGTTTCGCCGCAGCTCGACAGCGGCATCACCTCCAGCAACGGCGGCGGCACGCGTGCGCTGGGCAACCAGCCCGGTGCCAGCGTGACAACCCGTATCGGTCCAGCACAATGAGGCGGCTGGCGGTGGCCATGCTGCTCGCATCCACTGCCGTTTCAGGCGCGCAGACGCCGCGCAATGGCCCGGAGTGGGGCGGCAAAAACCATCAACCCACCCAGGCCGGAGTGGCGAAGCGCGAAAGCAGGGCCGGGGTGCAGGCCCCGCCGGCCGAACGGCAAGAGAACGGGCAGGCGGTGGATCAACTCGGCCAGCAATTGCTGCGTGATGAGGCGGTGGACCCGCCACGGAACCCGGCACGGCCACTCCCGCACTGAGAGCCTGTTTGAGTGGGTTCCAGGTCGGCCCAGCGGTGCTTTTCCGCGCCGGGTGCGCTGGGGCCTTATCCCGGTGCGATGGCATCGAGGCTGCGGCTCTTCCTGCCCAGAACGAAATATCCCCTATCGGCCCTCTCAACCGGCACCCACTCAAACAAGCTCTGAGACTAGCGTCTCTCCCAGAACCACCCCAGCACGATGGAGACGCCTCGAATGCCCTGCACCTCATTCCGCTTGGCGGCGCTCGCTGCCTGCCTTGCCGCTGTAGCCTGCACCACGCCTCAGCAACGGGCCGAGAACCGTGAGGACCTGCTGGCCGCCGCTGGTTTCACGGTGCGTCCAGCTAATACACCGGCGCGTGTGGCGTCGCTGCGCAGCCTGCCGCCGAACAGGTTGGTTCAGCAGACTCGCGGCAGCACCGTCAGTTATGTGTATGCCGACCCGCTGGTCTGCGCTTGCCTGTATGTCGGCGACCAGGCGGCCTATGGCCGCTATCGCCAGGAAGTGTTCCAGCGCCGGCTGGCCGAAGAGCAGGCGATGACCGCGCAGATGAACCAGATGGACTGGGACTACGGCCCGTGGGGCGGCCCGTTCTACTGACGGGGACTCTGGGAACACATTGCCCTGCAAGCTGGCGCCTCCCCAGCAGCGGGGCTGCGCCTGGAGACAGAGACAACTGGAACGGAAAGTTGAAGCAAACCCCCAGCGTGGGAGCCATTCCCATTCCAAGCGCTCCCATATCCGTACGCTACGACGCCAGCAGGAGAAGGTGATGAGCGATATATCCGACCCCATGACACGGAGCAGCGGGCATCCAGTCTTACGGCTGCTGGCTGCGTTCCCGGTAGCGTGCTTCACGTGCGCGCTGCTTACGGACATTGCCTATGTCCAGACGGCCAACGTCATGTGGACGGACTTCTCCGCTTGGCTGCTGGCAATAGGGATGGCCGGCGGCGTCGTGGCGGCCGTTACAGGCTTGCTTAGCCTTATGACCAATCGCCGCGGCCGCACGCAGCGATTTAATTGGTCCGTGGCGCTCGGGAGCGTGGTGGTGCTCGTGATCGCCCTGTTCAACAATTTTGTGCACAGCCGCGATGCCTGGACCTCGGTCATGCCGACTGGGCTTGCCTTGTCTGCAGCCACCGTCCTGGCCGTGCTGGCGACTGCCTGGCTCGCTGCCAATGCGGGCCGGCAGCGCGGCATGGCGGTGCCATATTCAGGAGTACGTCAGTGATGACTGAACTGTCCAAGTTGACGCCGCGGCTTACGTTCGCAGGTGTCGCCCTCCTCGCCCTGACCGCTGCCGGCCCTGACGACTTCGACGTCAAGACGCAGATTGGTCCCAACCCCGTCTTGCCGGAGCCGCAGCAATACCTGGTGCCGCCGATGCATCTTGCTGGAGTCGTCGGCTGGAAGGACGGCGAGGCGCCGACGGTGCCGGACGGCCTGAAGGTCACGGCGATGGCCACCGGGCTGGACCATCCACGCTCGGTTTACACGCTGCCGAACGGCGATGTGCTGGTGGTAGAGTCCCGCGGTCCCGGCCTCGACCCGGTGACCCGGCCGAAGAACATCGTGATGAGGTGGGTCGAGTCGTTCGTCACCTCGGCCGGGAGCGCCAAGGGCATCAACCGGATTACGCTGCTCCGCGACACCCATGGCGATGGCAAGTATGACCTTCGCACCGTCTTCATTGACCACCTGTATTCGCCGTTCGGCGTCTCGCTGGTTGGCAACGACCTTTATGTCGCCAACACGGATGCCATCCTGCGCTTCCATTATACGCCAGGCGCCACCAGCATCACCGAACCCGGCACCGTGCTGACGCCGCTGCCCGGCGGGCCGATTGATCATCACTGGACCAAGAGCCTCGTCGCCAGCGAGGACGGCACCAAGCTCTATGCCGGCGTTGGCTCCAACAGCAACATCACCGAGAACGGCATCGGCGCCGAGCTTGACCGCGCCTCGATCTGGGAGATTGACCGTGCGACCGGCGCCCACCGCATCTTCGCCGATGGCCTGCGCAACCCGAACGGATTGAGCTGGGAGCCGCAAAGTCATGCCCTGTGGGCGGTTATCAACGAGCGCGATGAGCTGGGGCCGAACCTGGTTCCCGACTACATGACCTCGGTGAGGGACGGTGGGTTCTATGGCTGGCCTTACAGCTACTACGGCCAGCATGTTGATCCCCGCGTGCAGCCTCAGCGGCCGGACCTGGTCGCGAAGGCCATTGTGCCGGACTATGCCCTGAGTTCGCATGTGGCGCCACTCGGCCTAGTGTTCGACACCGGCAACGGCCTGCCCGCAAAGTATAGCGGGGGCGCCTTCGTCGGGGAGCATGGCAGTTGGAACCGGCAAATCCTGAACGGCTACAAGGTGGTGTTCGTCCCGTTCGCGAACGGCAAGCCGAACGGCATGGCCGAGGATGTTGTCACCGGGTTCCTGGACAGTGATGGCCACGCTCATGGCCGCCCGGTTGCGCTGGGGCTGGACAAGGCCGGCGCACTGTTGATCGCGGACGATGTCGGCAATGCGGTGTGGCGCGTGACGGCTGATTCCCAGAAGCAGGCGGCACGGACCAACTAGTACAACCCGCTGGAAGAACGGCCCCTATTTCGGCGTATCTCATGCGGCAAGGGGCTTCCCTGTCTTGGTCCACTTGAAGGGCTTGGCGAGAGTGCGGTTGAAGTAGTCGATGAACTGCTCGA
>JAABUQ010005863.1_pt1 | contig 19153 bp, 22 predicted proteins | sample 5560001 | NCBI WGS metagenome assembly JAABUQ01 (sample SAMN10711888, study PRJNA513371) | rock metagenome | isolation source: Antarctica rocks | place: Antarctica: Victoria Land, Finger Mt nord | collected 2015-12-18
TCGCGGGTCAGGACAACGTCGTCGGCCCCCAGACGCCGGGCGTCGTCTTCCTTGCCGGGCGAAGTCGTGAACTGCGTGACATGAGCGCCAAACGCATGGGCGAACTTTAATGCCATGTGGCCCAGGCCGCCCAGCCCGACGACGCCGACATTCTGGCCGGGCTGGACGTTCCAGTGGCGCAGGGGCGAGTAGGTGGTGATGCCCGCGCACAAGAGGGGCGCGGTGGCGGCGAGGTTGAGCTTGGGCGAGATCTTCAGCGTAAACGCCTCGTCGGCGACGATCTTGTCCGAGTAGCCGCCATAAGCCGGTGTGCCGTCAGGGAACTTGCTGTTGTAAGTAAACACCGTCTGGCCCCGGTCGCAGTACTGCTCCAAGCCGATTTTACAGCTTTCGCATTCCCGGCAGCTATCTACCATCACCCCGACCCCGGCCAGATCGCCGACAGCAAACTTCGTGACATCGCTGCCGATTGCCGTCACCCGCCCGACAATCTCATGCCCCGGCACCATCGGATAAGTCGCATTGCCCCATTCGTTGCGGGCCTGATGGATGTCCGAGTGGCAGACGCCGCAGAACAGAATCTCGATCTGCACGTCCGTCGGTCCCGGCGTCCTCCGCTCAAACTCCCAGGGCGCGAGGGGCGTCGTCGCAGACTGTGCGGCATAGCCTTTTGTGTTGGTCATAGAACTCTCCTTGAAAATCAGTTATCCCCTCTTGTTTCCCGAATTGGCGGGGAAGTAACCCCGGCACGGCAGGACCCGCAAGCCGGGTATGATGGATTGAGACGCCGGGGTTGTAGAAAACCCCGGCAGGAAATGTCCTTCGGACACAGATTGCTGTCAAGAGAAGTCTGTTCCCCATCCGAAGGATGCTTCTTTGCCGGGGTTTTCTACAACCCCGGCATTTCGTCAAGGGAGCTAGGAAAGCACGATGAGCAAATGGGGAGACCCGAACCACTGGGCGAAGCTGTGCAGCGGGGAGACTTGCGTGATCTGCCGGCGCGGGGAGCCACTGGACGTGGCAGCGGCGCTGGAGGTGTCCTGGCTGACGGTCCACGAAGACGCGCCGCTGCGGGGCTACTGCTGCCTGGTGCTGCGCCGCCATGCCGTCGAGCTGCACGATCTGTCTGCAGACAAAGCGGGCGCGTTCATGCGCGACATCCAGCGGGTGTCGCGGGCGGTCCAGGCGCTGACCGGGGCGATCAAGATGAACTACGAAATCCACGGCAATAGCCTGCCGCACCTGCACCTGCATTTCTACCCGCGCCAAATCGGCGATGTGTTTGAGGATGGCCCGATTGACTGGAAACTGGTCACCGGGCCGGTCTACACGAGCGGAGAGTTCGCGGCTTATGTCGCGGGCCTCCAGGCGGCGCTGGCGGCGGGCGGATGACCTTCAAGATAACTCTTACAGTTCGGGATTATGGCGGTTGATGGGGTAAAGCGTCTGCGTGAAGCGTTTCCAGCCGGCATGACCGTCCGCGAAAACGTAGTTCGCGCCGCCGCCGTGACGGCTGGCGGCAATGGCTCCTGTTTGCGGGTCCATTTCGTTGCCGGCCGGGTTCGAGGCGCTGTTGAACCAGGGGTGGTAAATGTCATCGCAGAACGAGTCGGCGGAATGGAACGAGTTCGAGGAACGACGCTCGGCGAGATAGATGGTCTCCGCCGGCGCAACAACCTGGGACTCAGTCAGGCCAAAGACAAAATAAGCGTTGGTGAGGTAAGAAATCACCTGCGGGCCGCCAGGGTTGAACGGCGCATTCGGGTTAGAAGTGGTCTGGTTGCAGTCCGGGTTGAACGGTGCGGGATCGTCCGGACAGGCCAGCAGCTTCTGCTGCGGCAGGTGGGTCTCAAAATCGGCGGCACTGGTGGCCTGTGCCCCGGAGCCGGTATACGGCAGGATCATGGCGAAAACAGACCCGGCGTCGGGGCTTTCAATCTGCCCGGCGCTGTCGTCAATCTGCGGCTGGTCGCTGCTCTGCTTGGACTGCGGGTAGCGGCCATCCTGGTCTTGAATGTAGATGGCAGCGGCGAGGCCGATTTGCTTCATGTTGGAAAGGCAGGCGGTGCGCCGGGCATTCTCGCGCACGGCTTGGAAGACGGGAAATAAAATCGCGGCGAGAATCGCGACAATGGCGATGACGACAAGCAGTTCGACTAAAGTAGAGCCTCTCAGCTTCTTCATTTCGGTCTTTCTGCGGCTGCGGCTGGCGGTTTAGAAATGCTCCGGGGAATGACCTGGGGCGAGAATGCGCCGTTTGGATTGATGCTTTTCAATGGCAGCAGCGAGACGACCTGCGCTTTGCCGCCCTGGCCCCGTGCGATTTCGCGGTAGCTGCCGCGCGGCGAGATAACGTTCCAGACGGCAAATGCCGGGCCGGACGCGGCGGCGCGGGCAAGGTTCCCAATCTGCGCGAACGGCACATCCTGGCCCGGACGCGCAAATGCCGTCACCCAGAGGACTTTGTCATGGTCGTCCGCCGCGAACACAATCTTTGCGTAGGGCGAGTTCTTCAAAGCCCAAACTTCCGGCACGGCCTCGTCAGGATCGCCGGACTTGCCTTTATCACCAGGCTTGTCTTTTTTGCGGCCCGCGTCACCTTCGCTGGGGCTGCTTGCGCCTCCCGCAGTGAGCGCGGCATGGGCGTCGTCCCGGTCCATGCCGATCTTGATGCCGGCGAGTGAGTCGCCGGCCGGCGGCAGTACGGGTAGTGTACGCTTTCCGTCCGCCGAGGCCGGAAGAACCGGCACCGACAGCGCGGCGCAGAGAGAGAGCAGAAAAGAATTTCATGCCGATTTTCCTGCCGTCCTGCCGAATGCCGGCAGGACGGAGTGTTGTCTCTTGAGTGTTGTCTCTTGAGTGTTGTCTCTTGAGTGTTGTCTGATGAGGCCGCTTAAGCGGCTGCAGCAGCCTTCTTCTTGCGAACGGCCACTGCGCCCAGACCGAGCGCCAGCAGCAGGCCGAAGGAAATGGTGGTGGAGGCTTCCGGCACGGCGGCGGGAGTAGCGGAGACGATCTGGAAGCCGTCAATGGGGATAAACGTCGTCGAGTCCGTGGTGCCCGCCACGCGGTCTGCGGTCAGCGTAAACGAGCTTCCCGTCAGCCCGGTAAAGAGCAGGCGGTCCTGTCACTGAGTTGCTGACCGGAACGTGCACCGCTCCCGCTTCGCCCAAAGGCCGGTCCAAGCGAACGACGGAAAGCGCGTCGCCGCCCTGCACCGGCCCGATTTTGCCGTCAGAGTACGCGGAAGCCACCATATCGGCATCCGAGAGAACGACCAGCAGGCGGCCCTTGAAATTGGGCGGAACCGTCGGCTGATTGACAGGCTGTTGCTGCCCGAAGGCTGCACCGGTCAGGCAAAGAACCCCCATTGCGGGAATCAGAGACCGGAAAATTGTCAACGCGCTCAGCATACTTATCTTCTACCTCGGCTCCTATGTCCCCAGTATCAGCGCTTCGTAACCGCGTTCGCAAGCTGTTTCATCCGTGCGGCGCTCCACATGTCCAGCATCCAGCCGGGATACTCGGCAGGCACGAGTCGCAGGTCAATGAAGGCACCCACCGAGGCTAACAGACACGTTTTTCTCTCAGGCCTGGCAGCACTGCTGCCGGGCCTTTTGCTGTTGCCTAGTCCTGGCTGAGCGAGGCCATATCAATGACAAACCGGTAGCGCACGTCGCTTTTGAGGACGCGCTCAAACGCCTCGTTGATGTCCTGAATGCGAATCATCTCCACGTCGCAAGTCACGCCGCGCTCGGCGCAGAACTCCAGCATTTCCTGAGTTTCGGCAATGCCGCCTGCCCCGGAACCCGCCACAGACTTGCGGCCCGCGATCAGCGAAATGCCTAAAAGCGCCGGTTCTATCGCATCAAGCTGCCCGACCAGAATATGCGTCCCGTCGAGCTTCAGCGTCGCCAAGTAAGGGTTCAGGTCATGGGCGCTCGGCACGGTGTCCAAAATGAAGTCAAACGAGTTGGCAGCCGCAGTCATCTGCGCCGGGTCGGTAGACAAGACGACATGGTCCGAGCCAAGCCGCCGCGCTTCTTCCTCTTTACCGGGTGTGCGGGTGAACAGTGTCACTTCCGCGCCGAGCGCTTTGGCGAACTTGAGGCCGAGGTGGCCCAGGCCGCCGAGGCCGACAACGGCGACTTTGTGGCCTGGCCCGATCTTCCAGTGCTTTAATGGGGAGTAGGTCGTAATCCCCGCGCAGAGCAGCGGCCCGGCGGTCTTGGGGTCGAGCGCGTCGGGAATACGCAGCACGAAATGATCGGACACAATGATCTTGTTCGAGTACCCGCCGTAAGTCGGCGAGCCGTTGTGCCGGTCGTTTGCGCCGTAAGTGGAGGTCGGATACTTTTCGCAGTAGACTTCCAGCCCGGCCCGGCAAGCGGAGCATTCCCGGCAGGAATCTACGAGCACCCCCACGCCCACCATGTCGCCGGCTTTGTACCGGGTGACTTCGGGGCCGACTGCCGTAACGCGCCCGATAATCTCATGGCCCGGCACGAGGGGATAGACGCTGTATCCCCAGTCATTGCGGGAGAAGTGGATGTCGGTGTGGCAGACGCCGCAGTAAAGAATATCAATTGTCACATCATCCGGGCGCGGGTCGCGGCGCGTAAACTCCCAGGGCGCGACCGGCGCATCTGCGGCCTGGGCTGCGTATCCAAAAACTTGGCTGCTCATTGGGTGTCTCCTGTGTGCTAAGATCGTTGTTATCTTACTCTTAACCGCGCAGAAAGCAATGCCCCACTTCTGCAAAACTATTGCCTGATCCTGCAAACTGGGTACACTCTGGGCATGGAAAATGAACTGTGCGAAAAGCGGGCCGAGCTGACGGCGTGTTTGGACCGGCTGACCGGGACGGATGGGAACCATCAAACGGCGGTGCCGGAGCTTACCCTGCATCGGCTTTCCGCGCCGATGCCGCCGGTGCATGGCGTTTTAAAGCCGACGTTCTGCATTACGGCGCAGGGCGGCAAGCTGGCGGTGCTGGGTGAAGAAACCCATGTGCACGATCCCGCGCGTTACCTGCTGCTGTCGGTTGATCTGCCGCTGACCGTGCAGATCGTGGAGGCATCGCCGGAAGACCCCTACTTGGGGTTCTGCCTGGACATTGACCCGCGCCAGATTGGGGCGCTGCTGCTGGAAATGGCCCCGTCTGGGGCCGGCGAGCCGGCGGCTGCGGCACGCGGCCTGTCCCTGAGCCGGACCGACGCGCCGCTGCTCGACGCCGTCCTCCGCCTCCTGCGTCTTTTGGACACGCCCGCCGATGTCCCGATGCTTGCCCCGCCGGCCGTGCGCGAGATTTTGTACCGCCTGCTGACGGGCGAGCAGGGCCAACGCCTGCGCCAGATCGCCGTCCATAACAGCCTGACCCAGCGGATCGCGCGGGCGACGGAATGGATCAAGCGCCACTATGCCGAGCCGCTGTCCATTGAGACTATCGCTCAGGAAGTCTGCATGAGTGCGTCCGGCTTGCACCACCACTTCAAGGCCGTTACCGCCCTCAGCCCCTTGCAGTACCAGAAGCACCTGCGGCTTCAGGAAGCTCGCCGCCTCATGCTCTCCGAGGCTTTGGACGCCGCCACCGCCGGCTACCGGGTCGGCTACCAGAGTCCCTCCCAGTTCAGCCGCGAATACCGCCGCCTCTTCGGTGCCCCGCCTCGGCGCGATTTAGCCCGCCTGCGTGGCCCTTCTTAGTAAACGTGCGATGACGCTGATAGGAAAGCCTTTTGCCGTGGTACAATGAAATTACTGTTGCGAAGTCTCGAAACTGAGGGAATCATGCCAGCCAAAACCACCGCACTTGCCGAAGCGCTTGAAAAAGACAACCCAGACTGTCAGGATAATTCTGCTGCGGGGATAATCCTGGAAGCCGATTATGCGGAAGACCGCCCGGTTGCACTACTAGCGGAGCGGCAGTGGGAGTTCCAAAAGAGCCTGCGCGATCATTATGTAGACGCGGAGATGCCTCCGGCCTGATGCCGTGCCATGCTAGGGAGGGCAGAATGTACTTAGAAGAACTCAGCGGTGAAGTAAGCCAGGGTGACATCTTCGAGCGCCTGCCGCTCGCTCCGGTCGCGGATGGTCGGGGGCCGGGAGAAGTTCGCCTGGTTTCTGCGATTTTGCTGACCCAAGACTGTGAATATGACAAGCCTTCGACTGCTTCTGTTTTAATCGCCGAAGTTCTGCCGCTCTCCGTGATTGCCTCCGGTAGCCAGGGCAATGTTCGCAAGAACCGTGTTGCCAGTGCTTTTCATCTACCTCCCCATGCTGACCTTCCCGAATCGTATGTAGACCTTCGCACACTTAGCCGCGTCAATAAAAGCCTCGTTGCCGAAGCGCAAGATGAAAACCGGCTGCTGTCGCTCACGGAAGAAGGGCGATTAGCGTTGCAGCGGCAGATTGCCGGCTTCTTCGGCTATGACCGCTAAGAGGCTAAACAGCCTGATAAATAGCAGGGCAGTAGCGGGGGCGGGGAACCGGCTTGCCCGATTCACGAGCGGCGGCGAGCCAGGCATCTTTGGCCCGCAGGACTTCCTGCAAAGCGTCGCCGGGCGTCTCGCCAAAGGCGGAGCAAAACTTGAGGTCGGGAATATCGGCAATGTAGCCGCCGTCGTCCTTGCTGTAAAAGACATTGATGTGATAGTCCTGCATCGTTCTTATCCTTTTCTTTGACAACTGACTCCCTGATACGCTATAATACCGAACAGATGCACGTTCAGGTTCAATCTGGACTTGTTAAACAGTAGTCTGTCTACTAATCAACTGGAAATAGAGGTTATAAAAGGGGGTTTAGTCGTAATGAAAGCTCTGCTGGACACAAACATTGTTATACATCGTGAAGCCTCTCGCGGCATAAAGCAAGACATAGGCATCTTGTACAAGTGGCTCGACAACTTGCACTATACAAAGTGTGTTCATCCCATTTCTGTGTCTGAGCTGAATAAACACCATCAGGGCGATACATTGGATGCGTTCAACGCAAAATTGGCTGCCTATAATGTTCTAAAAACAAAAACGGCATTGCATCCAGAAGTCGATAAAGTTTGTACTCCCCTAGATGTAAACGAAAACGACAAAAATGACACCCTTTTGCTGAATGAGGTTTACACCGAACGTGTCGATCTTCTCATCACTGAGGACAAAAAAATCAAGCGGAAAGCAACTTCGCTCGGAATTGGGGATCGTGTTTATAAGGTAGACCAGTTTCTTGAAAAAGTAACAGCAGAAAACCCAGAACTCGCTGCATACAAAGTTCTGTCAGTCAAGCAGGAGTATTTTGGCGACATTGACATTAATGATCCTTTTTTTGATAGCTTCAAGGAGGATTATCCAGGCTTCGAGAGATGGTTTAACCGGAAGAGCGAAGAAATTGCTTATACATGCCGTTCTGATGAAGGCTTGACAGCATTTTTGTACGTCAAACGCGAAGACCAAGATGAACCTTGCAATGATATTGAACCTTCATTCTCGAAGAAGCGGCGGCTGAAAATCGGGACCTTCAAAGTAGCACACAATGGCTTCAAGATCGGCGAGCGCTTTCTGAAGATTATCTTTGATAATGCACTCCGCAATAAAGTTAACGAAGTGTATGTGACCATCTATGACAGAAGCGATGAGCAAAAACGCCTCATTGATCTGCTTAAAATCTTCGGCTTTATCAAACATGGGACGAAGCAAAACGAAGACGGTTCTGAACTTGTTTTTGTTCGTGATATGCTAAGAGTCTTCGACGCCGAAAATCCAAAACTAACTTACCCCTACATCAGCCAAAGCGCCCGAGTTTTCATCGTTCCAATCTATCCTGCATAGCATACCGACCTTTTTCCTGACTCCATTCTAAACAATGAGTCTCCGCTGAACTTTGTTGAGCATGAGCCGTTTCGAAATGCCATCCGCAAAGTCTATATCTCCCGCTCCCGAGTTCGCGACCTGCGATCAGGAGATGTGATAGTGTTTTACCGTACTGGTGGTTATTACGCTGGTGTGGTAACAACAATTGGAGTTGTAGAGAATGTGGTTACTGGCATAACAGCATCGTTAGACTTTGTGCAGCTTTGCCGAAAGCGAAGCGTTTTCACAGACAAACAGCTTCTCGAACATTGGGACTATTCAAATGACAAGCCGTTTATTGTCAATTTTCTATACAGCTATTCTTTTCCTAAGCGCCCTAACCTGCAACGCCTCATAGAGATGGGAGTTATAAAAGATGTAAGTTCCGTCCCGCGTGGATTTCAGCAAATCAGTCAAGAGCAATTTGAGTCAATTTTACACGAGGCAGAAACAGATGATTGCATTGTTGTCGATTAAGCCGGAATTCGCGTCAAGGATTTTCAACGGCACTAAGAAGTTTGAGTATCGGAAGATAATATTCAAGCGGAATGTTACCCGTGTTGTTGTCTATGCTTCAGCACCGATAAGTATGGTGATTGGTGAGTTTACAGTGGAAGGAATTTTACATGACGAATTAGAAAGTTTATGGCAAGAAACACAACAACAATCTGGTATCTCAAAGGACTTCTTTGATAACTACTTTTCCCAGCATTCCGCTGGCTATGCTATAGTAATTGGTCAAACCGAACAATACAGTACCCCCTATAAACTTCAAGAAGCTCTCGGTCTCCATCCTCCTCAATCCTTCATGTACCTCAGTTGCCCGATAAAGTTCAACATAAACAATTTAGCGCTAGAACTCTGAGACTACTATGTTTGCCCCTGAGTTCAGCCTGTCTTCGCCCACTATCTTCTTTGACAATACTCTTCCTAATTTGCTATAATTGACGCTAGATGCGGCTTAGAAAATTGCAATTGCAGGGGTTTAAGACCTTTGCGGATAAAACGGAAATTGAGTTCGCGCCCGGCGTCACGGCGATTGTCGGGCCGAATGGGTCGGGGAAATCCAATCTCGGCGACGCCGTGCTGTGGGTGCTGGGCGAGCAGAAAGCGTCGGCCCTGCGCGGGGCAAAAGCCGCGGATGTGATTTTTAGCGGCAGTGAGGGGCGCAAAGCGTCGGGCATGGCGGAAGTGTCGCTGACGGTGGACAACTCGGACGGCGGCCTGCCGATTGACTTTGGCGAGGTGACCATCACGCGCCGGGCGTACCGCACAGGCGAAGGCGAGTATTTTCTCAACAAAACTCCCTGCCGGCTCAAAGACATTTACGAGCTGTTCTTAGACACCGGGGTCGGGCGCGAGTCGTACTCGCTGGTCAATCAAGGCCAGATTGACGCTGTGCTGTCGGTCAATGCCGAGGACCGGCGCGGGCTGTTTGAGGAAGCGGCGGGGATCAAGAAGTACCGGGTCAAGAAGCGCGAAGCCCTGCGGAAGCTGGAAGCGACCGAAACTAATCTGCTGCGGGTGCGGGACATTCAGAGCGAGATCACGGGCCGGGTTGAGCCGCTGCGGCGGCAGGCGGAGCGGGCGGAAACGCATCAGCGTTTGAAGGGCCGGCTCAAAGCCATTGAAAGCAGCCTGCTGATCTGCGACCTGCGCTTTGCCGAAACTCAGCTTGAGACCGCTCGGAGGGCTTGCGAAGAGCAGCAGGCGGCGGCGCTGGACTTTGGTCAACGCCTGGCGGACGCGGAAGCTGAGGCGCAGGACATCGCGCGGCGTCACGCGGAGGCTGAGGCGGCGCTGGACGCCCGCCGGGCAGCGCTGGGCGCGGCGGCAACGGCCTTAGAACGGGCGGAAAGCGGGCGGGCGCTGGCTGCCCAGCGCACCGAAGGACTGACTCAGGCCCAGCGGCAAGTGGTCGGTGAACTGGAAGAGTTAGGGGAGCGGCGGGACGCGCTGGGGCGGCAGGTCGCGGCGCTGGACGCCGAGCTTGCGGGTGTCCGCGCGGAAGAAGCCGATTTGCGGCGGGACGTGAGCGGGCGTCAGGCGGCGACCCAGGCGCTGGGCGAGCGAATTGCGGGCCTCACCCGGCAGGCGGAGCGGCGGCGTTCGGAAAGCCTTGCGCTGTCCCGGCGTCTGGCCGCGCGGGAAGCCGATGCCGCGCGAGCGAGTGCGCGGGTCACGGAGCTGGAAGGAGGTTTGCCGGGGATTGCCGCCGAAGCCGAGCGTTTACGAGTGGTGGCGCGGGAGCTGCGGGCCGATGCCGAAACGGCGCGGGCGGCGGCAGACGCGGCCAAGACTGCCCTCGAAGCCGCGGAGCTTGCCGTGACGGACGCGCTCGGCAGGCGCGACGCCGCGCGGGCGGCAACCGGGGCCGCGCAGGCCAAAGCGCAGGCGGCGCAGTCAGCCGCCGTTGCGCTGTCTACCCGGCTGCGAACGCTTCAGGAGATGGAGTCGGCGCAGGAAGGTTACTTTGCCGGGGTCAAATCGGTATTCGACGCCAAAAAGCGCGGGGTACTGACGGGCGAGTTTACCGTCGTCGCCGACTCATTCCAGACGCCTGCCGGATTTGAAGTGGCTCTGGAAACAGCGCTTGCGGCGAGTTTGCAGGACATCATTACGGACACCGAAGACGCCGCGAAAGCCGCCATCGCATTCCTGCACGAGAACCGGGCGGGCCGGGCGACTTTTCTGCCGCTGAACCGGATGCGTCCGGGCCGGGACACGCTTGACATTCGGGACGTCGAGGGCCGAAGCGGCGTTCTGGGCGCGGCGTTAGAAATTATCACGTTTGACCCCAAATTTCGGCCCGCGCTGGAAGTGCTGCTCGGGCGTGTGTTCGTCTGCGAGACTTTAGACGACGCCCTGCGGGCGTCGGCGAGCGCTAAAGGCTGGAACCGGATTGTCACCCGCACCGGCGAGATTATCCTGCCGACCGGGGCGCTTTCCGGCGGGCGTCAGGCCGGGCGCACGGCAAACATTCTGGGCCGCAAGACCGAGATCGCGTCCGGGAAGGCCGAGCTGAGAGCTAAAGAAAACGCACTGGACGCGGGCCGCCGTGAGCTATCACAGGCGGAAGCGGCGCGGGAAGCGGCGGAGCGGGCGCTGTCCGAGGCGCAAAGCGCGAAGCAGTCGGCGCAGGGCGCGAAGACCGACGCCGAGCGCCGGGCCGAGCGGGCCGTTCAAGAGGTTCGGCGGGCGGAAGACGCGCATCTTCAGAGTGTCCGGCGCTCTGAGGCTGCGGACGCGACGCTGACCCAGGCGCGGGACCACGCTGCCCGCGTGGCGTCGGCGCTGGCCTTGGAGAGCGTGGAAACGACGGGAACCGATGACATCCAGGCCGCCGAAGCCGAACAATTGACGCTTCTGACAATTGAACGTGACGGCCAACAAGCCGAGCTGACTTCGGTGCGGATTGATTTGGCGACGGCCAGCGAAAAGACAAGCAGCCTGGACCGGGCGCTGCGAAGCGCCCGTGGCGAAGGGGATACTCTCACGGCTCAAGAAGAGCGCCGGGTGCGTCAAGCCGCCGCCGGGGCCGAAGAGCTGACCTTGCTCCGGGTGCAGGCGGACGCGCGGGAACAGGAAGTTGTTGACGCTTCTGCCGCGAAGACAGCCGCCGAGACCGCGCTGGCAGAGCAAACCCAAGTCCGGCAGGCGCTGCTTCAGGAGTCCTACGCGGCCAACGCCAAGATGCGCTCGCTCGGTGAGGCGCGGGCCAAAGCACTCGACGCAGTACATAAAAACGAAGTCCAGGAAGCACGGCTTAGCACCCAGCGGGACACGCTGGCCGGGCGGCTGTGGGACGAGTACGAAATCTCGCAAGCTGAGGCGCTGGCACTCCCCGAAGACCCGGAAGTCGCCGGGGGCGCGGCCGCCGAAGTGGCCCGCCTGCGACGTGAGCTGCGGCTTTTAGGCGACGTCAATCCTGCCGCCATTGCCGAGTACGAAGAAGTCCGCGCCCGCCACGAGTTTCTCTTGACCCAGGCCGCCGATTTGGAAGAGTCTCGGACCAAGATACTCGTCGCCATTCAGGAAATAGACGAAGGCACACGCGGCGTCTTTTTGGAGACGTTCCACGCCGTCGGCGCGGCGTTCGAGACCCTGTTCACGCGCTTGTTCGGCGGCGGCAAAACCGAGCTTGTTTTAACAACTCCGAACGACATTTTAGAAACCGGCGTGGACATTCTGGTCCAGCCGCCCGGCAAGAAGCGCCAAAATCTTGCTTTGCTGTCCGGCGGCGAACGGGCGCTGACTGCCGCCGCCCTCCTCTTCGCGTTCCTGTATGTCAAGCCCAGCCCGTTCTGCGTCTTGGACGAAGTGGACGCCCCCTTAGACGGCGCAAACGTTGAGCGCTTCGCCGACCTGCTGCGCGAGTTTGGGTTAAAGACCCAGATGATCGTCATCACCCACAACCCGACTACGATGGAAGCCGCCCCCGTCTGGTACGGCGTCACTATGTCTCAGCCCGGCACCTCCCGCGTCCTCGGAATGCAGGTTCCGACGATTAATTAAAGGATTCCAATTATGCACTCTTTATGGGATTGGCTTGGGCCAGCTTCCAGCGTTGCGACCGTCATCGCGCTGGTTGTCACGGTGCTTTACTATCTTTACTTGCCGCCATTTAATCTGAAGAAACCGGAAGACTTAAAAGCCGAACATGACAATGGCCGAGTCAAGTTGAACTGGAAATCTGTCCACAGAGCATCAAGCTATAGTATCTATAGGGACAATGTAAAGACTGGCATCATGGACATATTCTCCTGTTCTGCTCGCCATCACATTGATACAACTGTGATTGCTGGAGAGACTTATCAGTATTATATAGTCGCGGAAGATCAAGGACACCAAAGCCCACAGTCTGTTGTCATTCCTATTGAGGTAAAGGGTAAAGATAGGCCCAAGAAAGATGGGGAAGTGGATGGCGAACCCCATATAGAGGGTGATCCAGAGAGTCAGTGGGCAATGGAAGCATTGCGTCAACTGCTTGCAGAACTCGAAAAGAAAGATAACAAGACGGTGCTGTCAATCCTACATATGACCGCCTCCACACCGGATACTGAGGTAGCATTTTCAGATGTTTGTCAACGTGCAGGCGTGACTGGACGCCAGGGTGGGGCAGGTATCGCTTCATTCACTGTGCTAATGAAACGTCTAGGCAAAACTAAGTGGCCTTTCACCCACCACCCAAGCCAGAGCGGTCAATACTACAAACTTTCCAAAGAAATGGCAGAACGATGGCGTCGGGTGGAAGGTGAAACCAAACAGTAAAAGAACAAACAGGGGAATTCAGAAAGAACAAACAGGGGAAGTCAGCATGACACGCTTCGAGACCGCCTTGCAAGAACTTGACGCCTGGTCTAAACAAACAGGTCAAAAAACGCCTACTCTTGCGGAAGAGCGAACATTTGCTGAAACCGAACTCCGCACCTGGCTTGATGGCAAGGATACACCACTCCCTTGGATATATTCGCTGGGTTCCCCGGAGTATCCGGCTGTCACTGCGGATGAATGGTTTTTCATCACGACTCTTTACGGTACTATGACGCTGGCGGGCCAGCGCACACATATCCGCAGGTTCTATCAATCCTTGTTCAGAGAAGCCGCCGGACGTGACATTCGCAACTTCCAACCTAATCTTACAGCCTATGCAGGTCTTCGCCAAAACTGGATGAAGATGCGCCTGGTCAAGATGGCCGACATCTTAGTTTCCCATGGAAATACGATGACGGAATATGTCGAGATTTTACGCGCTTTGGAGCGTACAGCAACGCCAAATCATCCCATGCCGGCACGGGATAGGATTTTCTCGGACCATCAGACGGGCAGCGGAAAGACGTTGAGTGTCTTCGTTCGCGATTGTGTCATCGGGAATTGCTTTCCAATTGATTCACGGGTGCAGAAACAACTTAAAGCGCTTGGTCTTCCAACCGGGGAAGCTGATGAGGATTGGCTAGTTAGGCAATGTCTTGAGGTCGGACGAAATCCTCGTGAAGTGGCTCGCCTGTTCTATAATGCTGGTGGTATAGTGAATACTTCTGCTTTCTAGCCGTTACCACGGGCAAGCGCTATGACCACTGAGCGAGGAATATCAGGAGCGAAGTGCAGCACCAGTCGGCGTTTTTACGGACGCAGGACCGGGCATGGAAGACGAAACGCGACGGTTTACTTTAACCCGCGAGAACTGAACGGCAAAAGTCAGTCTTTTTGTGGAACCGGCTTGTCGCTGAGATGCTGGCTGAAGCGAAGCAGGTAGCCGTCGGGGTCTTGAGCCAGAAACGCCTGCTGGCCGGAGAGGCCGTCCGCCGTCTCGTACCAGTATTCCGCTGCGCTGCGAAACGGTGGGTATTCGGCCCCAGTCAGCTTCAAGAGGACCGGCTCGATGCTGTCCATCTCGATCTGGAAGTTTATCCCGCGTCCGAGCGGCGCTTCTAAAACGCCTGTGTTCCAGCATGAGCTGAACCCCCTCCCGGTCGAGATACGCAAACTGCGGCTCCTCGCGTCGGTGGATCACGGTGAAGCCAAGCGTCTCCACATAAAAGCGCACCGAAGCCTCGAAATCCAGCACTGTCAGTTCCATTCCCTCGCGTAATTAAGCTTCGCAGCAGCTTCGCTCCGCAATGCAGAGCCACGTCAGCGAACTGCCGGTTCGCCCCAGCCAGCAGTCCGTGTAGCAGCCAGGGAGAGACCAGGCACAAGCCTGGTCTCTCCGGCTATTCTCCCGGACTTGTCTCGCGCCGGACTCCACGAAGTACCTGGGCAACTAATTCCTCTCCATAGTGTTCGGTCAGGGGTGCCTGCCGCAGCAGCAGCCGGAAGTAAATCGGCCCAAAGATTGCGTCTATCAGCAATTCCGATTCCGTGTCGGGTCGCAACTCACCGCTTGCTTTGCCTCGCTCCACATCGGCCACGGTCGCGGCCCGGCGGAGGCTGATATGCTGCTTGTAAAGCTCCTGCAGGACCTCCGGCTCACTCTGACCCTCGGCAATTAAGTCAGCCATTACCTTGCCGAACAAGCCGTTGAACTGCTCAATCAGAATATGCACTTTATTTCGGGGTAGTGTCTTTATTTAAGTTGTTAGACGTTGTTTGTTGTACTCGTGTAGAAACAGCCTAAGACAGTTTTCGTGCATCTGGTCCGTCTTCGAGAACGAGAGCGTCCTGCGGACAAAGCGTCCTAATCTTTGACGCAGTGTGTTGTTGAACCGCTCAATGTGGCAGGTCTGCCCCGCGCCTTTGCCTGTAGCCCGATGCTGTTTTTCAGGCAGCACCAGGGCATAGGCAGACCAGAAATCGGTGTAGCACAGGCACTTTTTGTACCGCTTGGGGACGCGGTTCCACAACACACGGCAAGTGGCCTCACTTCTGTCTCCGATTGCGTAGGCAACGATCTGACGGGTACGGCGGCATTGGGCCAGCCACACCCAGCGCTTGTTCTTGCGGCGCTGGACAAACGACCAAAGTTCGTCCAGTTCCAGAACGTCAGACTTGCTGGCTTTTGCCAGCGTCTTCTTCAAGGGTGGCAGGTTCGCGGCTTTTTTTTAGCCAGGCCAGGACCGTGTTAGGCGACACGCCAAAGATGCGCTTCATGGCCCGCAAAGATGCGCTTCATGGCCCGCAAAGATGCGCTTCATGGCCCGCAAAGATGCGCTTCATGGCCCGCAAAGATGCGCTTCATGGCCCGCAAAGATGCGCTTCATGGCCCGCAAAGATGCGCTTCATGGCCCGCAAAGAGCCGCGCTCATGGTAAGCGGCTAGGATTTGGGCTTTGACTGTTTCGTCGTAGGCGTTGCTGCCTTTGTTGTCGCGACTGGACTTGCCGCAGGTGCGGCAGCGGTAGCGTTGCCTGCCGTTCTGAAAGCCGAAACGGATCAAGTTCGTGCTGCTGCAATGGTAACAAGTAACTGTCTGGGTGACCATGAAAGCAGTCTACCATAACAACTTATATTTAGACACTACCTATTTCGGATGGCCTGCTCCGCTGTTCCGGTCTCTAATGCCTCCGGCTTGCCGGCAATTCGCTCATGGAACGTGGCGAAGATCAGTGCGGCTTTAGAAGGCCACCATTTGTAGAGTGTCGGTCTGCCGACCTTAGCCCGTTTGGCGATTTCATCTATTGACAGGTCACGGGCAGATTTCTCTTGCAGCAGGTCATAGACCGCGTCCATAATCGCGGCGTGTGAGTGCGCTGCTTCACTGTAAGGCCGGCCTCGCCGAGCGGCACCGGCTGCAATTTTAGACATCCCAACATCCTATCACAAAAAATTCATTCCAAAAAATTAACAATACAAACTGTAATTGCAATTGACAATCGCTCAGAAACTGTATCAAAAGGTTCTAAGAAGTACCGTCCAGATTCCCCCTAGCCCCCAATAATGGGGGAACAGGAGAAGAACAAGCCGGGCCAATCCGACATCCGGTCGGGCCAATCCGACATCCGGTTCCCCCATTATTGGGGGCTAGGGGGAATCTTTCGGGCGTTCTATACAGTCTCTCAGCTTTATATTATAATACATAGTGTAAAATAAATAATGTGAGGAGCGCGAATATGCATACTGATACCCACAAAGAGACTGCTGAAGAGACTGCCTGGTCGATGTTTCATCCACTCAGTGCCGAGGATGCGGCTGTCGCCGCCGCGATGCGGGCGATTGTCGAGCCGCACAAGGGCCTGATGCGAGGCCCGGCTGCCCGGCAGTCGTTTGACGAGATCATGGGACATGTTTCAGCACCGGCCGGCGTGACCTACGAGCCGGACACCGTGGGCGATGTGCCGGGGTGGTGGTGCCGCCCGGCCATGACCATACGGGATGCCGCCATTCTTTACCTCCACGGCGGCTGGTACGTTTGGGGTTCGGCCCAGGCTTACCGGCATCTCGCCGGGCAGATTGCCGCACGGGCCGGAGCGGCGGCGTTCGTCGCCGACTACCGGCTGGCCCCCGAGTACCCTTTCCCGGCGGCTCTGCTCGACGCGCGGGTTTGCTTCCAGGGACTGGCCGCGCGTGGGCTGCAGCGGATCGCTATCGCCGGGGACTCGGCGGGCGGCGGTTTGGGTCTGGCGCTGCTGCCGCTTGCCGCGGCGCAGGCCGCCTCCGGCGGTGTAGTTCCAGTGGGAGCTGTGGCCCTGTCGCCGGTGACTGATCTGGCGCTTACCGGCCAGAGCTGGAAAACACGGGCTGCGGCTGACCCGTATTTCACTCGGTCCCAGGCCGCCGGCCAGGTTCAGATGTATCTCGGGGACCACGACCCAAAAGACCCTCTCACCTCGCCTCTCTTCGGCGATTTGGCCGGGCTGCCACCGATCCGCGTCCATGTCGGAGACGACGAGCTGCTGCTCGACGACTCCCGCCGTTATGTCGAGCGGGCCATCGCCGCCGGCGTTGATGCACGGGTTGACATCTGGCAGGGGCTGCCGCACGTGTTCCCGTCCAGCGTCGGCAGGCTGAAGGCGGCAGACCAGGCTCTTGATGCAATCGGGACATTTCTGTCCGAGACGCTGGCCCCGCATTAACAACTGCGAACAAACAACTGCGAACATCACATCGCGCCGCCGCCGGGCTTTTTGAGCAGGAACAGGCTAAAGAAATCAGAAGGAGTAAAGAAGCGTTACGCGCGTGGATGTACTTTTTCCTGAACCGGAAAGCTGTCGCGCGGCTTCGTAGAAGAGAACACCCTGAACCCGCAGCGTGAAAAAATGCCCATAAATATAGCGAGTGCCGTGCCTCGCGTTGTCATACTCAGTTCCCTGCCCAATATCCGCGTTTTTCCCGACTCTGTAAGTAAACACAGGGATGGTATCGAGTGGGGACAACCTGTACTGCTCGCCGGCGTAATAAAGCTCATTTTGAGAATGTGCGTCAGACTGCGCGTATTCCAGCGTTACCTGGCTCGCTCCAAACGTCAAAACAGCATCGCCCTCATAATTTGTAGTGGTAGCGACGCCTGCTCGCGTGTTATCGGCTGACGAGGCGAAGTGGGCCAATGTCACGCCTAAAGTTGTGCTTTTGCTCAGCCCGTAGGTTCCGCGCAGGGCGTACAAGCCGTTGCGTGTGTCTTTAGTTTGGTACTGATCTTCCGAAAATGCATACGCTTGAATCGTGCCGGACTTGAGCCGCTGAATGAGAGCCACGCCGTCGAGAAATGTATGCAGGCCGACTTTATAAGTCTGGTTATAGAGTGTGCCGCTGGCGTCAAGCCCCTCATCCTGACGACCGATGTTGATCGTCAGTCCCTGCCGGGCATTGTGGTATACGAAGCCGTAGCGGTCAAAGTTTGCGGCACCCCGAAACCCCGTGGTGCCACGGTAGTAGTTCGTATTATAATCCCGGCCTCCGGTACGCGGCGACTGCAGCTCAAAGCCGAAGCGTACATAAGCGCTCAAGGTATGTGTCGGATTATAAGTAATGCTTGTATTACCGTAAGTCACAAAGCCGCGCAAACTTCGGGCTGAGGTGTCGCGGCTTGTGTCTTCCCGGTAGCGTTCAAACACAGTCCCATGAATCTCAACTACGGACCCCGCCGCTTCGCTTGCCGGGTCTATCAACCGGCCGGGAGGGTTGACATCACGCTCAGGAACAGCTTCCGAAGGAGCAGTCGTGGGCCGGGACGATGCCGGGCCTTCAGCCGCCGTCTGAGCATGAACCGGCGTTAGAATGCTGAAAGAGAAGAGCGTCCCCGCCAAGGCGACTCTCGCGGGGGAAAAACAAGCGCGAATGCAGAAGATCGAATACGTCATTGATGATCTTCTGCAAAGCCTTCGCGCTTTCATAGAACCTCCGAGATTTTCCTAAAGTTGGCCCACTGCTAAACACGCATAGGCAAGAAACACGCATGGACGGGCTGGACTGCATCAGTCAAGAAACTTGGGAAAAGCCGGCAGCGCGGCGAAGTCAGCGGGAGAGTGCTGAATGATGACCCGTGCGTGTGTGTTGTCTCGGACTCGCGCAAAACGGGCGAAAGATGCCAGTGTGTCTGCCCGGCTGACGTTTTCGTTCGGGATCAACCCCTTCTCATAGTTTTCGCGAGTGTGGTACAAATCGCCTGAAATGAGCAGGTAGCCGGGGGCGAGCTTGACCAGCAGCATCCGGTGCCGGGGGTATGGCCTGGTGCCTTCAAAGTCTGAACGGTTCCATCGCCAAAAACATCTTTGTCTTCGTCGGAAGCGCTGACATGAGCATCAGCAAGAGGAGCAATTAAGGCCGGCTCGACCCCGCCGGGGGTGGGGACGCCCCGCGCCCAAGTCAGCTCAACCGCTGCCACTAAGAATGTCGCCTGGGGGAACAGGACAATGTTGCCGCTATGGTCGGAATGCAGA